>Ga0209417_1000036_pt1 | contig 364918 bp, 349 predicted proteins | sample RifGroF2_FD_184002 | JGI IMG/M metagenome (GOLD analysis project Ga0209417, IMG submission 184002) | Groundwater microbial communities from Rifle, Colorado, USA - Groundwater F2 (SPAdes) (version 2) | ecosystem: Environmental > Aquatic > Deep subsurface > Groundwater | place: Rifle, Colorado...
GTTTATTGAAGCATGGCGACAGTTATGAAATTGAGCAAGAATTGCTGAATAATTACTGGATCAATTTTTTGCAATAGCTATTATGTATAATAATTCTGGTTCGAACATCATCTATTCTCCTGAGCATTGAAGAAAAATGACCCGAAAGACTCATTTTTGTTGGGCAGAAAGTTCTCAAGTTCTGACAATAAATATAGTATTTTAGCAATTTTGCTAGTTTTATTAGTAAATAATAGTTCCAATCCTTATTCTATTTTTATTTTCTTTGACTTAGGGTATTATGAATATATTCCGATTCTAATTATTCCAATTTAGGTTTATCCACAGATGTCTTCCCGACATCAGGAAAACATAAAATATTATTAAAAACATATGAAATCAGAAGTTATTAACAACTATTTTAATGATTTTAATAAATTTGTTTATGAAGTTGACGGACTAGAATTTTGGTTTGCGAGAGATTTGCAAAATTTATTAGGTTATTCAAAATGGGAAAACTTTTTAAATATCATTGAAAAAGCTAAGATAGCTTGCGCAAATTCTAATATAAAAGTAGATGATCATTTTGCTTATACTGTTAGAGCGGTAGACATGCCTAATGGCGGTGTCAAGGAGGCCGAGGATATGTTTTTGACTCGTTACGCATGTTATTTAGTAGCTCAAAATGGTGATTCTAGCAAAGAACAAGTGGCTTTTGCGATGAGCTATTTTGCTATTCAAACCAGAAAGCAGGAGTTATTGGAAAAGAGAATTGGAGAGCTAGAGCGATTGCAAATTAGGGAAAAGTTAAGTTATTCTGAAAAAATTCTTTCCGGGATGATTTACGAAAAAGGGATTGACAGCCAAGGTTTCGCAATAATTAAAAGTAAGGGCGATCAGGCTTTATTCGGGGGTTATAATACCAGTGATATGAAAAAAAGATTAGGAATTCCAAACCCCAGGCCTTTGGCTGATTTTTTACCGACTATAACCATCAAAGCTAAAGATTTTGCCGATGAAATAACAATATTTAATCTTAAAAAAGACGGAACGGCTAAAAGTATGACCGGGGTCAGCCTTGATCACGAACAAAATAATCGTGATGTTAGAAAGCTATTATTACAAAAAGGAATAATTCCTGAGAATTTACCGGCCGAAGAAGATGTTAAAAAATTACAAAGAAAGTTAAAAAGTGATGATAAATTAATCATAAAAACAGCTAAAAAATTAAAAAGTAAAAAATAGCACAGAATAAAATTAAAATATAAGTGTTCCAAGTATATCTCAACCTCGGAGCAAATCAGGATAAGCAGTCGCGCCAGCGTCTGCTTTTGTGTAATATGAGCCAAAAATTACATGTTCGGAAGTGGCGTCTAGCCTTTTAGTTCTATGATTAACTTCTGTTTTTTGTTTTTGACATGACTATAATTCTGGAGTAAAATTTAGATATGCAAAAAATACTAGATAATCAAATAGCCTTCTATCAATCGCCAGACGGATCGGCAACTTGTAAGGATTTCTTACAAGTTCAAATAAGTCGCAATTCAGGTTTTAAAACATCGTCGTGCGTATTATGAAAATCAATAACGTTGTCAAACTCATCATCGCCATTGCCATCTCCGAGCTGGCCGGTATTATCGGTTCAGTTTTTACCGCTTCGTCCGTTGCCGGCTGGTACGCGGGAATCGCCAAGCCGATTTTTAATCCTCCGGCCTGGGTCTTCGGTCCGGTTTGGACGACATTGTTCGTCATGATGGGCGTGGCGGCGTTCTTGGTTTGGAAAAAAGGACTGAATCGCCGGGATGTAAAAATCGCTCTCGGCATATTTCTCGGTCAACTGGCACTCAATACTCTTTGGTCAATTATCTTTTTCGGTCTGCACAGTCCCGGCGGAGCGCTTGTTGAAATTGTCTTTCTCTGGTTAGCCATCCTCGCCACTATCATGACTTTTTATAAAATCTCCAAACCGGCCGCGTGGCTTCTTGTGCCATATATTCTTTGGGTCAGTTTTGCCGGATATCTGAATTATTCGATCTGGCAATTAAACGCTCCGGTTTCCGATCAGGTTGCCTGTACGCAGGAGGCTAAACTTTGTCCGGACGGTTCATATGTCGGTCGGAGCGGACCTGATTGTGAATTTGCCCGTTGTTCCGAAGAAAATAACGAACTTTGGAAAACCCTGACGGACAATAAAACCGGCCTGACGTTCCAATATCCGGAAACTTTTCTTACCGCATATATTCATGTCCAAGACTGGCCGCCGCAAATTCAGATTTTGAATGAACTGCTTGTTTGTCGTGAAGCCGGATCGGAAATAACATCGACCGGCAAGACTGAGAAACGATTTGTCGATAATCGCGAATACTGTCGCACGAGCATGGCGGAAGGGGCGGCCGGCAGTATCTACACGCAATATACCTATGCATTTCCGTTTTACTCAACCGGTTCGACGCAAGCAGACAGAAAAACCGTCATGCTCACTTTTACTGTCCGAGCCCCGCAATGCGATAATTATGACGAAGTCGAGCGTCAAGCCTGCGCAAACGAACGCGAAACATTTGATATAGACAGTATCGTGGATCGTATGGCGAGAAGCATAAAAATTCAATAATTATGAAAAAATATTACAGTAAAATCATATTTTTCGGTTTAATGATATTATTTGGCATATTCATGTTCATATACGGCGGATATGACGACAGTCCCGGCGCTCAAATGCTGGGATTGATAATATTTGTCGTCGGCGTCATGAAATTAATAAAAAATGAGAAAAAACCCAATGCTTAATTTTGAGCAAGCAAAAAAATCAAATAAAGCGGTTGAAAATTTTGATAAAAAATCGGACAACCCCTTAAATCGCCTGCTATCGAAAGAAAGTTTTGTGGCCGATAGCGCCGATGAGAGGGAAGTAGACGAATATTTTAACGGTCGGACTATCTTAAAGGATATTTGGAAAAAAGTGCAAGAAAATATTAATCCCAAAATTTTATCCAACATTAAACTCGGTTTAAAAATATTTTTAATTTCCAAGATGATTGGCGGCATGGAAATTCAAGCACAGGCTCCTCAAGAATTTCAGAATAATAAAAATAATATAGAATATAACGCCGGCAACGATAAAATGGGAGAAATCAAAGACAACACCTTTATTATCGGCGACGACAACGACCAATATTTACAAAATCAAACGGAGCGTGATAAAATCGGCGCCTATCTGCAAGAATTGGGCTTGGATAGTGTGAATTTTCATACGAAAGATTCAAAATTATTCGGACAATATGCCCAAATACATGAACAGTATCAAGAATTTGCCAACGTTAATCCGGCTTTTTTGCGATTCGGGTCGGCTTTGTATTCCGGACAATATCGTTTGAAAGATAAAAAATCCGATTTGTCCGAAGCGTTCAATAAAATGATTCCCGTCAAAGATTCCGTTTCGGCGGATGAAATCGCGCAAGAGTTATATATTGAATTTTGTGCACAACATGGAGTTGATCCGGCCAAACAATTATATTTCAATCATGGTATTCAAAGTAGTTTTATCGGCGAGGAGTTTCAGGGCGTCAAGTTCGCTCTTATTAGCGTCGGCGAAGAGACAACAAAAAGCAAATATTACAATCCGGCTTTTGTCACCGCCATACATGAGTTGAATCATTTACAGAGATTTACGGAAATCCAAGCGGGTAGGGATTTGAAAATGGAAGCGCTGGGAGAAGTTTATACCAGGATTCAGGAAGTTATCAATAAAGATTATATTTATAAGAAAATAAATAAAATTCCCCTTGAAGAAGTGGTCGTTTATCCGGAAGAGCTGAACAGCGATTACCTAGGCGGCTTATCTTTGGGCTTGGTCGCCAATACTTTCCGCGAACTGTTGAAAAAATATGAAACGATTGAAGAATGCCTGATGTCTCCGTCGGGATAGGCCTTTGTCAAAGAATATTATAAAAATTAAGTTTGACTCTCCGGCCGAAAAAGGCTATCATTTAGCTACTGTTTTTGAGGATTAAAATAAATACCGATAAAAATAAACTTAATTTTGGTCGACAAATAAATTCAGATCATGAAAAAATATTTTTATAAAACCGTTTTGATAATCTTAATCGCCAACACCATGGCCATGTTGGGCAATTTTTGTTTTTTCCAAATTTTATCTTCATCGTCCTTATTGATGCCGGCGGCTCAAGCCGCGACGATGGAAACACGGGCTATGACTATGACGTCGACCGACGTCGGCAATACTTGTCAAAAAGAACAGCCGATGCCGGCGACGGAACACCGGTCAGCCGCCACGGCCGATCATCAAAATTCCTTATTGCCTTGTTGCATCAATGACAGTCATGACAGCGTCGCCGATATTGCTTTATCGACGGAATTTTCAAATTTAATGCCGGCGACTTGTTCGGCGGAAGAGACGCGTTTATTCGCTCCTATCGCCAAAACGGCCGGATATCAAGATCCCTTTTTGCCGCCGCCCGAACTTCTCGCCATCAGAACGACCGTTCTCCGTCGATAAAATAAATTATTGTTAATAAACGAAGCTGTCTCTTCTTTAGTTTTGTTTTGTAATTAATAATAATTTATTATGTCCAATAAAAAATATCTCAATGTATTTATCAAGGGCCTGCATTGCCGGTCCTGCGAATTGTTGATTGAAGAAAAATTTAAAGATATCAAGCACGTCCAAGAAGTCCAAGTCAACTATAAAACCGGCGAAGCGGCCATCGCTTATACCGGTTCCGCCCCGGACGTGCGCTTGATCAATCAGGCCATTATCGACGCCGGTTATGAAGTCGGCGCGCCGGATAAATTGCCTTTGCTCACCAAAGACAAAAGGGAATATGTAAATCTCGGCATCGCTTTTCTGATTCTGATGATTTTATATTTATCGCTCAAAGGTTTGGGACTGACAAACATCAATCTCACTCCCGATCTCAGCAACCCCAGCTGGGGACTCATTATAGTAATCGGTTTGGTGGCCGGATTTTCCACTTGCATGGCCATGGTGGGCGGTTTGTCGCTTGGTCTATCCACTAAATTCGTGGAAAATCATCCACAAGCTACGCCGACGGAAAAATTTCGGCCGCATCTCTTCTTTATCTTCGGCCGAATTTTGGCTTATGCTTGGTTAGGCGGAATTCTTGGTGTTCTCGGCATGGCCATTAAACTATCCACTACCGCCAGCGGTTTTATTACCGTTTTTGTCGGTCTTATCATGTTGTTGATGGGTTTGCAGTTGATAAATATTTTTCCTCGTTTGAATCGTTTCAAGCTATCCTTGCCTAAGGGCATCAGTAAAGCCTTGGGCATCCATCGTCAAGAAAAAGAATATACGCATAAGCAAGCGATGGTGTTGGGCGCTTTGACTTTTTTCCTGCCTTGCGGTTTTACGCAGGCCATGCAACTTTATGCCATCAGTACCGGAAATTTTGCTCTCGGCGCTTTGGTGATGGGTTTATTTGCCATAGGAACCGCTCCCGGACTTTTGAGTATCGGCGGAGTGACTTCTTTGGTGAAAGGAAATATCAAGGAACGTTTTTTCAAGGTCGCCGGTTTGGCGGTCATCTTTTTCGGACTCTTTAATTTGAGCAACGGGTACACCTTGGCCAGTTTAAGTTTTGACAGTTTCGGCAACGGACAAACAAAAACGAAAAGCGCGACCGTTATCGATCCTAATGTGACCATGGAAAACGGTGTCCAAATCGTCAGAATGGTGGAGAGTAATCGCGGCTATTCGCCGAACAGTTTTTCCGTTAAAAAGGGCGTTCCGGTCAAATGGATAATCGACGCGCAAGCGCAATATTCTTGCGCCAGCGCCTTGATAGTGCCCAAACTCGGCATACAAAAGAATCTAACCTTTGGCGAAAATATCATAGAATTTACACCTCAAGAAGTCGGAAAATTGCCGTTCTCTTGTTCTATGGGCATGTACACCGGAGTCTTCAATGTTTATGAAGACAATAACACCGGTCTTATAAACAGCGCCTTGGCCGCCGTGGCCGAGCCTGCCCCGGTCGTTGCGACCGGCAATTCTTGCGGATTATCGTCCGGCGGTTGCGGTTGCGGCGGAGGCGGCGGAACAACCGTTAAGCCGGATCTTGTTGAAACGGTTGCCCAAATTAAAAATAATCTTCAGGTTATTTCCGGTACTTATACGTCAAAAGAATATCTACAGCCCAATTCTTTTGAAATTAAGGCCGGCATAAAAACCCGGTTAACGATTGATGTCAAGAACGACGGTTCCGGTTGTGGATATTCCATTATGATTCCTGGACTATATAGTCAAGATATCCCTTTAAAAGCCGGGGAAAATATCGTCATGGAGTTTACCCCGACAGCTAAAGGCGTTTATGACATTACTTGCGGTATGGACATGATTCGTTACGGAACTATTACCGTAAAATAATTCATTAATTTAAATTTAACGATATGAATACTATAAACTTTAAATTGGACGGCTTGTCTTGCGAAGCTTGTATCAAAATCGCCACGGGGTGCATAGAAGAAATTCCCGGCGTAAAAGAAATAAAAATAGATCTTGCCACCGGTCAAGCGGAAGTTGTCAGTGCGGCGGAAATTAATCTGGATATGATAAGACGCAGTCTGGCGGACACTACTTATAAAATTACTAATTAAATCATATGACTAAAGATATAATTTCCACCACGGCGCCCGGCGCCGACCGGCGCCTGAATCTTTCGCTGTTCGGGATGCATTGTTCGTCTTGCGCGAATCTCATCGAGCGCTCTCTTAAAAAAACGCCCGGAGTCAAACAAGCCAGCGTTAATTTCGCCGCCGAAAAAGCCGCGGTTGTTTTTGACGAAGCCGTCATCGATTCTCAAACATTGATAGCGGCCGTCGGGAAAGCCGGTTATAAAGCGGAATTGATCAACGCCAAAGACGCGGATTACGAGCGCCATAAGCGAGAAAAAGAAATCAAATCTTATTTCAAGAAATTTTGGTTCAGCTTGGCCTTAAGTTCTCCGATGCTGTATTTCATGTTATTGGATTTTTTCACGCTTCCCGGAAAAGACTTTATCATGCCTTACATGGGCATCGTCTCTTTGCTTTTTACCATACCGATTCAATTTGTCGTCGGGCTCGGTTTCTATAAAGGCATGTGGTCGTCGTTAAAAATGAAAACTTTTAACATGGACAGTTTGATTGCCATCGGCACTTCCACCGCTTTTGCCTACAGCTTGGTCAACTTTATCGCCTATGCCATGAAAACCGGTTCGCTTATCGGCTTGGACGGTAAAATTCCCGAATTGTATTTTGAAACCGCCGCCTTCTTGATTACTTTCGTCGTTTTGGGGAAATGGTTGGAAATCCGCACCAAAGGAAAAACCGGCGATGCCATCAAAAAATTGATGGGCTTGCAGGCAAAAACCGCTCGCGTTTTGCGCGACGGTTTGACTCAAGACATTTCAATTGAAGACGTAGTTCATGGCGATATAATTTTGGTTCGACCGGGAGAAAAAATTCCCGTTGACGGTCAAATTATCAAAGGTTCGTCGGCGGTTGACGAATCAATGATTACCGGCGAAAGCTTGCCGGTGGAAAAGGGAATAGGCGCAATGGTTATCGGCAGTACGATCAATAAAACCGGCAGTTTTGAATTTAAGGCGACCCGTGTCGGCTCGGAGACTGCCTTGGCGCAAATTATTCGCTTGATAGAAGACGCCCAAGGCTCTAAAGCCCCCATTCAAGGATTTGCCGATCGGATTTCCGCCGTTTTCGTACCAACCGTCATCGCCTTAGCCATAATGACTTTCTTGGTCTGGTATTTTTTGTTGGGAGCGACCCTTACTTTCGCCCTAATGACTTTTACTGCCGTAATCGTCATTGCTTGTCCTTGCGCTCTCGGTTTGGCTACGCCGACCTCATTGATGGTCGGCACGGGCAAGGGAGCGGAATACGGAATTTTGATTAAGGGCGGCGAACCCTTGGAGGCCGCCTGTCATATCGATGCCGTGGTTTTTGATAAAACCGGCACTCTCACCAAAGGCCGTCCGGAAGTGACCGATATCGTTTCTTTTAACGGTTTGAAACAAGAAGAAATTTTGACGATTTCCGCCAGCCTGGAAAAATTATCCGAACATCCTTTGGCCGAGGCCATCTATACCCACGCGCAGACAAAATCACTCTCTTTGCAAGAAGTTCAAAATTTTCAAGCCATTCCCGGACACGGCATCAAAGGATCAATAAATGACCGAGAATATTATTTCGGCAATCGCCGCTTGATAAACAATATATTGAGTCAATCAATCGTTAAAATCGACGAAACCTTGATCAAACTGGAAGAACAAGGCAAGACGGCCATGATTCTCGCGACCGATAAAGAAATCTTAGGCCTTATCGCCGTGGCCGATACGGTTAAAGAAACTTCCGCCGCCGCGGTGGCCAAATTGAAAAATTTGGGCATCAAAGTATGGATGATTACCGGCGACAACGAACGCACCGCGCAGGCCATTGCCCGCCAAGTCGGCATCGGTAATATTTTGGCCGAAGTTTTGCCGGAAGATAAAGCCAAGGAAATTAAAAAATTACAAACTGCCGGCCACAAGGTGGCGATGATCGGCGACGGCATCAACGACGCGCCGGCTTTGGCCCAAGCTGATTTGGGTGTTGCCATGGGTTCAGGCACCGATGTCGCTATGGAAACCGGCGGTATCGTTATCATGAAGAATGATTTGAACGATGTGGTCACCGCCTTCCAATTGGCGCGCGAAACTATGGAAAAAATCAAACAAAATTTGTTTTTTGCCTTATTCTACAATGTCATCGGCATTCCGATTGCCGCCCGTCTTTTTATCGGTTTCGGTTTGATACTTAAACCGGAATTGGCCGGCTTGGCGATGGCTCTCAGTTCCATTTCGGTGGTCGGGAATTCTTTGCTGTTGCGCTATTTTCGGCCAAATAAACGTAATTATTTGTCTTTAGTGGCTCCGGCGATAATGGTCATCGTCTTTACTTTCGGTTTTCTCCAATTTGCCCGGCTCAGCTCCGGGATGTAAAAACCCCCATAAATATGCTATAATCTAAGAACATCTTAAAGCTATGAATCAAGAGCGATTTTTTTCTCGTCTAAAGATTTAATTAATTATAGCCGATTTACACAAATCGGCAGCAAATCAAAAATATGAAAAACAAAATGCTGATGGCCGGTGCGCTGGTAATTGTGCTTACCTTGGCTTTAGTCGCCAATGCTCAGGCCGCCGCTCGAGACAACGCCAATACTCAAAACGGTAATCAAAGCGAGGAGTCGGTTGAAATAAGCGACGATCTTGACGAGAACGAAGATTTGGCGGAGGAGCGACGGGAAGAAAGCGACGATCTTGACGAAAACGAAGATTTGACGGAGGAGCGACGGGAAGAAAATGAGGAGGTCAACGAACAAAATAGAGAGGAGAGCGTAGAAGAAATTTTGGAAACAGAAGAGGCGTCGGAAGATGATACGGAAGACGAGTTGCAAATTCAAATTCAATCTCAAGAACAAAATCAAGAAAGATTGCGTGATGAAGGTTCGGCCGAAGACCAGGTAAGAACCCGAGTACGAGAAAGCGTGCGTACTCAAGCCATTGCTCAGGTGGCCGAACAAAGAAGAAGTCAGGTAGCCAATGCCGTTCAAGAAATGTTACAAGTAGCCGACCGGAACGAAGGAATAGGCGAACAGGTGAGGACTATTGCGCAAACACAGACTCAAAATCAAGAAAAGTTGGAAGCCAGTTTGGAAAAAGTTCAGAACCGCAACCGACTGGTCAGATTTTTTCTCGGTGTAAACCGTCAGGAAGCGAATAACGCTCAACAGTTATTGGAACAACATCAAGAGCAGATTAGCGCTTTAGAGGAAGCTAAAAATAGTTTAAGCGAAGGAGGCGACCAGGAAATTTTGACTGAACAATTGCAAACTTTTCAACAGTCTTACGAAGAAATTCGCACTACTTTGGAGGCCGCCCGTCAAGAATTCAGTTTATTCGGCTGGTTGTTCCGAGCGCGTTCTAAATAATTTCTTTTAGCGAAATCACAAAAAATCCCGCTTTAATCAGGCGGGATTTTTTTAACTTATCGCCGAAATACCTTAAATTCCGTTTTTATGTTATAATTATAAAGAAGATTTTAATTTAAAATTAAAAATTTAATTAAAAACATATGAAAGGATTCAATCAAAACATTGAACAAGCAACCCTGGAAAATACTAATTTTCGCCGAGTCCTCTATACCGGCAAGCATAGTCAATTAGTCTTAATGTCCTTGACTCCGGGAACGGACATCGGTTCCGAAGTGCATGCCGAGAATGACCAGTTTTTCCGCTTTGAAAAAGGGCAGGGGAAATGTATTATAGACGGCAATGAATATGAAGTGGCGGACGGTTCGGCCATTGTCGTTCCGGCCGGCGCGGAACACAATGTCATTAATGTTTCTCAATCGGAGGATTTAAAATTATATACTATTTATTCTCCGGCGCATCATCAAGATCAAATAATCAGAGCGACCAAAGAAGAGGCGGAAGCCACGGAAGCGGAGTTTGACGGCAAAACGACCGAATAATTCCGAATGATTATGTCTTCTAACAACAAATCAAACTTAAAACCGGGGCAACTGCTCGGATCTTTGGCCATTATGTTGGCCGCTTTGTTGTGGAGTATTGACGGTTTGTTTATTCGGCCGCAATTTTATATCTTGCCGGCCGAATTGGTGGTTTTTTTGGAACATCTCTTGGGCTTGGCGATTCTCAGCCCTTTTATCTTGATCTTTTGGCCGAAAATCAGAGCACTGAGTCGGAAGAGTTGGTTGGCTTTAGCTTGGGTAAGCATATTCGGAGGTTTGATCGGTACGCTGTTCATCACGAAAGCTTTTTTCTCCGCCATGGACGGCAATGTCAGTTTTGCGACGGTGGTTATTCTGCAAAAACTGCAACCGATTTTCGCTTTATTATTGGCGCGCTTGATTCTCAAAGAACGCTTGGGTAAAAGATTCTATTTCTGGGCGGCGACCGCCATTATCGCCGGCTATTTTATCGCTTTCGGAAAAACCGGTTTAGATTGGTCGCAAATCGATTGGCGGCATAGCGGAGCCTTATTCGCTTTTGTCGCCGCTTTTGCTTTCGGTTCTTCAACCGTTTTTGGTAAACGCATTACCAATCATCTTGATTACCGAGCGGTGGCCGCTCTACGATTCGGCTTAACGTCTTTATTGGCTCTGCTTTTACTGATTTTAAGCGGATCATTATCAAATATCGGCCTGGTCAGTTCTCGGCAGTGGAGTTTATTGACGCTTATCGTCATGACCAGCGGTGCGGGCGCAATGTTCATTTATTATTTCGGCTTACGCCGGGTGCCGGCTTCGGCGGCTACCGTTTTAGAACTTTTTTGGCCATTTTCCGCCATAATTCTGGATTATGCGTTTAACCGCAATTATTTGAACCTTACTCAATTACTGGCTTTAGTGGTATTATTGTTCGCCTTTTATCAAATTTCCGTGTCGGGTCGTTTGAAAAAGATGAAATTTTCCGGTCGAGTTATTCGAGGACAAGACAAAGGACGAGTAATCGGTTTTCCGACCGCCAATCTGGATAAGGTGGATATTGATTTGCCGCACGGTATTTATGTCGTGATGGTCAATCATAACGGACGCGACTATTTGGGCTTGATGCACTTCGGTTTCAAAGATATTTTCAAGGGAGAAGTCTCGCTGGAAATCTTTATTCAAAATTTCTCCGAGCAAATTTACGGAGAGAAATTGGAAGTGTCCGTCTTGGAAAAAATTCGGGAAGTAAAAAGTTTTGCCAGTCCGGAGTTGTTGACCGAAACCATTAAAAAAGATTTGGAAGTTTTACAACGCTTTAATTGAAAGAAGCTCAAACGATTTAATCTAAGCTATAAATATATGATGTTAAAAGACAAAATTGCCATCGTTACCGGCGGCCGACAAGGAATCGGGCAGGGAATCGCCCTTGCCTTAGCTCAAGAGGGTTGTCGCGTTGTCGTGAGCGACCTTGATCAGGCCGATTGCCAAAAAGTGGTCACGGAAATAGAAAAAATGGGAGGAGAGGCGCTGGCGGTCAAATGCGATGTTTCCAAAAAAGCGGAAATAGACGATTTAATCGCTCAAACTCTTAAAAAATTCGGCCGACTGGATATTATGATCAATAACGCCGGCATTTTTCCTTTTCAAGCGTTTGCGGATTTAAACGAAGAAGATTGGGATAAAGTATTGAATATCAATTTGAAGAGCGTTTTTCTCGGTTCTCAGGCCGCGGCCAAAGTTATGCCAAATGGCGGACGAATCGTCAGCACTTCTTCCGTCGCCGCTTCTTTGGGATTTTCCGGTTTAACGCATTATTGCGCTTCTAAGGGAGGGGTGAGCGCTTTTACGCGCGCGTTGGCCCTGGAACTGGCCGATCGCCAAATTACCGTTAATGCTGTCGCTCCCGGAGCCACCGACACTCCGGGCATCAATCAGGGTTTGGACGAGCAAGCTAAAAAACAAACCGTGGCCGCAATTCCTTTGCATCGGCTGGCCACGCCGGACGATATCGCTCAAACCGTAGTTTTTCTGGCCTCCGATAAGGCCGCCTATATCACCGGTCAGACAATTGTCGTTGACGGCGGCTGGATGTTGAGATAAAGATATGATACAATAGCGCTATATTATTTATTAATAATTTACACATACTATGAAAAAAATCCATGTTTTTTTGACGACTCTCGGCGTTTTGGCGGTAACCGCCATCGTGATTGTCGCCTTGGTTATGGCCAACAACGTCAATAATCAAGATCGTTTTTCGGTTACTGGTTCCGGCACCGTTTATGCCAAAGCGGACATCGCCAATATTGAAATCGGTTTGAGAACCGGCACAAAAAAGACTGCCGTAGAAGCCACCACCGACAGCACCACAAAAATGAACGATATTATCGCGGAATTGAAAAAATTGGAGGTGGACGAAAAAGACATTAAAACCAGCGGTTATAATTTGAACCCGGTTTATAATTGGACCAACGATCGCGGACAGGAGCTGATCGGCTATGAAGTCAATCAAAATGTCAGTTTAAAAATTCGCGATTTAGGCAGAATTGGCGATATTATCGCTAAAACCACCGAAAAAGGCGCCAATCAAATCGGCAATATCAATTTTACGATTGATGACGAATACGAACTGAAAAATCAGGCCAGAGAGTTGGCGATTGAAAAAGCCAAAGAAAAAGCAACCATGATCGCCGAGCAATCCGGCATGAAGCTTGGTAAAATTAAAAGCGTTTACGAAAATTCCGATCTGCCTCAAACACCGATATATTACAGCAACGCCAAGATGGACGCGGCCGTCGGCATGGGCGGAGGCGTCGCCAGCCCGGAAATTCAATCCGGACAAAACGAAATCCGCGTGGAGGTTACTTTGATGTACGAAGTTAAATAACACCGGCTTTAAGAGCGTGAATAAACTTAAGATAATGAATCTCCGTTTATCAAAACGACAACTGATGTTATTCGGCAGTGTTTTCTTGGCTTTTACGGTGTTGGCCGCAATGCCGTTAGATTTCGCGCGCGCCGCTACCGTCGGCTTTGCCAACAATAACCTGTGGTTTTCAGCCACAACCGGCGTTATTGCCGGCGATAATCTCAAAATCTACAGTAATATCATTAATGACAGTTATGACTCCTTTAGCGGCCATCTGGCTTTTTATGATAACGGGGTTGTTTTAGGCGATCCGACAGCTTTTACTTTAAGCAAAGAAAAAAGCCAACTCGTTAATTTGAATTGGGTTGCCGTAGCCGGCAATCATCAATTCAGCGCCAAAATTATCGGCGCCTTCACGATAGACGGAGAGGGGAATAAAGAATTTTTGTCCGATGAGGGCCTGACGGTTACGGCCGAAAATTTTTTTGTTGACCAGGATTCAGACAATGACGGTCTTGGCAATCAAGCGGAGGAAGATAACGGCACTAATCCCTTACAAGCGGATACGGACGGAGACGGTTATAATGATAACGAAGACAGCAATCCGACCGATTCGCATATTTTTCCTGGCGCCGACACCGACGGAGACGGGATTTCCGATTTGGTGGACAGCGATATTGATAATGACGGTTTGTATAATACCGAAGAAGAAAAACTCGGCACCGATCCGAAAAAACGCGATACTGACGGAGACGGAGTGAACGATAAAGAAGATTTATATCCTCTGGACGCGAGCAAATGGAAGTCGGAAGAAATAAAAGAAATTCCGCAACAACCGACTCCGCCCGTTCCGGACTCCGTGCCTGCAGTCACGATAAAGGAGACGGCGGAAACAAAAGTTCCGGAAAATCTTGCCGAAGCGGAAACAACAATGATAGAATCCGCCGACAGCAATTTCAATGAAGCGCCTTTAAGCGTGCCGCCGGCTGTTCCGAATATCGCCGAACCGGAACTTGAAGCCGAATTACCCCGTCGTTCTTTTTTGGCGGCCACCTTCGGCGATCCGATTACCGCCATTCCGACGGCCTTAGCTCTATTGGCTACCGGCGGCGCTTTGATCTACTCGGGATTATGGATCAAGGCGGCTCACGGCGTCAAAATCAAAAAATAAAAAACCGTCTTAATTATAAGACGGCCATTTTGAGCTAATCATCGCTCATTTTTAAATTTCTTCCCTCAATAATCCCGGATAAAAAGTTTTCCATTTTATCATGACCGGGAATAATATGTTGTTCCGAAATTCCTACGGCTTTAAATTCTTCTACGGTATTGGCTCCGGAAGCGACCGCCACAAATTTGATCGGCGCACCGTTGTTTTTAACGGCCGCGTAATCAAACAGGATGGTGTCGCCAAAATAAGCTATCTTGTCCGAAACAATTCCTTGTTGGGCGGCGATATTCAACATCGGATCAAAGACCCGACCGTCCGGTTTGCTGAAAGGATGATGATCCACGACTTGAATGTAGTTGAAAACGCTCAAATCAAAATTCATCAGCCAACAAGTTGAGGTCAAGCTCGTCATTTGACGATTGGAAATCAAGCCGGTTATAAAACCGAATTTTTGCAATGACTGCACGGCTTTCATCAAGTGTCCGTTGGAAGGATAACTCTTGGTCCTTTCCGTGTCGTCTTGTTTAAAAATTTCCATAAATTCGGCCATTTGTCCGTCTCGGCCGCCCGCTTGACGATAAGCCAAAGTCAATAAATCATCGGTTTTTGCTCCCCAATTCTTTCTGACCTCTTCCATCGTATTCCCGGAAAACGGGTCCAAACCGATTTTTTGCAAACATTCTTGAATTTTTATCAAACCGGAGCGAGTATTATCCACCATCACTCCGTCAAAATCAAAAATAAGCATTCCTTTAATTTTACCGTTCATTGTGATTATAGTTTATTTGTTAAACAACTTTGCTATATTAAACCTTATTTTATAAAACATGTCAATTGCTTGGCTGAGCCCGGGACTACATTTGCAGACCGATAATCTAACACCGAACCGAAAGCGTCGCTTGACAAAGATGATTAACCTGCTATAATATCCACATAATCAAATATACCGCAGACAGTCAGCTTTTAGGCGTCGATATTTTCGTCCACGCCGAATATAAGTCTGACCGAGGTAAAAAGGATAAAGCCAATTTTTTGACTTGACCCGATTTAACCTGTCTGCGACCACGCAGATTTTTTTATTAATAACGATTAAATATGCCAAAGAATAAAATTCAAAAAGGAGAAATCATTCGCGATTTCAACGAAAAAGTCAAAAAGGCCAAATCTTTGATTTTTGCGGGTTTCAACGCTCTGGGCGTTAAAGACAACGAAAATTTACGCGCTCAACTTCGTCAGGAAAACAGCGAATATTACGTAGCCAAAAAAACTTTAATGAACCGAGCTTTGCAAGAAAATAATCTGGACATCAAAGTCCGTGATTTTGCCGGGCAAGTAGCTGCGATTTTTTCATATGAAGATGAAGTCGCTTCGGCCAAAATTATCGGTAATTTCCGTAAAGATAAAGAGAAGACGGAAAAAATCGTTTTTCTGGGAGGAGTTTTGGAAGGAAAATTATTGTCCAAAGACGAAGTGGAGGCATTATCCAAACTGCCGAGCAAATCGGAACTATATGCCCAGGTGGTCGGTTCTTTAAACGCGCCGATTTCCGGTTTCGTGAACGTGCTGGCCGGCAGTCTGCGTCAATTGGTCTATGTTTTAAAAGCGATTGAAGCCAAAAAATAAAAAAATAATAAAAATTTATATAATAATTACGACGGCTAGCAAACAATAATTTGTTGCCCTAGCCTCAAATAAAACTATGGAAGAGAAAAATGTGGTTGTTCCGGCCAAATTTGAAAAATTGGTCGGCGAGATCGAAAAAATGAGCGTTTTGGATTTGGCGGAATTAGTCAAAATCCTGGAAGAGAAGTTCGGCGTCAGTGCCGCGGCTCCGGCCATGATGGTCGGCGGCGGTGCCAGCGCGGCTCCGGTGGAAGAAAAGGATAGCTTTGATGTAGAATTGACCGATGGCGGCGCCAATAAAATCAATGTCATCAAGGCCGTTCGCGAATTGACCGAAATGGGTCTGAAAGAAGCTAAAGACTTGGTTGACGGCGCTCCTAAAGTTCTGAAGGAAGGCGTCAAAAAAGCTGACGCGGAAGCCATGAAGAAAAGATTGGAAGAAGCCGGCGCCAAGGTAACCTTGAAATAAACCGAGTAAAAATATCGGCCATAAACCGGCCGCTTAAACAAAAATCGCCCGCACGGGCGATTTTTGTTTTTGAAATTTCTCTATCAAATTATTGATTCAAACTCACTTGATATAATTTTTCTCCATCCAGGAAATACGCCATTTTCTTCTTTTCGTCGACGGCCACGTCTTGAGGTTGAGCCAAGGAATCGGCTACGTATTGCTTGATCAGATGCCCGTCTTTTTTGGATAAAACGGCCAAACGCTTGGAAGCGGCTTCAAAAATATATAAATAATCGTTGCCGACAATCAACTTCTCGGCACTGGTCATCGTCGGCGATAAGGGGGCGGCGCCATATGTCAGACTTTTGCCGACAGAAAATTTCAACACCGCACCGTCGGCTTGCAAAACATAAATATCTCCGTCAATGCCCAAATCCGTCGCCCGACTCAAATCAACGCCGTCTTTCAACCAATCCGTCTTGGTGTTAAAACCGTTTTTGTCGAGATAAACATAAATCTGATTTTTAGACGGCGCCAGAGAATAGAGCTTGGAATTATAAATTTGAAAACCGGTCAACTCCGCGGCCGCTTCCAAATTTGCCGTACTGATCAAACTATCGGCTTTAGTTTTAAAATTTAATTCCGCAATGTTGCCGGCGTCCCAATAATGAACCAAATCTTTATAGTAATCCTTGTGCGCGGCGGAAAGATTGCGAGCGCCGTCAATTTCAATTTTCGTGGACGAGGCGCTATTCGGCGTGAGCAAATAAACCGAGGCATTACCCGCGGCGTAAATTTGACTGTCGGCCACCGTCAAGTTGCCGACGCCCAAACCGTTTAAATTATTGATTTCCTCCGGCGTGACTCGAACGATTTTTTGAATTTTTTCTTCCTGGCCGTGCAATTTTTCGGCCAAACGATTATAGGTCGCTTGTTGATCTTTGCTTTTGCCGGGCAGGGAAGCGAGCAAATCTTGCGCATCTTTCAAGACGGTTCGCGCCCCCTCGTTGTCTTCATACAATAAATGGGAATCAATCAAATTTTCCTTGCTCTCGATTTCCGCCACCAAATTGTTGAAATCGGTTTGCGCGATTTGTCGGCGCTGATTCCAACCGGTGAAGATGATGCTGACCGCGAAGATTATCAAGAAAGAGCCAAGGGCCACGAATAAAAATCGATTTTTTAAATTCAACCCTTTCAACCAAGTTTTAAAATTTTCCCGCGAACCGGACCAAAACTGCGTTTGAAACAATCGTTTAATCGCCCGACCGATGCCCGTTACTCCCGCCGCCAAGCGACCCGTGCCTCTCTTCAAAAAGATTTTTTCCTTAATCGAAAAGGAATCGGCGCGCGCCAATTTCAAGTTTTTAATGGTGCCTAAATTCAAAGACGGTTGATGTTGGTCGTCAGTCGAAATATTCTTTCTTTCCGGACGCCAATTTTTAAGAGTTTCGGTAATTTTTCGAGAAAATTTTGAGAAACTGATTAAACCGGCCGGAGCCAACATGCGCTCGGTTTTTTGTTCGGTGTAATTTAAGGCGGAAATCGAGCTGTGGGCGGATAAAGTTTCTTCAACTTCCTCCCTTAGCTCATGCCGGGGCAAACCGACGGTATTTTTAATGATGATTCCCAAAAAGGGCACAAAAACATTGATGCCGGACAATACATTTTTGATTTGTTCGCTGGCGGTAATCGGCGGCAACTTGGTGATAATTTTAATCATTTCCTGACCGGACAAATATTCCGGCAAAGCCTCGTTGGTAAAGACAAAATAAGAATGTGAGGGAATCTCGCCGCTGATAACCGAGGAAAATATTTTTGGCGTTTTGGCGGTCGCGTCGCCGACGGCGGAGGAATTATCGCCCGGGAAGCGAGGCGAACCCGCTTCGGCGGCGTTGGCTTCAACATTGATTATTTCGTGTTTATCGCCGCGTCGGCACAATAACAGGGAACGATTGCGTCCGAAACTGGAAAAATGCAACTTATTTTCGTAAATGACGCCGAGAGTAATACTGGTAACGGCCGGATTTATTTTAATTTTTTCCGTATTTAAAAAATCGATTAAATGTTTGTTGGTCTTGGCCAAGGCCGCTTCAAAAATATTCTCTATTTTCAGACCCTCCACTTTATCGCGCAACAGAATTTTTTCGTCGTTATAATAATTGTCGTTGATCGCCGCGATCAAAAAATCAAAAATTTTCCGACCGACAGTTTTTTTACCGCCGATTTCCGCCAAAACAAAAATCTTGCCGGCCAAATTTTCCTTGACGACATCGGGCTGAGCCACAAAAACGTCGCCCCAGCCGTTTTCTTTGCCGGAATTTAAAATAAGAGAGGAAATTTTATTATACATAAGCAAAATATCAACGCAAATAAACAGCAATATTGGTTTGACTGTTTCTTACAGATATTATACTATAAACTCATAAATAAAGAAATATGCTTAGCGCCCTTTTCGGCTCGGCCGCCCGTGTAAAAATCTTAAATCTTCTTTTACTCCATCCGGAAAAAAGATATCTTTTGCGCGAATTGGCCGCCGAACTTCAGGTGTCGCCGACTGCCATTGTCCGTGAACTTAAAAATTTAACCGCCATCGGTTTGATCGGGGAAGAACGACTGTTTAACGGCGACACCAAAGAAACGGTCAAGCAAAGGAAAAAAGAAAAAAAATACTTTAGGGCGACGGAAAGTTTTATCCTTTTTCCGGAAATCAGAGCACTCTTCATCAAAGCGCAAATTTTATCCAGTCAAAAATTTCTGATCGGCCTGCAAAAAATTTGTCAACCGAAATTTTTGGCCCTCACCGGCCTGTTCACTAATTATCCGGAGGCTCAAACCGATATTTTGATTGTCGGCACCATTCGGCGCCAAGCTTTTTTGAAATTAATCAAGGAATTGGAAAAAGATTTGGGACGAGAAGTAAATTTCACCATTTTAACGGATCAGGAATTTCGTTATCGCCGCGATATTATGGATATCTTTTTATATAATATTTTGGAAGGCAAAACCGTGGTCTTGCTGGACAATTTGCATAAAAAAAATTTATGAACAACAAATTTATTCGGGCCCGACGATTTATTCGCCCCTTCTTGAAATACGCTTCTTTAATTGTCTTGATTTGGCTAATAGCGATTTTCATAATGTTAAGCGGCGCTTATCGACAGCTGAAACAAGCGGCGGTTGCCGGTTTGGCCGGTAAAACGGAATTGACCGCGGCGGCGGCGGCGGCCAAAGATCAAAATTGGCCCTTAAGCTTGGACAAAGCGGAGGCCGCTCGTCAACAATTTGCCGCGGCGCTGGAAAATTTGGATCAAACCCGCAATAATTCGGCCGTCAAAAAAATCCGTCTGGTCAGAAGACAAATCAATGATTTGGAATATTTGTTAAAAACCGCGGAAATTCTCAGTCGCTCACTGCAACAGAGCCTTCCTTTAATCCAAGGCTGGGATGAAATTTTAACCGCCGCGCCGAATAAAAATTTTTCCGATTTGGCGGAAACGGACAAGGGGCGATTTTTACAAGCCGTTTACGAATCGGAGCCGGAGCTGAACGGCTTAAAAGCCAATTTGAATCTGGCCGTCTTAAATCTGAATAAAATACATAAAATCGGCGTGTTGTGGCCGGTTTACGGACAAATCAGCGATATCAAACAAGAATTGAATCAAGCGGCCCTGTTGATGGACCGGGCAACCGTTTTGGTCAAATTATTGCCGGCTTTAGCCGGTTATCCCGAAACCAGCCGCTTCCTTTTAATCTTACAGAATAACGACGAACTTCGTCCCACCGGCGGCTTTATCGGCGTATACGGAATTTTGGAAAGCAAAAACGGCGAAATAGTTTCTTTAATGACCGACGACAGTTATCATTTGGATATGCCGGCTTCTTTAAACGATTGGAATCTGGAGCCTCCGGCACCGCTTAAAAAATATTTAAAAGTGGAAAAATGGTATTTGCGCGACGCCAATTGGTCGCCGGATTGGCCGACTTCCGCCAGAAAAATTACGGAAATTTATGAAGGCGTCAGTCGGGCGGCCGATCAACCGATGTCGGATTTTACCGGTTTGGTGGCCATCACTCCGGATTTGATTGCCGATTTTATCGCCTTAGTCGGACCGATTACGGTCAAAGACGTCACTTATACGCCGGAAAATTTTCAGCCGCTTTTGCAATATAACGTGGAAATCGCTTATAAAGAACAAAACATTTCTTCTTGGGACCGCAAAGAAATAATTAATGAATTGGTCGCCGAATTAAAACAACGCTTGCTCAATTTACCGACCGCCGATCTGGCCGAACTCTTGAAAATAATTGACCGGAATATCGCCGCCAAAAATTTACAAATTTATTTTTCCAACAACGATTGGCAAAACTTCGCCGGAAATTTAGGAGCGAGCGGGGAAGTCCAAAATACGGATGGCGATTATTTATTGGTGGTGGATGCCAATCTTGGCGCCTTTAAAAGCGACGCCGTGGTCAAGAAAAAAATAAATTATACTTTGGACAAAAATAACGGCGTTCTGCGCGCCGCGGTTAAATTGGACTATCGGCACGAAGGCGATTTTGATTGGCGAACCACCCGCTACCGCAGTTATACCAGAATCTACGCGCCTTTAGGCAGTCGGCTGGTTTCTTTTGACGGATTGGATCCGACTGAGGCCGATTTCAGCGTTATTGACGATGAAACCCTGAATAAAACCGTCTTCGGTTTCTTCTGGGCGATTGAACCGGGAAGCGCCCGAGAAATCAGCGTCAATTATCTTTTGCCGACCGCTCTGGCGGAAAAGTTCATGTCCGGCGAACATCAATTATTGGTGCAAAGACAAGCCGGATCCAGAATAGAGGCACTGCAGATAACAATTAACGATTTAAAAAGGAAGCCCGTGGTATTATCGACAACTCTGGAGGCTGATAGATTTTTCTCATTTAATAAAAATAATTAATAAAATAGAGATAAAAAATCAAAAAAGCGGGCACAAAAATGCCTGCTTTTTATATTCAACAAAATAAGACAATAATTTCTTTAATATTACACAATATTTATATAACCAATATAGTATTGACAAAAATATTCAAGTATGATAAACTAAAGAGTCAAAATGTTTTACAGTTAAAAAGAAAAATTGTTGTTTAACAACTCAATATATGGGAGAATAAGTCAAAAAATAAAAACTTAAAATAGAAAATCATGAAAAAAGTAGTAAATTTGGTAATAATTATTGGAATTGCAATGATGATTCCAGGTATGGCCTATTCTCAGGCTAGTGTAGTAAACAAACAAGCAAATAAAATAGTGCTTGTTAAAGACGGAAATACTTTAACGATTAACCCCGGCTCATCGTCTTTCGCTTCCTGGTTTCCCGCTGCGGGCGCCGTACAATTTCATTTAAGTTATTATGACAATAACTTAAATAGAAAAGATCTTGGACAAGTTACCAGAGAAATTGTAAACGGTAAACTAATAATCAACAGCTATGAAAAAGTCGTTGGTTCCGCTGCTAATGTTACTAATACTGTCAGCGTAGTTAGCCCTACAATCAATTCTGATAATTTACGCAGTGACTGTTGGTCACAAGTGTCTATTACGGTCAAAAATGTTTCTTCCTATCGTTTTGTAGCTTTAGGCGAGCCTTTTAATAAACTGTCTTTAAGAGCCGGCCAAAGTTCAAATTTACCAAAAATACTTTGCACGGGAGAATACATTTTTTCAGTAAAGTATAACAAAGAAACCGATGATTCAAGCACCGGAAGAGAATATTCTTGGGCAGTTATTGATAAAATCATTGCCGAGGGCGATTCCGTGATAGCAATATCGGATTGGGATTTAGAAGAGAAAAAAACGGAAAAAATAAAAAAGGTAGTCAGAAATGAATACTCAAAAGATTTTCTGGTTATGAATGGGCGAAATAAGGGAAGGGTAATTGCCGCTTCCAGTCAAACAAAGCTGGATATGGATGTCGGTTGGAATGTTCTATGCATTCAATATAAAGATATCCGAGATATACCTATTCAAGCTACCATTCTCGTTTTGGCTAATGAGAGCCCCAGACCTCTAATGATGAATCAGAAAAAAGGAGTAATTTCCTCTATCAATCCGGAGGGCATTTCACTGGACAATTGGAGTCCTCCCGCCAAAAAGTAAAAAACACACGTAAGTTTAAAGGGGTAATAAAATACCCCTTTTTTATTACAATTTACAAGCTACTATTGACTAAAATATGAAAATGTTATATAATAATTAGTCAATTAATTTGACGATTTTTTCTTTAAAAACCTAATAATTAACAATAAAAACGGAAAACCATGAAAAACTTGATTCTAATGATTCTGATGCTTATTTCATTTTTAACTTTTGGACAAAAAATAAAAACGGCCGTTTACTGGACCTCTCCGCGACTATATAACGGGGATTCCGACAATTTAGCTAAATTTGATTTATTAATTATTGATCTGGAAAACATGATAAATAATCGTGATTCTCTAGTAAAAATAAAAAAAATCAATCCTAATGTTAAATTGATAGCGTACAGCAACCCCATGGAAATTTTTGACCCCCGAATGGACTGGCGTCCGCTTCAAAATGCTTGGAGCGACGAAATATATGCTAAATATCCAAATTGGCTATTAAAAACAGACCGCGGGAAAAAAGCAATTTTTTGGAAGGGCATGGTAATGTTAAATTTATCTTCAGCTTGTCCTAAAATTAACGGATTAACCTACAGCGAATGGATGGCTAATATTTTGCTCACTCGCGCGTTGTCCGATTCAATTTGGGACGGATATTTCATGGATAATTCGGGAGGTAATATTTCTTGGGTTTATTCCGGCAAAAGAGAACAAATTGACGCTAATGTCGATGGCTTACCGGATATCGATACTACTTTGGATAAAAGTTGGTCTGAAGGAATCCAAATTTTTCTCAATATTATTCGAGAAAAAAAAGGAAAAGAATTTATCCTACTCGGCAATAAAGGCAGTGTAGAATTTGTCGATGTGTTAAACGGAAAAATGTTTGAAGATTGGCCTAACAATTATTTGGGCGACAAACGCGATGGCGGCTGGCATCAATGCATGATCAATGCCGCACAAACCGGACCATATACAATCTTCCAAGTTAATTCCGAAAGAAACCTGGAATTTGCTGTCGCCAGCTCGTTGCTTTTAAATGAGCCGATCTATATCGCTATTAATCAAAATAACTCTAAATACTATGATTATTTCAAATACGATTTAGGCAAAGCGACAACCACTACTTTTAAGAGGTACGAAAAAGCAATCATAGAAGTTAACCCTTCGCAAAGAGAGGGAAAAATTTTTATTTTGCAAGAGTAGACTCTCTTAAAACTCAAAAGGCCAATCCTCTGACAAACACGAGATTGGCCTTTTTTTATAAATAATTATAGTGTATTATAAAAGCATATGCTAGAAACTTTAATAGTTTTAGGATTAATCCTGATTTTAGCTATTTTTTTAATTTGGCCAAAAATCAGTTTATATGCCATCGCTCTCTGTTTACCAATCATTGATTGGAATTTTTATATTCGCGATTTTATCCTGCCTTTGGCCGATGCGATTGCCTTAATCGCTTTAGTCGCTTTTCTGGCTCGTCTTTTATATCAGCAATTTTTTAAAGTAACCGCGCCGATCAAGTTAAAATGGCCGTTATTTTTACCTTTTGCAATCTTTTTGGCAATCAGCACCCTTTCGGCCGTCTTGGCGGAAAATCCGCTGTATTCCTTGTGGTATCTGATCCGTTGGCCTGTATTTCTGTATTTGGCCTACATTTTTATGCCCTATAATCTTATCACCAACGGCCGGGTGCTTAAGAAAACAATTGTAGCTTTACTCTTCAGTTCTTCACTGGTTTTAATCAGCGGCTATTTGTCTCTTTACGGACAAGATTGGCGCGACAGTTTTTTTCGCATTCGCTCCATCGCCTGGTTCGGGATTTTTCCTTTCGGGGAAAATCATAATTTAATCGCCGAGTTCTTAAACGTCGGCGCTTTTCTCTTTTTGACCCTGAAAGAATTTCTAAAAAAGGAACGCAATCGCCGTTGGTGCGATTTAGGATTTATCTTGACCGCTTTGGGCATTGTTTTGACATTTTCACGTACCGGTTGGATTACTTTATTTTTACAAATTGCCGTTTACTCCTGGTATAAAATAAGTAAAAAACAACGCTTGGCGACCGCCGGTCTCTTGTTGGCCGCCATTTTAATCATGTCGCCGCTCTTATGGAAAATGGGGCAATTGCAAAAAGGCAATGTCAGTTCCACAGAAAACAGAATTCTGTTGACCGAAATTTCCTGGCGAGCTTTTCAAGGCCGTCCTTATCTCGGTTTCGGTTCCGGCAATTTTATCAATTTGGTCGGCGATAATATTCGTTTCACCGCCAAGTACGGGGAAGCGATCGATTCGCACGGTATGCTGCAAAAAGTTTTGGCGGAAAACGGCCTGTTCGGTTTGTCCGCTTGGATTTTTCTGCTGATTTATTTATTGCAACTCGGCTACCGATCACTGCGCCGTTATTACCGCGACAGCCCCTGGATACTGCCCTTGGTTTTAGCCGCGGCCGGCGGTCTGTTTTTCCAGCTCTTCAATACTTCTTATTACAAAGGCAAGGTTTGGTTGCCGGTCGCACTTTTCCTGGCGGGGTTCAGATTATTGGAAGCGAAATATCAAGCTCAATCAATCCTTAAAAAATAATATGGACAATCGATCGGCTAAAATCAAAATCGTCTATATCTTGCCCACCCTGGACAAGGGCGGCGCGGAAAGACTGGTGGTTGATTTAATTCTTAATCTGGACAGAACTGTTTTTGAGCCGATGTTGATTTTATTCAAACGGGGCGGGGAATGGCTGGCGGAATTGACGGCCGAAAATGTTCCGGTGTTGATTTTGGAAAAGAAGAAAAAAATCTCTCCTTTGAATTTTTGGCGAATTTTATCGGCTTTAAAAAAAATTCGTCCGGACATCGTGCATACTCATCTGGGCGGCGACATTTACGGACGCTGGGCGGCCAAACTTATCAAAGTGCCGGTCATTGTTTCCACCGAACACAATATCAATATTGATGAAGGCTTTATTTACAATATTTTAAAAAGATTCAGCGTTCGCGCCGGCCGGCATATTATCGCAGTCTCCGAAGCCGTCAAACAAGATATCCTCTCCCGTTATCATATTCCGACCGATCAGGTCTCCGTTATTCGTAACGGCGTAGACACCGCCAAATTTCTGAAACGAGCCAAGGCTTCCGCTAACAACCAAAACGCTATAAACGGGCGCCAACCGGTTATTTGGGGTACCATGGGCCGTTTAAGCCCTCAGAAAGGGCATCTTACCTTGATTGAGGCTTGGAAAAAGGTGGATAATAATGCTACTTGCTTGATTGCCGGTACCGGTCCTTTGGCCAAAACATTATTGAAAAAAATCAAACAAGAAGGCTTGCGGGAACGGATCAGGTTAATCGGTCCGGTAGCCGATCCGGCCGCTTTTCTTAGCTCCTTGGACGCTTTTGTTTTCCCCTCGCTCTGGGAAGGACTCGGACTGGTCATATTGGAAGCGGGCTTGATCGGTTTACCGGTTGTGGCTTCCCGAGTGAACGGAATTACGGAAATCATCAAAGAAGATAACGGCTGGTTGATTCCGGCCGGAGACGCGGAGGCTTTAGCCACCCAAATAAACCGGCTCAACGCCGCCATGAACGATCCGTCGATTATAGCCAAGACCGACAAACTGCGGGCGGAGGTCATCGCTAATTTTGACATTAAAAACATTGCTCAAAAATATCAAAATTTATATCGGGCCTTGCTGGCAAACGAACAATTATGAAAATACTCCAGGTCAACAAATTTTATTATCCGCGCGGCGGCGCCGACAAATATTTTTTATGGTTAAGCGACGCCTTGAAAAAGGCCGGCCATGAAGTCGCGGTTTTTTCCATGCATCATCCCAAAAATCAAGCCACTCCTTGGAGTTCTTATTTTGTTTCCCGAGTCAGTTTTAACGAACGCGGTTGGCAAAACAAATTGAAAATTCCTGGTCGCGTCTTATACAGTTTTTCGGTCAAACGTCGCTTTACCGAGCTGATCAAAGATTTCCGTCCCGACATAATTCATCTCCATAATATCTATCACCACCTTTCTCCTTCCATCTTAAGCGTCGCCGGACGTTATAAAATTCCGGTGATCATGCATTTGCATGATTATAAATTAATTTCTCCGGATTACAATTTATTGGATAAACGGGCCGCCGATCCGACAAAAATCCGTCTTAAAAAATATTACCGCTACTTGTTCGGGCGCGCCGTCAAAAACTCGCGTTTGGCCACGGCTTTAGCCGTACTGGAAATGTATTTGCATCATTCCATTTTAAAAATCTATCGCCGACACATCAATCTTTTTATCGCTCCCAGTCGCTTCATGAAAGAAACTGTGGTTAAAGCCGGTTGGCCGGCCGAAAAAATTAAAGTTGTTTATAATTCCTACAGTCCGGATTTGGTCGGCCCGAAAACCACGCTTGATTCTGTCGTCACCGAGAAATCGGCCACACACGATTATTTTCTTTACTTCGGACGCCTTAATCAGGAAAAGGGAATAGAAACTTTATTGCAGGCCGCGGCTTTAAACGGCCTGACCTTAAAAATCGCCGGCGACGGTCCGGAAAAAGCGGCCTTGGAGAAATCGGCCAAGCAGCTAAAAATAAAAGCCGAGTTCTTGGGCTTTAAAAACGCCGCGGAATTACTGCCGCTAATCAAGAACGCCCAGGCCGTGGTTATCCCGTCCATCTGGCCGGAAAATATGCCCCTCAGCTTGCTGGAAGCGCTCAGTCTCGGCCAACCGGTGATTGCGGCGCGCATCGGCGGTCTGCCGGAAATAATCAAAAACGGAAAAAACGGTTTTTTGTTTACTCCCGGCGACCCGCATGATCTCGCTCGTCAAATTAAAAATCTGACCGGCGCCGACCGGGACGAACTCAGCCGGGCGGCCGTTAAAACCGCCGCCGATTTTACGCCGGAAAAAAATCTGACGGCAATAATTAATATTTATAAACAATTTTGCAAATAAAACCATATACAAAAACACCTCAATTACAATTGAGGTGTTTTTTATTGCTAGAATCAATATTATAAGCTTACTCGGTGACGGTAAAAGAAATGCTGTAAGTCAATCCGGAAATTTCGCCGTCAACTTTGATATCCACGCGATCGGCCGACAAAGAGGGAACCACTAAAGGTTGATAGAAGCGTCCGCGATTGTCGCTCTTGATAATCATATTTTCGGTACCGTCAAATAAGATGTGCAAATCTTCGTTAGGAAAATATCCGCCGCCGTTCAAAACAACGGTCGCACCCGGAGCGCCAAAAGTATGATCCAAATTCAAATATAAATTTTCCAAACTGGCGGTATCCGTTTCTTCCGTCGCTTGATAGGAAGCCAATTTCTTTAAATTACCGTCCATAACCAAGATATTAGAATTGTTAAACACTACAATCTTCTCACCGTCGGCATAAACAACCTTCAATCCCATCGCCCAACCGCTCGGTCCGCCCATTTCTACCGTGTTGGCGGAAGAAACGGCCTGCATGGTATTTTTATCCAATTTCACGACTCCCAGACCGTTGGAAAAATAAACATAATCGGTATATCCGGAGCCGGACATATCGTAACCGTTATAATCCAAATGTTGGAAACTGCCCAACAAACGACCGTCCAAATCAAATTTTTTAGCATAATAATCATCAACCACATAAAGCTGACTATTGCCGTCCTGATAAGCCTGACGATTGCCGGTTTCTTTATAATTTAAAGCGATCTTAGTTTTTTCCAGCCGAGTCTCGCGATCATAAACTGTCAAATAGCCGTCTTGAACGTTAAGAATGAAGCGATCGCCGTCAGCCTTGATATTATGAGGATTGTCGGCATTGGTGAATTTATGGGCATCAATAACTTGCAAGTCTTTATTCCAAATTTTCACGCCTTTGTCGCTGATCGTCGCCAAATTATGACCGAATTTATCAACGCGCGTATACCATTCCCAATAAGTATTTCGTTGACTGGTAATCGGGTTTAAAACATCGTTGGCTATTTCATACTTATATAAAGTAAAGCCGCTGACCGCAAAAACGAACAAATGATTGTCTTCAACAGAAAATTTCAAGTCATAAAACTTGTCATAACGGTTGAGCTTGGCATCAAAAGGCTTTATTTTGGCAATTAATTTCAATTGCCCGTCTTCCAGCTTTAAAATTTCCAAACTGTCGGTATTGGTAGAGCCGACATAAACTTCATTATTAAAGCTGATCGCATCGCCGGAATAATAAGTCTTGATTTTACTTTGGCTGTTATTAACAATTGCAAAAACTGCCAATAAAACCGCGAGAGATAAAAAGATTACTTTTTTCATATTAATTTTTTAGCTAATATTATATAATTATTTTCTAATAAAACAAATTCTTTTTAATTTACACTATTTAATAAAAAATGTCAAGGGGATTAAAAACAAAAGTTAATAACTAGCTATTGACAAATAAAACTATTTATATTAGAATAAATTAATAATTTAAAAATAAAAAAAACTATTATATGGAATTTTCCGATTTTCTTAAATTAATAAAGAGTAAAAAAGGCACTATTTTGACCTTGGTCTTTATAGTGGTGTTGTTTACGATTGGCTTATCTCTGACCAGCCCCTTGAAATACGGGGCTGAATCTCGTCTTTTGGTGGCGCAAGATACCGCCGGCAACGATCCCTATACCATTTCCAAATCTAACGAATATCTGGGCAATCTGTTCGCTCAAATCGTATATTCCGCTTCTTTCTATGATTTGGTTCTGGAATCTCCTTATAATGTCGATAAAAACTACTTTTCCGGCGCTTACAATAAACAATTGAAAGCTTGGCAAAAAACGATTGATACCAAAACTATCAGCGATACCGGCATTATTGAAATAAACATTTATCATCAAAATCCTTATCAGGCACAGCAGATTTCTTTGGCGGTGAACGATATTTTAATTAATAAAAATGCTTATTATCACGGCAATAATCAAACGACCAAAATCAACATTATCGATCAACCGCTCGTTTCCAGTTATCCGGTCAAACCGAATTTAATACAAAATCTGATTTTGGCTTTTGTCGCCGGACTGCTTTTATCTTTATTTTATATTTATCTTTTTCCGGAAAGACGCTACGACTTGAAATTATGGTCGATTAAGAAAAAATCTCCGGTGAAATCGCTGGGAGGAGCGATTAAATTGGAAGATTATACCGGCGATCGGAACGCGGAACAAAAAGAAAATGAAAACGCCGACGGCTCCAATTGGCCGGAAGGGGATATCAACAATATTTTAAGACAATAAAAACAATTAATAAATTTAAATAACAGTTGTAGAATTATTAACGTATCTTAAAAAACAACCCAAAGGAGGTTCATATCATGACTAGAAAACTAATAGTTATTATCGTTCTGTTGGCCGCAGCGGTCAACGTTAACGCGCAGGCCCGGTATAACCGGATGAATATCGAAATTGAAGAAAACTATCACTTCTTCAACAATCCCGCTTTCGGAAATGGCAATGTAATCGTCGTTTCCGGCGAATGGCTGCCCGGCTTTAATAAGCCAAAAGGTATTTTCGGAATCATCAACAGCGATGTTGATAAGATAAACTTAGGCGTTTATTATTCTTCGACCATTCGGTCGTGGGAAGATAAGCGTCCGACTCTAAGCACCGGATTTAACGTGAACGATTTTCAGCAAGAAAGCTTCGGTGTAGCCGCCTTAATGAACATCACCGGATTGCAAACAATCGGCGACATTACCGTTCTGGCAAAAACCGGACCGAATAATTTTAACGGAAATATTGTAAATAAAATGATTTATAATATTTATCTTGATTCGGTCTTGGCCGAATCGCAAACTAAAAATTATTCGGAAAATCTTAAAAATTTCGGTTGGAATTTTCAAACAAAAATCACTCGTTTCAACCGCAACACCATTTGGGCTTTCCGAAACTCTTTAGCGGTAGAATATTTAGCCGTCATTACTTCGGAAATAAAACGTTATGAAAACTATGCTTTGATTGAAAATTCTCAAAACCGAAAAGGTCGATTTGCGATTATGGCCGAATCCAATGTCACCGATATCAATTTGAACGATAAAATCGGTCTCGATCCGAGAGTCAAAATCGGCTTTGTAAAAGGGGAAACTTACAATTTCGGTTTGGCGGACAACGACGGACAAATGATTTTGGGACTTGGTCTGTCTTTAATCCCCAGAACGGACAGAAGCAATGACATCATTAACGACGCCATCAATCTTTATTATGAATGGCATAGCGGCGGAGAAAGAGCCGGCGGACAATTGTCCGTCAAATGTAACCTATTTTCCCTGGGAAGATTATTATAAGCACATTACATAATCAGCGGAAAAATAAAAAAGCGTCGAAATTATTCGGCGCTTGTTTTTTTTGACTTTTAAAATTCGGTTTACGGAAGAAAGAACGATTGAATAACATAACAATCTAAATCTTCGTTAAAGACTCCACCTCGCATATCCGCCAGGGAACCGTCGATATTGTGATAATCGCCGCCGTAACGAAGACATAAAAATTCCTGTTCGCCAAAATTCAACCAATAACTTAAATCATTGAAAGACAAATAATACCAAGGCTCTCGATAAAAATTCAGTAGCTCCAGCTCTTGTCCGTTAAACAGCAATTGCCCTTGAGCATTAACGCTGTCGGCAAAAATAACGAAAGGCAAGGGGCGCGTCGGACAAAAAGCGGCATTAAAAAACAAAGTGTCAATTCCGATGCGAAAGCGAGCGCTATCGGTGTTATCGCCCCATAAGCCCGGCAGCCAAACCGTTGTCCCGGGGTAATCAATCGCGTAAATTTCCGCGGTGTCTTTAAAACCACGTCCGCCGTTAGTGGCAAACAAATCAATCGCATACCGACCAGCCATAGGCAAAGAATAATAAAAACTCTTGTCATAAAAAGTTTCGTCATTCAAATTTATCTCATAGTAATCCACGAGATAAAAATCGGGGACATTGGCGTAAACGCTAAATAATGAATCAACATAAACGGTGTCAATTTCTTGACCGTTAATCAACACAACAAAAGATAAATCATTATTAATAAACTTATCTATTTTTTCCGGTGGCCGCTCTTCAAAGCATGCCGTAAAAATTACGACAATTATCGCCAAAATCGCAAATTTTTTCATGGTTTCTATCGTTTTTAAATGTAGTTGTTAAAGAATTGAAAATTTATTTTCATTTAATCTTAATATAAATTCAAACTTTTGTAAAGAAGCAAATAAAAAAAATAGATTATCTTTAGCGTCTATAATTAATATGTAGAAATATTTAGCTAACTTTAGCTATAATTTATCACAGCTTCACTATTGACAAAAACCAAAAAAAAGTATAAAATAATTTGAACTATAATTTTAGGCTAATGGCGTAATTTATAGCTCGGGAGATTAAAAACCCTATAAAAATTGTTGTTTAAAAACTAAAAATCCAGATACTCATGAAAAAACTTATGATTTTGGCGGCCGCGGTCGCTGTATTAACGGTTTCTTGCCGAGAGGAGGCGACTCCTTTTGAAGAAGAACCGCAAATTATTCCGAAAATTTATCTATCTTGGGACAGACCGGAAGAATTAAGAGCCCTTAATGTCTATTTGGGGTTTGAAAAAAGTGACCTCACCACGGAAGAAGTGGAAGAATTATATCACAATTCCGCGCGCTTAATGATCCCTTATAAAGGAATCGTTAAAATGCTGAAATCTCCAAGTCAACCGACGGAGACGCAAATCCAAGCGCTCATAAGAAATCTGCAAATGGATTCTCTTTATTGTGATTTTACCGAGCTGAAAAATAGCCTGAACTATTTTCTCTTGAAAGGACGTCCGGTTTGCGTGGACATTCATGAATTTATCGGTTATTTCCTGTATACCAATGAAGCAAACGACGCTCGTGATTCATCCCTTTTTATCAGCGCCTACAAACAAATTCTTTTAAAAGAATTTGAATTGCAGTTGGCGGGATTCTTGGAAAGAAATTACGCTCAGCAGGTGGAGGATGGCAATATTTGTTTGGAACTTCTTAATGAGCCTAAAAGCGACAGATGGGAAGACATTCAAAAAGATTTGGCGCAAGCCATCTCTGCCAAGTTTCCGAAATTGTGTTTAGCCGTCAGGCCGGACCAATCTTATTCTCCTAATTGCTTGCGGGCCACTTGGTTCGATCCGGCTGATTACAGGAACATCAGGCATCTCACTTTCGTCAACTTTTGGTTTGCGGAAAGACCGGATATCGGCGCTTCGCCAATGGACTTCGCTATTCAGTACGACAAATTCGTACGATACCGAAACGGCGAAGATGTGGAATTTAATCTTTTTGGCGACCTAATAACCGGTTATTACTCACACCGGGATTATGCTTTAAATCAACAATTGTTGGAAGAAGAATTCCAAATGTGCGTTGATTGGGCAAACAACCAGGGAGAAAAAATATTCTTTGCCGAACTTGGCTGTATTCGCTACGCGGATCCGGACGGACAATATTTTCTTAATTGTCTCAAACTCGGACAAGAATATGACATCGGCATCGGCTTATTTGAAGTCGGCGCCCAATATTTTTTCAATTACGACGGCGACGTGCCGTTTTATTTGAACGATAAAAGCTGGACGGGATTTCAATATCTGCAAATGGATCCGGCGGAACTAAACTGAAATTGAAACTGTAAAAACTGAAAGATCATGAAAAAAAACACCTTTAAAAATTGGAATCACCTGACGGGATTAATTATCCTTTTGAGTTTGTTAATCACCGGTTGTCGCGAGGCGCCGGATGATATCGGTAAAATTGAAAATCCTTGGACCGTTTCTATCGACGGCCCGACAGTGGCTTACGTCGGCGATACGATATCGCTGACCGCCGTGTTGACCGGCAACGTTGTCGACTATAATCAAACGGCTTTTGACTGGATTATAAGCGATCCGGATGGCCTTACAAAAGCTTATACCGGTAAAAAGGCGAAGGTAGAACTGACTAAAGTCGGGGAATATTATGCCGAACTTGAAGCGACCGACTCTGACGGAGAAACAAAAACCGCCAATCTCGGTACCACCGCCAATCGTCGCGGCGTAATTATTTCTTTAGGCCAAACGGCAGGGAACTATCTCTCCGGAGATAATCTTCAGTTTGACTCTTTGGGAATATATATCAAATTGATTGCCGCGCCCGATGATTCGCTGGGCAGATTCACTCTGCACTTTGGAGATGATTTGGTTTTAGACACTACCATCGCGGCCACTCAAACGGTTCTAATGCATCGTTATTCCGATTATGGAAACTATCAACTGGAATTCATAAACGACGAAACGATTGTCAAATCATTCACTATTGTCGCTCCCGATCCGGACGATGATACAACGACAGTTTATGACGTTGACTTGGCGGAATATGACGACTTGACGGTACCTACGGATTATCCGGATGCCATGTTCGCTCAAGTGGACAGCGTTAATAACAAGTTTTATCTGCTTATTTCTGTCACGGCGACAGAAAGAGCCATCGGTCCCAATACCGAAATAACTTTAAAAGGGAACTGGGAAGGAAACAATTACAGCGACTGGACAAGTTATTTGACCGGCACCGGCTACTCTCTGACGGTAACGACCGAAAAAGGCCGTTATCTTAAACTGGAGATAAACGATTATATCGAGGAATTCGAATATCGGGGAAACATCGTTTTGGACGACGGCAATTGGATTAACGCCCAAAACATGATGCCTTACTACGACATGGATCTGAGCATCGGAGATACCGGAAGCATTCACCTTATTATTCGTAACGGGAAAGTAATAGTCGTGATAAAAAAGTAATTTGTTGTAAGAAAATCAACAATCAAAGGCCTTTCTAAGAAAGGCCTTTTTCATTAACCGGACATCGCCGCTAAAATAAAATTAAATTTTATTAAATATAAAAAAGGCTTTCCGTAAGGAGAGCCTTGTTTGTTTGTTCGTATTTTGTCCGGTCGTTAATTATCTTGATATTTTAATTCCCAGACTAACTGCGTAATTTCTTGCGGCGAAGGTTGAAGAACCGTTGCCATTTCCTGATGATTTCCCATTGATTTGGCACTATTCATCGGTGTCATAAACACCAAAGCGTCCAAATCTTCATTATACAAAGACCAAGCCGTGATATCTAATAATACACCGTCAACTCCCGGTCGAATCATAATCCAATTCGCGCCACCGGATTGAAAAGAAATAGAATCTTTGGCTACCATGGCGTACATGGACCCTCCATACATAGTCAAAGAAACATCTTCAGACTGTTGAGTAGTTCCGTTAATGGCTCTAACAAACTTATTTTCACCTAAAATGCCGGAATAATCAATGTACAGATTTACTTGATCTTCCATAATTTTTGCATCATTGTTAGCTACCGCTCCAGAAGGAATTTGAGGCGAATAAGACAAGGGAAAAGGAATACCATTAATGAAAATGAACCCAATGGCTATTGTGATATTACCATTTAAAACTGTATCTAAATAATATCCACCCATCCTCTCTGCATTAACCGTAAACCACTGATTATTGATTGAGTGCACCTGCAACCAATAAATATTACCCAAGGGCGTTGGAGTAATATTGCTGTTTTTGGCAATAATTTCCACTTCCATATAACCCGGATGCTCAACGCTGTTAATAACATTGGCGTCAATCAACGTCCAATTATCACTTCCACCGATATTGCCGTGCGCCTGTATCGTTCCCACAGGATCATTATTCCAAGCCGTCAGCCACAGCCAGCGACAATAGTAATAACCGTTGCCCATGTCATAAGCAGTATCCACCATTTGATTCAAATTGACCGGATCAAACGGATACTCATCCGAACATATCAAACCAATAGTATCTACCAACGTAACAATTGACGAATCGGCGGAAATAATCAAATCCACGGCACCGTCCCGAATGGAATATGAATGAGCCACAATAATATCGTTTCCGGAAACTACTCCCACATTGCTGGTTTCGTCGCCCCAGGAAAAAACATAATTATCGAAAACTGCACCATCGGTAATTTTGAAGAAATTAGAGGTCTTGTAAAACATGGTATCGCCAACCTCCAAATAATCCGGAGCGTTCATTGATTTTAGTCTGCCATACTCCGTAGCAGAAATTTGTTCCACTAAAAAGTGGTAGGATCTAAATTCATGGGTTCGGAAATCATTGATAATGAATTCCTCACCTTCTTTCCTGCAAGAAAACAGGGATAAAAGCATCAGGCCACATAAGCCAAAAAACATTTTTGTCTTCATCTTTTCAGAGTTTAAATGATTGTTAAAAAACTATAGTTAATTTTCCATTAACTTATCAGTTTATATTAAATTTTAATTTTTGTCAATAGCAATAAGACGTCTTTACAAATCTTTCTATACATTACTTAAAATCATAATATATTACTTAATATTAGCTAAATAATAATTAAAGCTACAGCTATTGACAAATAAACAAAATCTGTTATAATAAAGGGTTAAATTTTCTTTAACAATTTAGCGGAACACCGCCAATCAGTATAAGCTAAATAAACAAAAATCAGTATAAACTAATAAAACAAGGAGGACTAATGAAAAAAGTTATTATGTTTGCGCTTCTTATTTGGGGTATAGGCCTGAAAGCGCAAGACCTGGATGTATTCCAAGCTGACCTCTTATGGAATTACCAGGGAAGCGATTACCAGCCTAACCGTTTAGGAAATGGCTGGCAGATTCAACCGGAAATACGTTATTATTTCCTGGAAGCTCACGGTAGCGGACTCATTCCGTATTACCAGAATACTTTGACTTACGAGAAAAACTTTCTGGTCGGCATTTACTTTTGCGCCGCCTGGCAAGAAGAATGGAAGCGCGCCAGCGTAACCGAATATCCTAAGATCATTGAAGGCATCTCAAAAAATGCCGGAATTCAAAAATTTGACTTCGGCCTGAGCTTGCAATATATTCCCGATCCGACGGTATTTCTTACTCTGGAAGCAGGAATGAGCATTAAAAGTCTTTACATCAAAAACGGTGTACACGACTCCGTACCCGAATATCCGTACTATCAGGGTGTGCCAATCAAATTCGGCATCCGATATCTGGATGACAGTTTTGATTTTTTCAACAAAATTAATTTATTGTTGGAAACCAATAATTCATTCCATGAATATCAATCCATTCAAAGCGGTGAAAAATTTTTTATTGACACCGCCGCAATGGCCGACGAACATTTTTTCGCCGTCAACTTGGAATGTAACATTTTGTCTCCATGGTTCAATCGCAACGCCCTATTAGACGTTTCCTTAATCAACCAATATCAATGGTATCAAGGAAAAGATTATTTCGGCCTGATGATGGACACGGGTAAAAACGAAGACTATAAAGTCGGAATCGGCCTGGCGATACGTGAATTCCAGAAACTTGACGAGGCAATAAAAATTTCCGCCTTATTCGGACAATCCGGGTTTTCTCTGGGACTGACGATAAAGCTCGGTCCTTTGTATGATTTATCTCCTAACCACTAAAAATTTACGAAATGGACACATCGGACAACAAAGAAAAAACTGCCAAGACCGGAACGAAAAAACCGGAAACAGAAGAAGAAAAAAAAGCTAAAGAAGAAAGATTAAAGCTTTGGCGCGAAAATGAGGCTAAGAGAAAAGCTGAGAAAAAACGTAAGCTGATGCTATTGATCATGAGTTTGGCGCTAGCAATAATTACATTTTTTCTTTTCCTGGGATACGTTCTGGGATATGTGAACATGAAAACTGCCAAAAAAAATAATGACGACAGCTTTCAAAACGTTAACACACAAATATCCAATTTAGATTCGACGTTGATTAAAACTCAAAATCGGCTGATTGCAGTACAGCAAGAAACCACCAATTTGGACTCAGCATTGGTTCAAACTCAAAACCAGCTGATTACAGCGCAACAAGAAATCACTAATAAATTGGAATCTAATTACCGGGCCGTCAAAAAACAAGTCAATAATGTGGACTGGAAATTAAAAACCGTTCAAAAAAAAGTGACGGAGATGGAGAAAAAAACTCAGGACAGCTTGGATAACGCAAAAGAGCGAGAAAAAACCATTCTTTTGCTATTGCTCAGTCAGAAAAAAACCATGGCCAAACAGGACAGCGTAATTACCGAATTAACGACAAAAACCGTTAAATTAGACAGCGCTACCACGATAGCTAATGAAGCCCTGGTTAAAAAACACTGGCGATTACGATAATTGCCTACAATAAGCCAAAAATAAGGACGTTTTTCAAAAACGTCCTTTTTCATTTTTAATGATAGGTTTAATGATTAAACCTCTTGACAAAATCGTCATTTATGTTAAAATGATAAGATTTCTTAAAACATAAGAAATTTGAAAAATTGTAAATTAACAATCTAAATACCGAAATAATGAAAAAAATCCTGTTTTTATTCGTAACGGCTGTATTCTTAATGATAGGATCGGCAGGAACCAACGCTCAAGGAAGCGTTAAGAGAATCAACGGAGTAATAAAGAACTCCGCTGACCGCGCCGTAGTATTCGGCTCTATCGCCAACGACCCGACACCGCCGGGAGGAACAATCACTCTAAAAGTAAACCAGGGAGAAAATATGATTCCCATATTATTCGCAAATCAAGCCGGAAACGCTCTGGACACCGTCACGGTAAAAGTTAATTTTCACAGAGACGGCGACGTCTTTGAACTCACTACCGGACATTTAGGGAGATTTAATAATTCCAAACCCGACCTCACGGTTACTGCCGACAGAAATACCGGCAAAACGGTAAGCAATCAGTTGGACGGAATATTATTTTTTCTGGACCGGGGTATTTGCTTATCGCCGGGAACAAGCTCGCAAGAACTGATCGACCTTTCGCCTAACGAAAGAATAGTGATTGAAAAAAACTATCGCCTATTCTTTTTAGAAATTAGTGATTTCTTCGCCAAGAACGATAAGACGTATGCGGTCAGCCAAGAAACTTTGCTTCAAGGAAGCGGTCGCGACAGCATTATGGTGTCTTTAATCGCCGACGGAAGCGATTACGTTTTCATAGATGATCAAACCCGGGAAGTGAAAGGCATAAAATCGTCAAAAGGACGAGGCGGATATCAAAAGAATTTTGTTGAAGGCGCCAACACCATTTTAATGCAAACTCTGATGAATGGTGTCGCTCAAACAAGATACTACACTTTCATGGCTTCTAAAGGAAACACTACGGTTAGCCCGCCCGCCAGCGCTTTTGACAATCCGCCGCTATATTACGGCAGAAGAATCAAATTACCGCTTGCTGGTTTTGACAAGAGTTGCAGTTTCGAAATATTCGATCCTGTCAGCAAAACCTGGCTCAATGAAGTAATTATTGACGAAAACGGTTCTGTTAACGCTCAAACTTGCTTTCTCGGCATGAATCGCGTTCGGGTAAGCTATTTTGAAAAAACTCCTCAGGGCAGAATAAGGTATTCGTTTGAATATTTTAAACTGATTTCTGAAACAGACTCCGTTTTCAAAATAGATCCCAATTATTTCTGGTTACTGGCCGGAAAACCCGTGCCGGTTATTTTGAAAAATTCCGCTAAGAATGTTCTATTTCAACAAATAGAACTATGGAGTTTAAATCAACAGCTTAATCCCAGAAACATAGTGATTAAGAAGGACTATCCGACTGAAAAAACCTATGTCAGAGAGGGAATCGCTCGCTTGCCGGGAAGATACACCGAAGGCTTAACCATCAGGAACCTGACCGTATCTTTCATTGTTTCTTCTCAAGACAAGAACAAGCCGATAGAAATCAGAGATGAAAATATTGATCGAACGCAACGATGATATTTTCTCAATGTCTATCAAAAATTCAACGCTCGCGATCTAATCATTTAGATCCGAGCGTTTTTTATACTAAAATACCCCTTTCAATGAAAGGGGTATTTTTTATTTGATATTTTATCAATCCGATTATTATTTCACCTCTTCGTAAACCCGGGCGACATCTTTGGCAATATCCTCCCAATTAAATTCCTGTTTCACCCGTTGACGACCGTCAGCGGCCTTCGCCGCCACCGCCTCCGGACTGTCCAAAGCGGCCTGTAGTTTTATCTTTAAATCATCCACATTTTTATTGGCAAAAACAAATCCGGCCTCACCTAAGGCCTCCAAATTAGCCCGAATATCGCTCACCAAGCAAGCGGTTTGATAGCCCATCGCTTCCAACAAAGAAATAGACAGGCCTTCGCTTTCCGACGGCTGAACGAATAAATAAGCGTTGGAATAAAGCTCGCCTAAAGTCCGTCCGGTCTGATTGCCGGTAAAAATAATATTTTCATGACCGGCCGCGGAAGCGTGCAATTCGGCCACATAATCATCGGTATAAGCGCCGTCACCGACGATAACCAACTTCTTATCGGTTTGCAAACGTTTATAAGCGTCAATCAAATATTGGATGCCTTTATGACGCACCAGACGGCCGATATAAACAAAATAATCGTTTCCTTCCAGTCCCCAGCGTCTGATTTCCCGTACCGGAGTTTTTTCCATGATGGCGGCGCCGTTAGGAATATATAAGGAATTCTTATGAAATTCGCGCGGTACGTATTCCGTCAATTCTTTGGAAATAGTAATAATCCGGTCGGCCAAAGCACAGCCGATTCTTTCGCCGCAACGCAAATATAAGCGCGCAAACCATCCCCATTTCTGGTGATAATAATCCTGGCAGTGAAAAGTAAAGACAATCGGCGTTTTCGGTTTGAATAATTTAACAATCCACATCAAAGACGCCGGACCGATAGATTGAAAATGAATAACGTCTACCCGACGAAAAATAAGGTCCAGACAAGCCAAAAAAGTATGAGAGATCGCTTCAAAATGTTTGCCGCGCAAACCGGGCAAATTAATGATTTTCACTCCCTTATATTCTTTCAGGCGTTCCGGCAAATAACCGTTACGGCTATATACAAAAACTTCCTGGCCGGCAGCCGCCAAGTTAACAGCCAAACTTTCCACGTATCTTTCTACGCCGCCAGTTTTAGCCGGTATACCTTTTTGTCCAATAAACGCAATTTTCATACATCTATAATATAACGTTTTATTGTACTACATAACAAATATTTTGTCAAGGAAAAGGGAACAACCAAAACCCGGTAAACATAAGGTCAAAAAGATGAACTAATATGAATAAAAATCATTTAATATTAGCTAAATATGCCCCTATAAAACCCAAAAACTCATTATATAATGAGTTTTTGGCCATTCACAAATATTCAATTAAAAATGACGCGGGGAAAAACTACAACCATTTCTTCTGCCTGAAAAACAAGAGCATGCCGACACAACCGATTAACATAATACCGATAATTATCCAAAATCCCCAGGGCTGATCTACAAAGGGCATATATTTGGCGTTCATGCCGAAAATGGCGGCCAAAAGAGTAAGCGGAAAAACAATCACGGAAAAAATAGTCAAAGTTTTCATGATATCGGTCATCTGGTTATTCAACAAAGATTCGTTCGTATTGTTCAACACTTCCACCATTTCTTTCTGATTATCCAAAATTTCCCAAATCCGTTTGGAATGTTCCACTAAATCGGCATAATATTTTTTGATGGCCCCTTTCTCCACGATACTGCTTTCTATCTCCAAGAGTTTCTGAAAAATATTTTTATGATTCTGAATAATTTTACGGACATTGATAATATTGCGCCGCAAGTTCAAAATCTGTTCTACCGCTTCTTTTTGTTTACGGTCAAAAATCAAATCTTCAATCTCCGCCAGACTGATACTGTTCTCGTCCAAAAGCGGATAACAACTGTTAATCAAAACATTTAAAATTTCATACAATAAAATAGCCGACGATTCCAAGGAATAAGCCAAAAGGGAAGCGGGGTTTTTACGGCCCAAATTGAAAAAATCGGCCAAAACTTTTAAGGAATTGTTGTGGGCCGTAATCAAAAAACCGTGTCCGATGAAAAAATCGACTTCGCTGGCCACGATCCGACCTCCTTTAAACGTGGGGAAGTGCAGAATCAAAAAAAGATATTTGCCGCCGCGAAAAATTTGCGGCCGCTGAAAAGAAACCGCCGCCGAAGCCGATCGCAGATGCGCCAAATCAAAAGCATAATTACGGCGCAAATAATCAATTTCGGTTTTGCCGGCATTCACGATATTGAGCCATTTCAAACGCGAGGCCGATCGGGGATTATCAACCATCAGCTCTTCAATGCGATCGCTGATTTTTCTATAATTGGACATAAAAATGAAGCTGGGCCGTCAATCGCCGTTCACTTTGACGAAAGACTGTATTTATAATAAAATAAGAGTATTAATTCTGTAATTGATTATAGCATATGGCCAATATTTTGGGAATAAATCTGAGCGAATTGAAGCGCGGGGAACTGGACAAAAAAATTGCAGAATTCCTGAGCGGCGGCCATCACTACCTGGTCACTCCCAATCCGGAAATAATTCTGGCGGCGCATCGCGATGAAGAATTATTCTATATTTTAAACAGGGCCGATTTGGTTTTGGCCGACGGTTTCGGCTTAAAAGTGGCCGGTTGGTTAAACGCTTGCAAAATATCACGTTTCACCGGCGCCGATTTGACCTTGAAATTACTGCAAACAGCCGCCGTTCACGCTCAAAAGGTCATGATTCTCAATTGGCAAGACGGTTTAAGCCGAGCAACCGATATCGAGGCCGCACTGCGACGTCGCTGGCCGGCATTGAATTGCCGCGCGCTGGACATAGAGCGTTCGCCGATTTTAAATGAGACGACCAGGGCAACTATCAATGCTTTCGCGCCGACAATTTTATTTTGCACTTTCGGATCGCCGTTCCAGGAAAAAACCGTCTACCATAATTTGTCGTCCTGGCCGAGCGTCAGATTGGCCCTGGGAGTCGGCGGCGCTTTCGATTTCATTACCGAAAAAATAAAACGGGCACCGAAATTTTTCAGAATAATCGGCTTGGAATGGTTATGGCGCCTCATTAAACAACCGAAAAGAATCAGACGAATCTATAACGCCACTTTAGTTTTTATGATGAAGGCTCTGCGCGCTCGCTTCGTCAATATCTGGTTGTACCGTCCCAACGTGGCTTGTCTGCTTTATAAAAAAACGACCGGAACCGTTAAAATATTATTGGTAGAAAGGGAAGACGAACCCGGCCACTGGCAATTGCCTCAGGGAGGTTTGGACGGCGAATCTCTGACCCAGGCCGGCACTCGGGAACTCCGGGAAGAAGTCGGCGCAACCGCCGCCGAGGTCCGGGCAACTTTCAAAAATTTATACCGGTATAAATTTACCGGCAATCGTAAATTCGGCCATGATAAAACTCGCACAGAGAAAATTAAAACTGAAAAAAATAAATCGAACAAATTGGACGAGCTGGAACAGAAACGCTATAAATACGATTACAAAGGCCAGAAGCAAGGCTTATGCGTCGCGGAATTTTTGGGCAACGACCGCGATTTGCAAGTAAACTTCTGGGATCATCGCGCCTGGAAATGGGTAGAGGCCGACCGGTTGACAGAAGAAGTTCATCCGGTGCGACGACCGGCCGCTGAAATATTTTTAGAAAAATTTAAATCTTTAAATTTATAATATCAAGAAATAAATTTACGTCATTAGCTGTCTGGCAACATATTTCTCCGCTTAGATGATTTCTGTGGTAAAAATTAATTAACATTAATTTTTACTTTACGAAATCATATGCGCTCCAAAATATATTGCCAGTCAGCATATAATTCATATATGCTATTTTTCAAAAATAAAATTCGCTTGCGCTTCGCGCCGTCACCGACCGGCTTTCTTCATCTGGGCAGTCTACGCGCCGCTTTATTCACCTATCTTTTGGCCAAAAGCCGGAAGGGACGATTTATTCTGCGCATTGAAGACACCGATCAAAAAAGGGAAGTGTCGGGAGCGACCGATAATTTAATCAAAGTTCTGCGCACGGTCGGCCTGGAATTTGACGAAGGTCCGCACTGCGGCGGAAAATATGGACCCTACATACAAACGGGAAGACTGGGTATTTATAAACAACAAGCCGATCGGCTCTTGCAAACAGGCCAAGCCTATCGCTGTTTCTGTTCGCCCGAGCGTTTGACGAAAATGCGGGCGGCGCAAGAAGCCGACAAACAACCGCCACGTTATGATCGACTGTGCCGCGAGCTCAGCGTAGCCGAATCCGATCGACGCGCGGCCGCCGGAGACTCTTTTGTGATTCGTCAAAAAATGCCGACGAACGGCGAAGTGACCGTATTTGACGAACTGCGCGGCAACATTAAATTTTCGGCCGCCGACTTGGACGATCAGGTCCTGATGAAATCCGACGGCATCCCCACATATCAACTGGCCAATGTCATTGACGACCATCTGATGAAAATTTCTCACGTTACTCGCGGCGACGAATGGTTGCCCTCTTTTCCAAAAAATATTTTGCTCTACCGAGCTTTCGCTTGGACAGCGCCGAAATTCATCCACTTGCCCTTGATTCTGAACAAGGAGGGCGGAAAACTCAGCAAACGCCAAGGCGATGTCTTCGTGGAAGATTATTTGGCCAAAGGATATTTACCGGAAGCTTTAATCAATTTTAGCGCGCTCCTCGGCTGGCATCCCAAAAACGATAAAGAAATTTGGTCGCTCAAAGAATTGAAAAAAGAATTTTCCTTATCCGGCCTCGGCGCCAGTCCGGCGATTTTTGACGCGGAGAAATTGGATTATTATAACGGCTATTATATCCGACAAAAATCATTATCGGCCTTGGCCGATTTATGCCGACCGTATCTGGAGGCCGCCGGTCGACCGGTAAAGGAAAAAGACAAATTGGAAAAATATGTCTCCCTGGCCCAGGACCGCATGAAAAAATTAATCGATATCGTGGAATTGACCGATTTTATATTTGCTCTCCCCGATTATAATTCCGAACTCCTCGGTTGGAAAACTTTAACTCCGGAAAGCGCCAAAAACAATTTACAAATTCTCAAAACCGAACTGGAAAAAATCACGGCAGAAAAATGGAATAAAGACTATCTGGAAAAAACCGTTCTCGCTTGGATTAAAAATCGTCAGGAAAAAAACGGCGACCATCTCTGGCCGATGCGCGTCGCCTTGACCGGTCTTAAAAACAGTCCCGGACCTTTTGAAACGGCCGCCGCCTTAGGCAGGGAAGAGAGTCTAAAAAGGATAGCCAAAGCTATAAAAATCTAAAATTTACTCAATTCTTGCCATTTATATATTTACAGCTTCTTTAAATTATGTTATAATTAAGAAATTACAGTTAAGCTCTCGTCAATTATGAATACTTTCGATAACCAAGTCGATTTTGCCGCTAAAACTAAACGAACTTTCTTCCGCTATTGCAAAATAAGCTTGTTTTTGATTATTTTGATCGGCTTAATCGGCGCGGCGCCGGAGACTTTCAGCCAAAGTGGCAGTATCAACGATGAAATCAACAGTCTTAATTTAAAAATTCAAAATCAAAAAAAACAATTGGAGCAATTAGCCACCAAACAAAAGGAGTATGAAGCGCAAATTGCGGCCAAGCAACGAGATAAGGCGAATTTGAACAACCAGTTGGCTATTTTGGAGAATCGCATTGCCAAAGCGCAATTGGATATTGAAGGCGCCAACTTGGAAATGGATAAAACCAGTCTAGAAATCAAAAAGGCGGAAATAGACAGTCTGAATCTGGATCAAGAAATCGAGGAACAAAAAAATCACATTACCAATCTGCTGCGCTTAATGTACAAACAAGAACAAGTTTCCACCTTGGAAATATTGTTGATGAACGATTCGCTGGCCGATTTTATGAATCAGATCAAATATCTGGAAAACGCCAACACGGAAATCGGCAAAAATGTGGCCGTTCTAAAACGCAACAAAGACCAGTTGGAACATAATAAGGAAACTTTAATCCAAAAAAATCTGGAATTGGCGTCTTTAAAAAACCAACTGAAAGAACGGGAGGGAAATCTGATTTACGATCAGGAAAATAAAAGCTATCTGCTGGAGGAAACACGTTCCTCGGAACGGGAATATCAGGCTCTCTTGCAAAAAGCCAAACAAGAACAGCAACAGGCGCAAGCGGAAATAGCCAGCGCCGAACAGCTTATCCGGCAAAAGATGTCGCAACAGGACAAGAATCGCCTGGACAGCGGCAGCAGCGATATGGTCTGGCCGATTTCCAGCCACATGGTCACCGCCAGTTTTCATGATGCGGATTATCCTTATCGCAACATCATCGGCGAACATACCGGCATCGATATTCGCGCCAAACAGGGAACGACTTTATCCGCCGCGGCCGACGGTTACGTCGCCAAGGTTAAATTTGACGGCAGTCGCAACTATGCTTATATCATGATTATCCACAGCAACGGCCTGGCGACGGTCTACGGCCACGTTTCGGCCGTTTATGTCGCCACCGACCAATATGTCGTCCGGGGACAAGCCATCGGTCGTACCGGAGGCACGCCGGGCGGCGCCGGTTCCGGCAGTTTTTCCACCGGTCCGCATCTGCACTTTGAAGTCCGCCTGAACGGCTTACCGGTCAATCCGCTGAAATATCTGCCCTAAATTTCCGCCGCAACAAACATAAATAAATTACTGCAAAAAAACGAGTTTAAAACTCGTTTTTTAGACGGCTATTTTATATTCGCGATGATCAAAAATTTCGTCCCTCATGCACTTTACGATGAATATCTCTTAGCTGTTTGTTGGTCACATGGGTGTAGATTTGCGTCGTGGCGATATTGCTGTGACCCAAGAATTCTTGCACCGTCCGCAGGTCGACGCCTTGATTGAGCAAATCGGTGGCGAAAGAATGACGTAAAGTATGCGGAGTCGCCATCACCGGCAAACCGGTTATTTTAACATATTTTTTAACTATATCCTCGATACTTTTGACCGACAAACGACGCGATTGTTCGGACTGATGATTACCGCGGCGATAATTGATAAATAAAGCTTCGTCCATATCCCGACGTTCCCGTAAATAAGCGCGCAAGGCTCTAACGGCTCGCTCGGAAAAATAAACTGTCCGAATTTTTCCGCCCTTACCGATAATGGCCGTCTCAATATCAACCGTTTCATCTTTGACACGCAATTGATCGCTATTCAAAGCCGCCAATTCGGCGACACGCAAACCGGTGGAAAATAAAGTTTCCAATAGCGCCCGATCGCGCAAACCGATGACGGTATCGGCGCTGGGCGCGCTTAATAATCGCGATAACTGTTCCAATTTTAAAAACTTAACTTCTTTGTCCGCCTTGTCTTTGGCCAATTTTACTTTTGATGACGGCAGGGAAGCGATGTCTTTCTCCGCAAAAAACTCCAAGAGAGAGCGCAGAGCGATCAAATAATAATTCTGAGTCGTCTTTTTTAAAGTTTTTTTTGTTTTAGGATTGGCGTGTCGCGACAAATAAACTTTATATTGCCAAATCAATTCCGGGGTCAGGGAAGCCGGCGTTAAATTTTCCCGCTTAATTTCTTTCAACCAATAAAAAAATTTGCGCAAAAAACGAGTGTAATTTTCTTGCGTTTTAGACGACAGACCTTTCTCGATTTCGCAATAATCTAAAAAATCTATCAAATATTTAATTAACGGTTTATTTTTATCCATAAGACGATTGATGTTTCATTTTATCAACCCGGGGCAGGAAACAAACAACTTTGTTAACTGCCTCTTTTCTTGCTCAACAATACTTCGCATAATGTATATTAATATACCTTATAGCTAAGTTAAATATATCATAACGGCGGCCATATAAGCAAACTTCGCCAATAAGCCCTCGGATGGCGGAATTAACGACAAATTGATATAATGGCATTATAATTATCCCAACAAAATATCTGCGCAATCATTAATCAAAAATACTATGGAAAAAGAAATAAAAAAAGCTAATTTGGGATCGGGCGGTAACTATTTGACGGGATATGTTAACGTTGATAATAACGCGCTTGAAAAAGCCGATGTAGTTCATGATCTTAACCGCTACCCCTACCCTTTCCAAAATAATGAATTTGACGAGATTCTGGCCAGCCACGTGATAGAGCACCTTGGCGACCCCTTGGATTTTTTGCAAGAACTATGGCGCATAGCTAAACCCGGCGCTCAAATAACGATAAAATGCCCGCATTTTTCTTGTAATTGGTTGCATCCGCGCCATAAATCGGCAATATCTATCAATTTATTCACTTTTTTAGATCACAACAACTCGGAAAAATATCTTAATGCGGATTTTCAAGTCAACAGCGTAAAGATGAGATGGCTATTGGGGCGTCAAGGAAAAAGAGGTCGCCTCAGCGCACGTTTTTTCAACGGAATTATCAGCGGTTTGGCCAACCTTAACCCGGCGCTGGCCGAAAGAATTTGGTGCTATTGGGTCGGCGGGTTTGAAGAATTAATATTTCTGGTGACAGCCAATAAGCATAGCGATTAAGTGTCGCCAAAATTTCTTTAAAATTTTTTTTAAAAATTAATAACCGATCGGAGCAATTTCCTAATCGGCGCTTACCGTATAATCAAGCCCATCAACTGCACTTGCGGTTGAAACAGCAAAACTATTTTCATGATCAACAGAAAAAAACCCACAACCGTGATACAAAACACCACTACCGCCAAGCCGAACAAAAATTTAAAAGCTCCTTCCATATGATTGATATTAAAATAAAAAATTAATTAAGATCGGGATTGATAAAAATCCGATCGCCATAGCGCAAATCAATATAATTCATCTTACTGAAATTATCCTTTATTTTTTCTTTTTTGACAAGCAAAAGGCGTTCCAATTGTTCGCCGGCATCGTTTTTAACGTTAAAATAAACCGCCGGACCGTCAAAAAATTTAACCGTAATCATATTCAACTCTTGATCTATAATAAACTTATCCGCCCGCACTTCAGTTTGTCCGGCCAATTGTTCGCTCAGTTTCAAGAAAAAATTCAAATAATCCTCTTTGATAACGATGCGGTCCCGATCGTCCAATAAACTGTTCTCGTTTTTATTTTCCAAAATCGGATATTTGTTCAGCTCTTCATCGACTACAGTCGGCTCTTTAATCACATACCCGTCGGCGGAAGTGTGAAAAAACCCGCTTCCCTCTTGAAAAATAAAAGCGTAAGGACGTTCTTGAGCTTGTATTCGTAAGGCGCGCGGCCAACTTCTTTCCACGACGGCGCCGGCCAAATTATATTCCGAGGCGATAGTCTGCGCGGCCGCTTCCCTGTCAAATAAAAAAATATTACTTTGCTTAAATATCAAGTAACGACTTTGATCCGCTTGGCTCCAAATAATTTGTTCTATTTCCGCCGTTGATATCCGAGTCAAGCCGATAACGGTTACCGCTTGCAAACGCCAAAAAGAAGAAGCCAGAAAAAACCAGCCGGCCAGAATCAACAACAAAGCGAAAAAAATCAGCCAACGCAAAGAATGACCGCTCTTCCCTTTCTTTTTTCTCGGAAAAAAAGGATTGGCCAAATTTTTACGATGGTAATCTTGACGAATCTTTTTGGGTCGATGATTTTTAAACATTTTTTATTTAATATTAGCCAATTTATACTACTTTTCTTCTAATATTAGCCTGTAATTTAACTAAAATCTCGTAAGGAATGGCCTCGCTTAATTTGGCCAAATTAAGCAAAGAATTATCGGCCTCCGGATTGGCGGCGATAATTTGCACTTTAGCGCCGATTTCAACTGCTTGCCGGCCGATATCCAAACAAGCGAGATTCATGCAAATTCGTCCGACAATCGGCGCCCAACAATTGCCGGCACTGCCGGCAACCAAAAATTTTGCCCGACCGGACCAACGACGCTCCAGGCCCTCGGAATAACCGAAAGGAATAATCGCGATAGTCGTCGGATTTTTGACATGATAAGTTTCGTTATAGGAAACACTTTCGCCCGGTTCCAAGGGCTGTAAAGAAACGACCTGAGAAAAAACTTGCAAAGCCGGTCGCAAAACGGAGTTTCTATTTTTCTCCGGCAAAGGATGATAGCCGTAAAAAGCCAAGCCGGGACGATAAGCGGTCAACAATTTATTATTTAATGTAAACACTCCGGCGGAATTGCCCAAATGAACCCAGCGCGGGAAAAATCCGGCGGCACGCAGACTGTTCAAAGAAGCGAGAAAATTTTCTTCTTGACGACGATTTAAATCGGAGTCTTCATCGGCCGAAGCCAGGTGCGAACATAAACCAACGACGGACACTTTTTCCAAATATTTTTTGTTGCGCGCGATAAAAGCGTCCAAATCCTTGATTCCCTCCCGATTCATGCCGGAATTGACAAACAAATGAACACGGACACGTTGACCGAAGCGCGCCAAATAACGCAAAGTATTTTCGTTATAAACCACCACCTCCGTTCGTTTCCAACGGCAATAAGTATAGGCCTTAAGAGGCATTTCTCCCAAAATCAAAACATTCTTACGGAAATAACGATAAACGATTTGCGCTTCCGGATAAGAATCGACCGCCACCATCAAAGCGTCGGTGGCGTTTAAAATTTGGCAAACTTCTTTCAAGCCGTGGCCGTACGCGTTGGCTTTCAAAACCGGAAAAATCTCCGCCGTCAGCTGACAACTCTTCAAATAATTATAATTGGCGATCAAATTGGCGGCCTTGATTTCCACCAAATTCAAAGTTTCATATTTCGGTTTGAATATCTGTCTGAAAAAATTTAACATAATTAATTGATGACTATGGATCAACAATCGGCGAACGACCTGAACGAAAGTTTTATTGACTGATTACCCGGCCCTGATCGTTGTTAAAATGATCGTCAAGCAAATCGGTGGTCGGCTGTCCGAAAGAACCGGTTTTTTCCTCGCCGGTCAGCGCATCTTTGGCATAATAACGCGTCATCATCAGCAAGGGCCAAGATTGTCCGACATGTTTTTCTTCGGGAATAAACCGCACTTCAAAACCAAAACGATAACTGTCGCTGGCCGGCGTTAATTCCGCTATTTTCCAAATTATCTGACGAGTGTCGGCGTTATAATCAAACTCTCCGGCCAGAAGCGAACGATCGCCGGCCAATTCTATATTTTCCGGCAAGCGCGCACTGAAGACCAAATTTTTGAATTCCCCGTCACTGGCCGCTTCCCAAAAAATCCAATAACTGGTCGGAATGCCCACGATCGGCGGCAAAGGACCGATACCCAACTGATCTCCTTGCGGGCTGGTATAATAAGCGACACTCTTGACCGTCAAAGCCGCCACCCGAGTGAATGACGGCAAATCAAAATTATGTTTCAATAATTTGCCGCTAAAAATATATTCGCTATGCGCCTGCCAAGCGACTTGTCGCTGAGTGGTGGCGGTCGTAAAATAAGCTTTCAAATTCACTTCCCCGCCCTGACCGACGGGAATTGCCGTCCAAGTCAATTCTCGGCCGTTAATTTTAACCGCGGTATTTTCTTCCGCCAATTCCAAACGAGTTAAAACAAAAGCCTTATCGACGGGTGCTAAATTTATTTTCAGATTGCTAATCGCCGCCGCGCCGTTATTCTGAAAACTTATTTTCAAAGGCACACCCTCTTCCATTTTAACCGCACCGGAGACGGAAGAAAAATACATATCCAAAGGAGGATTATTCAAATCCAATGTCGGTCCGCTAAAGCCGTCCAGCCAGGAAATGTTCGGTCGATAGGAATACAAAGAAATTACGCCGATCGTCAAACAGATGACGATAATGATCAAAGACAAATCCAAAACTAAGTGCCAACGATTTTTAAAATAAAAACGCTCAAAACGTCCGCGAAAATAGCGATGGATGATTTTAATCATATGATTATATCTTTTAGAACGTCATTTGCCGACGTCGCTGGACGGGCAAAATAACGAATAAAAAGATTTAATAAAAATTCTTTAAGCCGACCAGTATCTCCGGATAATCGGCGCCATCCACTTTTCCGACCGTCACTTTGATACCGCCGTGATAATCGGCGTTATAGGCAAAAAAGCTGGACAAAGCGCGACCGGACGCCGTAAAAACGCGTACTTGCGGACCACCGCCGGATAAAGGACCGGTGACGATTTCCGCGTAACCGTCGCCGTTAAGATCGCCGACCGCCACGCTCACTCCGCCGCGAAACTTGTCATCGTAAGCCAGAAAACTATTTTCCAGGGCACCCGATAAAGAAAAAACTTTAATCAAAGCCTGTTCACCTTTGCCCGGAGCGGTGACGATTTCGTCTTGTCCGTCTCCGTCCACGTCGCCCAAAGCGACATTGACGCCGCAACGCAAGCTTTTGTCATAGGCGAAAAAACTGCCTTCCAACTTGCCGTCAAAACTGAAAATCATCACTTGCGGACCGCCACCGACGCCGGCGCCGACAATAATTTTACGGAAATAACCGTCTTCAATCCGCGCCGCCAAACTTAATTGTTTTTTGTATAATTGGTTGTAAGGATTAAAACTGGAAAGTTGAGCGCCATTTTGATATAAACTGACTCGGCCGGCGGCGGCACTAAGATCAACCGATCGTTCGCCATTTTCGCCGGAAGTCGTGATTACTTCGGCTTCACCGGGATAATTGTTTAAATAGGAAAAGAAACCGTTACGCGTTTGCTGACCGCGGGAATTAAAGACTCGATAAAAATAGCCGTTGGAAAAAGGCGCATTTTTGATAGTATCGCCGGTTTTCAATAAAACCAAACCGTCTTCGGGCGCCAATTGAATGTAATTTATTTTTTGTCCGTTATTGACGATTTTATCTTGCGTGCCTTTTATTTTTTCAAATTCTTCTTTGTCAAAAACGTAGGTTTGTTTTTTGCTGGTGGAGTTGACGATGGCAACGCCATTTTTAAAATCGCGACGCCAGAGTCCCGGCTGAGCCGTCCGATTGGACACGGCCAAGAGATTATAGGCCAAAGATTGCGGCGCACCCAAATCAACATCATATTCGTCATACCACCAAGTTTGTCCGTGATCGGTGACGTCATAATCAAACCCGTAAAAACCGTCGCCCAAAAGGGCGCTGGTCAAGCCAAACCGGAAATGACGATAATCTTGCCGATTCTTATCGGAAACATTGATAACCGAAACCGACGGGGTGGCCGATAAAGACGGCAGACGCCAATAAGTATCGATAGAGCCCGCCCATTGACCGTTACTTTCCCAGGAAGAAGGAAAACTTTCCAACATCATACCGTTCCAAAGCAAACGATAACCCTCATAAACCGTACCGTTACCGACAATGATAAAATCGTTGCCGGCCAGGGCGCGAGTTTTGGCCAACATTTTTTTAACGCCTTCGGACCAGAGACGATCCGCTTCGGCCGCAGTCTCCCGGCGTCCGTCGTTATTAAAATCAAAATCGCCGTTGTTTAGCCAAGAAATGTTGCCCCAAATGTTGTCATAAAATACCCCATCCCACAAACCGCTGGCCTGAAGATGATTGACGACAAATTCCGGCAAATAATCGTTAAAGCGATAACCGCGATAGTCGGTTTCGGCCGCATCGGAAAGATTAAGCATGGTCGTATTCGGCCAAACGGAAACTCCCCGTCCGCTCGTATCTTTCAGCCACCAACCGTCAATAATATTTTTCTTCAACTCCTGACGCAAATAACCGTTATCATAATATTCCACGCCGTTCAACATTTCTTGAGAAGAAACATAGGCCAGAATAATAATTTGCGGATTTAAAGCGCGAATTTTGGCTAATTGGGGACGACTGTTCTCCTGAACATCCATGTCCAAAATCAATAGATTCCACTTGGCCAATTCTCGCGCTTCGGCGTCGCTAATTTCCCATTTCAAAAAATAATTGGCCAAACGCGGATAAACTGTCGGCAAATTCGCCGCCCGCGCCGTCGCGGGCCAAGATATGATGATGATAAAAAATAAAAGTAATAGCTTTTTCATGACATTTTCGGGTTAACTCTAATCTGAATGTTTAATCCTTATTATTATCATTATTTTTGCTCTTTGTCAATTGGTTTCAAAACTTTCATGCCGCGCGGCAAATAAGGACGGAGGATTTTGGGAATAACCACCGAACCGTCCGCTTGCTGATTTTGTTCCAAAATGGCCGGTAATAAACGACTGGTAGCCAGACCGGAGCCGTTGAGAGTGCACACCAAGCCATTCTGACCGGTTTCTTTGTTTTTATAACGAATATTGCCGCGTCGCGCCTGATATTCCAAAGCGTTGGAAACACTGCTCACTTCTTTATAAATACCCATGCTCGGAATATAAACTTCCAAATCATAAGTTTTGGCCATCGCGGCACTGCAGTCGCCGGCCGCCAATTTTGACACCTGAAAATGCAAATCCAGACTTTCCATCAATTTTTTGGTATTGGCCACCATTTCCGCAAACATTTCCCAGGATTTTTCCGGATGAGACAAAATGAACATTTCAATTTTGTTGAATTGATGTCCCCTGATCATTCCCCGCTCTTCTTGGCGATAACTGCCGGCCTCCCGTCGGAAACAAGGCGAATAAGCAAAATACTTCAAAGGCAATTGTTGTTCGTCCAAGATTTCTCCGCGATGATAATTGCCGAGCATCATTTCGCTGGTGGCGTTCAAACAAAGCTTATCCTGCGTCCAAAATAAATCATCGCGAAATTTCGGCAGATGTCCGGAAATATAAGCCGATTGTTCCGTCAACATAAACGGCGGAATTAAAAATTGATAACCGTTTCTGTTGTGAAAATTGATAAAATGAGACAACAGCGCCCACTCCATCAAAGCGCCGATATTTTTATAACACCAAAAACCGTTGCCGGACATCTTAACGCCTCGTTCATAGTCCACCACTCCGAGAGCAGTCGCCAATTCAACGTGATTTCGGGGAGTAAAATCAAATTTCGGTTTCTTGCCGTAAGTGTAGATAACTTCGTTATTTTCTTTATCGCCGGCGACAACGTCGGGAGCGGGAATATTCGGCAACTCGGACAGACGCGCCTGCAATTCTGCTTCTGTCTCCGCCAAAGCGCCATCCAACTTCGTTATTTCCGCGCCGACCGCTTTCATCGTCGTGATTACTTCCGCCGTCGGTTTGGTTTTGGAATACTTATTGCGCTCGGCTTTCAATTCTTCCGTCGCTTTGGTAAGACGACGACGTTCATCGTCCAAAGCGATAATTTTCTCCAAATCCAATTTTTCCGGCGCCAGTCTTTTTAACAAGCCCTCTTTGACTTCTGCCAAATTGTCTCGGATGAACTTAATGTCCAACATATTATTATGCTTAACGATTAATTAACTAATTCGCCGCCGAAAGCTTTCAACAGATTATTGACCAAACCGGGAGTCGCCTGACTGTCATTCTTGACGACCGCAGCCTCCGTCTCCTCTTTTTCCGTTATCGCAATCTTTTCCTCTTTTTTAATTTCTAAATTCTCATCAATCTCCGAATGAAACATCAAACCGTCGCCATAGACTTCCGCCAAAGTATTTTCCACAATACTTTTGATGCCGGCATCGTTAATCCGATCCTGATGAAATTTATATTTGAAGACCAAACAGATTTGCCCGCCGTTAACGGAACGCGGTTCGCAGTTTTGCATGATAAAAGACAAAGAATGATTGTGTTTTTTGATTTTGACCAGAAATTCCGGCCACTTGGAAGCCAATTCTTCCGCCGACAAATTAACGACCGTGGCATTTTTTTTGACCGCGCCGACCTTGACGACGTCCGGCCGGGCATTTTGTGCGGCCAAAGGAGCGGGCGCGGGCCGATCTTTAATTAAAGGACTATTGGGCGCCACTTCTTTCAATCGATTGACGACGGACGAACCAGCAGTCGGTGCAGACGGACCGGACAAACCGGTCGCCGGCAAACCGAAACATAATTCCACAACTGCCAATTCCAACGGCAATTGCGGAATCAAAGGATTTTTATTGTCCGAGGACGCTTCCAAAAATCGACGAGTAAAAAGAGTCAGCTGTTCCCATTTCAAAGTGTCGGCCGCTTGACTCAAGCGTTTTTCCAGACTTTCTCCGAAATCCAAACCCAAATTATCGGCCAATTCCGGGCTGAGCTTATTTAACATCACCTTGCGCAATATACTGATAATTTCTCCGGTAAAAACTTTAACGTTGACGCCGCTATCGGTCAAATTGTTTATCAAAGCAATCGCCTTAGCCGCGTCTTTCCGACTCAAATGATCCAACAGATCCACCGCTTCGTTGCTGTTATAATGCGGAATGACCAATTCGGCTTGTTCGGTGGTAATTTTTTTGTCGCCGAGAGAAAAAATTTGCCCCAACAAACTTTCGGCGTCGCGCAAATGCCCGCCGGAACGACGAGCGACCGCTTCCAAAACTTCCTGATCAATTTCCATTTTTTCCTGAACGGAAATGTAAGATAATTTTTTGACGATTTCATTTATGCTGATGCGCTTGAAGTCAAAACGTTCACAACGGGAAATAATGGTCCCCGGCACCTTCTGCACTTCCGTGGTACATAAAACAAATATTACATAAGACGGCGGTTCTTCTATGATCTTCAGCAAGGCGTTAAACGCCGACAAAGATAACATGTGCACTTCATCAATGATAAAAACTTTAAATTTCGCTCCGGACGGCGTCAAGCGGGAAAAAGCGATGATATTTTCCCGCACGTTGTCTACGCCGGTATTGGACGCGGCGTCAATTTCCACGATATCCATATGTCGTCCCGCGGTAATGCTCCGACAACTGGCGCATTTATTGCACGGCTCATACTCGCCGTCTTTCTTGTTTTCGCAATTGACAGCTTTGGCGAGCACCCGAGCCAAAGTGGTTTTACCGACCGCCCGCGGACCGCAAAACAAATAAGCGTTGGCCAGGCGGCCGGCGCTGATTTCATTTTGTACGGTTATTTTAATGTGATTCTGTCCGAGGACTTCGGAAAAATTCTGAGGACGATAATCACGATATAAAGTGGACATAAGAAAATAAAAAATTGAATTTATAAAATGGAGCGAAACCTACTTCGTTCCCAAGCCCGACCGACGGCTGATTTCCGCTTCCACCAAGCGAACATCCTGGCCATATTTCAAACGACTTAAAGAGCGAACTTTTTCTGCCAAACCCGGACGCTTGACGCCTAACAATGGCCAGGCGGTCTTTAAAGAGAAAGGCCGAGTAGCGCTATTGTCAACCAATAATTTTATATAAGCCGTGCCCTTATCGATGTTAATCAAATCGTATTCGTTGAAAACCGGCGCGAACTCTTTAACCAAAAATTCGGCGTCTTCCGAGCCGATTTTAAAAGTCACCATTGTGCCAACGTTGCCGAAAACCGCATCTTTAATCTCCGTATTTTGTCCTTTGCTCAACTGACCGATATATTGATGGGCGATTACCAAATTCAACGCATATTTTCTCGCTTCCGATAATATCTGACAAATGGAATTGGTGGTAAAATTTTGAAACTCGTCGATATACAAATAAAAATCTTTACGCTGTTCGCTCGGCATATCCGTCCGACTCAAGGCGGCCATCAAAATTTTGCCGACCAAAATCATACCCAACAAATAAGCGTTCATTTCGCCGACCAGGCCTTTGGGCAAATCGATCAACAATATTTTCTGACGATCCATCACTTCGCGCAAATTAAAAGCGCTTTTCTGTTGACCGATGATCGACCGCATCATATCGTTGGAAATAAAGGACGTCAACTTGGAAGTGATGTAAGGCACAATATTCGCCAAGGCCGCTTCGCCGCCGGCTTTTTCCGCTTCCTTTCTCCAAAAATCCACGACGGTTTGATTTTTACAACGACTTAATTTCAAGCGACGAAAATTTTCATCCGCCAAAACTTTGGGAATTTCCATTAAGGTGGAGCCTGATTCCGGATCATCCATAATCAAAAGCATCGCGTTTCTCATATACTGCTCAAACATCGGTCCGCCGGTGGCTTTCAAGTCATATAATTTATCAAAGATGCCGATCATTTCATTGATGACAAAACTTTTCTGTTCCGGATAGCGCGGATCATAATCCAATAAATTAAGCGACAAGGGGCGCTCCAGGTCTCCGGGAGAAAAAATGATCACGTCTTCGGCGCGTTCCGGCGGCAAACGATCTAAAATATCGGCGATCAAATCGCCATGCGGATCAAGCACGCAAACACCTTCCCCGTTTTGAATATCCTGAATGGCCATATTGGCCAACAAAACCGATTTACCCGTACCGGATTTACCGATGATATAAGTGTGCCGGCGTCGATCCGGTCGCTTCATGCGAATATCTTGCTTGACGCCGCGATAAACATTTTCGCCGAGCGTAATGCCTTCATTCGGAATATTGTTGGGCGCCGGAGCAATCTTGGCCGTTAACCAAACGATATTCGGAGTCTCCGTGGTTTTTAAAGGAAAATGAAAAACACTGGCCAGCTCTTCGCTGTTTAACAAAAATCCGTATCGACCGCGAAAATAACGATAAATGAAATCTTTAACCGTTCTGTCCGAATGTTTCTTGTCCGGACGGGAAAAAACATTGCCGTAACTGAAATTACTGTACTCGCTGAAAGCGCTGCCCAAATTTTCCAGATAAACATTGGCCTGTTCCCTGTTTTTGGCGCAAGCGATAATCCGTAAATTGACATCCAGTCCCGCCTTCAAATTTTTCTCTTCAATCGCCTTGACCATTTCCTCCTCCACCGCCGACAATTTTTTCGGTGCCGAAGCGACTTCTTGATTGGCGGCAGTTTGCTCTTTTTTGGGACTGACCCAGAAATCACCGGCAAAACTCAGCAAACTCCCCAAAGAACTGGCGGCTCTCAAACCGTCTTTAACGGAATTCTTCTGATGGATTTTGGCCACCGTTCGGCGCACTTTGGCGTGCCAAGCGGCTCGAGCGCTCCGCACGGTATACTGAATGGCCACACTTTCATCCTTGCCTAATTTTGACAAAATATTCACCAAAGAATTCATCGGATCAACCTCCATTTTCTGATAAGTTTTGATGGGAAACAAAAAATCTTTACTGGTGCGCAAATAAGCGGCCGCAATCTGCCCCTGCAAACTGAAAGAATTGTAATCTTCCACTTCTTCGATCACCGCCTCCGGATAATGCGCATGAATCTGTTGTTCCAAATAACGAGCCTCGTCTTTGGGCGCCACGACATAAAAAGAGATGCGATTATGACTGGCCACCACTTCAAAAGAAAATTGATCGTTGCGGCCATATAGCCAAGACTCGAAACCGCGTTGTGCCTTTAAACCGCCGACAGCGGCAAAAATTGTTTCTCCCTTGGCAATTTCTTCTTTAAGTTGTTGGCTGGAGCTCTCTTTCTTGTCGTCGGCCGGCTTTTCTTTGGGCAAGCGCACCAAAAAAACTTGATGACGATAATAACGACGGCCGGAAAAAACCCAACGAATAATTTGTAAAATCAACACCACTAAAAACGCCAGGCCGATTGCGCCTAAAAAATACTGTAAAAATTCTTCAAAATTAAACGAAAAAAAATCCATGATATTAATTTTAACGCTTAAAATTTATCTTTTATCTTAATAATTTTATCGGTTTTAATTTTGGCCTCTTGTTCCAAGAAAAATTTATTGATACCCGGAATAATGCTCAACCAGCGCTTGATCAGTTCGATAATTTTGTTGACTTTTATTTTGGTCTGACTCAAAAGCAAATTTATTTTTGCGGCGGTCTCTTCGCCCTGCTTTTTAAATTTCTGTTGTTCCGCCGGCTTCATTTTTAAAAAAACTTCGCTCAAACCTTCGGCCAAAATATTATCAATCGCCAATTCTCGCCGTTTTTGAAAACTCGGCATAACCGAAGCGCTCACAATCCCGCCGTCTCCGTTCGGATGGCTCTTTTCGCTAAAGGTAACTTTATCCGGCGTCTGACGCCAAGACGGTAAAGCGCGTTCTGCTAAAGTTTCGGCGGTCGTCGACTTGTTTTCGACCGAAACCGGGGCGATTTTCTCAATCTGCGGTTGTTCAATTGTCTTTTCCTGAGCCATAATATGAATTATTTAACGCTAATCGCTCCCACCGGACAACTGCCGGCCGCATCTTTAACGCAAGGTAAGGACTTGTTTTTAATCACTTCGGCTTTGCCGTCGGCGCCAATTTTAAAAACTTCCGGACATAATCCGGCGCACATTCCGCAACCGATACACTTATTTTTATTCACTTTTATCATAAAATATACCTTAATTTTTTAAAGTTTTTTCTGCCTTCATTATATCACATTTTTAAAAAAATAAAACCATTATTTTTCGCTTATTTTCCCATATTGACAACTCCCGGTCCTTTTGTTATATTAGAACAATAAAACTTTAAATAACCTCCAAAATACTGGCCTTTCGGTTAGCATTTTAGGTTGAATAAAAATATGGCACATAAGAAAGCCGCCGGGTCAACCTCCCTGGGCCGCGAATCAGAGAGCAAACGATTGGGCGTTAAATTGGCCGACGGTCAGTGGGCTAAAGCCGGCGCAATTATTATCAGACAACGCGGCACCAAATATCATCCTGGTTTGAACGTCAAAAAAGGTAAAGACGATACTTTATTCGCTTTACGCGGCGGTTTTGTAAAATTCACCAGTAAAAAATTAAGAAAATATGACGGTTCGCTGAAGGATTCTAAAATCGTCAATATTATTTTAAAGCCGATCGCGACTAAAACCGCAAAATAAATCAACCTGATCAAAACAGCCTTCCCTGCGGAAGGCTGTTTTTTGATGTGTTAAAAAAAATCTGACTTTATTTTTTCTTACCCTTATTCTTGCAAGCGTTAACGAATTCCACGAACAAAGGGTGCGGTGCCAGCGGTCGAGAAATATATTCGGGATGAAATTGAACGCCGATAAAAAAAGGATGATCAGCCAACTCCACCGCCTCCACTATCTTGCCGTCCGGCGAAGTGCCGGCGATTTTCAAACCCAATTGTTCAAACATGCTCCGATAATCATTATTGAATTCGTAACGATGGCGATGACGTTCGGAAACGGTTTTACTGTCGGTAAATTTGGCATACGCCTGCGCCAAATGAGTTCCGGCCGCCAGTTTGCAAGGCCAGCCGCCTAAACGAATCGTACCGCCATAACCTTTTTCCCTGATTAATTTCTCTTGACCGGGCATAATATGGATAACCGGATTTTTGGTCTTCGGATCGACTTCGGCCGAATTGGCATCTTTGAGTTTCGCGACATGACGAGCGAATTCAATCACCGCCATTTGCATGCCGTAACATAAGCCGAAATAAGGCACGCCTTTTTCACGACAATACCGAATGGTTTTAATCTTTCCTTCCGCTCCGCGCCCGCCCCAACCTTGCGGGACGATAATGCCGTCCAAGCCTTTGAGGATATTAATATTTTTATCCGCTTCTTCGGCGCTCAACCAATGAATATTAACCCGGCATTTCACGGCGGCGGCGGCATGTTTAATCGCTTCAATCACGGAAATATAAGAATCACCCAAAGAAAAATCGCCGCTGGCAAAATATTTTCCTACAATGCCGATATTAACCGCCGGTTTTTTTATTTTGGAGGCCGCCACCATCTTTTCCCAAGCTATGTCGCCGTTTTTTCCGTTACGGGACGACAAGCCGAATTTTTCCAAAATCCTTCGGCCTAAATTATCTTTTTCAAAATTCAACGGAATATCGTAAATGGAATCGGCGTCCGGAGCGGAAATAACGCAGTCCAAAGGTACATTGCAATTGATGGATAACTTCTCTTTACGCGCCAGGTCAATCGGTTTTTCCGCACGGGCAACCAAAAAATCCGGTTGAATACCGGCGCTTTGCAGGCTTCTGACCGCGTGTTGCGTCGGCTTGGTTTTCATTTCGCCTATTTTGCTGGGAATCGGTAAATAAGAGACAATGACAAACAACACGTCTTTCGGACGATAAAGTTTCATAACCCGGGCCGCTTCCAAAAACAAAAGGTTCTCATATTCGCCGACTGTGCCGCCGATTTCGATAATCATGATTTCCGCTTTGGTCTTGGCAACCGCCTTCTCAATGCGTTCCCTAATTTCTTGCGGAATATGCGGCACGACTTGCACGCATTTTCCTTTATAACCCAAATTGCGTTCGCGTTCAATCACGGTTTGGTAAACCCGACCGGTCGTCATGTAATTCTCGCGATAAATATTTTTATTCAAAAATCTCTCGTAATTGCCGATATCCTGATCGGTCTCGTCGCCGTCTTCCGTAACGAAAACCTCGCCATGTTCTACCGGATTCATGGTGCCGGCATCCACGTTGATATAAGGATCCATTTTGATGGCGCTGACATTATAACCGCGCGCCTGCAAAATGCGTCCGATGGAGGCGGTGGTCACTCCTTTTCCCACTCCGGACATCACGCCGCCCACAACAAAAATATACTTGGTTGATTCTTTGGCTGAAGACATAAGCATTGGCTTTAAATATTGTAAACTCGATTTATTTTTTCTTTTTCAACAGTTCTACCGCTTTATCAAATTGCGGATCCCGTTCCTGATCAAAATCTTCCGCGGTCATCTCTACCGTAACGTTCGGTTCTATCCCCTTGTCGTTAATGAAATCTCCGGCCGGCGTCAACCATCTGGCGATGGTGATTTTTAAAACCGAACCGTCGCTCAAATCGCGCAAAGTTTGTACCGAACCCTTGCCGAAAGTGGTTTCTCCGACCAAAATCGCTTTCTTATAATCCCGTAAAGCGCCGGCTAATATTTCCGAAGCGGACGCGCTGCCGCCGTCCACCAAGACAACGGTCGGAAAATCTTTCAAACGCGCCCGACCGTTGGCCGGATATTCATTGCGTCGATTATTGTTCAACTGTTCGGCGACGATCGGACCGACTTCAATCCATTCGCTCGCCAACTTAACGGCCGTTTCCAAATAACCGCCGGGATTACTGCGCAAATCCAAGATAATTCCTTGAGGATTTTTCAATAAAATAGTATTAACCGCGACTTCAAACAAATCTTCCGTATCGTTATTGAAGTTGCTGACCCGAATCACGAAAATGCCGTCTGAACGCATTTCGGTTTTTACGCTTCTAACGATAATTACCGAGCGCTTGATTTTGATATCCGTCGGCTTGTCCTGACCTCTGATGATAGTCAAAGTAACTTCGGTATCTTTGGGACCGCGAATCATTCTGACCACTTCGTTGATAGTCAAACCCAAAGTAGACGCGCCATCCACGGCATAGATTTTGTCTCCGGCGCGCAAACCGGCTTTCTGGGCCGGCGTATCGTCCAAAGGAGCGATAATGGTCGTAATATCATTGCGCAAACCGACTTCCGCGCCGATACCTTCAAAAGTGCCGGCCAAATCGTCCGCGAACTCTTGGGATTCTTCGGGATCCATAAAAACCGTGTAAGGATCGTCCGTCGCCGCGGCCAAACCGCGCAAAGAACCGTAAAACAACTCTTGATTGCTCAACTGATTCTTGTCGATAAAATTATTTTTAACGCTATCCCAAACTTCCCAATATAAATTAAAATCCAAAATATAATCGGCGTTGCCGTTTTGATTCAGCTCGCCCGCTTCTTCGGAATAAGCGATCGGCCGATTGAACAAAAAGCTTTTCCCTTTCGCTTTTCCCAAATAAAATCCGCCGGCGAAAATTCCCGCCACCGCCAGAATCAGCAAACTGACGCGAATAATGATTTTTAAAATATTTTTGTTGACAGTCATATTATTATAAAACTATTTTCTTAAAATAATCGGATGCGTTTCGTCCCGCAAGTCTATCAAGCGCGACGGTTTCTGACGACGACATTTGCCGGCATCGATGACCAAATCCGGACGACGTCCTTTTTGAGGAAAATAATTCAGCAAATGCCGTAAATCATGGATACTCTCTCGACCGCTGAGATTCAAACTGGTGGACACCAGCGGACAGTCGGCCTTCTTTATTATTTTAAGCAAAAATTCGCTTTTAGGCAAACGGACCGCCAAACCGTCGGACAAACCGCTTAATTCTTTCGGCAAACGACCGCGATGCTTGAGAATGACGGTCGTCGGTCGGGCGGACGGCGCCCACGCTTTTTTCAGAAACTCCGCTTGCACCCGAGAAACAAAAACATATTTTTTCAACTGCGCCAAACCCTTAACCAAAACAATCAAGGGTTTTTGCGGGGCGCGTTTTTTCAGTCGCTGAACCTTTTTAATCGCGCGCGAATGATTGGCCAAACAACTCAAACCATAAATGGTGTCTGTCGGCAAAACGATTGTCTGACCGACTTTCAAAGAACCGACAATTAAATTGACCAGCGCCGGTTTGATGGTTTTGAGATTAAGGCGTAGATGAGTCATGCAATCTGATTTAAATTTAAATAATGGCCTGCAAAGTCTTCAAAGCGTCCGGTAAAAGAGGCAAAATAATTTTAACGATGCGCAATAAAAACGGAGCAATGGCGGAGGCGGTCAATTGATCGCCGAAAAAATTGCCGATCAAGCTGTAACGGGAAATAACATAAATAATCAAACCTAAAATCAAAGCCCCTTCCAAAAATCCCAAAACCGCGCCCAACAGGTTATTGATGTATTTACTGCCCGGAATAACGGCGATAAATTTGAATAATTTTTCAATCAGCACGAACAAAAATCGAGTCAAACGGGCGGCGACAACAAATAAAATAATGAAAGCGGCCACTTTGCCGGCATTGGCATGATCGCCGACCAAATGCTCTCCCCAAGCATACAAATTCAAATAAAAGTGACTGGCGACATAAGTGCCGACTATCAAGCCGACAAAATGCCCGAGAATTTTGATAATCCCTTTAAACAAGCCACTGACGGTAAAGCCGCCCAAAACAATCAATAAAACAAGGTCAAAGGTGGACATATATGTTGATAAATTATAATCGCGGGAAAAGCGGTTGACCCTTCCGTACTTGAGCGGCCGAAAACTGGGCTTGAATCTGCCGGGCGGCTAAAGGCAAAAATGGTTCCAACAAACAGGCCAAATTAAGAATATTTTGAGCTAGAGGTTTGATAACTTTGGCGATATCCGCCCGGTCGCTCATCTTCCAAGGAGCGGTACGGCTCAAAGTTTCGTCACTATCTTTAATTTTTTCCCAAATGATTTGCAAAATATCGTTAAAACGATAATCCTTCATTTTGTCCGCGATATCGGCGACTACGGTTTTAATGCCGGCATCCGTCAAATCAACTTGCAAGTTTGTCGGAATCTCGTTCTTTTCCAACAGATTGGAAACGCGCGCCGTCAAATTTCCCAAGCCGTTGGCCAAATCGGCGTTGTAGCGCTCCCGAAATTTTTCTTCCGAATAATCGCCATCCGCAAAGGTCGGTATTTCCGCCAAAAGATAATAACGAACCGCATCGGCGCCGTACTTATCGGCCAATTCATAAGGATCGATGGAATTACCCAGGCTCTTGCTGATCTTCTGACCGTTGACGGTCAAAAAGCCGAAAACCAATACCTGCTGCGCCGTCGGTAAACCGGCGGACATCAGCATCGCCGGCCACATGGCCGCTTGCGGCCGTAAATTGTCTTTACCGCAAACTTGCCGGCCCGGCCAATATTTTTGATAATTGCCGTCTTCTTCCGGCCAACCGAGAGTGGAAATATAGTTTACCAGAGCGTCAAACCAGACATACATCACCTGACTGTCGTCGCCGGGAACGGCGACGCCGTGCGGCATTTTTTCTTTCAGTCGCGAAATGCTGAAATCTTCCAATCCGGAAGCGACAAAAGATTTGATTTCTTTCAAACGACTCGCCGGCACGACAAAATCCGGATAATCTTCATACAGCTTCAAAAGTTGCTTTTGATATTTGGAAAAACGAAAAAAGTAATTTTCTTCATCGATTATTTCCAGTTCCCGATTGGGATGCAAGGGGCAACGTCCGCCCGTCAATTCGGAATCGGTTTTTTCCATTTCACAACCGACGCAATACTTTATTTTATACGCCTTTTTATAAATGTCCCCGCTCCGCTCGCAACGTCGCCAAAATTCCTGCGCCGCCTTTTTATGCTCGACAGCGGTGGTGCGAATGAATTTATTGTAAGAAAGATTCAATTTCTCTTTAAGCGGCAAAAATTTATCGGAATAAATATCGCAATATTCTTGAATATCCATCCCCAACTCCTGCGCTTTCTGATAAATTTTTAAACCGTGTTCGTCCGTTCCGGTATTAAAAAATATTTCCCGGCCGTGTTGCGCTTGATAGCGGGCAATCACGTCGGCCTTAATGATTTCGGCCGCGAAACCGATATGCGGCTCGGAATTGATATAAGGCAAAGTGGTGGTGATGTAAAAATTTTTATTGGTTGACATAATGTCCGTCGCGAGGAAACTATCCTCATTTTTTTATTTTTTAATTCTCAACTTTTGAATCAAAACCACAAATTCCCCTTTTAAACAGTTGGGGTCTTGCTGCAAATCCGCCAAAATTTCCGTCGGCGTACCCGTATAAAAACTTTCGTATAATTTAGTCAGTTCCCGCGCTACCATCACTTGCCGTTTTTCGCCCGATGTCTCGCTCATCTTGGCCAATTCTGCCAACAATTTAAGAATCCGATGTTTGGATTCGTATAAAATAACCGGATAATCGCTGGCCATGATTTCTTTCAGCATCGTTTGCCGCCCCTTTTTATGCGGCAAAAATCCCAGAAATAAAAACCGATCAAAACCGGCGCCGGCGATGGAAACGGCGGCGCTCAAAGCCGACGCGCCCGGAATGCTGACGATTTTGACTTCATCGCCCAATTCCGCGCGCACCGCAGAAACCAACCTTCCTCCCGGATCGGAAATCCCCGGCGTACCGGCATCGGTCACTAAAGCCAAGTTCTTGCCCGCTCGCAACAGTTCAATAATTTTATCGATCTTCAATTCGCCGGAATGCTGATGATAAGATATGGTCGGCGTCTTAATCTGATAATGATCCAACAATTTTTTAGTTACGCGAGTATCTTCGCAAAGAACGAAATCGGCTTCCTTCAAAATCCGTCCGGCGCGCCAACTGACGTCTTCCAGATTGCCGATCGGCGTAGCCACAATATTTAAAATTCCTGAAGTCATAAACGAAAGGCGGTGATTAACCGTCTAAATTATCGCGTCTCTCCCGCACATAACGGGCCCAATCTTCCCCGATTTCCACCAAAACTTTAAAGGGGGCTTCAATGATGAAATCAAACAAAAAGATAAAAATATTGATTTTGGAAAATTCCCGAGACAACCAGCGACCGACCAGAATAATCGGCATATAAAACAAATCCAGCAAAAAGACCAGCAGATTTTCCTTGCGTTCCACGATGACCAATTCCTTGACTCCCCGGGTCGTGATTACGCTAAAGAAACTGACGAAAGCCAAGAAGAACAAAAAGATAATAATGCTCACCCAATTGAAATTGACTTTATCCAGGGCCCAAACGATGAAGTAAACGGAAACGCAGAAAGAGGCGACATAGACCAAATTAAAGATGCCGTTTTTAAACCAATTGCGCCGCGCCGGGCGACGCAAAACAATCGGTTGTTTTTTCTCCTGTCCGGAAAAAGTAATTTCCTTCAAACCGTTGATGATTCTTTCCGTATTGTCTTTGTTCGGCTTGCGCGTCAAAGAAACGATGAAAAACAACAAGACTGCCGGAAAAGCGATATTGATCAACAAAGAAATGGGATTCAAGGGTTCTCCGAACCATTTGATCGCCGGAATTTCAATCAAAATCACGAAAATGGATTTAGTCAAAAAAATGTAAATGATACTGCGCGTCGCCGCCCGCCAAAGCCGATTCTTGGCCGCTTGGTATTTCTGCTCGCAGACCTTGCGGACCGACGCGATGAAACCTTTTTCTCCTTTCTGCAATTCATTATAGGTCTTCGTCGGATTACCGGCGATCGTTTCCGCCAAAATGGAAGAACATAAAGAATACACCCGAACAATGCGATCCAATTGCTTGGTCAAGGGATGAGCCAATTGTTCATCTATCACATTTTTTAATTCCTCCAGACCGGCGGCGATTTTTTGAATCACGCCCCGCTCTTCTTCGGAGATCTTCCCCGCTTGGCCAATCTCCAGCCAATTCTTATTGTAATACTTGAACAAAACAAAACTTAACATCGCCGCATCAAATTTCAAAAAATTGCGATTGATGCTCAAATAAATTTGAATCTTCAAATCGGCTTCATAAGGCAGGTCGGCCGGCAATTTTATGTCTTTGGACAAGAAGGACAAAAGATTATTGACCAATACCCTTTTCACCGGATCCGGAGACAAATTTTCTTCAATCTCGCAAGCGGCCAAAGTCAACAACCAATGAACGAATTTATTTTTGCTGTTGATCAAATCCTTGGCAGTATTGATGTCGGTTCTTAAATTCAAATCGGCGTTAATCTTGGCGACAAACTTTTCTTTCAATAAAATATATTTCTCCAGCAAAGCGCCGATTTCTTGAATTTTACTTTCGGGAATTTTATTGTTCGGCAAATAACTGCCGCGAATCAGTTCTATCAACAATTGCTTGGCGAGAGTCAAGCCATCCGCTCCTTTAACCACGCCTTCGATCATAATCTGCCGACGCAAAATACGGTTGATGGCGTTTTTACGAAGCAGATGATCTTCCCCGTAATCTACGGCATTCCTGACTTTCTCATAAAAAAAAGACAACCGCGAAATCAAGGTTGACACTTTAAGGCGCGGAATATTGTCGTCATCCCGCTCTTCTTTATTTTGTTCGCTATAGATTATCCGAAACAGCCTTTTCGCGTCCTCATTAATTTCCACCGCCCGCTCTTCTTCGGTTCGTTTTATTAAATTCGGACTAACCATATAAAAAAATAAAACTAATTTTAGCTCATTATTATTGTATAATGTCTGATTTTAAAAAGCAACCCCATAAATACTAAGAATTATTATTAATACACCAGCATATCCCAATTTTGTCAATAGCTAATATTTGACATTCGGCCGATAATTTTATATCATTTTATCAGATAAAAAAGTGGCCTGGAAGGCTATTTTTAAATACCTATTTTTATGAACAAACTTACGAATTACATCCGAGAATCGGCCGCCGAAATGAAGAAGGTCACTTGGCCGACCAAAAAAGAAACTTATAATTATACCCTGCTCGTCATCGGCATCAGTCTGGCCGTCGCGGTTTTTCTCGGCCTGTTGGATTATATTTTCTCCACCGGTCTGCAATTCATCGTCATTAATAAATAATAAATTTATAATTCGTTCTTAACGCTAAAGATATGGCCAAACAACTTTTAAACCAGGGCCGACGTTGGTATGTCATTCATACTTATTCCGGTTACGAAGAAAACGTCACCGAAAATTTGAAACAAAGAGTGGAGTCCTTGGACATGGAAGACAAAATTTTTAACATTCTGATTCCGACCGAGAAAAAAATTAAAATCAAAAACGGCAAACGCAAAGTGGTGGAAGAAAAAATCTTTCCCGGCTATATTTTGGTCGAAATGGAAGTGACCGACGAATCCTGGTATATCGTCAGAAATACGCCCAACGTCACCGGCTTTATCGGCACCGGCACGATTCCGACGCCGATCGGAGAAGAAGAAGTCAAGTCATTGCAGAAAAGAATGGGCGTGGAAGATCCCAAATTCCAGATTGACGTCGTTGTCGGCACGCCGGTACGCATTAACGAGGGTCCGTTCAAAAATATGGAAGGCAAAGTGACCGCCGTCGACGAGGCCAAAGGTAAAATCAAAGTGTCGGTATCCATGTTCGGTCGGGAGACGCCGGTAGAATTGGATTTTTTACAAATTAAAAAAATATAAATAATGATTAGAGGTCGATGCTTCTGCGATCTTCAAACCAAATTAATATGGCTAAAAAAATAAAAACTAAAATAAAATTGCAAATCGCCGGCGGCCAAGCCAATCCGGCGCCTCCCGTCGGTCCGGCCTTAGGGCAACACGGTCTGAACATCGCTGAATTTTGCAAACAATTTAACGACAAAACCAAGGATAAAATGGGCGATATCATCCCGGTGGAAATTACCGTCTATGAGGACCGCAGTTACGATTTTATCTTGAAGACTCCGCCGGCGGCCGAACTGATCAAAAAGGCGGCCAATATCAAAAAGGGCTCCGGAAAACCTTTGACCGAAAAAGTCGGCGAAATTACGCAAGCCCAATTGGAGGAAATCGCCAAGACAAAAATGCCGGATTTGAACGCCAATAGTTTAGAGGCGGCCAAAAAAATCATTGCCGGTACGGCGCGACAAATGGGCGTACAAATTAAATAAATTAATTTTGTGGGAGTTCTCTTCCTTCGGGAGCCGAGAACGTTTGACCACGACCAATCTTATGACTAAAGAAAAAAAAGACCAAGCCGAGAAAGTTGCGGTGAAAAAGACCGCCAAAAAATCCCTTAAACCCGCGGTTAAAATCGCCAAAAAAATTGATTACACGGCCATTTACGATCAGGCTAAAACCTATCCGATCGAAGAAGCGCTGGCCATCGTCAAAAAATTGACCAAAACTAAATTTGACGCGACCGTGGAAATACATTTTAACCTGGGCATTAACACGAAAAAAGGCGAACAACAAGTACGCGGCGCGGTGAGCTTGCCGCATGGTACGGGAAAAACCGTCAAAGTGGCGGCCTTTGTTTCGCCGGAAAATGAAAAGGCCGTTAAAGCGGCCGGGGCCGATTTTGTCGGCGGCGAAGAATTAATCGCGGAAATCAAAAAAACGGAAAAAACCGATTTTCAAGTGGCGATTGCCGAACCGGCGCTGATGAAAAACTTGGCCCTGATCGCCAAAATTTTAGGAACGCGCGGCTTAATGCCTTCTCCGAAAAACGATACCGTTACCGCCAACCCAGCCAAAACCGTGGAAGAATTGAAAAAAGGCAAAATCAGTTTTAAAAACGACGATACCGGCAATGTCCATACCGTCATCGGCAAAATCAGTTTTGACGCCGACAAATTGGTCGCCAACTTCCAAGCGCTGTTGGAAATCGTCAAAAAAGCCAAACCGTCTTCTTCCAAGGGAACCTTCTTGAAAAGTGTCAGTATCTGCTCGTCCATGAGCCCGGGAGTGAAAATTTCCGTCTCTTAAAACACCGCCCTAACCGCCTTAAACCCATTATTGACTTATAAACGGCGGTAATATATAATCCATTCAGGTAAGCATTTAAAGAAGGCGGACCAACCGCCTTTTTTAACAAAAGGTCGTCTTACGATTTAATAAAAAAGAAGCGGGCAACCGCTTCTAAGGCAAGCAAACAAGATGAAAAAATTATTTGTCGGCGGCTTGAATTTCAAGACGACCGAAGAAATCTTGGCGGAAGCGTTCGCCAAGGCCGGTAAAGTTATCTCCGCCGTGGTTATCTCCGACCGGATGACTAACCGCTCCAAAGGCTTCGGCTTTGTGGAGATGGAAAATGACGATGAAGCGGAAGCGGCTATCGCCATGTACAACGAACAGGAATTGGACGGACGCAAAGTGGTCGTAAACGAAGCACGTCCCCTGGAAAAAAGATTTTAATCAAAATTTAGAATCACACAGATAATCCAAAAAACACCCTAACGGGTGTTTTTTATTTTCACGATAATTAACGAAACGAAATTGACGCGATCGATTCTATTTTTTAAGTCGGGCCGACTTTTTGCCGGTCGATTTTTTTCCGATTGATTTTTTCTCGATTGATTTTTCACCGGTCGATTTTTTTTCGGTCGCTTGCCTGTTTTCGTAATCTTCAATCGCTTTCTTCAATCCTTGGACGGCCATAACCGAACAATGAACTTTCTGTTGCGGCAAACCGCCCAATTCGCCGACGATTTTTTGCCAATTATATTTTTTGGCCTGAACAATGGTCATCCCTTTGACTTTTTCCGTCAGTACGGAAGCGGTGGCGATATTGGAAGCGCAACCGAAAGACAAAAATTTGACCTCCTTGATTTTTCCCTGCTCCACTTTCAAAAAGAAATCCAATTGATCGCCGCAAACCATATTGCCGATTTGAGCGTACCCGTCCGGTTTTTTGATGGAACCGATATTCTTCGGTTTTAGAAAATTATCAATGGTCTTCTTCGTATAATTAAGTGACATATATTTGAAATTAAATTATTTTTTATTTGATGGGACTGAAACTGCGCAATCTTTTAACCGTATTGCGAAGATGATTAACCGTATAATCAATTTCCGCTTTGGTGTTGAAGCGTCCGAGCGAAAATCTGATATTGCTGTTCAAGAAATGATCCTTCAAGCCGATTGATCGCAGAACATAAGACGATTTCAAATCGGCGGCCGAACAAGCCGAGCCGGTGGAAACGCAAACTCCCTTGGAAGAAAGATCGATCAGAATCGCTTCCCCCTCCACATAACCGAACATCACGTTGAGATTGGCGGGCGAGCGCCGCGTCAAACTGCCGTTTACTCGCACTTCCGGCACCTCTTTTTGAATCTTCTTCCACAGATAATCCCGCAAGCTTCTCACCTTTTTCAAATAAACTCCTCTCTCCCGATAAGCCAACTCCAGGGCCGCGGCCAAGCCGACGATGCCGGGCAAATTATAGGTTCCGGAACGATAACCGTCCTCCTGTCCGCCGCCGGCCAATAAAGGCCGGATCTTTATCTTACGATTGATATAGGCCAGACCGACGCCTTTCGGCCCATAAAACTTGTGCGCCGACAAACTCAGAAAATCAATAGCCATTTTTTGAATATCCAAATTTAAGTACGGAACGGCCTGCACGGCATCGGTGTGGAAATAAGCGCCATGACGATGAGCAATCGCGGCCAAAGCGGCAATGTCCTGGACGGTACCGATTTCGTTGTTAACGGCCATCACGGAGACCAAAATCGTTTTTTTATCCAACAGCTTCTCCAGGGCCGCCGGCTCGACAATTCCCTCCTGATTGACCGGCACAATTTCCACTTTAAAGCCTTCATGTTTCAATTCATCGGCCGCCTCGCGCACGCAAGGGTGTTCAATGGCGGAGATAATAATCTTATTTCTGGCGGTATCGCGATTGGCCCGCGCCACTCCTTTGATGATAAAATTATTGGACTCGGTCGCCCCGGAAGTGAAGATAACGTTATCCGGTTCTCCATGCAAAATTTTCGCCACCGTTTTTTTGGCCTGACGCAAATCCAAAAAAGCCTGCTGTCCCGGAAAATAAATAGCCGAAGCATTGGCATATTTATCGGTTAAATATGGTTTCATTTTCGCCAAAACACGCGGGTCCAAACGTGTGGTGGCCGCATTATCCAAATAAACTTTCATATGATAATTAAGCTTAAATTTTAATAGAATTTTAAGTATAGCAAGTTTGCCATACTCTGTCCATTATAGCCGTTTCGCCAATAATTTTCAAACAAAAAACCGGAAACGATTCGCTCGGATCCGGTTTCTCGACTTAACGATTATTATTTCTGCAAAGTAATGCTCTTGATAACCACTGCGGTCAACGGCCGATCGTTGACGCCGGTCTCGACCGCTTCAATCTTTTTGACTACATCCAGGCCAGCCGTGACTTGACCGAAATTAGTGTGTTTGCCGTCCAACCAAGGAGTTTCGGCGGCGGTCACGATGAAAAATTGCGAACCGTTCGTTCCCGGACCGGCATTGGCCATGGCCAAAGAACCGGCGACTAATTTATGGGAATTGAATTCATCCGCAAACTGATAGCCCGGACCGCCCGTTCCCCAAACGGCGCTATTATCCTCCTTGCTTAAAGGATCGCCTCCCTGAATCATAAAATTTTTGATGACCCGGTGAAACTTCACCTCGTCATAGAAGCCGGCTTGCGCCAGATTCAAAAAATTATTGACGGTCACCGGCGCTTCGGCATTATAGAATTTTACCGTGATGTCGCCGTAATTGGTTTTTAAAACCGCTTGCGAATACTGTTTGGTCAAATCCGTTTGCTCGGAAGGATTTTTCATAATTTTATCGTTAATTTTATTATCTTGATTATCAAGGGAAACAATCTCCGTAATCGTCTCCGCCGGCTCCTCCGAAACCGCTTCCGGAACCAAACCTGCCGGCGCCTCCGAATATCCGTCATTGACGACGTCGGGAACATTACCCGTTTCGATCGGATCGGCTTTTTCCAAAGAACAAGCCGAAATCCCGACCACCGCAACCAAAATCACTAAAGTAAACAAAAATCTTCTCATATTTTTTTGTTGATTATTTTTTAATTTAAACTTTATATTGTTTTCTGATGACGCTATCTTCCTCGCGTTGCTTTTCTTCAATCAATTCTTTGGCCTTGGCCCGCAGTTCTTCCAGGTTCAATTCGTCCAATTTCTTAGCTCTCATCGCCAAATCTTTAGCCACATTCAATTCCGGATTTTCAATAACTTCACTCAATAAAACATCCAGAATCGCGCCGATTTTCGGTCCGGGAACGATTTTCAACGCCTTCATAAGGTCGTCACCGTTGATTTTAAGCATTTTGACGGAAATAGGGTCATTCTGTACCTTTTCCAACATATACTGCAGGTGGCGCAATTTATAGGGCATGGCCTTGGGAGTGCCGGAACCGAGCCGATCGGCGACGCGTAAATTTATCAAATCTTGCAAATTTTCCCGACCGACTTTGACAATCAAACGACGGACCGAAGCGGCGCTCACTTCTCCGACATTATAATAAAACATGTGATTTTTGACAAGATTGACCACGCGCTCCCGATCCTCGTTGGTAAACTTCAAACGACTCATGATTTTATCCGCCATTTTCGCTCCCAAATATTCATGATTATAAAAAGTGGCGATGCCCTTGATGATTTTACGGGTTTTCGGCTTGGCCACATCGTGTAACAGGGCGGCCAAACGCACCGGCCATTCCCGACTCGGGCAATGTTTCAAAGTCATGACATTATGTTTGAAAACCGAATACAAATGATGGCGCGCCGGCGCTACGTTAACGCCCTGCTCCAGCTCCGGCAAAATATAATTCAATAACTTGCTTTCATAAAGTTGCATAATACCTTCCGCCGGTCGTTCCGAGGCCAAAATTTTAATCAATTCGTCGCGAATTCTCTCCGCCGCGACAAATTTCAAACTGCCGGCCAATTTAACGATTGCCCGTTGCGTTTTCGGTTCCAATTCAAAACCCAGTTGGGCGCTGAAACGCACCGCGCGCATCATCCTTAAAGCGTCTTCTTTAAAACGATCGCTCGGCTCGCCGACCGCGCGAATAATTTTCGCTTTGATATCTTTCCGGCCGCCGAACAAATCCACTATTTTTTCCGGCTCGGCCGGATCAAGCGCCAAAGCGTTAACGGTAAAATCGCGTCGCTCCAAATCTTTATCCAAGCCGGTTTCAAAACGCACCACATCCGGATGACGCCGATCGGAATAACCTTGTTCACTGCGGTAAGTCGTAATTTCCACCACATCTTCCAAGGCGCCCTTAACGCCATCCGCACTTGATTTTGCGCGCCAAGGCAATAACACCGTACCAAAAACGTTTTCATATTTCGCCGACGGAAAAATTTTTAAAATCTCTTCCGGCCGGGCAACGGTCGTAATATCCCAGTCCTGCGGTTCCCTGTTCATCAGCAAATCGCGCACACAGCCGCCGACGATATAAGCCTCGTAACCGGCGATGCGCAGACTGGCGGTTATTTTTTTGATATGCGAAGGAATATTCATAATTAAAAAGCAAAAGGTAATTTTCTCTTATCGACGGACGAAGTCAAAATCGGATTCCGTTTTTTTGTAAATTTAGTATGCAATAACCGAGCGCCGAGATTTTGTTCCTTGATTCTGGCATAATATGCCAACATCGGTTTATTCTCATGCGCGCGGCGCATCAATCGATTTTTATCAATGTTATACAGGCTTTCCCAACGTTTCCTCCTAATGGCCGCCGTAGTCGGAATCGGTTGCCCGCCACCGCCCAAACAACCGCCCGGGCAAGCCATCACTTCTATATAATGGTATTTTTGAAGTTTTGGCAAGATGCGGGAAAAATTGCCCAAACCGTTGACGACACCCAGGCGAATTTTGCGTCCGTTTAAAACGAGAGTAGCCTCTTTAAAGCCCGCCAAACCGCGCACTTCCTTAAATTCCAGGCGTTGATCGGGTGAATGTTCCGTCGAACCGGAAGGCTTTGTCCGACCGGTCGCGGCTAGCAAAGCCGCCACGGTGCGCAAAGCCGACTCCATCACGCCGCCGGAAGCTCCGTAAATCGCCGCCGCGCCGCTACCGCGATTGAACAATTTTTCGCCGTCGGAATCCGGCAAATTTCTAAAATCAATGTTATGTTTTTTAATCAAATAAGCGAACTCGCGCACGGTTAATACATAATCCACGAGTTTCCGCTTTTGCCATTTCAATTCCGGGCGCGCCGCTTCATATTTTTTGGCGGTACACGGAACAATGGAAACGACGACGATTTTTTTCGGATCAAGCTTTTTTTTCTCCGCCCAATATGTCTTGATGGCGCCGGCCAAATGGATATGAGGCGAACGTGCCGTGGTCAAATGCGGCAATAATTCCGGATGATAAAATTCGGCATAGGCAACCCAGGACGGACAACAAGAAGTCATCAACGGCCAAACCGCTTGCGGCTGACGCCAACGATCCATAAATTCTTCCGCTTCGGTCATGGTCGTAATATCGGCGCCGAAATTTATGTCAAAAACATGAGCGAAGCCCAATCTTTTTAAAGCCGTATAAATTTTTCCTTCGCAATTCGTGCCGACAGGCAAACCGAATTCTTCTCCCAAAGATACGCGCACCGCCGGCGCAAATTGAGCGACCACGATTTTATCTTTAGCCGACAAAATTTTTTCTACTGCCGACCAATTGCCCTGCTCTTGAGCGGCGGCCACCGGACAATGCAAAGTACACTGACCGCAATAAACGCAAGCGATACTTTTATCGCGCGTCGGCCGAATCTCTTGATTGATGCCACTACCGACCACTTCCAAATAATTAATGCCTTGCCGGGCGCAAGCTGTCACGCAATTTCGGCAATCAAAACATTGCGTGCCGTCGACTTCCACGGCTTGATCAAAACGATAAGTGCGACGGCCTTGTTTTCGATCGGAGAAACGATTGATTGGCACTTTATATTTCCGACTCAACTTTAACAGCTCGCAATCGTAAAAATAGGAACAATGACCGCATTTCTCGACATGCGCCCCGAAAATCAACTCCAAGTTGGTGCGACGCGCCTGTCTGACCCGCGGACTGTCGGTTAACACTTCCATACCGGCGACGGCGACCGTCGAGCAAGCCGTCGCCAAATTTATCCGGCCTTTGATTTCCACCGCGCAAACGCGACAATTGGCCTGAACTTCCAGGTCGGGATGATAACACAAAGACGGAATCTCTATTCCGTTTTCGCGCGCAATTTCCAAAATCGTTTGCCCGGCGCGGCCGGTTATTTGTTTATTGTTTATTTTGAGTTTCATTAGTCTTTGATCTTGACCAAATCCCGATACAACCGATAAGCGAATACCATGACCACCGGACCGATCAGCAAGCCGATAATTTGCACCAGCGCGCCGCCCAGCCACCCCCAAATATTATTGCCCAAATATGCGGTCGGCCAAGAAATCAAACTGATAACGGCGACCAAAACCAAGCCAATCAGCAAAAATCTGCCCAAGACCGGCCACCAATAACCTCGTACCAGGGCATAACTGCGATTGACCGCATCCATGCTTTTCTTGTCTTCAAAAAAGAAAGCATAAAGAGTAAAGGCGTAAAAAATCGAAAAAATAAGCGCCGGAATCACCAAGGCGAAAAACCACAGCAATATCAAAACGCTAGTTAAAAATTCCAACGAAATATAAGACCAAAAATAGGCGGCCGATTCCCGATATATTTTCAATTCTTGGCCCTGATAGTCATTTTTAATCAACAGGAACAAAGACAAATAAATTCTGATCAGAAAATAAACCGTCAACAAAACGGCCCACAAGCTCAGCCAAAACCCCAGACCTAAAAAAAACGGACTTAAACCGAGATCGGTATTGGACCCGATCAATACGACCGCGACGATGACCGCTAAGGGCACCAACGCGAAAAGAAAACCCCAAAGATAAATTAAAACGATTTTTTTTAAATTTTTCCACCAAATTTTGACGGCACTTTCCAACAGAGAAAAACCCGGCGTTAATTTGGCTTTTTGATTTTGTTCCATATGATTATGATTAATTAATTTTTGACATTCGCGAAATAACTTTTCAAGGGCGCGGCCATTGACGATCCCAGACCGCAAAAACTGGTATCTTCCAAGCTTTGGACCACTTCATCGAATAATTTGTGATTGAATTGTTTCTGATTCATCAATTCTCGCAGACGATAAGAGCCTTCGCGACAAATCGCGCATTGGCCGCAGCTTTGTTCTTGATAAAAGCTCAACCAATGTTTAAACAACTTACGCCAATCGGTTCGTTTCTTATCATAAATCATGATGGAGCCGGCTCCTTCCGCCGGAACGGATAATTGCTCGTCATTGAAAATTTCACCGCTGGCGCCGCCGCCGACTTGGACGAAAAATGCTTTAGCCGGATAATTCCCCGTTTGCCGTAAAATTTCTTCCACGGTCAAATTGGCCGGCAAATCATAAACTCCGGGGCGCCTGGCCAAACCGGAAATGGTATAAAATCTTTTCCCTTCGTAACGATTCTGCGCCGCCAAACTGACGTTGTAAAAAGTTTCCGGATTATTGATCAGCGTCGGTCGACCGTATAAGCCTTGTTCGGTAGGATAAGGCGGTTTCCGGCGCGGCTCCACTTTCTTCCCTTCGATTAAATTCAGCAAAGCGGTCTCTTCGCCGCTGATGTAGGTCAATCTGTCCGGCTTGATGAAAAATTCGGTTTTTTCGCCCAAAGCTTCATATGGCCGGTCCGCCAAAACGGTTTTTAGGGAAAAACTGTATAACTGATAATATTCGCGATTCAAAAAAATATAAATCTTTTTAATTTTGTCGGCGCCGAAAAACTGTTCGGCCAAATAAACGCCGTTGATAACGGCGGCGGCGTGATGATGAAAAATATAAGCATCCTTCTTGACGCCCGGCTCTCCTTCCGCGCCGTTGACGATAATATAACCCGGTTTTTTATTTTTGAGAGCCGCCTTCACCGCCGCCCATTTGGCCGCCGTCGGATACGACGCTCCGCCGCGTCCGACCAAGCCGGCCTCGGAAATTTTTTTAAGAATATTGGCAGTTTTGGACATGTTATTTTTCTGCTTGATGACTCTTCCCGATTGTATAATTCCCCAAACGAAGAACCGAACCGATTTAAACCGACCGCTTTAAATAAACTTCTTCAAATAATCGGCCAATTCCACAAAACGATGAGAGTATCCCCATTCGTTATCATACCAAGAAATCACTTTCAATAAGTCGCCGCCGACGACGCGCGTATTTTTCAAATCAATAATGGCACTATGGGAATTGCCGATAATGTCGGTGGACACCAACTCCTCGTTGGACGCTTCAATAATCCCCTTCATTTTGCCGCGCGCCGCCTTGATAAAAGCGCGGTTGACCGCTTCCGGCGTAGTTTTCTTGTTCAAGACATAAACCGTGTCGCACAAAGAACCGACCGGCGTCGGCACGCGTACCGCCAAGCCGTCAAACTTTCCTCTTAACGACGGGATTGTTTCCGCCGTGGCCAAAGCCGCGCCGGTAGTGGTAGGAATGATATTCACCGCGGCCGCTCGCGCTCGTCGCAAATCCTTATGCGGACCGTCCACGAGATTCTGATCGGCCGTATAAGAGTGAATCGTGGTCATCAGCGCTTTTTTGACGCCAAAGTTATCCTTGATAATTTTTGTGGCCGGAGACAAGCAATTGGTCGTGCAAGAGGCGCACGACAAGATATTATCGCTCTTTTTGACTTTATCCATATTCACTCCCGGCACGATGATCTTCACCCCGCCGTTTTTAACCGGTGCGGACAAGACAACTTTCTTGGCCCCGGCTTGAAGATGCAATTTTAAATCTTCTTTTTTCGTGAAGCGCCCGGTACATTCCAAAACAATGTCGACTTTAAGTTTTTTCCAGGGAAGTTCGGCCGGATTTTTAATCGCCAAAACCGGAATTTTACTGCCATTAACGGTTAAGGCATCTTTAGAGCCGACGATTTTCTGCTCGGTCTGTCCGTAACAAGAATCATACTGCAAAAGATGAGCCAAAGTGGTCGCCTCCGTTAAATCGTTAATGGCCACTATATGCAAATGCGGAAAGCGCATCCAAATGACTTTGAAAGCGGCCCGACCGATGCGGCCGAAACCGTTAATCGCGACATTGATTTTTTTCATACAAAATAAAGAATTAATAAGTTATTCTTAAAAGATTATAGCATATTTCATAAAATAGATAAAATAAAAACCCGGCGTAAACCGGGCTTTAAAAAGTCCATTTTCTATTTTTTACCGTCGCCGTTTTTCTTCTTGCGATTAATATCCACCTGAATCACGACATCGCGCTCATCCGGCTTTTCGGCCGAAATTTTGACATCCACGGTCTGCTTTAAAATATGATGACCGACAATCAGGCCGCGCCGACCGTCCACATTCACTTTCGTGCCGAGCGGGGGCAATTGTCCGGCCATTTCTTTATAACCTTCATATTCGTAAGACAAGCAACACATCAAACGCCCGCACATGCCGGAAATCCTTTCCGAACCGCGATGAACGACCTGTTGCGCCTCGGCCATTTCCGAAGTGATGGAAGAAAATTCTTCCTTAAATCCGCGGCAACACAAACCCCGTCCGCAAGAACCGCAATCGCCGGTAACTTTCGCCTCGTCGCGCGTGCCGATTTGCGTCAAACGAATGTTGGCGTTAAAATGCGCCGACAAATCTTTAACCAATTCGCGAAAATCAACGCGACCATCGGCAATAAAAGAAAAATTCATGCGACCGCCCTCAAAAGAAAAATGAACGTCAACCAATTTCATCGGTAAATTATGTCGGTTGATCATTTCCCGGCAAAACGACAAGGCCTCTTCCTTTCTTTCAAGACCCGGCAAACCGGCGATATCGTCATACTCCGCTTTTCTGACAATCGGCTTTATTTCGCGATTGCCGGCAACAGCCGGTTTTTCTTCCGAAAGAGAAACGATTTTTCCCAATTCTCTGCCCAACTCGGTGTCCACAATCACGCAATCTCCGGCCGACAAATTTAATTGTCCGACCGAAAAATTATAAACCTTATCCCAAGGAGTAAATTGTACCCGAGCAATCATCATAAACATTTCCCGATAAAAATGCCGCCTTTCGGCGGCATTTTTATTATAAAGAGTAGCGCGCGAATTTTAAGACCTTCGCTCCGCCTAAAATATCTTTGACTTTCTTTTTATCATCCTTGATATATTCCTGTTCCGTCAAACAAACTTCGGAATAATACTTGCCCATTTTACCTTCCACAATCTTATCGACCATTTCCGCCGGCTTGCCTTCCTTAATCAACTGTTCTTTATAAATTTCTTTTTCTTTTTCCAATTCTTCGGCGTTTACTTCCGACGGTAAAATATATTTCGGATTGGCCGCGGCAATCTGCATAGCCACATCTCCGGCCACGGCCTCCTGACCGGCTTGATCCAAGGCGACCAAAACGCCGATCTTGCCGCCCAAATGCGAATAAGCCGCAACCGTCGCGCCGCTGACAATTTCCAAACGTTTAATCGCCAATTTTTCTCCGATTGTGCCGCTCAGATTATCCAAGTTTTCTTGAACGGTGCCCTCGGCCATAGGCAAAGAAGACAGCTCTTCCACGGTAGCCGGCTTTTTTGTCTTAATTAATTCTAAAATCTGATCGGCTAAAGTTTGAAATTTTTCGTTACGAGCGACAAAATCGGTTTCGGAGTTTACTTCCACGATATAAGCTTCATTTTTCGCTTCGTTAACGGCCACTTTGACCACGCCCTCGTTGGTATCGCGATCCAAGCGCTTGGCCGCTTTGGAAATACCTTTTTTACGTAAAATTTCCACCGCCTTATTGATGTCGTTACCCGCTTCTACCAACGCTTTCTGACAATCGGTCATGCCGGCGCCGGTCATCTCGCGTAATTGTTTGATTAATTCCATAAAGTTATTATTTAAGATTTTTTTTTCCTTCCAATAGAGCTTCTTTGATTGCCGCCACCAACAAAGCGATCGTTTTGGTAGAATCGTCGTTGGCCGGAATCGGATAATTGACTTCTTCCGGATTAACATTGGTGTCACAGATGGCCACAATCGGGATATTTTTTTGTTGCGCCTCTTTAACGGCCGTTTCTTCTTCTTTGATATCCCAAATAAATAAGGCGTCCGGCATTTTATTCAAATTAGTCAAACCGCCGACGCGCATTTCCAGTTTTTTAATTTCACGATCAAAATTCAACCGTTCTTTTTTGGTATATTTTTCCAATTTGCCGCTTTCTCGTTTTTCGATCAAATCCAGATATTTTTTAACCGATTTTTTGACGATGGCAAAATTCGTCAAATATCCGCCCAACCAATTGCCGACAATATACGGTTGACCGGCTTCTTCCGCCATCTTTTTCAAGGGCGCGGACACTTGGCTTTTGGTGCCGACAAATAAAATACTTTTGCCTTCCGACACCAACTTGGCCATAAAGCTCAAAGCTTCTTGCAATTTTTCTTGAGTCTTTCTCAAATCGATGATATACAAACCGTTTTTGGAAGTAAAAATGAATTGTTTCATTTTCGGATGCCAACGGTTGGTCCGATGGCCGAAGTGCGCACCGGCTTTCAACAAATCTTCGATTTGCGGGACAACGATGTTCATATTTTTCTTTTTAGCCGATAACCGACGTTAAAAACGAGATTCTCGGCTTATAACTTCTGCTTCCTTTTACCTCGGCCTGAACCAAGGAAGAAAATAGCTGCAGCAATCATAAAATTGCCGACCGCGGAAGCATGATATTTATTAAACTTTTATTAAAAAAGAGGCCGTTTGAGAGGACGAACCTCTAGATTAAATATACGGGAAAATCGGAAAGATGTCAAGAATTATCCCCTATTTTTGATAAAATTCCCGGGAAGCGGCATTAAACTCGGCCACCAGAATATTATAAGCGTCAACTTGAGCGCGATAAGTGTTTAAAACAACATTATACTCGCTCACCAAAACATTGTATTCCGACACCAAACTATTATATTGGGAAATTTGTCCGCTGTTATAATAGTCGTCCATCTGAATTTTTAAAACATTTAACCGGTCTTCTCGCTCTTGCAAATCCGTTTTCAAAGCCTCTATTTCGCCTTGTCGGACGACCAACGCGTCGCTATCCGCGGCCAAGGCGGCGACTTTGGCTCGCAAAGCCGGCAAACCGCCATAAAGCCGTCCGGTGCTTTTTTGATATATTTCCAAACTGCCCAAGCTGGCAATATTGAACAAATCGGTAAAACTGTTCTCCGCGCTTTGCGCCTGCCCGGCGGCAATATTGCGCGGCACGACGCCCAAAGGAAAGAAATTAGTCGTTTCGCCGTAACAATAGCCGGAATTATTTAAGGAATCGGCCACCGGACAAGCGATGCCGACCGCGGAATGATTGCTGTCCGGAAAATCCAAAATAGCGGCGCCATACCCCAATTTTCGTAACAGCGCTACCGCCAAAAAAGTTTTATCGGAACAAACGCCGCGATTTAAATATAAAGTTTCGTAAGGATAGTAAGGATTGGTATTGCGATTATCGCTCTCGGCTAATTTGGCCTGGTCGTAAGGGATGTATTGAATGAAGGCCAAAGCGAATTCCGCGATTTGATCATTTGTCCAAGAATTGAGCGCCGCAATCGCTTTGATTTTTGTCGTTAACTCGTCCAAAGAAGTGTCGCCGCTCTTAACCGTCAAAAATAAACCGTAAAAAGCTTCCCGGATATTGGCCGGCGGCGAAGCGCTATTGTACGAATAAATCTTGGTTGAATTTCGATAAGCGTCATACCAAGCGAAAGACAAATTTTGAATCAGCTCATAAGAATTATTTTGATATTTAAAAACAAATTTGGCCGAAATATCACCCGTCGGGACTTCTTGATAAATTGCTATCTTGGCCAAATCGACATTCGTGATTCCCAGTCCTTTGGAGCGCATCAAATTAAAAGCATCCGTCGGACGACCCAAATAATATAACCGCAAATCCAGCGGGTCAACATAATAAGCCTGTCCTTTATCCTGAACTTGCAATAAAATCCGACCGGCCAAACGCGAGGGCGCGCCCGCGGCCAGAAAATTATTTGTGTCGTTATTGGACACTCCCAACCCCAGCGACCGCATGATGGCAAAAGCGTCATCCGGACGACCTAAGTAATAGCGCAAGCCGTTTAAAGGATTAACATACCAGGCTTGACCCAAATCCTGTACTTGCAGCAAAATCCGACCGTTTAAATTCGCGGCCGCCTGTGCGCGCGGCGCTCCCGCGAAACCGACGTCGAACAAAAAGACGCCCGCTAAAAGGATACCGAATAAAAAAGAAAAAAATAATTTTATTTTCGGACAACGCATAAAATAAAGCTAATCGAGCAAGGTAATAAAAGCGTCTTCGGACGGCGCCAACGGCAAATGACCGACATCGTTGATATAACTTATTTTGATATAACCGTTGCGGTCAATGATAAATTTGCTGATTGACGACTGAAAAATCTCCAAAGACAGAAAACCGATGATATCGGCATTCAAAATGCCGGTGATAAGTGCTTTGATAAAATTTCCGTGCGAAAAAATCATGATTCTTTTTCCGCGATTGTCGCGAAACAAATCGGCCAACGCCCGCCGGGCGACAACCTGCATCTTATCCAATTCCCTATCCAAGAGACGATGATTTTTCAATTTATTTTTTCGAGTCTTCTCCGACATGTTAAAATATTTTATCTTATGCCAATGCGTCCAATCAATTTCATCCAAGCGCTGATCGATCAACAACTTCTTGCCCGACCGACGAACATACTCCGCCGCGGTTTCTTGCGCTCGCCGCAAACCGCTGGCATAAATGCTGTCCAGTTTCATGGTCAATAACCTTTTGGTCAAGTGCTTCCGCTGTTCCCGCCCGAAACGGGAAAGCGGCATATTATATTCTCCCACTTTTTTTTCCACCGTATAGTCGGGGTGGCAGTGCCGCACCAGGAAAACTTCCGTATAAGGTTTCTTGATCGGCGGCTTGATTTTGACGTAAGGATTTTTATACATAAACCGATGATTTAAAGAATAAACCGCTGGCGTCGACAACTTATAAATTCTTCTCGATAAAATTCCAATTTACCAAATTTCGCAAGATCGCGTCCGCAAAATCCGCCCGACGATTTTGATAATCAAGATAATAAGAGTGCTCCCAAATATCCAAAGCCCATAAGGGTCGGAGGCCATGCGCCGCCGGCGTATCGGCATTAACGGTGGTTATAATCTTGAGCGACGCTCCGGCGCCGGCCTCGCTTACGCCGTCTTGCACCAACCAGGCCCAGCCACTGCCAAAATGTCCGGCCACGGCAGTTTTAAAAGCGTCAATGAAATTATCCCGAGAACCGAAGGAAGCGTTAAGTGCCGCCGACAATTTTGACGTCGGTTCCGCCACGACATCCGCCGGGCGCAAACTCTGCCAAAAAAAATCATGATTATAAACCTGAGCGGCATTATTGAAAATTCCGCTCTGGGCGGGATTGCCAACGGTCTTTAAAATAATATCCGTCAAGGAAAGCGCCGCCAATTCGGTCCCGGCCACCAATTTATTCAAATTATCGACATAGGTTTGATGATGCTTGCCGTAATGAAAATCTAAAGTTTTGGCGGACATGTGCGGCTCCAGAGCTTCTCTGGCAAAAGGTAAAGGAGATAAAGTAAACATATTATTAAAAATTAATGAATAATTGATATTATAACAAAAAAACCAAATTATTCCTAACGAATACCGCCTCCGCCAACCGACGACCGAACGATTGAATTATGTCCGGTTATCGACATTGACAATTTATTTGGAAAGTTATAAATTAATTGAATATCTAACCGTTCATTAACAAGAAAGGAGCTTATTATGAAGATACTGCTTTATTGCCCGGAAGAGTTTGAATTACTTTTCCCTATCGCCGTCATCTCTAAAAAATTCATTAATCAGTCATTATTTGTCATCACGATTACGCCGACAGGATTGAGTCATCCGGATTTTTGGTCAAAGGTTTCGCATCGGATAATAACGGCCGTTCAGCAAGCCGCTTACAGAGACAAGTCCGACAAGAATTCGCTGAACGATCGCGCCATTAAGCAAAGAATAAACGATGCCGATCTTTATCTGCTGGGCATCGATCCCGAGAATGATCAAGAAGCCGTCGATTTGCTTGATTTTTTCGATCAAAACGAAAATCGCATCAAGCTCTGGATAGACAATCATGATTGGTGGGCCAATGAACTGCACTACGTTCATCATAAAATTACCAAGCTGAACAAACGACAAAGCTACTTGGACATATTGAAACGGCGCGGATATCCGGTGCCGAACTCTTGGCTGGAATTGAACGCCTTAATGACCTCGCCGCACAGGTTAGTTCAGACTAAATCCGATATGAATTTTCTGAAAATTATTCGCCTGCAGAGAGCTTTCAGGGTCAGCTTGATAATCAGTCGAAATTTAGAAAACAATTATTTCAATCCGATATTTTTGCAGGCGGTGGAAGAATTGATTCACGGTCAGCCTAAGTCAGAAATTGACACGCTTTACAATTTGTGCGCCAAAATGCAAAAAATAACCGAGGAAGCCAAAAAGAAATTTACTTGGCGACCGGTACATTTTCCCCTTGCCCTTAAAAACGGCATTAAAATCGCTTGTTGCGATTTGGGAAGCACGGAAGACTATTTTGATGCCCCAACCTTGATCGAGTATGCCAACAAACTCTCTCCCAATTGCGTGATTTATTTTACGATTCAAGGCAATCCCCATCTGTTCTTAAAAACGGAACATGACGATATTACGGTCCAAGAAATTGCCGAGTTTTATCCGGAATTCCAAATCAAAGCGAATAAAATTCAAATCTTGCGTATAATAGACGGAGAATTGATTTTTCATAAAAAGCGCCGCGATCGGGAAAAAAATGAAAACAAAAACAATTAGAAGGACGGAAATGTCTTTCTCAAAAAGCTTAACCGCTTGGGTTAAGCTTTTTTAATTTTCCCCGCAATTGCCCGCAGGCCGCACCGATAGCCGCGCCGAAACTGAGACGCACGGTCGCCGGCACTCCTTGCTTGTCCAAAATTTTCTTAAAAGCGTCAATCCTGGCGCGATCAGAAGGGCGAAACTTGCCGGTCGCGTTATAAGGAATCAAATTAACCAAATACAAAGGCTTCTTCATTAATTCCGCAAGTTCCTCGGCTTCCTGGTCGCGATCGTTCACGCCTTTAATCATCAAATATTCAAACATTACCCGACGTCCGGTTTTTCGAATATAATCGTCCACCGCTCGGAAGATTTCCCGCAAGGGATATTTTTGCGCCACCGGAATCAAATCGCGGCGCAGAGCGTCATTGGGAGCATGCAAGGATATCGCCAAATTCATTTGAATTTTTTCGCCGCTCAAGCGCTTGATGCCCTCGGTCAAGCCGACGGTAGAAACCGACAAACGACGCGCACCGATGTTCAAAGTTTCCGGATTGTTCAAAAACTTCACCGCTTTGATAAATTCGGCATAATTCAGAAAGGGCTCGCCCATGCCCATGAAAACGACATTGTCGATCTTCTCTGCTCGCTTGTCGGTTTTTAAAAATCGCGCCCAAAAAATCACCTGTTCCACAATTTCTTCGGCCGTCAAATTACGCCGAAAACCGGCGGCGCCGGTGGCGCAAAAAGCGCAACCGAGCGGACAACCGACCTGGGAAGAAACACAGACCGTATTGCGCCCCGAAACATCCGGACTCGCTTTGCTTTGAGAACCGTGCTGACGAATCAAAACCGTTTCAATCGCCTCGCCGTCGGCTAAAGTAATCAAAGCTTTAATACTGCGCGAGTCGCCGGCAGTTTTAAAAACTTGCGCCTCAATTTCCAAAGGACAAGCGGCCGTCAATTTATCGCGTAAATTTTTGGGTAAATTGGAAGCCTCGTCCCAAGCGGAAATGTAATCTTGAAATAAAGCTTTATTGATCTGGGCATAACGAAATTTCGGCTCCGCGGCCAAAACGCTTGATAATTCGGCAAGGTTCATATTATTGAAATTAAGCAAACTGTTTATTTATAAATCATTTTTTTCGCCAAGTGATTTTAACGATTTCCCCTCTGGCGGCCGTGCGCATCGGCGGTCCCCAGGTACCGACGCCACCGTTGACGATCAAGGAAAAATCACCGGCCCGGAACAGACCATAACCATAGCCCCGATGCGCCCATTTGGCAAGCAGGTTGAAAGGAAACAACTGACCGTCGTGAGTATGGCCGGAAAGCTGTAGATCTATGTCGGCTTTCCGGGCTAAAGCGATATTTTTCGGCGCATGGAATAAAAGGACGCTCGGTTTTTTCCGATCGTAACCGACTTGACGTAAAATCGTGTCCTCCAAATCAAAATCGCGATTAAAAGAATAATTGATGCCAATAATCTGCAAACCGTCTACGATCGTCAACTTATTGTCCAAAATTTTAATCGGTCCGTCTTTTAACAAAGCGGACACATAATCAAGGCCCAAATACAAATCATGATTGCCGAAGCTGTAATAAATGCCACGCGGCGCATGCAGATTTTGCAAAGGATGATGGAGCCAGCGAAAATCGGCTTCCATGCCGTCAAACAAATCACCGGTAATGAAGATCGCTTCCGGGTTCAAATTATTGAGACGTTTAACCAAACGCGACAAGAAATGCTGACGATAAATCGGACCGAGATGAACATCGGAAATCTGCGCAACCGATTTCCCTTCCCAGGCGGCCGGCAAATCTTTAATCCGCACTTCATATTCCTGCACCCGCGGCGACCAAGCGCGCCAGACGCCGACCAGCGACAAGACGACGCCACCGCTCAAAAAAATAATTTTCAAATATAAAGACGGAAAAACAAAACCGTAAAAACTGCCGATTAAACGAACGCAGACAATCAGACCGGCCATCACGCCGAAATTAACCAATAAACCCACCCAGGAAAGCGCCAAAATATAATACCAGCGAGTGAATAAATTATCGCGTTGATGTATCAAATAAGAAGACAAGACCACGCTCGCGAATAAAAAAATCGTAACACCGGCCGCGATTATCCGACCCGACGCGACGTTGAGATAAAAAAAATTGACGATAATATACCAGAACAAAATGTGCCCGGCCAAAAGCACCAAGCCGGACAGGGCAAAGAAAAATAATTGCATCATATATAAATTCCTTTAAATTTTTAACACTTATCACCATTCATCACCGCGACCGATATATTTCCTTGAGCCAAATCTGATAAAATTCCAAATTGTTCAAACTGGCCAGTCTTTGTCCCAAGGGATCGTTCAGACGAAAAAGATGATGCAGATAAGCACGCGAAGTTTTTTTCAATTCCGGCAAACTACTGGCGGCGTTAATCGGCCGCCAATCGGCGGCAAAACGCGCATTATTGATATTGAGACTGTCATACTTCAAGCCCGCCGCGTTTTTTCCGGACGATAACAAAAACAATTTCCCGTGTCGCCCTTCCCGCGTCGGAATGACGCAATCAAACATATCCCAGCCCATACTCGCACAACGCATAATATCCCGAGGCGTGCCGATGCCAAGCGCAAATCGCCAAGCGTCCGGCGGAATAAATTCCGCCGTTCGGCGCAAAACTTGATCCAAAAACTTTCCCGCCTTATCGACCGGGCGCGCTCCGAAACCGTAACCGTCAAAACCGATTTTAACCAGTTCTCGGGTGCAATATTCCCGCAAATCTATTTCCGCTCCGCCCTGGATAACCGCGAAAAGGAGCGGACGTTTTCGGCCGCTTAATTTCCGTTTCTTTATTTGTTTCAAATATTCGATTTTACATCTTTTCGCCCAGGCGATCGTCCGCGCTACCGCTTTTTCCAAATCGCCGCGGGAAAACTCGTTCGGCGGACAATCGTCCAAACAAACCATCATATCCGTTCCCAAAACAAACTGAATTTGAATGGATTTTTCCGGCGTCAATTCTTGCCGGGAACCGTCTAAAGGCGAACGAAAAATAACTTTGTCGTCAGTAATCTTGCCCGCTCGCGGATTGCGATGAATCAGGGAAAAAACCTGATAACCGCCGGAGTCCGACAAAAGCGGCCCGGACCAATCCATAAATTTATGAAGGCCGCCGGCTTTTTTGATCAAATCCAAACCCGGCTGTAAATATAGATGAAAAGTATTGACCACCAAGGCCGCCGTCCCGGTCCGACGCACCGCTTCATTGTCCGTCAATTTTACAAACCCGCGCGTCGCGTCCGGCATGAAAAATGGCGTCAGTAAAGAACCGTGCGCCGTCCGCAAAAGACCGCGACGCGATTTTGATTTATTTGTCCGAGATATTTTTGGCATAAACTAGCTGTCTTCGGCAACTTATTGCACCCGACCGGAATTATTCAAACCGGCAATTTCGTCATCTTCCAATTTAGTCGTTTTCGGAGCGGTTTTCAACGTGATGACATCTTTGGTTTCCGTATCCGTCGCGCTCACCGTCGAGCCGGGCGATAACACCAGAATTTTATCCCGATCCGCCTCGGTCGGCGCAATGCTGATATTAAATTCGGCGTCGGCGCGATACACCGAAACCGGCAACCTCCCTATTTCCCAAATTACCTGACGGCCGGCGGCGTCATAATACAAACTGCCGACATTGGTATTGTTTTTTTCATCCCAGGAAACATAGCTCGGCAAATTGAAAACGACGCGCGTATCGGCCAATTCATGCAAATTGTTTTCCACCACCCAATAAACGCGAACGCTGGTTTTTTCTCCGACACGAGGCGGCAACGAACCCGATCCGACCGGCAAATTGTCATCGTTGAAATAAAGAATGCGCTCGCTTAATTTCAAATCGCTGTTAATGCGGCTGATAATCGTATTGCTTTTATTGTCCTGTCCTTTGATGGCTTGGTTATTCATGCTGTACTGACCGTAAGAAATCACCTCCAGCTTTTTACCGAAATCGCTGTCCCGGAAAGGCTGTAAATCAAGCCGGAAGTTAATCGCCCCCTCTTGCCCCGGTTTTATCTCCGCCAATTCCGGAATTTCATTTTTTGTCCAAAGAATCGATTTATTCTGCACTTGTCCCTGCCCTTCATCCTGCAAAGAACTCCAATTTAAAAATTCACCGCTCAGCGCCGCCATGATCACCACGTCTTTATACGCGCTATCGCCGCGATTGGAATAAGTCAAAGAATAATTTAAGGGCTGGCCGAAAGTGACGGCGCCGTCGTTTTTAGAACCGTTCAAAAACAAAGTGAGATTCAAATCGCTGGCCACCAATTCCGGAGAAATGGTTTTTTCCCAAAATACATAGGCTTGACCGTCGTCCAATTTCTTTTCCAACCGCACTTTCACCGCCAAATTATCCGATTTTTGCTTGATACGATAAACGAGCGGCACTTGCTGGCGCCCGAGCTCTTGAGTCAAACCGCTCACTTGCCAGCTCGTTCCGCCGGTTTTGGTCACGCCGATTTTTTTGCTCGTAGCTGTGACCGGCGGCGCCGTTTCAGCAGTGGACGAAGCCGCCGCCTCTTCGGTAACTACCGCGGCATTCGCTTCCGCCGGCAAAGAAAAGGTAATATTGAAATCGCCGAGACGATTGTCCTGCACATCGGAAAAAATCAAAGTCATTTCGTTATCCTGATTCAAGAAGGCCGTACCGGAATAATCAAGATCGACCCGAAAACCCAAACCGCTGATTGCCGTCGCCGCCGAAGCCTCTTTTTTGAATTGGCTGGTAAAACTGCCAGGCAAATAACTGAGACGCGCGGAAACGACATTGACCGAATCCGTTTGTCCGATTAAACGTCCGGTCACGGTCAAGCTGGCGTTGGCGCCCGGATCCATGTCCGGCAAACTCCAGCCGTAAGCGCCGCTCGTCGGTTCAATCGAAGCGCCGGCAAAAATGAAATTTTCCGGATACTGGATTTCCAAACGCAAACGCGACAAGACATATTTCGTCGGATTGTGATAATCAATCACATAAGAAAATTCCTCGCCCGCCAAAACTTTTTCCGGGGCTTTGATTTTCAAATCCAAAGCGCTGATATCGCCGCCTTGATTGAAAAAATAAGAATAAGCGAAATAAGCGACGGCCGCTAGCAAAGCCACTCCCAATAAACGACGTAAAAATTTCCTAAAAAAAGACGGCCGTTTCTTGATATTCATTTTACTGACATCAACCCGTTGACCCTTTTTATTGCTATAAACTTCGGACAGATCGGAGTCAATATCGCGATCGCGCACTTCGCGTTTGACGACGCGTTCAAAATTGGCGACTTCGCGATCGGTCGGCACCGGACGTTCCACGAAAGACGACAGGCCGGAAGCGGGCTCTCGACCGACTTTCAAGACTCTTTTTACTTTTTTTTCGGACATATTTTTAAATTAATTTATATAACGATTTAAAATCAATCAAGCGCGGCGCTCGGCCCCGCCAACAGCGACCAATATTTATCGCCAGCCAAACGATCGCTGATTTCCCAGCCCCGTTCGCCGACCAAATTTTCCGGATATCGCCACAGAATATTCTGATCGACCGGTAAAATCAACCGACCGATAAATTCGCTGGCCATGGCGCCCGGTTGTTTCTGAACCAATAAAGAATAGGGCTGTAAACGGACGGCCGACGGATTAAGTCGGACATTGATTTTCTCCCGCCACGTTTCGGCCCGGTCGGCAGTGAAAAAATTAAAAGGCAAGCTATATCTTAAAGTCACCACCGCGGTTTCTCCCGGATCAACCATCACCCAATCGGCAAAAACGGTTTTACCGTTCTCCGCGTAGATTTTAACTCCCGTGGCGACATCATTGACGGCCGCTCGCTCGTTCGCCAGGAAAGGATTGTCTTGCCAACCGGCCTCCGGTTTTTCTTGAAGATATTTATCTTCGGGAGATTGAAAGCCATCCGCACTCAACAGTTGACTGCCTAAAGGCACATAAACGCGCAACCAATTGACGTTGCGCACACCCACCAAGGGTTCGTTCTTCAGGCCGTGGTGCGTTCGCGTAATCACCAACGTATTGATAATTTTCCCGTCGACATCAACCACGCTCGTTTGCTCGATTTTTTCCGTGATGACGCGGTCGGTTTTCTGTCCGGCGATATTGGTATTAACGACCAACAAATAATCTTTCGCGGTCTCCTTTATTTCTCCCGCCCAATTACGCTTGAGCGCTTCGCTTTGCAAAAGCGGATCGGAAAAATAAAACAAAATTTGTTTGGCCGACATGTTTTGCTCAAAAATCGCGATAATTTTCAACAAATTGTCTTTATCCAATTTCTGAGGCAAAATTTCCAAAATCTTTTCCAACAAATCGCCGATAATTTTTTTCGGTTTATTTTCTTCGCCGATCGGCAAACCTGCTACCGCTTCGGGATTAGTTTGAGCCAGATTCTTTTGCTCGGTAATTTTTTGAACGGTTTCCCAAAAATTTTCGGAATCGATCGTCAGGCCATACTCCGCTTGCAAATCTATCGGACCGGTAATTTCCAAAAATTGTTCCACCACCGTCGGCGTCACGCCGATAACGCCGTCCACGCTCGGTCCGTCGCTCTTGGCATAAAACCACATCAAATTTTTGGCCGTTGTCGGCCAATCCGGCCACCAATTGGCGTCCCAAAAATGCCACAGCGGATTAACGAGCCATAGCGGTTCGGGAGCGGTCACCCGAATATTCAGGCCCGCCTCCGTATCATAAGAACCGCCGCCCGGAACTTCCAAATTACGAATTTTTCCTTCTCTTAAATCAACCAAAGCATAACTGCCCAAAAAGCCGCCACTCGCCCGCAATTCGGCGTTATTCTGAAAAACCAACAAGTATCGTTTATCGCGACTCAAACCGAAAACCTCTTTCAGACGATCGCCGGCGGAAATGAAATTATCCAAATTATCGGCCAAAAGAACGGCCTGCAAACGCAAAGATTCAAACTGACGGCGATAAGCCTCCGGCAAATTGTCCGCATTAACATTAGCCAAGGTTTTTTCCAGTTTTCGCGCTTCGGCTACGGCCGCGTGTCCGTGGATTAAAAAATTATCCAATTTCGCCTGAAAATCGTCTTGATCGTCATTGAATAAACTGTCGGTGGCCGCCGCCAAATTATGGCCCAAAGAAGCGGCCACGGCGCCGGCGGTCAAGAATTTTTTGCTTTCGGTCGCCAGTTTTATTTTCGGATCCTTGGATAAAGAAGCCAAGAAAAGAAGCGCATCGTTAATTTCTCCCAATTCCGTTTGCGCCGCCAAAAAATCGGCACCGGCGGCTTGAAAGCGCGCGTCGGCATTTTTAAAATCCAAACGCGACACGGAATCGGCCGCGGCCAACAAATTATTCAAAGCGGATTGTGATTGATTCATCACTCTCGCTTCCAACTCGTGCAAATTAAAAAATTTAAAATACGATAATACTTTCAAAGGTAAAATAATCAATAACAAAATAATCGCGAAAGAAAATAAGGAGCGATACTGAGTCGCCTTGGTTTCGGCTCGAGCCGCCCGCTCCTCGGCGCGCCGCGCACGCGGATTAAACCGCAAAGCCGCCTGAAACATTCTCTGACGATGCTGCAAAATTTCCCGGACACCCCGTTTCGAGCGCAAACGCGCCGGTCGTTTCAACTGCTTAAAGCCAAATGACCAGCCCTTAAAATTAAATATCGGCCACGGCGCATTAAAGCCGCGCTTAATATTCTTCGCGGACGGCATAAACTGCCAGCCCTGCGAAATCTTCAATCCTTTGAGGCGCTTCGCGCGATCGGCCAAATCTACCGCCACCTTAATGGCCGCAATCGGTCGCGACTTTTTGACCGATAATCGAAATTTATTCAATCCGATTGCAATTTGTTCCGCCCACAATCGCTTAGACCTCGTCAACGATTTTTCCGGGTGGCGTTTCGGCGACGACGAGGTCGCTTGATTGACGCTTCTCAAATCCACGACAAAATTAGAGTATCGCTCTCTTTCCGGATTATCATAAAATTGACGGCGGTTTTTTACGGACATAAATCAAAATGAATCATGATTTCAATTTTTTTTCGAAGTTAAAACTTGATGATAAATTTCTTTGGTTTCACGGGCGCATTCCCACCAATTGTATTTTTTAGCCTGTTCGCGGCCGCGCTCTTTCAAGACGACGCGTAAATTTTCGTCTGTCAACAAGCCGGTAATTTTGACGAACATATCGGTCTCGTCTTCCGGATTGAAATATAAAGCCGCTTCTCCCAACACTTCCGGCAAAGAGGCGCGATCGGAGCTGGCCACCGGACAACCTTTGGCCATAGCTTCCAGGGGCGGCAAGCCGAACCCTTCATACAAAGAAGGAAAGATATAAGCACGCGCTTCGGCATAAAAAACCTCCAACTGCGCGTCCGGAACATAACCGGGAAAAATTACCGGACTGTTGATGTTTTCTTTCTGCCAAATGTTCAGAGCGCGAGCACTTGTCTGCAAACGATCATAAAAATAATCGTTTTTACCGACCAAAACCAAACGTAAGTCCGAACGAACGGCATGCAATTTGGCAAATACCCGCAATAACGCTTCCAAATTTTTATGCGGATAAGCGTTGCCGACATACAATAAAAAATCGCGAGGAATATGATATTGCGCCAAAGTCTCCCGATTATCCAGTTTAGAAACGAATAAAGAGTCCCGTCCTTTGGCCAAATTGGCGACACCCTCGTAAGTGACGACGATCTTTTCCGGACGCACTTTAAACTGACTGATAATATCGTTTTTGGTAAACTCGGAAACGGTGATTATCTTTCGCGCCCGGCGCAAAGCCGTCAAAATCACCACCCGATAAAAAAGATTTTTTAAATAATATGAGAAACGGGAGCGCGTCGTGGCACGCACCGTGGGAAAATGGGTCAAAATCAAATCGTGAATCGTCACCACGAACTTGGATGGCGTCAAAACCGGCACGTTGAAATGCGGAAAATGAACTAAATCCAATTTTTCCCGCCACAAATAAAAGGGCATCAACAATTGTTCCGACCAGGAATACCAGGGGCACGGCAATTTTACTTTCTTGACCCAGGGGCAATCCGCGACAAATTCGTCAAAATTAGCCGGGCTCAAAAAAATTACATAACTAAAATCCTCGCCTTCTTCAGCGGGCGAGGCGTCGGAAATTCTGATAATATTGTCAACCACTTCTTGGGTATAGCGACCTAATCCTTTGCCGATCGGGCCGTAGAAGCGGGCGTCAATGCCGATTCTCGTCATGAATTTAAATGAATATAATTAAGCGGTCGGCAAATTTTCCGGTGGCGCGGCGTCTTTATTGGCAAAATCTTCAATTCGGACAGAGGCCGCCTTATCGGATATAACCGAATCTTGAAAAATATCAGCCAAAGGCACGGTTTTTTCCATTTCCACCGGTAAAGAAGAGGGGGCGTCGGCTTTTTTGCCCGGCGCTTTCTGCATCATCGCCGCTTTGACGTTAGCCTCAATCGGAAAATGCCAAACTGTGGCCAACTCTTCAATGTTATATACTCCCGGATTACGACCCCGGGAATCGGAACGGTTGATATAAGCTTTAAAAAGTTTCCGTTTTTTGTCCAACAAGCGCGGCGCTTTTCGAAAATATTGCGTTTTCGTCATGGTCATATCCACATCCGGCTTCAAATTATTCAAGTCCAAAGCCGCAAATTGTTTCATAAAACCGACGATGCCGTTGGCCACCTTCGCTTTGTTCATCACATCTTTTTTGGCCAGATAGACCACCCGAAATTTAGCCTCAAAAGACAATTTGGACGCCTTGATTTGGATGGCCTCCACTTTACGTTTTTCGCCCGGCGTCAAATCCATCATTGTCTTCGGCTTGTCTTCTTTTTTATCGCTAGAATCAATGTCGCCCCAAATCGGATAGATGACCTCGCTCAAATCGCCCAAAGCGGTTACCGCTCGAACATCCAAACCTGTTCCGGTTTTTGCTTTCCGACCGAAAATCTTATTGATTTCTTTTTCCGATTCTTTGACCCAATCAAAACCGATCGGCACCACGATAATTTGGAACCACAGCTGTTCGCCCTGCCGCAAAGAACCGCAAAGATCCATCAGACTGGCCATCGGATCTTTAAACTGCGTTTCGCTCGGCCCCATCTGATGTTCAAATTCCTGATAACATTTAATCGGGTAAACCCAAGAATCTTTTTGAATGAATTCCGCTCCCCATAAATCATATTCGTCATCCGGAACCTGGGCCGGCACGGCCTCCACATAGTCGTCCACTTCGGAAATTTCCGCATCCGGATATTGCGAATAAACGGAAGACTCCACCAGATTGCGGAATTCTATGGGCGTGCGAATCAAAAATTGCGTATAGCCCTCAATGCTGACGACTTCGTAACTGAATGATTTTTGAAATATGCCCTCAAACCATTTTTCAAAAAAATTAACCGAACCGTGCGCACCGGCCAAGTAGGTGAACATATTCTCCACCGCCTTCGGCGATTGTTCATTGCCGCGCGGAATATCAATGGCCAACAAGACGAACTTATGATTTTTTTCCCATTGCAAGCGTATCCAAACCAAATAAACCTCCCTGACGCCCAACAAAAAAATGACGGCAATAATCAGCCAACCGAAGTTGCCTAAAAACGCCCAAAACATCTGATCGGGGGGCAAATTTATAAACCTTTCCCAAGCGCCGGTATAAATGACGATATCCATATAAAACCGTTAAAAATAGAGAAATAATGACCGCAATTTACCTTCATATTTTAACATATAAAGCTAAAAAAATAAAATCCAATCTTGCTTGATTGGATTTTATTTTAATTTTTATGCAAATTAGAGTTGTCGACAGGCGACCAAACGACGACCGGAACTTATTTCTGCCATTCTTTCAGGCCGTAAACACCGCGGCTGGTCAGGATATAGCGGTTGTCCAGAATCAATTCGTTATGTACCGTGGCGGCATTGGCCGTCTTATGATCAAACTTCATTTCATTGATTTTTTTGGCAATGTCGGTAAAGTGCAAAGGTTGACCGTTGTGTTTTAAAATCAAATAAATTTTATCGTTAACGGTTTTCGGTTTCACCTCGCCCCAGTGCGCAATTCCCCATTCGCCGTATTTATTCTGTTCCAAATTCTTCATCGCCTGCATCAAAGAATATAAGACCTTGTTGCTGTTGATGATTTCACCCTTGTCCGGAAAAACCTGGCTTTTAAAGACAGCCGTAATATCGGCGTTGTCGGTGCCGTCGGCGCCGTTAAATTTGTTCGCATGCTTATTGTAAGCATCCAATTTTTTCAATAAAGTCAAAAGCTCTTCGGTCGTAAAAGTCTTTTTTAACAGCTCGATATTTTTTAACAAATCGTCAGCCAATTCCTCCAAATGATCAATCCCTTCATTTTTGATTCTGAAAGAAGGATTAAATTTATCGGATTCGGCCACCAATTCCAATTCGTCTCCCAACAATCTGGAAATGAGAAAATTAAAATGATTGTGATAGGCGCGGCGATTAAGTTCATATTCCGGTTTATCGGCCGATAACTCACTATTGATTTCCATGCAAACGACGGACAAAATATTCAACAAATAATCGCGTCCGATCAAACCGCCGTGCTCCCTTAAAAGGCCCATGACAATGTCTTTCAAGGTGGTGATGGAACTGCCCAAATTTTCCAGCTTTTTAATTTTCTTGATGCTGGAGACTTCTATTTGGCGCACCCGTTCTCTGGTCAATTTATGCAATTGACCGATTTTTTCCAAAGTTTCGCCTTTATCGCCTTTCAGTCCGAAACGACGGGACAAGACATCTTTCTCCCGATCCAATAAATCGGCAAACAAAGAAGTCACGATGTTAATCGCGTCCAAACGGGCAAACTCTTCGGATTTTTTATCTTTAACCATTTTGCCTAATAAATTTTCCATATAAAAAAAATGAAACCCATTAACTTATTTATCCTTCCTCAGCTTTAATCCCTCCTAATCTATCATATTATTTTATATTAGTCAACCCCCGATAATACCGCCAAATCTCCCGATACTGTTTTAGGAGAAATTGCTCTAATATAAGAGAAAATATAAAGATAAGCACTACTCTGACAACAATAAAAACTTTACTGATAAAATTTTGTTTTTTCCAATATTTGACATAAATAAAATGTTGGTTCAAATGCGACCAAGCGCGAATTTGACGACTTTTGCGATAACGGGAGAAAATCGTCCTCCAAAAACCGTGCCCGGAAACGGCCGCGGTACGATCATGATAAACCAAAGCATCGGGTACCAAACAAGATTTATAGCCCGCCAAAAACAAACGATAAGCCAAATCGCAATCTTCTTTATACATGAAAAAACTTTCGTCAAAATAGTGCGGTCCGGCCGTTCCGCGAGGATGCTCGGCAATTTTATCCAAAGCGCTGAAACGAAAAAGACCGGCTGCTCCGGACGGCCCCAAAATGGACGCTGAATCGAATTGGCCGCGATCCTCCAGTCCCTGCCCCAAATCTTGAAAACGCAATCCCCTTTTTAAAATCAACCCGGCAGAATCAATAATTTTTGTCTTCTGACGGGAGGCAAAATCCCAGCGCAAAATTTTCGGACTGACCGAAGCGAGCGCCGGTTCTTTTTCCAGGGCCGCCAATAATTTCCGAATGGTATCCGACGCCAACAGCGTATCCGGATTGATGATTAAAAAATAGGGCGCACCGGCGGTCCGGGCCGCTCGCAGTAAAACGTTATAAGCCTGCCCAAAACCCAGATTTTTCCCTACTCCCAAATATTCCAAAGATTGCCCGGCCAACATCTCCCGATTTTTTGAATATTCCGACGGGCTGTTGTCAAAAACATACACACGATAATCGTCGGCGGGCAAAAAAGACAGAGCTTGCCGCAAACTCGGTAAAAAATCCGCCAAATATTTGACGCTGGCTTCTTTATAAACAATGACGCCGACGGCTAATTTCATATCGTCATCTTATCGTCCAATTTTTCTTTGGCGAAATTTTGCACGCGCAATAAACTGTCAAAAGTGCCGGCGTCAAACCATTCCCCCTTGATCATTTCCACCTCCAGTTCCCCTTTTTCCAGGTACCAATTGTTGATATCCACGATTTCCAGTTCACCGCGGGCACTCGGCTTGACCTCTTTGGCGATTTGCACGACGCGATGATCATAGACATACAAACCGGTCACCGCATAATCGCTTAAATGTTCCTGCGGTTTTTCCACGATTTTCACCGCCTTCATATTTTCATCAAATTTAACGACGCCGAATCTTTCCGGATCCGACACTTTTTTGGCGAAAACTTTGGCGCCACCTTTAAAATTTCTGATCACCTCGCCGAAATCGTCCTCAAAAATATTATCGCCCAAAATCATGGCCACATCTTCATGATCGATGAAATTCTCGCCGATCAAAAAAGCCTGCGCCAAACCCTCGGGATGATCTTGAATTTCATAAGTGAATTTGACGCCGAATTGCTTGCCCGAACCCAACAAATTGAGATAATCGCCGGCTCTTTCCGGAGCGACAATAATCAAAATTTCCTTGATACCGGCCTTAATCAGAGTATCCAGGGGATAATAAATCATCGGCCGATTATAAACCGGCAACAATTGCTTGGAAGTAATTTTGGTCAGCGGTTTTAAGCGAGTGCCCGAACCGCCGGATAAAATGATGCCACGCATATTTTTTATGTTAATTGTTTTCTAAATATTCTTTTAAAGCTACTTTCCAAGGGCGCAATTTTCTGAAACGAGTATTGTCCAAAACGGAAAATTTCGGCCGACGCGCCGGTCGCGGCACATTTTCGCCGCGTACCGCGCGAAGATTGGCGGCAATTCCCCGCAAACGAAAAAGTTCCGTGGCCGCGTCATACCAAGTGACCGGTCCTTCGTTGATTAAATGATAAATTCCGAACGGCTCCTCCAGTTCCCAGAGACGCTTCGTGGCCGCCGCCAAATCAGGCGTATAGGTAAAACAACTCAATTCTTCATTGACGACCGGCAATTCTTCCTTGGTCTTCACCAACTCCAACATCGTGTCAAAAAAACTCGGCTTGGCATGTTCGCTCGCGCCCCGCGGTCCGAAAAGCTTGGACGTTCTGATCAAATAATATTTCAAACCGGACGCGGCGCGGCGTAATATTTCTCGTTCGCCTTGAAATTTGCTTTCGCCGTATTTGTTAACCGGATTGGGCGTATCGTTTTCGACAAATTGTCGTTTCAACTCCGTGCCGCTAAAAACGTAGTCCGAAGAATAATGAATCAAAACCGCTCCCTGCTCCAAAGCCAAGTCCGCCAAAACAGCCGGCAGATCAACATTCAACTGCCGAGCCAGCCGATATTCTTCCTTGTCTTCGCATTTATCTACGGCATTATAGGCGACCGCATTGATAATTAAATCCGGATGCAACTCCCTGACCCGGGCGGCCAGCAAATCAAAATTCAAAACATCCGATTCGTCTTTATCCCAAGAAACGACCGCATAATCTGCGGCGAGCAGTTTGGTTAATTGCGTGCCCAAGTTCCCTTGTCCGCCGAGAATAAGAATAGTCATATGATTTCAGTATAATTGAAAGATAAGCTAAAATCAAGAAAAAATGTTGTCATGAGAATATATAAAAAATCCTTCAAACTCCATAAACCGACTCAAGCCGATTATAGAATTCAAAGGATTGAAGATTTACTTGGCGACAGCCAAGCGAGGAAAAACCACATAATGGCCGAACTCGCCATACCATAACAAATCATAGGCAAACCGATCGGCATAAATGATCAAACCGTTGGGATAAACGTGAACCGGGGTCACAAACCATTGATTATCTGATCGAGTCAAGAAAAAAGTGGCCTGACCGTCTTGGCGCAAACGGTCATAATACGTTTCGCAGAAATAAATAATCTGCGCTTGCGTCAAATCCGATTTGTCCAAATCGCGATTAATGCTTCTAAAAATTTGAGCGAAGGTTCCGTCGCCGGTCATTTCGGCGATATCAACGATAATTTCTCTGGTGGCCGGACCGGACTGATCAAGCTCCGGAAATTCAAAATTTTTATCAATATAAGCGCGGAAAGTTTCCCGAGCGTTAACAATCAAATCTTGACCGTCCAAAGCGGGGATCACAATTTTTTCTCCCTCGGAAATGATTTTCAACAAGGGAACATTTTCTCCGGAGTCGGCCACGGTTTGACCGAAGGAAAAACCGCAACAAATGCCGACAAACAAAAAACAAAAAATAAACTTTTTCATGACACTTAATTTTAAAAGATCAACAAAAAAATAGCGATAAAATATTTAATTGACCGTGCCGGATTGTCCGTCAACGATGCTCTTAAATATCAAGCTATAATATAATAAAGACGATTTTTTGTCAATTCTTGCGGCCATTCTCAGGGCCCCGATTTAAAGCCATTGCTTGTCCTGCCGGACCAACAATTCGCCGGCTCGTTCCGGCTCGGCCATGATTTCTTTAACGATCTTTTCCATCCTGACGCCTTGCGAGCCCTTCACCAAAATAACATCGCCGGATTTGATGCGATTCTGCAAGAAACGTCCGGCTTCTTCCGCCCGATCAAAATAAAAAATATAATCGTCCGACAACCCGGCCGCGGTCGCGCCGCGAATGATGTCGCGCGCCTTCTCGCCGACGGCAATTAAATGATTAATGCCGCTCTCGGCCACTTTGGCGCCGAGCAGGCGATGACCATCTTGCGTATATGGTCCTATTTCCAACATATCTCCCAAAACCGCATATTTTTCGGATGCGCCTTCAATCTTGATTCGTCGCAAAACATCCACGGCGTTAACGGCCGCTTCCGGCGAAGAGTTATAGGTATCGTCAATAATAAAAGTCTGTTTGATGCCCGATAAGACGGACAAACGTCCCGGAGGGAGCGTAAAATTCCGTAAAGAATGAGCCATCTCCAAAAGATTAAGATCAAAATAAATGCCGACGGCCACGGCCGCCAAAGCGGCATAAATGGCCGGCTCGGCCATGACATTTTTCATAAAAACCGGCACGATGGAACCTTTATAATTTAATTTGAAATTGAGTCCGACGATTTCATAATTGCCTTTGGTAAAATTAAACACCAAATCCTGCGCCTGCAGATCCGCCCCAACTTGCAAGCCGTAAGTAATCGCTCGCGCCCGGCTGGCCGCCGACATATTGCGCGTCGCCTCGTTATCGTAATTCAAGACCGCCAACCCTTGGCTGTCCAAACTCTCCACCAAAACTTGCTTCTCTTTTTTAATGTTCAAAACACTGCCAAAATACTGCAAATGAGAATAACTGACGGCCGTTACCAAACCGATATCCGGCGGCGCGATTTGCGTCAGATAGGCCATATCGCCCGGCCGATCAATCCCCATTTCCAAGACCAGAACGCGCGGATAATTTTTATCTTTTATCAAAAGCAACGACAAAGCGCGGCCAAAAATCAACAACCAACCGAAAAGATTACTGCCGGCGGATTCCCGGCCGATGATGGCCAGGGGCAAACCGATTTCATTATTATAATTTTTTTGACTCATGCGAACCGCCAGCTTGCCTTTCAAAACCGCATAAATCGCTTCTTTAGCGCTGGTCTTGCCAATGGAACCGGTAATACCGACAATCACCGGTTGATATTTTTTCAAGATCAATCGGGATAAAAATTTCAATTTAAATTCTAATATTTTACGCATAAAAAATCTTAATTAGTCCTGGTTTTGGGCACCCGATAATATTTCAACATAAAATCTGCGATATCTTTCCAAAGCGGCACGACCGAACCCTCGGCAAAATCCACGTCTTTAGGATTGTCTATTTTCGTCAGCATCACAAAAACCGGTTCGTTAATCGGCGCGATGCCGATAAAAGTATGAATATAATTATCGGTGCTATACCCGCCGGCGGCGGCCACTTGCGCCGTGCCGGTTTTACCGCCGATATAATAACCTTCAATATAGGCCCGCTTGGAATGGCCGCGCTCCACGACATTAACCAACATCGCGGCCACCGTGTCGGCCGTCTTGCCGGAAATGACCTGTCGAACTTGTTTCGGCAAAATCTCCTCGCGCTGTCCGTTTTTGATGATGGCTTTGACGACATACGGTTTCATCAAAATACCGCGATTGGCGATGGCCTGATAAGGCATAATCATCTGCAAAGGCGTAACCGCGATACCTTGGCCGAAAGAAGCGGTAGCGGCGTCAATCTCTTTCACTTTGTTGCCCAAAAGATTGCCGATATTGCCGGGGCTCTCCGCCCCCAATTCTACGCCGGTTCTCTCCCCAAAACCGTAGTTATGAACATAATCGGCAAAAACTTTCGGACCGACTTGACGCATGGCGAAAATCGCTCCCGTATTCAAAGAATTTTCCAAGACGGCATTCATATCCACCAAACCGTGCGGCCCGTGCGTGCTGAAATCGGAATTTTTAATCGGCTTCGGCCAACCGTTAATCATTATTTGTCCTTCGTCGTAATAAGTGGTGGCCGGATTAACTTTGCCCTGATCGATGGCGATAGACATGGTTACCACTTTAAAAACCGAACCGGGTTCATATTGATAAAGAAGCGTCGGATTATTGTAGTCGCCGATATCCGCGACATTTTTATAATTATTGGGATCAAAATCCGGCACCGAACACATCGCGATCAGCGCGCCGGTTTTCGGGTCCATAACGATAACCGAGCCGCCGTCGGCATCATGCTTTTCGACCGCCGCCTGCAATTTTTCGCAAGCGACAAACTGCACATTGCGATCGATAGTCAAAACCAAATCGGCGCCATCCACCGGTTTGACGTATTCGCGATCGTTGACAATCAACATATCGCTCTGCCCGCCCTTCTCCGATTTCAAGGATCCGTATTGTCCGAATAACTCGTCGTTAAAAAATTCTTCCAAGCCGTATTTGCCCTGACTGTCGTTGTCGGCATAACTCACAAAACCCAGAAGATGAGCGCCGATTTCATTCTCCGGATAATACCGCATCTTTTCCGATCGAAAACCGATGCCCGGAATCCGCACTTCTTGGGCGGGGTTGTCGGCATCACCGACATTTTTATAAAATACTTTCTCGCCTTTGATTTCCAAATCTTCGGCCGTCAGCGGCGTGGAAGTGGAACTGGACAGAAAAGCAAACAATTTCAATAATACGGTCTTATCCAATTTTTTATTTTCCAAGGGCTCGTAGACGTCGCCGGGCTTATCCAGTCGTTTCAAATAGTCGGCCAAAGTCTTTTCCTTGGTGGTCGTGGCAATCAGCGGCGTGGAACTGCCTTGCGCTTTTAATTCCTCTTCCAAAAGCGGCCGATCAAAGAATTCATAGAATTTTTCCGCCAAATCCGCGGGATCGATCACGTCTTTCGGCACGGCGTACAAAAGAGCGAAATCTTTATTGGTGGCGACGGGATACAACTTTTCCTGACCGTTAACGGTTTCGGTAAAAAAAATCTGACCGCGCTCCGGTGCCAATTGACCGGAAATTTGCTGTTGACTGGCGGCCAGGGCCGTATAAAAATCGCATTGCCTGATTTGTAATAAAAACAATTTATAAATCAAAGCGCCGAGCAATAAAAAAATAATCGCTACGACTAAGCGCCAGCGACTACTATTGATTTGATTTTTTTCCGGACGAGAGTTGTTTTTAGAATCGCGCCACATAATTACCTGATTATCTATTTAAACGAAGCTTATCTTCGGGCCACCACGGCATGAGGAACAACGATATATTCTACATTGCCGACCGCCACCATATCCAAGCCTTGTGTGCGGGAATTCAAGGAATAATAAGATTGGATGGCATTAACTTTTTCTTCCGCTTCCGCTTTCTGGCTGGCCAAGGTCGCCACCTGCGATTTCAAATCGCGCAAAACAAAGCCTTGCACGGTCAAAGAAGTGACTGTCACCAGATAGAAGACGCCGGCGGTCAAACCTAAAGCCAACAAACCGAAATTAAAATATTTCAGATTGAAGCGGCGGCCGCAACCGGCGGATTTTTTTTGCTGAGAATAGCAATTGACGATTTTAGTCATAATACTGGTAGCCGTCTTGCCCGCTGACGAACGGCGAACGAAGAGGCGGAAAAAGGTTTATATTAATTTAAAAATTATCTGTTTTAAGCGCGGCGCGGAATTTGGCACTACGGGCGCGGGGGTTGGCGGCCATTTCGGCCATAGTCGGAATCAAAGGTTTTTTGGTCAAGATGCGCAAATGATCGGTTAAAGCCAATTCTTTAAAAAATCTTTTGACAATCCGATCTTCGCCGCTATGGAAAGATACGACCACCAAGCATCCTGTCGGTTTCAAGAGATTGACCGCTTCCGGCAAAACCGCGGACAAGGCGGCCAATTCTTCATTCGTTTCCATTCTCAACGCCTGAAAGACGCGCGTCGCCGGATGAATCTTGGAATAAAACCGGAACGGAACGACTTGTTCAATAATAGCCACGAGATCGGCCGTCGTGACAATTTTTTTCCGATGACGGGCGGCGACAATCGCCTTGGCAATCTGATAAGCCCGGCGCTCTTCCCCGTATTCCCGGAAAATTCTGGTCAACTCCAGTAAGGGATATTGATTGACGATATCAACCGTGGCGGCCTCAGTCGGACCGAAAGCCATATTGAGCGGCCGATCGCCCTTGAAAGAAAAACCGCGCGCTTCGTCGTCCAATTGCGCCGACGACAGACCGAGATCGAAAACAATGCCGTCAAATTTCGTTTCCGCCGGAAAATTGGCGTTCACAATGTCTTTTAAGTTTTTAAAATTATCTTGCACTAAAACTATTTGTTTGATTTTTCGTCGCGTAATTTCCGCGGCCGCATTCTTGATGGCCAGTTCATCCAAATCTATGCCCAAAATTTTTCCTTTCTCCCCGACTCTTTCCGCCAAAGCGAGCGTATAACCGGCGCCGCCCAAAGTACAATCAATGAAACGGCCGCCGCCTTGAGGATTCAGATATTCCAGGACTTCAGCCAGCATTACCGGAACATGAGAATAAGTCGTCATAAAATTTTAAATGCCCAGGTTTCCCAATTCTTCGGCAATCGCGTTGCTGTTCTTTTCCGATTCACCTTTATATTTATTCCAAGCCGCTTCGTTCCAGATTTCCAAATGATTATACAAACCGGCGATAACCACATTTTTCTTGACCCCGGAAAACTGCCGCAAATACTCCGGCAAAGTCACCCGACCCTGACTGTCAAATTCCACGTCCATCGCTCCGGCCAACATATGACGCATAAAAGCGCGCGCCTTGGCCTGACTGATCGGCAAAGAAGCGAATTTCTGAGCGATCTTTTCAAACTGTTCTTGGGAATATAAAAATAAGCAGTTATCCAAACCCTTGGTAACAACTGCTCCTTTCTTTAAAATAATTCTAAACTTAGCCGGTATAGCCAAGCGTCCTTTGTCGTCTAAGTTGTGGCGATATTCTCCGATGAACATAGAGGAGTGAGTGAGGAAGAGTGATGAAGACAAGCATATTCACCACTCTTCCCCAAAATTCACCTTATACATTTTATTATACACCACTAAGCCACTACGGTCAACACTGGGCTTTTGTTTAAAATAAGCTCAAAAATAAACAAAAAAGTCACTTTTCAACAGTGACTTTTTTTAATTGAAATAATTTGCCAAAATCGTCCAAAAGTTTTCAACAATTAATACACAGGCCTAAAATCATCTTTTTTTAGGCTGGAAGCAATTTTTTGGCGATACCGATAATCGGCTCCCGATCATAAATCGGCTCCACAATGGAATAAGCGGCGAACTTTTTGTTCTTTTTACCGCGCCGCGCTTCGGCTTCTACCGGAATTTTCAAGGCATACGCGAGAGCGTTGGCGGTAATGACGCCGATACGCAAAGACGTAAAACTCCCGCCGCGATTGGCGACAACTATTTTCTTTAAAGCGCTCAATTTTATTTTTTTGCTTGCCAACATCCGCGCGATGGCCGGCAATAATTTTTCCGCCTGTTGTCGCGGCGCCTTGATTTGACGGCGAGCCAAGGGCTTGACGGCAAGGCTATCCGAGTCGGCAACGAATCCCGACTTATACAAAGCGATAACTATTTCATCATGACCGGCGGTATTTATATAAAGAATCATATGATGATGGATAAAATCTTTTTTATTTCTCCCAAACTATTGACCCTGACCAACTTTTCCCGCAACTTCGCCGCTCCCGGCAAACCCTGCATATACCAAACGAGATGCTTGCGCAGTTCAATGATACCCGTCTTCCCCGCCAACGTTTGCTCCAGGGCGGCATGCGTCAGCGCGATTTTAAAAATCTGTTTCGGTTTTAAATCAACGATTTTGCCGCTTTTAATTTCTTTGAAGAGCCACGGTCGCCCCAAAATGCCGCGTGCCAACCCCAAGCCGTCGGCACCGCTTTTTTTCAGCGCTTGCCGGGCGTCCGTCAAACTGTTTATCCCGCCATTGGCCAAAATAACTCCTTTAAAATATCGTCGTGCTTTTTTAATAATCCGGAAATCGGGCGCGCCGACAAATCCTTGGCTCAAGGTCCGGCCGTGAATCATCACGGCCGCCACCGGCAAATCGGCAATATTTTTCAAAAACTTCAGCGCATCCACTTCGCCGGCCTGGACGCGAATTTTAAGGGAAACCGGCAAAACGGTATTTTTCAAAACCGCCTCAATAACGGCGCGAGATTTTTCCAAATTCTTCATCAAGCCGCAACCGGCGCCCTGTTTGCAAATCTTCGGTACCGGACAACCGAAGTTAATGTCAATTCCGTCCGGTTTCACCCGTTCGGCGATAATACGCGTCGCCACCGCGAAATGCTCCGGATCAGAACCGAAAAGCTGAACGATATAATATTTTTCCCGGCGGCGATTGAATTTTAACAACTTTAAAGTCGCATTTCCCTCACAACGATCCGTTTGATTCTTTGGGCCGACCTTGCCCTGTCGACCGGGTTTTCCGATTCGGCTCTTCCCGACTGGCTGATTATAATACAAAGCCGTCGCCGAGGCCATTTCGCTATACAAAACATCCGCTCCGTATTTTTTGCAAATCTGACGAAAAGCGGAAGTAGTGAATCCGGCCATCGGCGCCAACGCTAAAATCGGCCGACCGGTCTTTTGCAGTTTTTGCCAAAAATTAAGGGGCATGATTATTTTTTATTCTTTTCTTTTTCTTAATATATAACCGCTTTTCGCGTCTTCCATTATATAACCGCTATCCTCGATATCTTTCCTGAGTTGATCGGACAGTTCCCAATTTCTTTCTTGACGAGCAATTTGTCGTTTCAAAATCATTTCCTGAATTAACGCCGGCAAATCGGTTAACTCTAAAATCTGTTCTGCTCCTTCTCCGGCTTTATTTAAATCCAGACCCAAAACTTTATCAAACTCCAAAATCGTCGCCGACTTATCGGCCTCGCTTAATTTAGATTTCAAAACCGAGGAGACGATAGCCAGCGCTTCCGGCATATTCAAATCATTATTTATCGCTCCCAAGAATTCTTCTTTAAAATCATGATTTACTTTTCCCTGTTCATCGCCGAGCGCTTTAACGTGCAAACGCAAATTTTTAAGACCGGATTCGGCCTGCCTCATCCCCTCCTCGCTATACTCCATCGGCTTGCGATAATGAACTTGCAAAGCGGCAAAACGATAGGCGAGCGGGTCGATTCCCTTCTCAATGAAAGTTTTTTCCAAAGTCAAAAAGTTATCCTCGCTCTTGGCCATTTTTTTACCGCCGGCGATATTCAAAAATGCGTTATGCATCCAATAATTGAAGAATTTTTTTCCGGTGGCGGCTTCGCTCTGAGCGATTTCGTTGGTATGGTGGATGTTGATATGATCAATGCCGCCGCAATGGATGTCCAGCTGATTTTGCAAATATTTCAAGCTCATGGCCGAGCATTCGATATGCCAGCCCGGAAAACCGACGCCCCAGGGCGAATCCCACTCCATCTGACGCTTCCGGCCTCCGTCGGCTGACGGAGAAAATTTCCACAAAGCGAAATCGGTCGGATTCTTTTTTTCCGGATTCTTTTCCACCCGCGCGCCTTCCTTCAATTCTTCCAACGGCAAATGGCTCAATTTATTATAATCCGGTACTTTGGCGGTATCAAAATAAATCCCGTCGGCAGTTTTATAGGTATAGCCTTTGTCCTCCAAGATTTTAATCATCGCAATCTGCTCGGGAAGATGATCGGTCGCTTTGCACCAAATATCCGGCGCCAAAATATTCAGGGCGACCAAATCTTGTTTGAAGGCGGTCGCAAAAAATTCCGTGATTTTCCAAGCGCTTTTTCCGGTTCGTGCCGCTCCGGCCTCCACCTTGTCCTCTCCCATGTCCCGATCCCCGGTCAAATGGCCGACATCGGTGATATTCATGACACGTCGCACGGCATAACCGTTATATTGCAAAATACGCACCAAGAAATCCTCAAACAAATAACTGCGCAAATTGCCGAGATGGGCATAGTTATAAACGGTCGGTCCGCAAGTGTACAATCCGACGGCACCGGCTTTAATCGGTTTGAATTCTTCCTTGCGACGACTGAGCGTATTGTACAAAAATAACTTTGTCATATTAAAAAAATAATTTTGCCTGATAAACTTTAACGAAATTTAATCGGTATTCGGAAAGAGGCGTCATACTCCGACAATCCGGACGGATTATCTTTAGAAACGACCAAATATCCGTCAATCACGTCGACCGGGACAATAAAATTCAAATCCGCGCGAAAAGGCACCATTTCCTCGGTCATCCAGTCCGCTTGCGCTTGCGCGCCGACGATAGCGATTACATTATCGGCGGTATCAACGATTTTTACCGGCAAATTGGCTTCAAAAAACCAAGTCCCCCGCGCTTGACCGACAACCGTCAAAGGCGAAACAATAATCTCTCCGGCCAAAGGACGACTGATAATCACTTGGGTGCCGGCAATAAGCGCCGGCTCAGTCGTTATTGTTTCTTCCGTCGTTATCGTTTCTTCCGCCGTTACCGCTTCTTCCGCCGTTATCGCCTCCTCGATCACCGCGTCTTCAATATTCAAGCGATCGCTTCGCCAAGAGCTAAAACGCAAAATCAGCGCGGATACCGCGACCAACAGACAAATAATCAATAAAAAATTTTTATTCTTCATATAATTATTGCCGACTTATAATTCTTCGTCCGATTGCTCCAATCTTTTCTTGTGTCGAGGCGCTTTCAACTTGGCGCTTAAATGGACTTTACCGAGTGTCGGAAAGGCTTGTTTCTTTTCCCACACGGCGCGCCCCAGGCCGCGCACGACGGCCCGATTCAAATCGCTCTTCTTTAATGTAATGACTTGTTTTTTCATGTGTGGTCGTTAGTGGATTCGAACCACTGACCTCCGCGATGTGAACGCGGCGCTCTAACCAGCTGAGCCAAACGACCGTTCGCCGTGTGCCCGGAGGGGGATTTGAACCCCCATGGGATTACTCCCGCAGCGTTCTGAACACTGTGTGTCTACCAATTTCACCATCCGGGCGGTCTTTAACCGCCTAAAACTATTATAACCCATAATAATTTCTAAATACAGCTTGCCATAGAATTAATGGCTTGTAAACCAAGCAATTTGACAAAAATTTTAAGTTATGACAGACTATATCACATACACAGTACCTTATACATATTGTTTAACTTAATTTTTTTGCAATGAGCGGAAAAAATCAAATGAGGAAAACGGTTCCTGACAGTTCAAAGTTAAGGAGAGTGCCGGTAAAATCAACTCTATCTGAAGAAGATCATTGTTTGACCAGTTATCAACTAGAAAAACTCAACCAACCGCCGGAGCGCAAAGGCAAACCGCGTTGGGATTAAAAACATTTTTAAAAATTTAAGTTAGCCTAAGCCGGTCGGTCCCCGACCGGTTTTTATTATGCTATAATCAAAACATATGCTGGACCTGGCCACAGAACAACAATATTTCAATCGCGGCTATAAATTCGTCGGCGGTGTGGACGAAGCCGGCCGCGGTCCCCTGGCCGGACCGGTAGTGGCCGCTTGCGTGGTCATCGGTCCGGATTTTAAAATTGACGATGCCGATCTGGCGCTGGTGGCCGATTCCAAAAAATTAACGGCCGCTCGGCGAGAAAAACTGTTCGGCGTTATCAAGGCCAAAGCTCTGGCAGTGGAAATCGGCGTGGTTGATAACGAAATAATCGATAAAATAAACATCCTCCAAGCCAGTTTTCTGGCCATGCGCCGGGCAATCAAAAAGCTGGCGGTAGAACCGGACTATATTTTAACCGACGGCAAATTCAAAATCCCCAAGTTAAACAAACCGCAAAGCGCCATCATCGGCGGCGACGCCACCATCTGGACTATCGCCGCGGCCTCTATCATCGCCAAAGTCAGTCGTGATTGGCTGATGTCGGAGATGGACAAAAAATATCCGGAATATTTATTCGCGAAACATAAGGGCTACGGGACTAAACTGCATCTGGAAAAGATAAACACTTACGGCCCCTGCCCCATCCATCGGCGCAGTTTTGCCCCGATCAAAAACTTCCGAAACAAATAAAATTATTTTCCCGTCTGACAACCAAAAGACCCGCCGATTGCCGGCGGGTCTTTTTGCTATATCTTGAGAATCAATAATTATTCCACGTCTTCTACGCTAATCTGGCGCAGGTTATCGTTAGTGATACCCAAACCGAGATTGCGCATAATGGCGAAAGCGTCAGCCGGGCGACCCAGATAATTCAGCTTGAGATCAAGCGGATTAACATAATAGGCCTCACCTTTAGCCTGGACTCTCAACAGAATCCGGCCGGCTAATCGGGACGGAGCTTTTCCATTCCAAGACGAATAGTCCTTCTCGCTTACGCCTAATCCGAGACCGCGCATGATGCCGAAGGCATCGGCCGGACGACCAAGGTAATACTTGGCCAAATTCAACGGATTGACATACCAGGCTTCGCCTTTTTCTTGGACCTGCAAAAGGATGCGACCGACGAGACGCTTGGCCAAAGTTTGATTTATTTTTTTAACCAAATTTTTCTCTAAAGCAACAAAACTCGCTGTATTGGAACCACCGGAAGTCAGTCCTTCACCGGTTACAGTTACCGCCGGAATTGTAGCTTGTTCCGCAGTACCGCAAACTTTCTTAGTCGCTTCCTGCTGAGCCGTCGTTAAAGTGCAGTTAGCCGGAGCGCGAGAAGTAACATCACGATATTGATAACCGTTAAAGCAACCGGCGGCATAATCTCCATAGACAACACTGGCGCAAACCGGAGCGGCCGCAACGCCGCCACCTCCGCCCCCGGCGCTACTAGTCGCACCGGAAACCGCGCTGGAAACGGCACTCTCGCCGAAATCATTCAAAGCGCTAATCTTATAATAATAAGTTGCGCCGGCACTTAAACCGCTATCGTCATAAGTAACGGTTGCGCCGGAAGCAACCGTCGGTTCATCGCCGATTCTACTATAGGTGCCACCGGAAGAAGTACTGCGATAAAGGTCATAACTGGTTGCTCCGTCCAAAGCCGTCCAAGTTAAAGTCATGCCGGTTGAGCCGCTGGCAGCCGCAGCCAAGCCGGTCGGTGCCGAATCCGGCGCCTGAGCATGCGTCGGTAAATTAGGGGCAAACAAAGAAAAGTGAGTAGTTACGCCTTTAATCTTTACGGCCCAACCCTCGTCGTTATCAGCCAACTCGGCGTAAGTGGTCGCCGTATCCGGACTAAAAACCACTGTGCTGGGAAGCTCTACCCAAGAACTGTTGGACTCATCCCAATAAGAAAATTTGAGCGCTTGAACTTGCGCTAAAGTCGGGCTAGCGATATCTAGATCGCTAAAAGCGGTGTCCAATTCATCTGCGGTATAAGTAATCTCTAAAGTGACCGAATCGTTCAAATTAGTGATGGCCGTATTGTTAGAATCGCTGGCCGTAATCTGAATACCCTTGCCACCCAAAGGCTTGGCCGAGGCCGTGGTCATCACATTAGTCGTTTGTCGAATATTGGTTGTGCCGGCCGAAGAACCTGATCCCAAAGCATTGGCCGGAATAGTCATTTTAACACCCATTTCCGGCGCATCGACTGTACCGCCCTGATTAGGCGTAATCGGTTTGCTCTTAGGCGCCTTCAAGGTTACCACCGTCGTCAAAGTAATATTGACTCCGGCCTGATTGGCGCTGATTGTCAGGGGGTTAGAAGCATAATTGGCCTCCTGATAACCATTGGCGATGGCGGAAATATTCCAAGAACCGTCAATTAAATTTAAAGTGTAGGTACCGTCTGCCTGCGCTTGAGTGCCAACTACTAAATTATCCGAAGTTCTTACGGCACGAACAAAGGCATCCGCCATCCCTGTTGCCCCGACTAAAACCGAACCGGTCACGGTTTTATCGGCGGCCGTCATCGTCAAGTTTTTCGTCGCCGCCGCGGCAACGGTAATCGTTTCCACCGCACCGACATAACCCGGTTTCATGGGCATAATATCATAGGATCCGGCCGGGACGGATAAAGTATAATCCGGATTGCTCGCCGTACTGGCGATGGCACCGAAACGCGCTCCCGTGGTCCGGTTGGCAATTTCCACCCAAACATTATCTATTGGATTAGCGCCGTCGCTAACATTGCCGGAAATAGCGAACAAAGCCGGTAAAGTAATGTTGACCATTTCATTGCCATTGACAGTTAAAGTATTACCGACAACCGTCGTATTTACATCGGCGGCCGTATAGACTAATTGTCGGCCATCAATGCCGGGAATATTGGCCTGGATAGTATAAGAGCCGTCCGGCATACTCAGAGTGCCGCCGGAAGCGTTTTTAATACGAGTATGGTTACCAAAATTATTAGTGTTATCAAACAAATCAACGAAAGCTTCGCTAACGACCTTAGCGGCACCGGTAGAATCTTTAATGGCAAAAGTAATTATTCGCTGACTGCCTTTAGTAAAATTAACCGTCCTATTGGCGCTCGTGGCATCGGTGTTTTGCGAAGCGAACTCTCCATAATCCGGATGGAAAGCGAAAAGACGAAAACTGCCGGCCGGCACAGTTAAGGAATAAGCGCCGTTCGCATCGGTCGTAGCATCGGAAAAACGATAAACTCCGCCGACCTGACCCTCGGCATGAACAAAGGCATTGGCGATATTGCCGACACCGGTGACAGAAATCGTTCCGGAAATCGTACGATAAGTTTCGCCGGTATTGGCCGGAGAAAAATTAATATTGGCCTGACTGGCGCTGGCAATAGTCACGCTTTGTTCCGGCAAAGGTCCGTAACCGGGCAGATAAGTTCCAACTTTCCAAGCGCCATTATCAACATATAAAGTATATTTACCATCAACGCCGGTCTGGGTGCCGGTATTACCCGGCCCATCCGTACGATACGACCAAACACCGGCATTCTGAACCACATTACCGTTTACATCAGTCACCGTCCCGGTAATCGTGTAGCCCGGTTTCTTTAAAATTACTTTAAAATCGGAGTTAGCCATCGCCGTAATATCGGCCACAGTTTGCGTGCCGTCCACATACAAAGCACTACCGATTATTTCTATTGACGATTCGCGAGAAGACGGCATGCCCTGAACATTAGCTCCGACTTTATATTTGCCGGCGACTAAATTTAAAGTAAACTTGCCATTGGCATCGGCTTGAGCAAAAGTACCGAAACCGCCTTGCGGGTCATAAGCAAAAATATCGGCGTTAGCAATAGCCTTGGTACCGGATTCGTCGGTCACGGTTCCCTTCAAACTTTTATCGGCCGTGGTCAGCGCGAAAGTCAATTCACAATCATCGGCCGTCCCTTCAATAGTACACTTCGGCGTATCGGCGGCCACCACTTTGACATTGAGATTTCTGGGAATAACATAATTCGGTTGCGTCATCATGCCGGAAGCCAAACCTTTAGGCATTTGCGGACCGACGCCGACAAACCAATTGCCGTCGCCCAAATTCAAAGTCGTACTGCCGTCGCCCGAACCGTCCAAAATTATTTCCTTGACCTTAAAACTGGAAGAATTATTGGCAAACACATCCAAAGGTTCATTGGCCGGGCCGGTGACCGTAATAACCACCGGACTCGTTCCGACACTATCCTTATTCAAGGTGATTTCGTATTCTAAATTGGCGGATAGTCTAATCTGCTGTGGCGGATTGATTCCCACATAATCCACACTATTGAGCGTAACCAAGGGGTCGGTAAAAATATAGTATTCACCATCGGAAAGGTTGGTAAAAGTAGCCGTGGCTTCATGGCTGGTGCCGGCGGCGTTAAAGGCGTCCGTGGCCTTTTCTATCTTACCGGTCATGGGCGAACCCAAATAAATATTAACCGTATCGGCGGCGGCGTCATTGCCAACACCGATTTCCGCCGTTACCGTCAGAGTTCGCGAACCGCCGGCGGAAATAAAGAAGGGCGAAGTCGTGATTTCTTCCAGAACCGTTCCGGCGGCATTTTTGGTTTTAACGCCAATCGTATAACCGTCGGTTGTCCAGTCCTTGGCAATTGAAGAATTGACAATGCCGGCCACATCAAGATTCAGAAAATCATGTTCATCTTCTCCGACTTTATTGGTCGCAGCCGAAAGCGTAATCGTTATGGTCCGCGCCGTACTGTCCACAATAATTCCATCGTCGGCCAAAGCGCCGCGCGTCGCCGCATCGCCGCCGTCGGCAGTATCGCCGGTAACCGTCGCGCCGCCGCCGCAAGAAGTACCTCCGGCCGCAGTCAAACATTTAAAAGTCGGCGTACCGGATCCGGGGCCGTTCATATCCGCGCCCGACGGACTGTTAACGTCTTGTTTGGCGCCGGCCACCGTAAAACCGGCCGGAAAAGTTAAAATTATTTTTCCGCCGGCATCAATCTGTTTGGAAATCGGCAAATTCATGTTATAAATTGAAGTTTGCCCGGCTAAAGAATTAAGCGGATGAGCTTGACCTTGCGGCACGTAACCGAAACTGTCGGAACTGAAACTGTCCGGCATAAACCCGGTATTACTTCCGACCATACCGCCACCCATCATCCCGTCCATCATCTGTTCTTCAATCGGCCCAAGTAAAGAATTAAACGGCGGCGTACCGGTACCGGGCAAATCCGTGCCGTTTAAACCCTTCACGTTGGAAAGCACCAATTGAAAATCGTTAACAATTTTAGTCAAAGTCAATCCTTCAATAATCAAACGGCGACCCATGGCGTCATAAGATAACATGGCGCTATCTAAACCAACCGCCGCCCAACCGGAAACATCCGTTCCTTTCTCCCCTTGTTTAACGGCAATATTACTCTTGTTAACCACACTATTAGTACCATTGGGTACGGCGTTCATCGGAATATTAAAATCCGCTTCTATTCTAAAATCATTACCTATTCCACCGATAATCTGCGGCACAAGAGCGGCGTCGGCCACACCGTCGCCGGTGGTGAAAGCTTGCGTCTTTAAAGTCAAAGCATGCGCGTCCGAAGTCAAATCCGTTACTGCCGTATTAGCCGTTAAAGTATAGCCGGTACTAGCACTTAAGGCTACGCTAGGTATAAAAGAAATGGCCCTAGAAAAAGGATCATATTCCACATCACCGGCTACCGGCGTATTATCGGAGGTCTTTTTCAAAGTGACGCTATTACCGTTCACCGAGTCCGGATCCAAAGACTCGCTGGCAAACAAGTCTAAAGTGCCGGGGATAATGGAACAACTAATCCAATCAGTATCGCAACCGGGAATAAAAATATTGTTTATTGTCGGCGCATCGGTATCCGCTCCGGTACCGGTCTGAAAATCATTCATATACGCCGTGCCTGTCGTATCACCGGGATTCATCGGTACGTTATCTTGGCTTTCCACGCCACCCAGGACTCTAAGCTGGTATTTTGTACTGGCCGTTAAGCCGCCGGACTTGCTGATCTTAACCACGTCGCCGGTCTGATTATAACCAATAGTTAACCCGGTTACTTCCGTAGCCGTGCCATCCAAACTCAAAGAATATAATTTTATATTGGTACCGGTGAGCGTGCCGGTGTTCATGGGTTTGGAAAAGCGAATCACAATTAAAGTATTGGTCGGAATATTAAAAGCGCCACCGGACGGTTGCGAACCCATTACAAACGGCGGAAAAAACGCTCCTTCCCCCGACAAACAATCATCGCCTACACACCCGCCCCCACCGGTAGAAAAAGGAATAGAATAATAACTATTGCCATAATTACCGTTCACCGGCTGAGAAGCGGCATTTCTGACCGCGCCGGTAACAATTAAAGTTATCGGAGAATTACTCGGCAAAGCATCGGCCGGAATAAAGACACCGAGATTATCTCCGTTTGGACAAGGCATTTCCAAACCACCATTAGCAATAGTATCAGCACAAGCGGCAGTAGTAGCATAATATCTAACCGCACCGGCAATTTTAGTCGTACCGTCGGACGTTAAATAAACATTATCATGAATTCCGTCCGTGGCATCCGTATCGGTAATAGAGTCGGCATTCATTGCCTGATTGAGCCCAAAAAAGACGAAAAACGGTCCTTCGGCGCTACCGGTCGGCACATTAGTCATGCCGGCGCCGGGGCCGGTAAAAACAATACTCGGATTGGACGAAGGCACGCTAGAAGTCAACAACAAAGCATCGGTCGCGCCGGCGTTATCGACCATGTCTAAAACCGTATTCTTTAACGCCAAGGTTGAAGGCGTCCCGTCCACATCTTCCGCGGCCACATTGTCGCTTAAAACCACGGTCGCTGAGGCGGTGCCGGTCGTATGAACGACACTACTGATAGTTTTGGCGCCGCCGGAATTATCGGTAAACGTTAAATTAGAGGCCGCAACCGCGCCACCGGCGCCCACTTGAACATTTTCCGAAAAATAAACAGTTAAGTTCGGGGAACCGATAGTCGCAACTACCGATTGGATGGTCGGACCGGTTTCGTCAACGGCTAAAGCCGCCTTCGGACCGCTTAATTGCGGGCCAACGGCCCAAACCGCAACAGCGACAATCAAGCCTAAAAATGCCGGACTGAAGAACAATTTTTTAAATCTCATAGAGTTGGATTTAATTTTTTAAATTATAATAAAAAAAACCATTTAAACAATGGTTTTAAAAATAACAAAAAATCTCCTCAACGGTTTTCTGCGGATCATTTCTTAATGCAAAATTTATGAAAAATGATGACATTATAACAAAGCTTATATTGAATAAGCCTTTACTTAAATAAGTATAGCAAAAGTGAAAAATAGTGGCAAACGAACCGGGTAACCCTCATTACAAAAGACCCGCCGATTGCCGGCGGGTCTTTTTGCTATATCTTGAGAATCAATAATTATTCCACGTCTTCTACGCTGATCTGGCGCAGGTTATCGTTAGTGATACCCAAACCGAGATTGCGCATAATGGCGAAAGCGTCAGCCGGGCGACCCAGATAATTCAGCTTGAGATCAAGCGGATTAACATAATAGGCCTCTCCTTTAGCCTGGACTCTCAACAGAATCCGGCCGGCTAATCGGGACGGAGCTTTTCCGTTCCAAGACGAATAGTCCTTCTCGCTTACGCCCAATCCGAGACCGCGCATGATGCCGAAGGCATCGGCCGGACGACCAAGGTAATACTTGGCCAAATTCAACGGATTGACATACCAGGCTTCGCCGTGCGCTTGAACCTGCAGTAAAATACGGCCGGACAAACGTTTGGCTAAAGCGGCGTTAACTCTCGTAACCAAGCCCTTTTCGGCTGCTACGAAAGCATTCCTGAGACCGCTGTCCATTCCGACTTCAGTCGTCGAAGTAGTACTCGGAGTCGTGACCGGATCGGTCGCACCGCAGACCTTCTTCGTCGCCTCTTGCTGAGCCGCCGTCAAAGTGCAGTTAGACGGATAGCTGGATAAAACGTTCCGATATTGGTACCCGGCGAAACAAGTCGCCGCGAAATCACCGTAGGTGACACTGGTACAAACCGGAGACACGATACCACTGCTACCACCCGAACTTGAACTGCTGCTGGAGCCGGCGCTATAAACCGCGAAATAAGAAGCTCGGCAAGTATAGATCGTCGCATATCCGTCGCTGACAACCACACCGGAAGCTTCATTGCTCGCCACACCCGCAGTACAGGTATCGGTAGAGGCGGCCGCTAAACCGGTGGTCGCCCAAGTTGAACCGCTATCCGCACTTCTCTTAAGTGATAAGGTTGTTCCATTTAAGGAAGAGCTTACCGGAACCTTGACGGTAATCGGCGCGCTGAAATACAAAGTCTCGCCGGTAGCACCAAATTCTGCCGCGCCTTTTAGAGTAGCGGTGGAAGAAATGGTCGTCGCGGTAATCGAGCTCAGTCTGTCGGCGCTGGTTAAAGTCGTGGCGTCAAAAGCCGTGCTATCACTATTGGTAATCACGGTGCCGCTAGGAATCAAAACCTGAATGTCACCGTCGGCATTAGTCGCGGTAAAAGCGATGTTATCGGCCGCAGTCAAAGAATCGGTCGCAGTCGGATCTCCACCGGCAACAGTAAACAGGGTCGGAACCGCCGCAGCAATACTAGCCGCCGGAACTTCTTGATAAGAAACATCACCGACAGCCACGCTATCAGCGCTGGCGCGATAACCGTAACCGAAGCCGTAACCATACACACCGGCCGCCGAGGTGGTAAAGTCAGTCTTATAGCCATACAAAGTACCGCCATCAAAACCGCTTCCATAACCGTAACCATAGCCGTAACCATAGCCCCAACCGGAATCACCGGTTTGACGCATAAATTGCGCGTACAAATTCGGACCAAGAACTAGAGCAAAAACAGCCACGACTAAAAAGCCGAAAATTGCTTTGGCTAGTTTACTTTCCGAAAAGATAAAACTTTTAATCTTTTTCATTTTTTAAGTTTGAAATTATTTAAATTAAAACGTTTAAATAATTTTAATAAAAATATGGTTTAAAAATATTATAAAATTACGTAATTTTTATAATGATTTCTTAAACCTTTTTTAATTCGACCTTTATAAATAAATTATAACATTTTTATAAAGCCTTGCCAAATATTTGATTAAAATTTTTCTTAATAAAAACCCTTAAAATAAGGCCTAATATTAAACAATAAAAAGTTATCCACAGGATAAAACCTGATAAACAAAAACTATTTTTTAACTTAAAGACTATCTTTCATTTTCTGTTTTCTTTGATTTATAACTTTCCTTTAATCTTATGAACATTCACTCCCTCCTTAATAATCAATTCCCTTCCGTTCCTCGATCGTGACGTAATTCCCGGATTTGAGTCAAAACAGTTATCACTAAAAAATAAAAAGCGGAAATTGCCGAATCTTCGGCTAGGGCCCCCCGATCCAAAACCAATAGAATCGGACAAGCGGCCAGAAAAACCAAGGCGACCCCAGTCGACCAACGGCTATCTAAAGCACAAACCACAGAGCAGGCGGCATAAAATAAAACAATGAACTCCCAGGCGTTCACCCCTTTATATAATCCAAAAACAGCAATAAGAGTGATGATCAAAACCTTAAGCCAATCGCGGCGCTCAAACGCGCGAATTCGAACTGCAACCCGGATAAAAAATTTAAGCAAGGGCCGACTAAGAAGCCATAATAAATGCCAGATCCTGATTAAAAAACGGCGAAATGAAAAACTCAAAGAAAAAATAATTCTAATTATTCTAAAAAAAATCCTAAAAAATGATAAGAAAAAAATAATCCTATTCCGTAAACCGGGGGATGTAAAATGAGGTCGGTCTCGTAAAATAGATGATATATAATATGGCGGTATACTCGGAATTTCACTAAATTCTTCCTTAACCGACCGAGATGCAAAAAATGGTGTCGACCGATAAGCTAAAGCGGTTAAAATAGTTAAAGCAATAAAGGCCCCATGAAGCCCGGGCCAGTAAAAATAAACTCGAGCGGAAGGAAAAATAACGACAAATAGAAGTACGGCAATATAAAAAATTAAAAAATAAGGATAAAATACTTTTATTTTTTGAGCTAATTTAATTCTTAAAATCTTAAAATCAACCTGTTGATTTTCTTTTTTATCTTCTGTATTGTCCATAATCATTAAATTTTAACTTCCAACTCCTTATTTGTCGCTTTATAACCGATGCCCAATAAAATTAACAAAGTTATAACAGTGACACTAAAAATAAACAAGAGAGAATAAATCACCGACCAAATATCAGAATGGAATAATGCCAATAACATCACTTCTCCAACGGCGGCGACAGTTAAAACTATCAGACCGCGTCGCTTGGCTAAAGCTAAAAAATATTGCGAAAGAACTGTAATTAAGGTCAAAAGTAGAATGACCAAAGAGAAAAGCGGTAAATAATCAGCAATACTTAAATACTTAGCACCCACGATAATTTTGATAACCAATTTTGGAAATAGAGCAATAAAAGCTGCCGCCGGTATCGCTAATAATGACATAAGCGCCAAGGACTTTCCTAAAATTTTATATTTATGCCGACTTTTATCCTCTTTTAAATTGGCAATTACCGGAAACATCACTAAAGATATTGACCCGCCGATAAAATAAACTATCCGACCAATTGTCAAAAGGGCGCCATAAAGTCCGGCCTCTTCCGGGGTAAAAAACGATTTAACGAACAACATGTCAAAATTATAAAAAAATTGGGACAAAGCCGTGAACCAAAGAACTAATAATCCATAACGCCAAATTTTTTTGAAAGAACCGGAAAATTGTTTAACTTGTGCTGGCAAATTTATTTTTTTCACTTGCCAAAAGCTGACAAAAAAAGGTAAAAGATTGCCTAGCCCCAAAGCCAAGGCGGCACCAATTAGGCCAAGCGGTTGCAAAACCACTAAGATTAATACTAAAACCAAACGGCTAAAAGCATCTAAAAAATTACTCAAAGACAAGGCGGAAAAATATTGACGACCGGACAACAGGGCGCGATTAATTATTAAAGGGAAAATACAAATAAAACTTAAAGCGGAAAAAATGATAGTCGTTGGTTGACTAATCTTAAATAACCTATTTAAAAATCCCGAAAATACAAATACAAGAAAAAACAAAATAAGACCAAAATAAAATAAACGACCGGCGGCGCGACGACGAAGAGATTTTATTTCTTCCGGCGCCGTTGCGGACAAAAGAGAAAATTCTCTAATAAAAGCAGTCCCGATTACAGTGCTGACTATACTTAAAACCATTAAAAAAGACAGGAGCGCCTGATAATCACCATATTCGGGAATTGTTAAGCGCCGAGTGAGCAGCGGATGGACTAAATAATTAAGAACCGACGATAAAAAAGAGACAACCGTTAAAATAAAGGTCCCCCGAATTAACTTATCCGACAACAAATTTTTAATATTTAATTTCATAAAATAATAAAGTCTCTGTCTCTAAAATCAAATTTAAGTAATTTTGTTCACTCAACCAGCTATAGTCGCGCCAATCTAATTCTTTGGCCAAAATAATATAACGAAATTTTTTTTCGTCATAAACCGGCGGCGGACCGGAAACACCACGGTCTCTTATCCAGGCGCTGACGGCTAAGCTATCCGGTTTTTGGCTATTATCATAAATCCCGCCCCATTCCATATTCGTCCCGGCTTGTGTCGGACAAGAAAAGAACTGCGGCGCCGGATTGGCGACAATCTTTCCAGTCCAATTAAAACTCATATATAAATGCCAAGGTAAAAACAAAACCTTGTCTGAACAATTTCCGGTGTTTGCCGAGCGCTCAAGCAATAGCTCATTAACCTCATGCCAATCAGCCGGATACGACGTCGGCCGAATCTGCCCGCCAAAACCCCAAAGCAATGACGGCGCTTGCATGATAATCACCGCCGACAATAAAATGGCGCTCAAATAACTTTTGTTTTTTATTAATTTAAAATCCTTTAAACGCCCGACTCCAACGGTTAAATAAAACAAATAAATCGGCACAATCACCGCCACCCATTTCTGCGATTCACGCAAACCCTTATAAAAAGGCAGATGATCATATAAAAATAAAGATAAGCCACGCGTTAACGGCGTCTTAATTCCGACGGCCAGAAAAACAGCTAAAACAAAAATTAATAATAAACCGACACTAAAGAATTTTTCGACACGGTGACGTTTATAAAAACTCAAGCCAACACCGTAAATAATCAGTAAAGCCAAAAAAATAAAACTTCTTTGCCAACCGGGCGCATCCGTTAAATCAAAATAACGAAATTGATCTTTCCCCCAAAAACCGGACATCAGTAAAACATTGGTAAAAACCTCCGTATCATTGGCGCCAGCCGTCTGAAAAGCAATTAAATCTTGATTGGTAATTCCCTGTTCAACAAAATCAAGCGTCGGCGAAACTTTAAGTGCTAAGGCAATAAGCCAATTGGCGTTAAGAAATAAAATAATAAACAGAGAAATTATCAGAGTCCGACCTAATTTTTTTAATTGCCCCGCGGTTTTTATCTCTCGTCGTCGAACAAATAGTCCGCCGAAAAAAAGTAAATAAAAAGGAATCAAAAAGAAAATAAAATGAACGGCAAACATTAAAGATATGGCCGTAAAAATCGCAGCCTGATATGACTTCTTAAAATTCAAGGTCCGCCAAGTTTCCAATAAATAAGCCAAGACAAATAATAAGGCCCCGTAAGAGATCAGAACGCCGAACTGACCGTAGAGAGCCCGATCGTAAACAAAAGGATTAAATAAGGCAAACAAACTAAGAATAAAAATCAAGCCCGGGGCAGACTGGGGGATTTCCGACGATTTATTATCATCGCTACTATCGTTCTCCTTAAAATATTCCAGAACATTTTTCACTAAAGAGCGCCCGCCAAATAGAATTAAAGACAAAACTGCGGTAATAAAAATCTTTTCTAAAAGATCAGCCGGAATAATGAAAGATAAGCCATGCAGTAAAAATTTTATGACAAGCCAAGTGCTGGTCCAATCAAATTTAATCAGCGGCCCCCAGGCGCTATCGGTAAAAAAAAGATAACCGGGCCGAAAAAACCAGGGCAAAACAATCGCCAAAATTACGAACAAATAAGGCGCGTAGAGGGCGATTATTTTTTTAGTTTTTTCTCTTAAATGTTTCATTTTATATTTTTTTATAATTATCGGAAAAAGAGCGGCATATCCTCGTCTCACTCTCCATAAACCGCCCGTAGAAGATCTAAATCTTTGCCGCTCTCTCTCAGGAGCGACAGATTCTTTTTTTCAACCGCTCGGAAAAGTTCTAAAGATAAAACGTCAAGGCCGGACTCTTCGGCATAGCGATGCAGAGCCGCAAAATCTTTTATAAAACAATTGCCACCGGCACCCCGGCCGGTTTTTTCGCTTAAGCCGGAAGCATGAACCGGGTTAAGATGGCTTTGTCCGATACGCGGATCGGCAGCGATGCCGGCCGCTATCCGTTCCCAATCGCTTCCCTCCTTGGCGGCTAAATCATAAAAGATATTGGCATAAATAACTTTCAGGAGCAGAAAAGTATTGGCGGCATACTTTATTATTTCCGCTTCTTTGACCGGACAAATAAAACTTAAGGGCGCGGGCGGTAGGATGCTTAAAATTTCCTCGGCTCGGCGACGATATTCATCATTATCAAGCGGATAACCGACGATATTGCGGGTCGGATTAGCGGCGTCATAAGCGGCGTTCTTTTCGGTCAAGAATTCCGGAGAATGAAAAATAAAACGATCGGAATAAAGAGACTGCAAGGCGGCACAAGTGCCCGGAACAATCGTTGATTTGATGACCGCCGAACGGCCGGGGCCAACCAAAGCCAAGACTTCTTTTAAAGTATCATAATTAAAGCCCGCCGGAGTGGTCGGAGTCGGAACGGCGATAAAAACAATATCGCAGTCGGCAATCCGCGTTTTATTGCCGCTAAATTCCATGGAACGGGCATAACGAATAACTTCATAGCCGCGATTAACGAAATCGTCGGCATAACTTCGACCGATAAAACCTTGACCGATGAAACCGATAAGTGGTTTTGACATAATAGATTGGGCTTGTTTTAATTTAATGGATTATTAAAGCTTTCTTCGAAAACATCTTCTTCTTTTTTCTTTCTTCTTCTCCCGATAGAGCCGTAAGTAAGATAAGTAACGCAACCCAACAAAGCCAGTCCGGAAATAAACAAGCCGAGATAAAACAATCTTTGCGGCCAAAATTCAATTATTAACTCAAAATCATAACTGCCATCGGAATTTTTAACACATTTTTCACTATTGGCGCAAATTTCATCCGGATCAATGAACCATGAATTGGCGTAACCGTTGACCATCAAATGATCCTCGTCATCGTTAATCGGTTTTTTAAACCAAGTCTCATAAAAACTCCCAACCGGCAGATTATCGTTTTGAATAGTGTCCTGGAAATTTTTAGAAACAAAATCAATTTTATAAGCTTCGTTATAATCAAAAATTTCTTTATTTCCATTCCATTTAACATGCTTGATATTTTTTTCCTCAAAATTTCCTAGAGTAGATATATAACCTCGATAAATAAAATCTTTTAATTCATAAATACCCGCCTGGTCATCCTCATTGCCGTCTAAAATTTTATAATCCGATTCGTTTAAAAAGATTTCTTTTTTTTCATAATCGCCCAAATAGCTTTTCCAGCCATTATGGAAAGATTCGGAAAAGATCAATGGAAAATTTTCTGTCGCGTTATGGACAATAACACGATATTTAGTTGGATTTATTTTTTTGAACTCTAAAACAGGAACATTGATTATTTTTTGAGAGTCAGATTTTAAATAATAATTATAAAGATTAGCCGGCAAAACTCCTCCCGACTCCATCGCCCCTCTATATTCAATAATATTTTTGCCTTCTTTTAGCTTAATTTCGAGAGGATCATCTAATAATTTATCTTGATCGATTTTATAAATACCTTCTGAAACGAGCTTTATCTCGGATAATTCAATATCATCATATCTGTTTATAATTTCCCGACTTCCATCTGAAGGCGCATAAAAATATAAAATAACTTCGTTTATATCCTCTACCGGTTTAATAATAGTTTCATAATGATTCCATTCTTGATTATCAGTTGTAATAAATTCATTAAATGAATACGACTCTTCATTCCCAATTAAATTATAATAATAAAAAATCCTATCACCCTCAATACTTCGAAAATCAAAAGAATATTTATAAAATCTATCTTTTTTAAGATTAATCTTAAAAATCTTTTTAACGCACGCAAAGTGATTCTTTGAACCAATTTCCAAAGAATACCGGCCGTCGGAGGCATCTTCGACAAATTTTAAACTAAAATCCGCCTTTCCTTCCATATCACTAGTACAATCACCGGGTCTTTCTTGCCATAATCCTTCCTCAAAAGAATTATTTGGCAACTTAACCTGATCTGTCACTATCGTTCTCTCTATTTCTACGCCATCTTTAATATTTAAAAATTCTATAATTTTATTATATCCATCTTGAATACTATAATAACTTTTTCCGGCCCTTAAAAAATTTCCAGGTTGGCTAGAAATTTCCAATAAAGTTTTGGATGGCGCATTAATTTCTTTATTGTTTATAAAGGTTTTTTCTATTGGAAACTTATTCACTACTACCTTCCGCGTTTCCGGAATATATTGAATACTAACCGAAAAATTTTGATGATTTATTTTTTCTAAATTAAAAATCTGATCAGCCTGATGTTTATTTAAAAATAAATTATTATCTTTTCGACTTTTATCAATATCATCAAATAAATAGGCAAAAAAGTAACTGGCCGGTACTTTATCAAATATATTAAAGTGCAATTGGTTTAAATAAAAAGCGGATCTAACTCCATAATTTTCTCGCAAAATTATCCCCGGTAATTTGTCCACTTCTTGAGGAGTAATAATAATAAACTGTGGGGAATAAAAAATAGGAAGAAAATATTCGTTGGCAATTTCATAAATATCAAGCTCGCCAAAAACTTTTTTTATAAAAATATCCCCTCGTACATCTATTTTTTCTCTAACCGCCACCGGAGAATCAATATTTTTATAAAATTCCCAATCAATATCGTTTTCAAGCACAATATTCTTAATATTTAAAATAGGGGCCAATTTAACAAAAATATTAAAAAAATCATCACTATTATTAATACTATACAACATTTTTTGTATAGGATTTTCTTCTGTTTTTAAAAAAGTGGAAAGATACTTATCGGGCAAATATCGGGATAATGGATCTGGCCCCATATAATCCCAAAGATACACGCTATTATATAAATATTGCATCGGAAGAGCATATGTTCGGAATATTTTTTTATGACTACCGAAATAATTTTCTGTCTCTTTATAATATGTCGGAACTTCTACCTGATTAGACAGCATAATACTATCTTTAAAATCAGGCATTATATCACCGGTTATGAAAGGAAAGGCCACTAAATTTATAACAATAAATACTATAATAAAAAACAGCCAAACCAAATATTTCGAACTAAACATATTAATTTTCATATTTAGATTCAGTATAATTAATTTTTCTAAATATTCCGCTGAAAGATATGCTAAGCAAAACGGAAAAACTAAAAATAAAAATTAAACCAATTTTATCTAAAGGATTCCTGAACATAGAAAAAAATGGGTAACGAGTAAATAAAAAGGTATAAACCGCCCCAATAGGGGATTTCGGCCCGTTAATCAAAAGAAAACTGCTTATTGTTAAAAAGCCAAAAATAATAATATTTTTTTTATGTCTTCTATAAAAGAAAAACGAAGAATAACAAAGAATCGCGATTAAAAATCCCAAACTTATAAAAAGCGGAGTTTTATAAATTGCGCTATATGGGTAATATAAGTCTCCTTTATAACTGCCAAAAAAACCAAAATGCCCCATAAATCTAAACCCTTCAGCTACTTTTTGAAAACTGGCATCACCAATATATTCCAAATTAACCGTAGGCGCAGAAGTGGCGGAATTTATATCTTTACCTATATTATATAATGCCGGTATAACCGCGTGCGACCAGGCCAGAAAAAAGGATAAGCATATTAAGAGTAAACTGAACAATCTTCTTTTTAAAAAAATTTTAAACCCTTTTCCCTCGACCTGAAAAATAAAATCTATGATCAAATAAAATAAAACCAAAACTATAAGCATTAAACCGATTAGCAAATTATTGATCCCGGGAGAAGATAAAAGAAGAAAGATAGTAAGTAAAACAAAATCTTTACGGTTTGGCTTGTTAAAAACCTTAATGCAATACAAGAGAATTATTGGCAAAAATGCATAAATAAATAAAATTATTAGCAAATGCCAAAAGAATTGCAAGGAATATAAATTAAACATGTAAAAATTCGCCCCCAAAAATGCCGCGGCGCTAACATATTTATCCTGTAAAATATATTTAATAAATGAAAAAAAAGAGAAACCGGAAATAAATAATAAACTAGAAAATAATAATTTCTGAATTATTGCAAACGATAACCCGATTTTCGATAATATAAAAATAGGAAATCGAAAAAACAATAGTAACGACACGCCCCGACTTTGCATCCCTCCTAAATTAACATCTTTCCAGGTAAAGCTATGCGTGTATAGTTCTAAAGTGGGATCAAATATAAACGGGGTATCGGCAATACTAAGTATTTGATGTTTAAACCAAAAAAAAGGAAGGATAGATCCTAAAAAAATTAAAAATATAAATATTTTATTTTGATATTTTTCTAAAAAAATACTTATCATAAAATAATATTATCTTAAATCATTTAAAATATTTAAAAAATTTTCTTTTGTCAGACGCCGGGGATTATTTTTCATCCTGTCATGATTAAAACCGTTCTTAATAATAACTCTTATATCTTTATTACTAATACCTAAAGCACTTAATTTGGTTTCAAGTCCGACATTTTTTAATAATCTATGAATTTTATTTTTAGCCCCATGAACATCTGAAACACCGAATAAACCGATTAAATCTCTTATGGTTCTTTTTACATATTCAATCCCCCTTTTATCCATAATGTCTTCCGTCCCGACCTGACTATTATAAACCAACATACTTCCCAAGGTTAACGCGACCGCTTGTCCATGGGGCACGCCGAAATAAGAAGTAATCGGATAAGAAATAGCATGGCAAGCTGTTGTTTCCGAAATATTAATGGCGCGGCCAGAGAGATTGGCCGCCCGACTCATCGCTAATTTTGCCGAACGATTTGAATGCTTCACGGCTTTTTGAAAATTTTTTAAAATCAATTTAATCGCCTGAGCGGCGTATTTTTTCGATTCCGGGGTGGACTTTACGCTCCAATATGATTCAAGCGCCTGAGACAGAGCATCGGCTCCGGTCGCGGCCGCGATCTTTTTATCCAAACTGAGAGTAAATTGCGGATCAATAATAGCACAATCCGGCAAAATATAAGGATGCTTTAAAGAATATTTATGTTTACCGATATAGATAACGGAAAATTGGGTTGCTTCACTGCCGGTGCCAGCTGTTGTGGGAATCGCCACTAATTTTTTACCCGGCTCTTTTATCTTCTTCTTTTTCAAAATATAATCTTTAGGGGAAGCGCCTTGAGCGGCTAAAATATTTATAGTTTTAGCAACATCGATCGCGCTTCCGCCGCCGATTGCAATTACCAAATCCGGATTATATTTTTTAAATAATTTTAAACCTCTTTTAATATCAACTAAATTCGGATTAGACGAAAAGCCCGTAAAATTAAAAACAGAATATTTTTCAAAAACCGGCCGCAGTAATTTTTCCGCTCCGCAAAGCTTATAGGCCATTTTTCCGGATACTAAAAAAATTTTCTTGACCTTATTATGGCCAAGATACTTATCTAAATTTTTAATAGCCCCCAAGCCGATATAGTTCTTTTGTGATGTTTTATCCTTCATTATTTTTTTAAAAAATTCATAAAATCCTTTTTGTTTTCAATCGGACTGATATTCGGACGACCAAGATCCTCCCGGGATGAAGTATTAACCATTATTTCTATCAAAGACGGCCCGAAACTCTCTTGCGTTAAAGCAATATATTTCTTAATATCCTCCGGATTCTCCGCCCGATAAACATTTTTATATCCGCAAGCCCGAGCCAAAGATTGAATATCGATATTAAAAGCGGCGGTCGGTTGGCCACCGACTGACTCATGGCAACCGTTATTTAAAATTATGTGATGAAAATTTTTCGGAGCAACCGAACCGATAACCGCCAAAGACCCCATATGCATAATCAGCGCGCCGTCGCCATCCAAACAATATACTCGCCGGTCTTTTTTCCGCGCGGCGATTCCTAAAGCGATTGAAGAAGAATGCCCCATCGAGCCGACCGTTAAAAAATCTTTATCATGGCTTTGACCCAAATAATCGCGGTATTCAAACAGCTCTCGCGAAGTTTTACCGGTTGTAGAAACAACAACATCTTCCGGCAATAAAGCGTCAACAATACATTTAATCGCTTCTTCACGCGAAACAGGATAATTATTAGTCGCCTTATTTTGCAAAGAATATTTTTCAAAAGTATCTTTTTTAACAATTAAAGCATAAGGGGAATTATTATCTCTTAAATATTTACAGGCCTTATCCAAACAAATATTTGCCTCTTCTTTCGAGGCCGGCAAAATATCGTAAGGAATAGACAAAGCTTCCAGTAATTTAGTCGTAATTTTTCCTTGCTTAATATGCTGGGGCTCATCTTTTTCGCCGGGTTCGCCGCGCCAACCAATAATTATCAACATCGGGATACTATAGACCTCGGAGTCGGCCAAAGAAACCAAAGGATTGATAGCGTTTCCGATTCCCGAATTTTGCATATAAACCAAGCCGAAATTCCCCGTAGCCAAATAATGTCCGGCCGCTAAAGCAATAGCATTCCCCTCGTTAGCGCTAATAATATGATTTTCTCCGGCCTGATCCATTAAATAGGCACAAAAATTTTTCAATAAAGAATCCGGAACGCCGGCAAAAAAATCAATCTTTTTCTCCTTTAATAAACTGTAAAAATCTTGGCAATTGATCATATTATTTCCCTCCCGGGATTAAAGTTAAAATTTCTTTAATCGATAAACATTCGTTCTCACATTCATAAGATCTTTCGTTAAGTAAAATTGATTTAGCCGTATTAACCATTGCCGGATAAGCACTACGTAAGAGATGATTCGCATAAATTATAATATTCACTCCGGCCTCGATTAATTCGCTCTCATAAATTTTATTAAAACTTGAAGGTACAACTACAAGCGGCACTTTCCTTTCAAATTTTTTATATTCCCGACAAAATTCCAATATTTCATCCGCTTCTTTTTCCCGGCTATGAATCATTATTCCGTCGGCGCCGGCCTCAATATAAGCCCGAGCGCGCTTAACCGCGTCATCTAGACCTTTCTTAAGAATTAAACTCTCAATTCTGGCGATAATCATAAAATCATCCGTCACCTGAGCCTTTTTACCCATGGAAATCTTATGGCAAAAACTATCAATATTATCCTGAGTTTGTTCAACATCCGTTCCAAATAAGGAATTCTTTTTTAAACCAATTTTATCTTCAATGATAACAGCCGAGACCCCCATTCTTTCCAAGGTCTTAACACCGAAAACAAAATGTTCAGGAATGCCACCGGTATCTCCATCAAAAATTATCGGCTTAGTTGTTACTTCCATAATATCATTGACCGTAGTCAATCGAGAAGTCAAGTCCACGCATTCAATATCTGGCTTCCCTTTAGCCGTTGAATCCGTCAAGCTACTCAACCACATACCGTCAAATTCCTTAATTCCCTTTTCATTTTTTATTTTAAGATTATCCACAATTAAGCCGGTCAAACCATTATGCGCCTCCATGATTCTTAAAGCCGGCTTTACCTCCAATAACCTCTTTAATCTTTTCATTCTTATCTCCGGCGTTGTTCCGATCTCATGCATCTTTTCGTGCAATAAAGTCGAAGAAATTCCTTTCGTGTAAGGAAATTCTATTAATTCTCCACCCCAATCTTTCAAGGCCTCTATAACTCTGGCTCTGGCTTCTTTCTGCGCCCCTTCTTTCCAATCATCGCCATGGACGACATAATCCGGTTTTATCTCTTTTAAATTCGAAACATAATCTAAGGTATCTTGAGGTACAACTCTGATAACTCCTTTTAAGCTTTCCATAATCTCCTTTCTTTGTTCAAAAGCCAAAGCCGGTAAACGCTTATAACTGGCAATCGCCTTATCGGTCAATAATCCAATAACAACCTCGCCAAGTTCTTTGGCGCGATTGATTATATTTAAATGGCCGGGATGAATTAAATCAGCACTCATGCCGACATATGCTATTTTTGGTTTATTCATATATTTTTAAAAAAATAAATTTATCTTCAGCTTTCAATAGAAATAAAGATTCAAAAATTAACTACTTAATCTCTGATCAATCCGTTAAGACGCTTTAACAATAAATCGGCACCCTTTCTAGAATGATCCATAACTTCACTTCTTTTTAATAAACTAAATAATTCCGAAATCTTCTGAGAAAATTTAACAAATTTTTCCTTCCTTTTAACATGGATGGAATAAATCCTATTATGTATCGTTGTTTGTTTTCTCTCAATGTCAGAATTAAAAAGAATTTCATGTTCCTTCTCTCCCGGGCGTCGACCAATAACTTTAAAATTAACTTCGGATATCTTGTACCCCCTAACCCTGGCTAAACATTTAGCCAATTCGAGGATATTAACCGGATCACCCATCTTTAGTATATATTTCCCACCGTCACTTTTAGCCATAAAACTGGCCTGCAAGACCAAATGAACCGCTTCAGGAATAGTCATAAAATAACGGGTCATTTTCGGGTCAGTAACCGTAACTATCTTATTCTTATCAATCTGGCTAAGAAAAATCTCGACCGCGCTTCCGCTACTATTAAATACGTTACCGAAACGAACAGTCGTATACATTGTTTTAATAAAAATATCAGTAAAATATTCAACTATTTTCTCTGCCAAGCGCTTGGTTTTCCCCATTACATTACAAGGGGAAACGGCCTTATCGGTTGAAATTAAAACAAATTTCTGACAACGAAATTTACCGGCCAAATTAGCGACATGATAAGTGCCAAAAACATTATTAAAAATTCCTTCATAAATCTGAGCTTCGATAATCGGCACATGTTTATAAGCGGCGGCATGAAATACAATATCTATATTATGATCTTTGAATAATCTTTTCAAAAGCGAAAAATTATTTATATTTCCGAGAATAAATATAACCTTGGTTGACTTATTAAGACCCGATATTTCATTAAGAAGTCGCTTAACATTAAATAAATTCTTTTCAACGCAATCTAAAATAACAAGTTTTTTTGGCCTTAAAAGATAAATCTGTTTTGATAATTCTGTTCCGATTGATCCGCCGCCACCCGTAACCAGCAAGGTTTTTTCCTTGAAATATCCGTCTAATTTTAGTTGGTCGGACTTTATTATCGCCTCCCCTACAATATCCTCAATCTCAACCGATCTTAAATTCTTATAAGAAGCTTCATTATTAAAAACGACCTCCGATGCACGTGGCAATAATAATAATTCAATCTTATTATCTTCTCCCAGTAATAACAAAATTTTCCTTATAAAGGATCCTCGTTCTGAAGGAACGGCAATAATAACGCTATCAATTTGATTCTTCCTGACTATTTTAGGCAAATCATTAATCGGACCGAGGATAAATAATTTATTTCCGCTCCCCTTCTTAACCTGATCATCAACAAAACCAACTACTTTCCATTGTAAATCTTTTTGCTCCTTAATATTATTTAGGAGAAGCAAGCCGGCCTGACCGGCTCCAACAATTAATACTTTACGCATAGATTATTTATAATAAATTTCTTTCTTTAAGGCACCATAAAAGAGAATCCTCCAGACTGTATTGGGGCCGCCATTGATAATCTTTGACTACTTTACTGATATCGCAAGCCGTCTTATTAAGGGACTCGTTTTTATTTTCAATTAAAACTTCGGGGTTGGGCAAATTATACTGTTGCAAAATCTTTTTTAGTTTATTCAGTACTTCTCCGTAACTTATGTTGCTGCCAGAGGCTATATTATATAAAAATGATTTACTGGGGGAGACCATAATCACACCTAATAACCGACAAAAATCACGAATGTCTAAAAAATCTCTCTCAATTTCTAGACTATTAATTAAGACCTGGCCTTTTTCTCTTTCCGCTACTGCTTTTAGCACGGCGCCGATAAAAGAACGTGGCGGCAAGGACGGGGTAATTACATTAGATAGTCTTAATACTTGAACATCGATATTAAAGTTAGAATAATAGTAATAGCATAACGCCGTTTGAAGCAACTTTGATTCGCCATATAGAGTACTCGGGCGAGGAGCCGTATCCTCATTTATTAAACCGCTCCTCGGATATTCAGCGGCCGAATTTATAACAATATATCTTTTTTTTCGACCGACCTCATTAATAAAAAATTTATTTAAAACAAAGCTATTAAGCTTAAAATCATCTAAATTATCAACCGCAATTTTCCCCGCACAATGAATAATAAGATCAATTTTTTTATCTTCTAATATATTAGCTATCTGATGATCGGATATCTCTAACAAATCAAACCGTAGATCCGCCCCCATTCCTCTTGATAAGGTTAAAACCTTGTGGCCCGCTGATAAATACTTAGTTAAATAAGCCCCAATACTACCATTGCCACCAGTAATTAGTATATTCATATTACAAATGTTTAACAATAAAGTTATATAACCGTTGAGAGGATAGACCGTCTTGATAATAATTGAACTTATCCTTAAACTTTTTATATTTATCCTGGTACTCTTGATTACTAAACCATTCTGGCAAGGTCGTGGCTAGGCGCAATAATTCCCCCTCATTTTTCGCAAATGGCCCAAGCATATCCTGATAATAATCATAATACATTTCCCGGCAATTATCTATATAATTCTCATAATCATAGGAATAAAATATTACTGGCTTATTCAGCAAACAAAAATCAAAAACAATACCAGAATAATCAGTAATTAAAACGTCAACACTAGTTAAGTATTCTTGTAAATTATCAACGGAATAGGTAATATCTACGATATTTGAATAATCCTTATAGAGCTTAATATTGCGGTTAGCATTCTGATCGGCGATATGCCTTTTAATTAAAAAAATACCATTATTTTCCTTTAAAAAAGCGTTAAACTTATCTAAAAAACTCTCAGAAAAAGGAACTAAATCCGTATAATAATCTCGGAAGGTCGGCGCATAAAGAAAAATGGTTTTATATTTACTGAGATCCAAACTGGGAATATCCTTTTTCTCGCCTTTGACTAAAATATCATCCCGCGCATAGCCGAGACAAACAACACTCTCGTTCCTAAAACCACTTTTCAAAAAATCAATATCAGCTTTCGATTTAGTAATAATATATTTATATTGACGCCACTCTTTTCTCATAAAATAACTAAACCAACCTTTTTGATCATCTTTGTTATCAAAAAGTATTTTTTTGATTGGCACGCCATGCCATAGATTAATAACGTTGAATCTACCTAAGGTAAAGGCCACCCCGGAAACGTCTTGCATTGATTGCTCAACAACGAAATAGTTGGCCCTAAAAACATGCCAAATTCCTTTTAAAGAATAGGGAAATATAACCGGCAAACCTTGTTTTTTAAACTTTTCATAAATTTTTCTATTCTTAGTCATCCAATAATAATCAAGATCTTTAACATCATGTTCTACTAAATATAGATAAAGATATTTGGTGTTACCAATAAATCTGCTTCCTAAATTGGAACCTAATAAAATTAATTTTTTCTGTTTCGGGACTAAGTAAGAAATTACAAAAAACACTGGAATCAGCAAAATATTCCTCAATACTTTGACAACAAAATTTAACTTTTTCTGCATAATATTATTTATAACGCATGGCTATCGATCACAATAATCTTCAAAATATGACTCAAAGCCATTTGCAGTTATATCCCAATCAAACGTTTTGGAATAATTATAACCCTCTAGCGACTTTATTTTATATAATTCTTGATCAATTAATAATCTTTTTAAATTTTGAGCAAAAGCCTCATTGTCTCTAAAGGAGGCCTTTAGAACACCTGCCCTATGAGTATCGTAACAAGGCAAATCATATTCAACAACTGGGGTGCCGACGCTAATGGCGTCTAAATAAACCAAACCAAAACTTTCGAAGAAAGAAGGAAAAAGCAAAATCTTCGACTTTTTTAAAAAATTATATTTCTCCACGCCATATTTTGGACCTAAAAACTTAAAATCATAACCGATCTCCGCGATTTCTTTCTCGAGCCATCCCAAATAATCTCCCTTTTTCGGGCTTTCTTTTGGGGCAATAAATATTACTGATAATTTTTGATCATGGCTTTTTTTTAAGCGTCTCAAAATATCCGGGATTTCATCTGTTCCTTTCTGCGTATGGAAGCGGCCCAAAAAACAAATGTCATAAAGTTTATTTTCCATGCTTGTTTCCGGTTCGCCGAAATACTCGCGCCCATACCTTATGACATGAAGGTTTGCATTTTTCTTCAACAGCTCTTCCCTATTAGTGGCGTTGCCACAGGCCAAAAGATCCGCTTTTTTTTGCATAAGAAAAAATAATTTCTGGTTCAACCATTGATAAACCTCAAAAAAATTAGGAATTCTAAATTTTTTAATATAAATATGTTGACGGAGAAAAGGATTAGGAAAAACTAAATTATGGGTTACGGCAATCCAATAGGCCGTCGGATTCGCTAATTTTAAAAGAAAGGCAAAAAGCATATTTGGCCAGGCGTCAAAATGAGAAACAATAATATTTTTTTCAGTATCGAATTTTTTAACGAATTTCAATGATTTAAAAATAATAATAAAATAACGAACCAATATCTTAAATCGATCTCCAAGACTAGGATTATCTTTTAAAATATTAACAGTCCGAATACCACAAACTCCTGGTTCGACGGAAGATTGACTCCAACCGAAATAATTAACCGAAGGATATTTTTTCGCCCACCTAGAAACCACTTCGTCGGTAAATTTCTCTCCTCCGCTCAAAGCGTTGCCGCAACGACAAATTGAAATATTATGAATTGTCATTTTATTGTTTTTACTATCACCGCCCATAATTGTAATTACCACTTGTGACTTAAATCAAAATATTCTCTCCGGCGCGAAATTCGCTTCATAAATGTCCAAGCTCTAAAAAATAGACCATGAAAACGAATTGGAACAATCTTTCGTAAACTCGATACTAACCTATCAAAAACATTCTTGTTAAAATCATGCTCTACCGCGGCGCCATCCTCAGAAAGTTTTTTATAAAAATATTGATCGGGAGACATAATTGTTTCAACCTGATTTTTCTTTCGAACCAGAAAACAATTTAAAAGACGATTGCCGGGCTTAAAAGACAAACCGACATAATCTCTCGCCTGGTTGTACTTGTGAAACCTCTGAACCCGACCACGAATTTCTATCAAATAAGCTTCGACTATCTCGAATCCGTTGTCTGTGTAAAAATCATGGAAAAAAGTTGGCGAAAATTGATAAAATCCGTGATTAAGAAAATTTTGCGCCGGAAGTATCTGCAATACGTAACCGCCGATCTTCGCCATTCGGACAATATTTTCCATTACCGACTTTATATCAAAAATATGTTCCAAAGTACCGCTATCAATAATAAAATTAAAAAAATCATGGAATTTAGAATCAACCGGGGATTGTAAATCATGAAGAATTTTCGGCCGATCAAAGGGAAACTTATCAATATCATAATAATCTTCCTCTTTAATTCCTAAAAATTCAAAGAAGGTTTTCGCGTGTATATAATTCGCTGCTTCCTTATTTATTTTAGGGATATCACTACTGACGGAATGCAGAATTTTTTCTAGCCGGCTAAACTCAATCTTTTCTTTTGCCAATAAACCTTCAATATTTTGAGCCGTAGCATAAATATCCTGATTTCCTAAAGTAAGAACCGGGCCAATAAATTTATATTTTTTTACTCTTTGAACAATAAATTTTAAATGAGGCGCTGGTAAACCCATAATTTTTAATTATTGTTTTCTAAATTATTATTCTCTAATTTTTATATTTTTTTTAAAATTATTTCCCAATTATAGTAACCTAAAATCGGAATTTTAATTTTTCTAATAATTTTCATAATCATATTCTCATACAATTTCCTATCAGCCAAGCCGATTCTCTTAATAAAAAAATCGGAAATCGGAAACCATTGAAGCGTTTTTTTTACTTCTAAAAATTGAAAGTTATTCTGATTAAATAAATCCAATAATTGACAATCGGACGAATATTCTCGAAGATGAGTCGGATCCAAGACCCATTTTCCTTTATTCCTATAAAAATACCAGCCATACCACTTCTTAAAAACTGTAGAAATATAAACTATACCCCCAGCCCTAACTTTCTTTTTGATTGCTTCAATCATCTTTCGATCATCGACGTGTTCTATTACTTGAGTGGAAATAAAAAAATCGATGCTCACATCAGCTACAGTCTCTAAATTTTCCGCACTATCGACACTAGCGTTGATAGTGCCATTAATCTTCTTAACTATTTCTATTCTATTTCTTGATAAATCTATCGCTAAAATCTTCTTGCCCTTCAAGTAGCCGGCCCTATCTAAAGCGTATAAAAGAGACCCATCGCCACAACCACAATCGAGAATACTGTCGTAAGATTCAGAATTAAGATACTTCTTTAAAAGCAAAGGGATTAAGCCGTTATAATACTGCGGCGCTAATCTAGCATATTCTTCTATATTTACTGTCTCCATGTTATTAAATCTCATTACTATAACTAACTAAATCTACCAAGAAATTTTATTTAATTTTACGACCAATAAAAATAACGCAGGGACTGAACAGTTTAGTTTCCAGACCTTTTTTTCCAAAAATTAAACGCAAAAGAGGATTTAAAATGTAACGATCCGGAAAACTTAAAATCTTCATAATATACCATCCAAAATTTCTCTTTGCTAGGGGAAGTCTAAGCTTTATAGTTCCGTATTTACCACAAAATATTTCCTGCACATCATCTCTAACGCATGCTTCGCGTAAAGTCTCTTCTTCCATAATTTTCAAATTATGGAGTGGTAAAAGATCGGGACGAAATATCTTCGCTTTCAAATAATTGAACCCTTTAAGCCGCGGTATCTGAATAAAAAAATACCCTCCTTTTTTTAAAAGGGCTAAATGAATCGCGACCGCTTTCTGCGGCGGAAGAATATGCTCCACAAATCCGTAAGAATAAACCAAATCAAAACTTTCAGCATAAGTTTTTAACATTTTCTCGTCAAAAGCGTCGCTGATAATAGTATTTACTCCCGTCACTTGAGCATTTTTAGCCGCCGCCTCCGAATATTCAATGCCAAAAGATTGATAATTAAAAGAATCGGCCAGCTGTCTAACCAGTTTTCCATCGCCCGACCCTATTTCGCACATCTTTGGGCGCGATTCATCATTTCCTTGATATCTCGGCAAATATTTTTCCAAAATGCAATTACAAAGAAATAAATCATAAAATGAAAAAAATCCTTTCTTTGTCTTGATATGGATTTTTTTTTCATTCTTATAATATTCATCCCAATCTTGTTGTTTATATCTATTTTCAACACTCATAAAATAAAATTAAAAGTTATTATTAATACTTAAATTTTTTAAAAAACGACTATTAAATACGTTTTTATAACCAACAACTAATTTTCTTAAAATGACGCTGGGAACAATAATCGTACCCAAAGAAAAAAACCAAAATCTAATGTTAAATATATTTTGCCAGCGAAATTTCAATAAATACCAAATTTCTCTTAATAAAAATTTAAACCCCCCATAATTTTTTATCTGGACTAAACCAATGTAATTACGAGCAATAAAATTTCTTATTAAATATTTCTTTAATTTTTTAAACTTTTCTTCAATTAAAACTTTATTTATCATATTGGCCCATGATAACATCGGAGATTTTTGATAAACGGAACAATTTCTCGAATTGCTAAATCCTATGCGGACGGCTACAATATTATCTTTTAAAATTACCGAGGAACTTTGTTTTAACATTTTCACCACCATAGAAGCGGTCTCGACAAAAGGATTAACTTCGAAATGACCGACAATATGTTTTCTTCTAAATCCAATTCCGGAAAGCTGATCTGCTAAGGCAACCACATCTTTGACCTGGCCAAAAGGGCTGTTTATAGAAACAACTTTTGTCTTATCAAACTGTTTTGTCACCCTAACCGGTTTACGATAATCCTCTTCAAACCAATAATAAGGTCGGACAACCGTTCCGATTTCTTCGGATATTTGAAAGGCCTTATAAATCTTTTCTAAAGCCGCGACGTCAAGAATATCATCCCCGCAAACATAAACTAAAATATCCGCGCTAGCTAAATTTAAACAAGCGTTCAAATTTCCGCCACAACCTAAATTTTTCTCATTAACATAAAACTTAATCCGCTCATCATGGACCGATCTGATTAAATCAACGGTTTGATCGGTCGATTGATCATCGCTAATAAGCAATTCAAAATCCTTAAAACTCTGATTTAAAATGCTTTTAATGGTTTCCAGAATAGTCGCGGCATTATTATAAGAGGGGAGAAGAACGCTTAAGCAAGGTTTTTTTTCTTCTAAAATCATCGGGGTTGTTTAGTTAATTAAATACTTAATTTCTTCTTCTATCCCCGTCAATGAACTAAATTTCGGATAATACCCAAGTGTTTCCGCTTTTTTATTTTTTGAATAATAAGCATTTTTAAGACCGGTTGGGCTAATTAAATCAATATTACGACTAATCTTATACTTCAAGTTATATTTTTCTTGAAAATACTTCAAGAGATGAAAAAACGAAACAGGCTCGAGACTATAGGCGTCAAAAAAATCATTGATTCTTTCTTTTTTTATAATTAGTTTAATTAAATTTAATATATCGTGCGGATTAATAAAATCCCGAATAAAATCATCGGGCACGGCCGTAAAAACCGTTTTATTATTTATGGCGTTGATAACATGTGACAATAGAAAACCGGAATTTTCTAAACCCAAGAAACGACTAAAAAAAGAAAAAAGACGAATATCAACAATATTCAAATCAACTAAACAACGATGCTTGGCCTCACAATTTATCTTACTTACCGCATAGCAATCTCCTTGATCGATATGATTAATATCTAAAACAAGAAGTGATTCCGTATCAATCGGCGTCCCGACAGTTTTACCATAAACCGCGCCGCTACTAAAATTTATATATCTCGTCTTCGGACGCCGCCGAAGATAATCAAGTGCCATATTATCAAACCTTTCAGTAATCTCAAATAATTCAAAACCGGCTTCTTTCATTTCTTTCGGGTCTCCGATACCGATACAATTTATAACCGCATCATATTCATGATTAAAAAATTCGTCAAATGAACAAGCGATAAAATTTGTCTTCTTGTCTAAACTGTCTAAAAAAGTATTAATTTTTTCCGGCGACCGGGCAAAAGCAAAAACTTCGAAGTCCTCTTCCTGCGACAAGCAATAAATCAAAGATTTCCCAATAAAACCGGTTGCTCCTAAAATAGCGATTTTTTTCATATTCGAGATTTATTTAACATTTTACTAATACTAGCAGCCACTAAACTCGGGCTAATTTCATGATGTTCGCAAAGATAATCACGATTGCCAACCACCTTGCAAGAATCTCTTTTTAAACCAAAGACCTTAATCATCTTTTCTCGGCCATCAAAAGCGTTCCTGACAAAAGCGGCTAAACCAAGACTACTAATATGCTCCTCAATCACAAAAACATTCTTAAAGCCGTCTAATGCTCGCCGAACATTATCACTAAAGTCATCATCAATAATCGGACAAGAAAAAACCTCCGCGGCAATCCCTTTTTCTTGCAAAAGTCCGGCTACGGAAAAAGCGTTTTCTAAAGTAGTGCTCGCCGCAACTAAAGCCACTTCTCCGACTTTATCAGCCAATAAACCAAATCTATTTATTTTACTAACCTCTTGCGACTCTTGATGAAAAACTTTCTCACAATTCCGACCTAAGCGCAAATATTTAGGTCCCTGTTCTCGAAAAATATAATCCATAACGAATTCCACTTCCCGAGAATCGCCAGGTAAAAGCAACTTGACATTCGGCAACGATCCCATTAGGGCAATATCCTGAACGGCGTGATGAGAGTACCCTTGGCTGCCATACATAAAACCGGGTCCAACGCTGACTATTGTAACATCAAGATCATGATAACAAATATCATTTCGAATCTGCTCTAAACAACGAGTAGTATTAAAATTACCAATAGAATAAGTAAAAACTTTAAAACCGCTCAAGGCCAAGCCGGCCGCCATACCGGTCATGTTTTGCTCGGCAACGCCGGCATTTAAAAATCTGTCTGGATTCTTTTTGACAAAGGGTTCAACAATGCCAAAGCCTAAATCACCAATAACCAAATAAGTATCGCGATCCGCTTTTTCTGTTAAAATTTTAATAAAAATATTTCTCATAATTTTATCCTAATTCTATTAATCCTTGCTGATATTCTTCATCTGACGGCCAACGATAATGCCACTCTAGCTTATTTTCAATAAAGGAAACCCCTCGACCCTTTATAGTATCGGCGATAATAAGTTTTGGCCTCCCCGATTGGCTATTCGATAAAACCGTAAAAGCACGATATAATTCAGAAAAATCATGGCCGTCAATTCGCATCACCTCCCAATTAAAGGCCTCAAATTTTTTTTCTAACGGGTCAAGATTAACAACATCTTTAGTAAAACCAAAGGCCTGCAGTTTATTACAATCGATAATCACAAATAGATTATCCATCTTCAGATGGGCGGCCATTGCGAAGGCCTCCCAATTGGATCCCTCATTCAACTCTCCATCACTTAAAATAGTAAAGGTCCTCCAAGCTTCTCCACGGCTTTTAGCGGCCAGAGCCATTCCTAAAGACACCGGCAGTCCATGCCCCAAAGATCCGGTAGAAAATTCTACTCCGGGAACCTCGGAATTAACATGGGACATCAAAATCGAATTATTTTTTGCATAAGTGTCTAATAATTCTTTAGGAAAATATCCTAGTTCGGCTAAAATGGCATACAAAGCGGAACAAGCGTGCCCTTTGGATAAAATCAAGCGATCTCTTTCCGCGTCATCAGGATTCTTATGATTATTTTTTAAAATCAATTTATATAAAACTACTAAAATTTCAACGATCGAGAAAGCGCTTCCAACATGAGAAGACTTGGTCGAATAAACCATTTGCCAAACATCTTTTCTTGTTCTTCGAGCTAAATCCAATAATTCTTTTTCATCTACCTTCCCAAACATAAAATTTATTTATTTTAATAAAAATTCAACCCCCACCATCCCTCTTAAAAAATACATGCCAAGAGTTAAAATAGGGTGTCCCAATAGTTTTCGCCATTTTCCGGCCTCTAAAAATACTCCAAAAAAACGATATTTTAAACCGAACTGTTTCTTAATATCCGGGTCATCTTTTCCCCACTTATTAATATAAATCGCAAAGCTCCTGGAATAATAATTTTTCTTTTTTAAATATTTTTTTAAATTAAATTCGGATTCGTTATGATAAACCACTGACTGATAATTATGCGGATTAACTCCCTTATCCTTAATTAAATTAATCAATGGCCAATCTTTCGTATTATTTTCCCGACCAACCGGCAACAGGCCGATCTTCCCGATCTGTTTAATTTTCTTATCAATATCCCAATCCTCCGGCCCGCTCATTGTTTCATCGAAGCCCCCGACTTCAACAAATTTATCCTTGCTAAAAAATCTTGCTCCATCAATTGCTGTTCCGTCATAAAAAGATCTTTCAAAACGCCGCACACGACTCCAAAAATTCCGACCCAAAACAATCTCACTGATATGAAGCGCGACGGCCTTTTCTTGACTGATAAATTCCACGCAATTACTTATCAAGCCGGGCGACAAAATCATATCGGCATCGACAAACATCACATATTCGCCGGCGCTTTTATCAATCATCCCATAATTCCTTTGGGCGCTCCGCTCCGGACCTTTGTCATAGACCTTATCCGTATAGCGTTCGGCAATTTCTTTGGTCTGATCGTCGGAATTATTGTCAACTACAATAACCTCTATATTATTATAGCCCTGTTCCTTAATCGACCGCAAGCAGTTCTCGATATTCTTCTCTTCATTTTTGGTCGTGATAACGACGGAAACAAGCGGGAACATAAAATTATTGATCTATTTTGTTTATACTTAAAATAATGAACCATTCATCTCTATATTTTAAGTATATTTAAAACTCTTTAAAATAAGGTTAACTTCCTACTTCCCAAAATCCAATAAATGTCCTAAAACCTTGATTCCGGCTCGCCACATAAAACGGAGGTCAGTTAAACTCCGGATGCCGGCAATTTTTCGCCAAATGAATTTCGGCGTCAAAAACGATTTATACAAGCCCTGGGTCATCTCTTTTACTTCCGCGGTCGTCAATTCACATTTCATTACTTGCTCCCGTTGATCAAAACGATCATAATCAGTAAAATTCAACAAGTCATTATCTTTGCAATATTTATACAAAGGCGTACCCGGATACGGAATCAAAACCGTGGCCTGCAAGGTATCGACATAACCCTTCTTAAATAAATCAGCGGCTAAATCCACTGTCCGTTGCGCATCGGCTCGACTCTCCCAAGGATAGCCGATCATAGTCGTAATATGCGGTTCCAGGCCGGCCTCCTTGCACATCTTCAAGCCCGGCTCGATTTCCTCGACCCGAAGTCCTTTGCTAATCGCCTCCAAAGTCTTCTGACTTGCCGACTCCAAACCGAAAAGGATAAATCGAAATCCGGCTTTTTTCATCAAACGCCAAGTTTCCGGCTCACGAATGCCGTTAATCCGCATATTGCAACTCATCACCACTTTTTTATTATATCCCCTTTCAATCATCCCCGTACAGAAATCTTTCAGCCAAGGTCCGATTGGCAAAGATCCGGAATCCTCCATAATTTCTTTAACGCCTAAATCAATCAGATGACCGACTTCGTCAAGCGCCAAGCGCGCCGGCCGCGTCCGAAAATTATTGCCGGGAAAAAGAGTGGTCCAACTGCAAAAACTGCATTTTCCCCACCAACAATCTCGACCGCTCATCATATAGGCGCCGGGCGTATATTTAAAATTTCCGTTCTTATAGGCATAGCGGCGCCATTCGGTCAGTTCCCGATCAATTTCCGGCAACACGCTTAAATCATGAAGATGATAGTCCTGCTTAAGGCCACTATTGGTAATTATAACTTCGCTGAACTCTCCGTCCGTCCAATTTATTTCTTCATTTTTCCCCTCCGGATTCCATTTACCGTTCATCCGCCAATACCAACCCGGTTCCAACGCTCCCTTTCCGGATAAAAATTCAACCAGATTGGCCAAACCGAAATCATAATCCCCGCCGGCCAAAACATAGTCAACTTTCGAATATTTCAAACTTTCTTCCGGCTGAGCCGTGATATGATCACCAATTAAAACAACCTTTAGCGGCCAGTCCGCTTTCTCTTTTAATTCGTTAATAATTCGCCAATGGCGCTTGACCACCGGGGTTTTGGTTTCAATCATGACTAAATCCGGGCGCGCGGCCAAAAATCGGGCGCGCCATTCCTCATAAGTCAGGCCCTCGGCAATGCCGTCATCCCAAACGACTTCTTCGCCTTTATGTTTCAAAAGCGTCGCCGCGTAAGCGGGAATAACCGGATAGATATAAGTCGGGCTGTTAAACCATTGAAACTGTCGATTCTGGCCTAAAAGCGGAACGCCTTTTTCCGAAACTAGGGGCGGATAAGATATAAAAATTTTCATAAATTGATTAAAAATAATTCGTTTTAAATCGGGTTTTTTAGCTAGCGCAATTTACTTTTTAGATTCTTAACCGATAAACCCCGCAAAAAACTGTAACCGTAAATCAAATGAGTTAAAACAATGTAATAAACGGCATTCAAGGCGACAAAAATATTTTTTTCGTAACGCCGAATATCAAACAACGCCTTTATCAAAGCTAAAAAATAAATTACCCATCCGAATAAACACAAATACGATATTATTTTAAAGATTTGATTCTGACCAAATAACGCGTTTTGACTTAGCCAACCTAGAATAAAACTTGAAATCACGAACAATAGAAATGCACTCGGCAGGAAATATTTAAAACGCCGGGATGTGGCCGGATATTTTTTGGCAAAGAAACCGCGATGAAGGCCATAGCCGGAAACTTGTTTTAAATGTTTTCTTAAACCCGGCCGTCGATGATGATAAACAATCAACGCCGGATCGTAAATAATGCTTGCCGGATATTTTTTAATCAAATCCAAACAAAGTTTAGTGTCTTCGCCCGGCCAAAATTCACTATCAAAACCTCCCAGCTCCGTAAAAGTCGTTTTCCGAATGGAAAAATTTACACTCGGCCAATCATCGACCGATCGCTTAGCTCCGCGCGACACATATCTTTCCGGATTGCCGCCTGATAAAGAACTTAAAAAAACCGCGCCGGAAACTTTCGCCCAAAAACTGTCATGCGGCGGCGTCAAAGCCGGGCCGCCGATTGCTTTCACTTGTTCGTCAGTAAAACCGGAATCCAAAATATCTAAAAAATTTCTCTCCGGATAGGCGTCATCATCAATAAATATCAATATTTCTCCGACCGCTTCTTTGATTGCCCGGCTCCGTTTTGTTGCCGGACCACAATGCCCGGTCGCAATCTGCCGAGTCCTCGACCAAAATTCATTATTGACTTCATCCGGATAAATTATAATTTCATAGTCATCGCGAGCAACGCCGTTTGATTCAATTTCTAAAATTTTCGGTACGGCCTCGCGAATATAATCGTTAATCGTTTTAACCGGAATGATGAAACTATATTTAATCATGGGATTTTTAAATTTATATTTTCCCCCGAAAATACTCAATCGTCTTTTTCAAGCCCGCCTCTAGATCAATCTTCGGTTCCCACTTCAACTTCTCTTTCGCTAAAGCGATATCCGGCTTCCTTTGCCGCGGATCGTCGGCCGGCAAATCTTTAAAAATCATTTTACTCTTGCTCTCCGGAATTAAGGTTAAAACTTTTTCTGCCAGTTCTTTAATCGTAAATTCGCCGGGATTACCCAAATTAACCGGACCAATAAAATCTGTTTCATTATTCATCATCTTAATCAACGCTTCCACCAGATCGTCCACGTATTGGAAACTCCGCGTTTGCGAACCGTCGCCGTAGATGGTAATATCTTCATTCCTTAAAGCCTGCATAATAAAATTGGACACGACGCGACCATCGGCCGGATGCATATTGGGACCATAAGTGTTGAAAATACGCACTACTCGGATATCTAATTTATGTTGGCGATGATAATCAAAAAATAAAGTCTCGGCGCAACGCTTTCCTTCATCATAGCAAGAGCGAATGCCAATCGGATTAACCTTCCCCCAATAACTCTCCGGCTGAGGATGAATTTCCGGATCGCCATAAACTTCGGAAGTGGAGGCCTGCAAGATTCGCGCTCGCGTCCGTTTAGCCAGGCCAAGCATATTAATCGCTCCGTGTACCGAGGTCTTTGTCGTTTGAACCGGATCGAATTGATAATGAACCGGCGAGGCCGGACAAGCCAAATTATAAATTTGATCCACTTCCACATAGAGCGGAAAAGTAACGTAATGTCGCATCAACTCAAAACGTTGGTTGTCTAAAAGCGGCAAAATGTTTTCCTTGGTACCGGTAAAAAAATTATCTACGCACAAAACCTCGTTCCCTTCATCCAAAAGACGACGACAAAGATGCGAACCGATAAAACCGGCGCCTCCGGTGACTAATATTTTTTTCATACGTTCATTCGTAAATTTTATTCCTCTTCCCCCTCAAAACATAAAGCGGCCGTCCCAGCACTTCTTTATGAATATGGGCGATATATAAGGCGACTAAACCGAGCGAACAAAGAACAATGCCGACCAGAAAAGTCAGCAAAAGGGCCAATTGCGCCGGACCGGAAAAAGACGAAGCGTAATACCAGCCCGCGAGATACTTGCCGATTAAAACATAAAGACCGAAAGGGCCGACCAATAAAACAATCACTATTCCCAAATAACCGGCCATCTTTAAAGGAAACAAACTCAAGGAGATAAAGCTGTTCATCGCCAGACTGATTAACTTGCGAACATTATAAGCCGCCAGACCGTCCCTTCGTTCCTTGGCTTCAAAATAAATATATTCCCGCCTGAATCCTAGCCAAGCGATCAAAGCGCGCGTCAACCGGTTTCTTTCCGTAAACTTGTTGAATTCGTCAATCACTACCCGATCCAACAAACGAAAATCCGTGGAGTTCGGCGCCAACGGCTGTTCGGAAATACGATTGATGATTTTATAAAATAAAAAAGAACCGTAGCGCTTAATCAAGCCGCAGTTCTTGTTTGTCTGTCGCACGCCGACCACCACTTCCGCTCCCCGCTCCCACTTGGCCAAAAAATCCGGAATCAGTTCCAAGGGATGTTGAAAGTCGGCATCAATCATAATCGCCGCCTCGCCGGAACAATGATTCAATCCGGCGGTTAAAGCGATTTCTTTGCCGAAATTACGAGAAAAATCTAAAATTTTAACTCGTTCATCGCCGCTTATTTTAACTAATTCTTCCGCCGAAGAATCTTCACTACCATCGTTGATAAAAAGTATTTCATACCGATAACCGCTCGTTTCCAGAATTTCTTTCAAAGCGACATAAAAAGACGGAATATTTTTCGCTTCATTAAAAACCGGAACTATAAGAGAAATAGTTTTATTGGCGTTCATATCTAAAAATTTTCTAAATTTTACCAAAATTATCCCTAAAAAGCAATCTCTTCTTCCCCTCCCCCCGACATATCCTTAATCTTGTAAATTCCCTTCGCCGCCTCGTCTTCTCCCAAAATAACCACGCGGGCGATTTTTTTCTTATTGGCGAATTCCAAGGCTTTGGAAATCTTTTGTTCTTCCAGGCCGACCAGAACGTCATAACCTCGGCCACGCAATTCTTTGGCCAATTCATTGGTCGGCCAAGCCAGCTTGGCGCTCAGCAAAGGCAAATAATATTTAACCGGCTGTTCGGCTTGAATTCTGTCCGAGAGATTCCAACTGTCCAAAAATAATCTGGTCGTTTCGTCACCGATGGCAAAACCGACGGCCGGAAAATTATTCTGGCCGAAAATCGCCGCCAAACCGTTATAGCGACCGCCGCCGAACAAAGCGCGATTGTTTTCCGGATTCTTATCAAACACTTCAAATACCAAGCCGTCATAATAATCAAAACCGCGAATGACCGTCGGATTGAATTCCACCCAATCGCCATAACCGGATTTTTCCAATCGCTCCATCACCGCCATCGTTTCTCCCAAACCGGGACGACTTTCCAATTCCGGCAATTCCGCCAACACCTCCTCCAAACTCCGGCTCTTCATGAACCGACCAATCATGCCGATCGCTTTCTTGTCCAGACCGGCTGTTTGCAAGCGCTTGTCGGTATCGGCCGCACTTAGCTTTACCCATTTATCCAAAGTCCTGACCACCAAGGTTTTCTGGTCATCCGCCAAACGCGCGGCGCCGCTCACATCCAAAACCGCGTCAATGATTTTCCGATTATTGATCGCCAAAACGAAAGAGTCTTGCGGCGGATCCAATTCCAACATGATATCCAAAGCCAATTGCATCGCTTCAATATCGGCGTTCAAAGAATCACTGCCGAAAATATCGCAGTTCAATTGCCAAAATTCGCGATTGCGGCCGCGCTGAGGTTTCTCGTTGCGCATAAAATTGGCCACGGAAAAATATTTCAAGGGTTTCGGACTGGAAGCATATATTTTCGTGACCATCCTGGTAACCGAGGGCGTCATTTCCGGCCGGATAGAGAGCTCCCGACCGCCCCAATCTTCAAAAGTAACCAGTTCTTGACCGCCGATATCTTCTCCGGATTTGGCGCGATAGATATCGGCCGCTTCCACGAGCGGAGTCAAATACTCTTCAAAGCCATAGCGCAAGCAAACGCGACGCCAAGTGTCAAAAATGTATTTCCTAATCAAAAACTCCTCCGGCAGCCAATCCCGGGTTCCTTTCGGTTCTTGATTAGATAAAATTTTGCTCATATTAGTGATTTTTAGCCCCGGTCAAAAATGGTCCGAAGACTATTTATATCTTACTATTTTCCGCCGATTTTCGCAAATTTACAACTTATCCCCAGCAGGTAACTTTAATTCTGCAACAGCACAATATTTCTGTCATGGCTATAAATATGTTATAATTAACTTAATAATTCTAAAAATATGAAATTAACTATCTTGGGATCCGGAGGCGCAATGACCACTCCTCGACCGTTTTGTCAATGCTCCATTTGTACAAAAGCCAGAAAACTAGGCGAACCATATAAACGAAACAACAGTTCTTTATTTATTAATGATATTAATACTTTAATAGATTGCGGTGAAGATATCGCGGATTCTCTTAATCGTCGAGACATAAAAAAAATAGACAGATTGTTAATTACTCATTGGCATCCTGATCATACCTTCGGTCTAAGGCCCCTCTTGGAAGCACATTATAATTTTCGAACTCACCAAGCCGACAAAACCATCGATCTGTATATCCCTAAAAAAGTTTTTAAAACTTTACGTCAAAAATTGCCTACTATTGATTATTGGCTTAATTATCAAAAAACTGCAAAATTACATCTTATTGAGCATGGTGATATTATAAAAATCAATAACATTTCTATAGAGGTTGTCGGCTATAATGGAAAAAATTCCGATATTTACGCTTATTTAATACACAACTCTAACAAGCGAGCTTTATATGCTCCTTGCGATACTATTGATTTTAAATATTATGAGAATATAAAAAATTTAGATTTGCTAATAAACGAGTGCGGTATGTTCTCCAAACATAAAACAGAAATCACTTTTGATAATTTGATGAAAAGAATGAAAGAAAATACACCAAAAAAATTAATCTTAACGCATATTGAGGAAGTGGAATTAAGAACTTTCGGAGAAAATATATTTTCCAAAATGAAAAATAACTATCCGGATATTAATTTTGATTTCGCTTTTGACGGACTAAAGATTACTCTATAACCCTCTCCTCTACTTTAAATATTAAAAAGGAAGGTTAATAAACCTTCCTTTTGATTTAGGGGATCAAATGATCAAACGTTCTGGGAAATGGTACCGCATCGATAATAACATCAATATCTAATAATTTAGCGACTAAACGATCAAATCCTAACCCAAATCCTCCATGATGAACGGCGCCGTCTATTATTGACAGATAAAAATTATAATCAACCGGATTAGCTCGCGAAAGCTTCATAGAATGTTCAATTTTATTTCTGTCCACTTCCCTTAAAGCTCCACTAACCAACTCCCAGCCACAAACTATAATATCAAAGGTTTCTGTCAAAAACGGAGGCAATTGTTTAGTGTAAAACTTCTTGATATTCGAAGGATAATGTTTAATTATAAACACGTCGCTATTATTTTTTTTCTTCATAATTTCACCTAATTTTGCCTCACCAATCACACCTAAATCAACGCCGTATTTAAACGGGAACCCGTTATTATTTAACAGCTCTATAGCCTCCATATAGGTTATCACCGGTAATCTGTCAGGGGCTGGCAATAATATACTGGAATTAACAAGCGCATCGTTCTTTATTGCCTCAAAAACTTGAATAATAATAGAATATGCTAACAGCATAACCTCCGTCAATGATTTAGGAGAGCTAAATTCAACATCCAATCCAATGCTTTCTTCTAAATGCCTAAAAGTATTTTCACTCTCAGCCCTCCAAAATGGGCCAATTTCAAAAACCTTCTCCATTCCGGAAACAACCATCATCTGTTTATATAACTGATTTGATTGTCTCAAAAAAGCTTGTCCGCCTTCCGGCCAAACGACTTCTATGGCTCCACCCTTGTCTACCTTGGGCGGATCGGTTGACACGCCAACAATATATGGCGTGCTAATCTCACAGAAATTTAAACCAAATAAGTAATTTCGAATAGCGAACAGCATCTTGCTTCGGATTTTCATGATATCAACAACATGCGGCGACAACCTCGATGAAGCAATAAATTTTTGATTAGCGACATGAATCTTGCCAATTTCTTCCTTAAGCTTTTCCGAAAAAATAACAAAATTCTTATTAATAATCTGCTTAACTTTGTTTATCTCCGACGCACGATCATTAAACGCACGATGGGCTTCACGAGATAAATCTTCAATATCTACCACAACTAATCCCGCTGTCTGCTGTTGTTGTTGATTTTGTTTAGACACGGACGGGGTAGACAAATCAATCATAATTTTTGATCCAGAACCAATAATAAGCTCGGACACAAGCCGATTATAGTAATCAATAATTTCCTTATTATTATCTAAAGCAAAAATGATAACTTGTGCCTCATTAATTTTAATAAAATTATCAAGACTCAACGTTTCTAATTTTGGATATTTCTTGACAATTTCAGAAATTTTATCGGTACTTCTATTGGCGGCCATAACTACATAATTAGTATCTTCTGATAAAATTTTAACTAATAAGCTCCCCGACATTCCTAATCCCAAAATACATATCTTATTGCCCTCTTCGACAGAGTCAATTATTTTGGCAACAGCGATTCTTTCTAAAGAGGTGTTTCCAGAAAATATAGCAGTTTTTTCTTTTACTTCTGCTAACAAATCCGATAACCAGCTAGACAGCACCGACAATGTCGGATTATTATTTTGTTTTTGTCCGGCAGATTGAACGGCATTATTAACCTGAGAAAAAACTTGAGAATCACCAATAACAACACTGTTTAATCCCAAAGCACATTCGGCAATATATTTGATCGCTGTATCATCATCATAAAAAACGATCTGATTCAAATAGTCAACAATACCATCGCAAGAAAGCTTGTCCCAGATATCGAAAAGACAATTTTTTATGAACTCTGTGGAGATGTGTTGACTATAAACAATAACAATAATAACGGCATTACATTTTTGAACGATGGCTAACTGTTCAATATCAAACCCCAACTTTTTCTTAAATTCTTCAATCAAAAATTGAGAATCCGGAAAACTAGCAGATTTCAATATCTTCATAGAATCTTGATTAATTTTTTTAAAATTCAATGAAGCACAGCCCACCTTCACGGGCAAACTTGAATAGAATTGATTATTTTTCATTTTTGAGGCGCTCCTATCGCCTATTTTATTTTAAAAGTACATAAATATTCGAACTTTCATTTTTATCATATTTACAAGAAAAAAGCAATAAACCAAAAAGAACGTCTATCTTTATTTTTTCTTTAAAAAAAATTTAGATATTTTTCATCGGCCGCGGACTATAATGGGAGTAATAATTTAAATTAAAAAGGCCGTCGGACTTTTGAATAAGCAAACGATTCAAAACCGACGACCCAAAACTTTATGAAAATTCTCATCGTTGACGACGAAGCGGCCATCGTCCAATTCCTTAAAGACGGCCTGGAAGCGAACATGTATGTGGTGGAAACGGCCGCCGACGGCGAACGCGGCGCTTTCCTGGGGCGCACCGGCAATTATGATCTGATAATTCTGGATTATATGTTGCCGAAAATGAACGGCGCGGAAGTGCTGAAAGAGCTCCGGCAAGAAAAAAAACACGTGCCGGTCCTGATGCTGACGGTTAAATCCGAACTGGCCAACAAGAATGAACTGTTCACTCTCGGCGCCGACGATTACTTGAGCAAGCCCTTTCTGTTTGAAGAATTGCTTTTGCGCGTCCGGGCGCTGTTGAAACGACCGCCGAAAGTTGAAGGCGAAATTCTTAAAATTGACAACCTCACTCTAAACACGCGCAGTAAAGTAATCCGGCGCGGCGGTCGGGAAATTTATCTGACGCGGCGAGAATTCGCTCTCCTGGAATATTTTCTGCTCAATCGCGATAAAATCGTTTCGCGCAGTCAGATTCTGGATCATGTCTGGGATTATAACGCCGACCCTTTTTCCAATTCGGTGGAAACGCATCTGGCCAGCCTGCGGCGAAAAATTAATCTTAACAAAAACCGCAACCTGATTCATACTTTCACCGGTCGCGGCTATAAATTGGCTTTGAACAAATTAAACTAAAGAAATTTTCTGCCCTTTAATTTATCCGGCAAATATTCCTGCCGACTGTCGTCTTCCAGGGGAGTATATTTGTAGTCTTTGGCATAACCCAAATCCTTCATTAATTTTGTCGGCGCGTTGCGCAAATGAAGCGGTACCGGCAAATTTCCCGAAGTCTCCACCTCTTTCTTGGCGGCTTCATAGGCGGTATAGGCGGCAATGCTTTTGCTTGATTTGGCCAAATAAACGGCACAGTGCGCCAAATTGACGCCGCATTCCGGCAAACCGATTTTATGGCAAGCGTCATAGGTAGCGTTGGCCAACAATAGAGCGCTGTTATTGGCCAAACCGATGTCTTCGGAAGCGAAGCGAATCAAGCGCCGGGCGATATACAGAGGATCTTCGCCGGCTTCAATCATCCGCACCAAATAATAAACGGCGGCATCGGCCTGTCCGCCGCGCAATGATTTGTGAAGGGCAGAAATCAGATTATAATGCTCTTCCCCATCTTTATCGTATAACAAGTTCGGTTTATTAATGATGTCTTTAATCGATTGCGCCGTAATTTTACCGCCGCGTTCCACGGCGCTTTCCAAGATATTCAAGGCTTTCCGACCATCGCCGTTGGCGAATTTAGCGATTAAGCCGCCAACTTCGTCGGACAATTTCGCTTTCAATTCCCGGGCGGCCCGATTGATAATCATCCCCAAATCGTCTGCCGTCAAAGCCTCCAAAACCACCACTTTAACCCGCGACAATAAAGCGCCGTTGACCGCAAAACTGGGATTTTCGGTCGTGGCGCCGATCAACACGATCGTGCCGTTCTCCACTTGCGGCAAGAGCGCGTCTTGCTGAGCTTTGTTCCAACGATGAATTTCATCAATGAATAAAATTGTCTTGATATTCAAACGCCGGCCTTCTTGCGCTTTAGCCACAATCACCTTCAAATCTTTAACGCCGCTGGCGGTCGCCGACAATTCAACAAATTCCGCTTTCGTTTCTTTGGCTATAATAAAAGCCAGGGTCGTCTTGCCGCTCCCCGGCGGACCCCAAAAAATCAGAGACGGCACTTGGTCGTTCTTGACCGCAGCATAAAGCCAGCTCTTCGGACCGATAATTTTTTCCTGGCCGACAAATTCCTCCAAAGTCTTCGGACGGAAATAAGTCGCCAAGGGAACGTTTTTTAACATAAAAATATCTTAGGAAATCGGCTAATCAAGCTTTCATCATACTAACAAAAAAAGACTCATTGTTCAATGAGTCTTTTTGGCGATTATGTTCACCGGTTTTAATGACCGATTTACTTTAAATTTTCAATTTGTCCCAAACCTCGGCCATGACCGAAAGCTCCGCCCATGCCTGCTCCCGCTCCGGCACCGAAACCTTTGCCCGGTCGTTCGATTCCCAGTTCTTCCATAATCGTCTGGGCTTGCAGATGCAATTTATGAGCCTCCGCGTAACGACCGAAATTAGCGGCGTTTATCGTTTCCAATAACGGACAATTTTCATTCTCCGCTTTCACCGCCGTCAGCCAAGCATTATAATCACCGGCTTGCAAAGCGGCTGAGATAGCCTGCATTTCCGCTTCTCGGGAAGCCATTCTGGCCTCCATCGTCGCTTTTTGTTCGGCGGTCAACTCCAAAGGAGCGCGACCGCGATTCCTTAAATTCACCGTTTGATCGCCATTCGTATTGGCGAGCTGAGATGCAAAACCGTTGGTAGCGGCTTTGGCGGTCACAATCCCGCCGCCCAAAAGAGCCAAAACGGAAAAGGCCACGATACCTCTGATTAAATTAGTTTTTGACATAAAGTTGTAATTTGCTCCAAACGCCGTCGCGTCACGGATAACAAATAAATTAATTCTTAAATGAGATCTTAAGCTCTCTGTAAATAGTACGCCAACCGTGGCTATTTTCTTCTCGGCGGACGACAATCGTTCAAGCGACAATCAAAACGTCCGCCGCCCCGAACTTTGGGATGAGCAAAAAACCCTTGACCGGAAGGGCCGGCCGGACGCACAATGTCGGCGGAAAATTCGTTTTTACCGGAAACCCGACCGACGGCACTCACCGGCAAACCAACCGCAAGCTCAAAAAATCTGTCATTAATTTCGGCCGCTCCCGACAAAACCCGCCAATCGTCTCCGGCCGGATCCAGAAGATAAAAACCGTCGTCATCGCCGGCGTCAATCACCACCCCGGTCAAACGACCCTCATCCGGCGCAAACCAAAAATCCAAATGACGATTAAAAACCTGAGTATAAAAAGGCGCCCGACGACCCAAGACATCGTCAATCATCCGACCCAAACCGACCCGATGAAGCAATAAACCCAAAAACAAACTGACCAGAATACTGCCGGCGGCCACCAGCAAAAACGGATAACGATACCCTTGCCGGGTATGTTTGAGATTATAATAAACGATAAAAAGAAACAGGCCCAAAAAGATAATCCAAAAATACGGCAAAGTCAACAGAAAAAATTCCCCGAAAGTCTTATGCGTAGCCAAGCGCAATTCCCGATTGCCGTGTCGGGATAAAAAAATCATTACCGCCACCGCGGCCGCTCCGACCGCCAGCGCCACGACGCCCGCAGACCACATCAAATAATTTTTCAACAAAAAATGCCAACGCGGTCGAGGCGCGATTTTGCCTTGCTCGATCTTTTGTATTAATTTTTGATCAAAATTATCGCTCCCTTTGTCCGATTGATTTTCCGGCAAAATACTTTTGATTCTATCGGTGTGGTTCATATATTTAAAAATTAATCTTTTGTTTGGCCAATTCTTTGCGGAAGGCCTGTTTGGCTTTACTGATTAAAGAGGCGACGGTACCGGCCGGTTTTTTAATAATGTCGGAAATCTCCCGATAACTCTTTTCTTCCAAAAATTTCAAGACCAACACTTCGCGATATTTTTCTTCCAAGTGCCCTAAAACCAAAAAAATATTTTCTTTCAAAATCGACAAATCGGCGCCGGTCGCGATATCGATATCCGCGGCCAAATTGCGTGCCGCCACTTCCTCGATATTAACCGCATATCCTTCGGGACGAGCTTTCAATTTCCGATGATTGCTGATGACCTGATTATGGACAATCCGATAAATCCAGGAAGAAAATTTCAAATCGCGATTGAACTCGTTGAGATTCAAATAAACTTTAATGAAAACTTCTTGCAAAACATCTTCCGCGTCTTCCGCGCCGGCATTGGTCAGTCGGCGGATATAACTTGATAAGCGTCCTTTGTAACGGTCAACCAAATACAAAAAATTATCCCGGTTTTCCAGGGTTAATTTGACGAGCTCCTCGTCGTCAAGGGTTTGAAGGCGCTGTACGTCAATCATGTAGTCATTATAACATTATCGGCCCGATAATTAATAATACGCGTAAAACCGGAAATTCTTGCAAAAAAAGGCATCGGATGTTCCCAATGCCTTATGGGATATTCCCAATGCCTTAGATGCTAAAAACTTGTTCCGCCGTTTCTATGATTGATCGGACATTCCAAGGACGAATCATCAGAGCTGCCCCGATTTCAATACAATCAACGCCGGCACGACTCATGACCAGAACATCCCGCGCGGTTAAAATTCCGCCACTGCCCTTAATCGGCATATTGACGCCGGCGGCGCGAATCTGACTGATTTTTTTCAACGAAGACAACAGAATCGGCGCGCCCGATAAACCGCCGCCGCCCAAATGACTTAAAGGCGATTGCCCTCGGCGAAATAACTTGTTCCATTGAATACCTAAATCGGGAGTGCCGAAAGGAATGGTGTTGGATACGGTCAGAATATCGCATAAGCCGCTTTTTTCTATGGCGACAATCGTTTCTAACGGCATCAAGGAATTGATTTTTAAATCAATAACATAACCGCGATGCGATAAGAGCTGAAATAATTCCAAAATTTCCAAGGCTTCTTCGGCCAATTCTCCGGTATCATGCGCGGTATTCGGACAAGAAACATTGATTTGAAACCAAATCCGGGAAGGATAATGCAACAATTCATAAGCGGCCAAACGAACAAAATCAAAAGCTTCTTTCAATCTTTCTTTTTTGGTCGCGCCAATGGCCATAAACGAAATGGCAAAAGACCGATTAAGATTCTGCCAACGATCGGTATCAAACAAACACTGTGCTCCGGGACCGCTCAAACTAACGGCATTCAAAACCATGCCGCCATGACGGAAAAAATAAACTTTAATGCATTTCGGAAATAATTCTCGGGGACGAAAATTATCTTTCCAGGGCATCCTGCCGGCGTTATAGTGCAGAGTGGTCGTTTTGGCGACAAAACTGGTCTGTTCAACGATTTTAAAACAGGGAAACAGTTTTTTATACAAATCGTGATAAAAATACCCGTCCCCAAACCAATTCATACTGCCGGAAGACAATACGCAATTACTGAATTCCAAATTTTTAATTTTCATCCTGACCTCCTTTTTTAGATTTATTTTTAGATTTATTTTTAGATTTATTTTTTAAATTACAAAGCTTAATTTCGTCCTAACAATATAATAAAAATCTACAAATTTGTCAATGCGACCATTTTACCTACAACCGCCTCGCTCAATAAAAAAGGGCAATGTTATTAAACAACATCGCCCTCAACATTTTAGGCCACAACTTTAAACACCCATAATCCGCGTCAACTGTGCCCAATCGTTTTTCGGTTTCCAAACAACCTTGCCCTCCTTTACCAAAGCGGAAACTTCAGGATCATCCTGACGATATTGTTTGGTCGGGATAAAGTGTGCCGAAATAACCGGAATTCCTTTCCAATCGTTCTGACCGGAGCGATTGAAAGCGCAAACTATGGCCGTTAAAACCGCTCCCCGAGCTTCAATCAAATCCTTAAGATACGCCGTAGTGGAAAAGTTATTGCAAACATCTTCAACGATAATCACGGTTTCACGGAACCCGATTTCATGACGATCAACAATCAGACGGCTTTCTTCTTTGCGCCCTTTTTCCTGATCGGCTAAAGCAATAATTTTCTTTTCGGCAAATATGGTCCGACGATTCCATTTCCGCCCCACTTCGCCGGCCAACAAAATTCCGCCCATCGGCGCCCCCATAACAACATCGCCGATAATCCCAAGTCCCTCCAGCTTATTTATTATCAACTGAGCGAAATAAGATCGCGACATCACCCCGTCTTCGGCGCGAGCAAAATTGAAATACTCAAAACCAACGTAGTTTTTGCTTCCGCCTTCCGTCGGATAAGTGCCGGCATAAGCAACCAACGGACCGATATAATTACCGTCATTGTCCTGCGGACTATGGTAATAACCGCCACAAGCTTTAAGCACAGCCAAAGGCTTGTTGCCGGCAAAACAATAACGTCGGGAGGATCTAATTTCTTTGGCGGTACGACGACAACTTTCTTCCGGACTTATTCCTTCGTCCGGATTGCCTTTTGTCAACTGCGCTCCCATCACTACAAAAGTTGCTCCCCAATCAACCGCTTCTCTGACGCCGGCAATCCGCTTTTGATGTTTGTTGGTTTTCAACATCCAGGCATCACGAATGCCGGGCACGACAAAACCGATTTGTTCAGGCACATTACGGCATAAAAAGGATAACTCTCGGGGTGAGCAAACAACCAAATCAAAGGGTCCCGTTAACAAATTTTTATTCAGATCTTGCTGCGCACACAAACAATTGATGTTGGCCAAGTCATTATAAATTTTTACTGCCGGTGTCATACCGAAACGGAACGAACACTCTTCGTCGGACATATCGGTCCCAGCGCTAACCATGGCCAATTTAGTATTCGGCAAAAGCTGGCGCAAGGCGATAATGCCGTCAAGACTGCATTGAGACGAAACGGTTAAAATTCCGATTGTCGTTTCTTGATATTTCTTCAAAACATTGATCAAAGTGGCCGAAACATCAAAAATTTTCATGTCAAGAAAAAGCTTAATGCCATAACGCTCGCAGGCTTCAGCCAATAGATGCCCGATCTCCGGACCGCCGGCATCCGGATTATGCAGGCCGTCATTCACTTTGATATAAGCTACCAGGTCGGCCACCTCGCGCCGTTTCATAACATTCTCCAATTGAGCAAGCAACCTACTGGCGCTCACATAGCCGTCAAGCGGCAGAATAATGATTTTTTCTTCCATTTTCTATAATTTTTGGTTAATACTAAGTTAAAGAACAATCATTGAATATTATAATAAAATTATAAAGATGTCAAAGCAAGGGATGTTTTTAATTTTTAAGTTTACCATCAAATCTTGTTTTTAAAAAAGACCCTGGTTATATAAACATTATGTTTACAAACCAAGGTCAAGGGACAAATCCGTCAATCGGCGGACAAAAGTCAGAAAACTAAAGAGCTAATTCGCCAGCCGGCGAACCAAATTCAACTTGCAAGGGCGGCAAGGTCACTGGAATAGAAGCCTCTGCCAAGCCAGAAGTAATCCCAGTACCACTCGGAACCATTCCAGCTGAGGTAACGAACAAGGAGAAGGCCATCGTAGCTGCGATAAATCGTGCCCCAGAAGAAAATGCATTTACCTTTCCATTTCCATTCTTCCGGGATCAACTCGGGATGAGTCAATAAATAATCAAGAACGTTGGCATTCATTACCGGCTTATTCGACAGTTCCTTACGTAAATAATGTCCGCCCGTACCCCCTTTTTTCTGCTTTTTAGACAGATACAAAGAAATTTTTCCCGGATTGAATTTGAACATTCCGCCTTTTTTGTGTTTTTCAACCGACCAACCATCAGGAATAAAAGGGGCGGAATCGCAATCGATTAGGCGTTCGATGATCCTAATCTCTGCCTGACCTTTTATAACCTTTAAAACATCAGCCAGAATATCTCCTTCCGACAAAGTTTTAATTTCCACATTATTCCAACCGTTGCGGCGGAAAGCAAATTTCAATTCAGCGGCTTGGTTAACATCGAGCATTAAATCATTGTTTGAGCTCATGGTTATGCCTCCTATAATTTTGCAACCGTGTTTATTTTTTAAACTTAGTTACGGTTATTACTGTTGGGCTAATCTTTATGATTTTGCCACAGTAGAAAAAAGTCTATTTATTACACATTTTTCTACTGTAGCAAATAATTTTAAAGTTCTTAATTTTTACAAGGTAGTTGTATCATATTAACTGTATTTTGTAAAGAATAGGGCGAGACGATGTCGGAACAATAAATTCGAATTCAGCTGACAAATCTCATTTCTTTAACAAAACCAAAATGTTTATTTTGGGTGGTCATTTTAATAAAATGCTTAAGGGCTCTCTGATATTGTTCCTCGCCATGCCGCCTTTGGCTTTCAAGATAAGCTACCCGTATTCTTTTATAACTTTCAGGAAATTTTTGAAAATTAGCCCAAACCTGTTTATCCGCTTTAAGTAATCTAAGCACATCGGAAGGAATAACGAGACGTTTTGTTTTCTCTTTCACGGGGTCAAAAACATGCTTAACAGCAGCGAGCCCGGCTTTTGTCATCTTTTTTTGAGCAATGAGAGAATAAATCCGTTCTTTGTTAATTTGAGAGATAGTGCTTGTTTTTCTTCTAACAGAAAACCGTTGGGCAAATCGCTCTTCATCAAGATTTTTCATGACGCTATCGATCCATCCATAACAAAGGGCTTCTTCAACGGAGTCATTATAAGAAATTCGTGGCTTCCCGCTTTCTTTTCGAAAATATACCAACCAAATTTCTTTCTCGCTCTTGTAATGTTTCGCAAGCCATGACCGCCAAAGCTTTCTATCCGTTACGTAAAGAGTTTTGCCAATTCTTACCTCCATATTTTTCAAAATGATCACTAAAAAAGATGTGAATGTGAACCAGCTCTAAGCAACAAAACAATCAATTCAGATTTCTCTATTTTATAGATAAGAAGAATATCCGGTTTGACATGGCATTCAAAACAACCCTTAAATTCACCAATCAGCGGATGATTAAGATTCTTATCCGGCAAGTCTTTACCTTTAGCTAAAATATCTAAGACTTTTTCTAATTCAACTAAAAAAATTTTGTCGTGTTTATAGAGCTTTAGGTCTTTCTTAAATCGACTAGAAAATTTCAATAAAAACATAGATTAATCCTTCAAAGCGTCTTTAAGAAGGGCCGCCCCATTCTTAAAAATTTTAGTGCTATTCTTAGCGCTGATAATTGACGTTCTTAATAACTCGGCATTATGCAAAGTAAGGCCATTCTCGCCCCTTAATTCAAACGGTAAATTTCTGGCATTTATTATCTGACGAAAAAATAATTTAATGGCCGAACTCATATCAATGCCCAAATTATCAAGAATTTTTTTCGTTTCTTTTTTAGTCTCGGCGTCAATACGAATTTGAATTTGTTTGTTATTTTTAGTAATCATATATTTTTTATTATAATCATATTGTATAGCATTATTATTTATTTGTCAATACAAGTATTTTAAGAAAATAAGACTACCGACAAGACTTCTTGAAGAACAGAAAAAGTAGCCCATTCAAGCTACTTTTTCCTAACGACGGAGAGGATGGAATGTAGTTAAGATGGCGATTGACAAAATCATAAACATCTAACATAATAAAAGCATCCGGAGTCGCCATACTGATCAAGGCGAATCATAATAATTAGTTTTTTATAAACTTATTCGAAGGATAAAGATCAATTCAAAAAAACTCGAAACCGAAGCAAGTAGGTCTAGAGCAAGAATGTGAGGGCTCCTAATTTGAGCCCTCTTTTTTATTTACGGAGAAGGGTGGCGCACTGGAAACGGCTTTATAACTCTTTTTCCATTTGCTTAGTGGAAATTTGAATATATCTTTTAAATACTTCGTTTTCCGGTTTTAGTGAATTTAATTTATTTATTGCCTCCAATATCTGCTCCTTCGATTTAACTAGTTTTTTTTGCTCCTGCCCGCTCTTACCATGAAGAATTTTTTTCCCTTTATATCTTTCGACATCCAGATATAAATTTCTGATAGTATTAACAATAAAATGCTCCAATTCTCCGGTGACCATGTTCTCGGCTAACTCTGCTTTATCGAATATCTCATCCTTAATTAAACCGTCCCTATTTTTAAAATACTCCAATAATCTTTTTGAAAATAGAGATAAATCGATTTGGCCGCCCTCTTTTAATTTTTGTCTTAACTCGTCAAAAATATTTAAAAAAACGGGGTTTCTTTTTATTGCCATTTTTATAGAGCTAACAGGCAACTCTCCGGGAATATTTATTCTTTGCTCGCGCGGAAGATTTTCCCAAGTTCCATCCGGCAACATTTTTTTATTTAGATTCATCCCGGGATGTTTAATTCCGGAGAAATGTGTATTATGAATTGGCTCTTTAAACATCGAATGTTGGTAGTTGCTCCAAATACGGGTCCTAATAACATCATTTACATCTTCGGGTATCTGATCGGAGGTGGAAAAAATGTTTGGCTTGCCTTCGGCGGTGCTATGAACTTTATATTCGTCAGTCGGCTCAATTATTAATATCACACTGTCGTCAGGATTTAAATTTTCTGGCCTAAATTGCCCTTTTTCTTCTTGCGAAAGATGTTTTCCTCTATTTTTTACCCGCTCTGGGCCTCTTTTTATTTCATTTTCAATAAATTTAAAACTGTAATCCGGCGAAATAGTAAGATTTGGAACATGCTCTGAAAATTTAAAACTGCCACTTTTCTCTATTTTTTCTAAAAGTGGCAAAAAGGTGGCATGATAATAATAACGATAATCAGGCCTTTTTTCTTTTTCAAAATAGGTTTTACGAGGCTCAGGCCCTGACATGCCCTGTTCTTTTTCAGGCTGGATATTAAGTTGTTCTTTCCCCCTAAAAATCATGATTTAAATTTGTTATTAATTTGATTGTAGCATACTTAGTTCCAAAATAAAATTATTCCCTATCAAAAATAGCCCCTTCCGCCAACCGGCGAATAGGACTATTTACAATCTGCGGAGAGGGTGGGACGCACTTGGAACGCTGCTATACTAAAGTTATGAGGTAAAAATTTTAACCCAATCTTCTTTTTTTGCGATTAATAGTAATTTCTGTTATTTCTATTTGCTTTGGCAATTTTAGCAAATACAAAATTATATCAGCCACATCGAGTGGGTTCATCCATTCTTCTGGATTATCTATTTTTAATCCGTAATCCTTTTCGTGCAGTTTGGTATTCATACCACCACAATGAACATATATCATTCTGCTTTTTGTTTTTGCTAATTCTAATCCAATATTATAAGAACCCCCTCTCAGACCATATTTAGTTGAAGTATAAGCTAGCTGATCGTTAAACCCGGCTTTTAAATCCGCTGTTGTGCCAATATTTAATATGTCGGCTTCATTTTTTACTATATTATCAAATAAAAGAGATAATAAATACAATGGAGCAATAGTATTAATTTTAAATGCTCTTTCAAATTTAGAATATGTAATATTATTAATTTTCTCCATAGCTACAATGGCAGCGCAATTAATAATAGCATCAAAATCATTATATTTTTCTTTTATTAGATTACTAGTATTGTTAATATCTTCTTCTATAGATAGATCACAAGCAAGATTAACAACGCCTGGCATGTCGCAAGCCGTCCTACTTACATTAATTACTTTTATTTTTTCTTTTAGGCATAAATTAGCGATTGCCTTACCGAGTCCGTCGCTAGCTCCTAATATAATAATTTTTTTCATATGTTTTTATATTTTATGTATTTCTAAAATATTTCCCTCTGAATCTTTAAACTCAAACCATTCATGGTAATCCACTTTCTTATGGCATATAATTTCAGCAAAAACAGATACACGTTTTAGCTCAGGCTCTACATCGTCAACCCCAAAAGCGGCATAACAATTATTTCCAAAATCAGATTCAGATAAAGAATCCCCGTCGGCCAAAGGGTTGTATAAACCAATTTTTATATTCTGTAAATCGAATACTACCATTCTATCGCGCTCTTCTTTTGTAGGCTCCATGCTCAAAAGGCGAGAATAAAAAATTTTAGCTCTTTTAATGTCTTTAACTTTAAGTATTATGTATCTCAATTTCATATATTCTTATTATAAAGATTCTTTTACTAAACTAGCTATTTGCGAATCGGAAAAATTGATTTGTTTTACTAATTTTTTAGCGTCATCAGATAATCGGCTAAACATAAATTTAATTTTTTCTCTTGTTCTTTCTTCGCCATTTCTCTTTAAATATGACGGAATATTATATTCGAAATAAGCTAAACTATCAGCATTCATTAAAATGTCAGATTCACTATCACCCCCAACCTCATGCTTTTCTACCAGGTCTTTTACTTTTTTTATGATTTCTTCTTGACATCCGTGCTTTACTAAAAGTTCAGCAATAAAATTAGCTGATCTTACTGAATGTTCTTTTTTAAATTCATTAATTTTAGAATAATCTGACAAATCTTTTTCAGTTATTCCTGTTATAGCTCTATCTATATCACGCGCTAGAGCGGCAATCTTTAATGCTTCATCAGCATCTGGCTTTAATTTTAACACCCATTTTAAAACAAGCTGGGCATGCATAAGTTCAAAGTCCAAAGGAGATTCGGGTAATATTGAATATATTTCTTTTTGTATGAAATCAAAACTAGCCATAAAATATTTAAATTATTCTCGAGTTTCTTCGCTATCGGGTTTATATTCAATTTTAAGCGGTAAGTCGGTCATAGCATAGTGAACAAATTGTTTTCCTAACTCTGTAAGTTCGTAAGAATCTTCATCGTCAAAAGCGGAAGTCATAGTTTTTTGGCCAGACCCTTTTGCACGATATTGCGGTTTTTTTGCTACAAAATTTCCGTAATAATCAACCTCGCGATGTTGTCTAATAACGCCACCAGTGCTTAAATCTCTAAAAAGAAGTTTAAATAAATCTGCTTCAGCGGAATTTTCGGCAACATCTTCTTTCCCTAGATCGCTCCAAACACCGCCTCTTGATACTCCGCTTGTTCCGTGTTTATAGATAATAGCAATAACTTTAAAATGTAATTCAGAGTAAGTCTTTAGCCAATCAATAAAAAGTCTAACTACCTCATCGCTTGTCATAGATGAAGCGGCCGCATTAGCAAGAATATTTCTAATATAAGTTCTTTTGTCCTCACTTTCAGCCCCAGACCATTCTCTAAATGTTTTCTTAAGCAACGATTGATATTCCTTGCTTTCTAGTCTTTTAGCAATTTCTTCATCATGAATATTTAAGCGAGCCATAATTTCAAGAATAGTTCTTTCCTTTTCTCTTATTTCATCCTCAAGCATTTTTATCCATTGCCTAAAAAATCTATTTACTCTTTCTTGTTCATTTTCCGACCAAGCTCCTGCGGCGGCCGAAAATAAACCCCCAGCGAAAGGAATAGCACCCCCTATTACTTGTAAAGCACCTCTGATTACTTTGGGGGTGTTTGTTTCTGTTTGTAAATTTTGCTTATCATCTTCCATAATCATTCTATTGAGTCTTGGTTTGACCTTCTTCTTCTAATTTATCTAATTCAAACTCTTTATCTTTTATTGGTTGTAATATTCTTTTCCAAAAATCAGAATTAATAAATTTCTCCACGCTTTTTCTGGCTACAGTGTTCAGTTTTGATTTTCCACATTTTAATTCTCCCAAAACTCGTTTATATTCGTCTTCCGCCTTATCAAGTTGCCAAATTATCGTAAATTCTAAAAACTCTTTTTCTAGTTTATTTTTTTCTAGTAGCCATTGTCCCGAAAAATCACTTTTTAGTTTATCTAAATCAATAAAACACAGAACCAAATGATACGCCTTGCCAGAAGTAGCTCCTTTGCATTGCTCTAAAATATTTCTCGGGGAACCACCAGATGCGTTATCATAGCTTGGAACCCATTTTTTTGTATGAAATTTAAACTTATCTAAATCGATTAATTTAATTAAAAACTTTTTATCCGCGCCTCCTTCCCCAAAAACCAAAAAAGAATATTTCATATATTTATACTCTTATTTTGGGAAATGCTCCATAAACGCCAGTCATATATTTAGATAAAAAATTTTCATCTGGCCTTATTCCCTCAACCTTGTTTAATCTTAATATAGAGCTCTCACTTTTACTATTTTTTTCAGTCAAAAAGATTTGGTGCATATCTAATTTATTCATAAAACCAAGAGAGTGGGATGAAAAAATCAATTGTGCACTTTTACTTTTATCTTCATCAATAAAATATCCTATAAGCTTATTAAGCGCCTCCGGATGAAAGCCAGACTCAATTTCATCTATAATGATTATATTATTATTTTTTAAGGCGCTTAAAATATTTGCCATTGCAAAAAATAAAGATTGGGTGCCCCTAGACTCATAATCTAAATCTAATTCTTTATTTTCTAAATCAGTAGCATGAATACCTTTTACAGATATACGAATTTTATCTTTTATTGTTTCCTCTTTAATTTTAAAACCACTCAAACCAATATCAAAGTTCCGAACAAAGTTTTCCATTTCTTCTTTTAGTTCTTTATCCTGTAAATAAGTACTAAGAGTTTTTAACTGATGAAAGTTATTGTTAATCTCTCCCCGCTCATTGATATTTGTCTTAAAGTTAAGAAAATACTCATAAACATTATTAATTATTTCAATGCTATATGGCATTTTTTTTACAAAAGCAATAAAAGAAACATCCTCTCTAATTTTTGGTATCGAATTAATTGTTATATTCTTAAAATAGTTTTCATTCAGACTGATAACATCGTGCAATTTTCTTGAAAAAACCTCAATTTTTCTAGAACTTTTTTCTATTTTTTTGACAAAGAGAGATTCTTGCAAAATTTCATTTTTCTTTATATCAACATCATAGAAAAATATATAATCATTTTTTTCAAATTCAATATAAAAATGGGATTTTTCTTCATTAGAAAAAAAAGTTTTATAAGCGATGTCTTTAACAAAAGATTTGTCTTCATCAACATTCCGACATACAAAATAACTTAAAAAACTAAATAGTCGCATTATATTTGTTTTTCCTGAAGCATTCCCCCCCACAAAACCAGCTATCTTTGTGATCTGCTCTTCAGACTTTGATGTAAAATAATTATAAGTTTTCTTTTTGCTCGCTAAAAAATTAATTTCTTGTTCTTTTTTAAAAGAATAGAAATTACTAAATTTTACTTTTCTAATCATATGGTTATAATTTATTTATATATCTATAGTAGCACCATTAAATAAATAAAGCAAGTTAATACACAAATTTGTATTAAATATCATTTTTAAGATTAATATAATACATAACACAACTATCCGCCGCAACCTCTCTTTTATTAATATTTGTTTTAATAATAGCTAAAAGAAGTCTATGACTACCGATAAAATCAAAGACCAATTAATCGACTTTAACCGTCAATTCAAGAAAAATTCAGGCCATTTTAAGAGCTTTGAAGTGATTTTTGATTATATTAGCTTTCTTAAATCAGAGCCATATCTTAAAAAATTATTAGACCCTCTTTTTGCTTATGTGAATAAACAATTAGAGATAATGAAAGGTAGCGCCAAGAATCCAGAAAAAAACAATGAGTTTGATAATATAAGCATGGATATCCTCGACCCCTCTACTCTTTCAGGAATGCCTATATTTAGTCAGGAATTTGCTACCTGGCAAAAGGCTCTAGAAAATAAACAAGATGTTTCAATTATGGCTCTTCTGCCCGTAAATTTACTTTGTTTACTAATTGTCTCTATTGAAATGCAAGAAATAAAAGACAGTCAGAAGGCAGGAGATATAGAAAGAACTAATGAACTTATAAAAGACGTTAAGGACGATTCTTTTTCTATCATGCCCGCTCATAATATTAAAAACTTCCCCGAAAAAGCTATAACCTCGGCTCAGTTTTTAGACTCGTCAATGGAAATAATCAATAAGCACATTATTGATACGATAGATTCTCAAGCGTTCTTAGAGGGCAATAAACCTATATCACCTATTAGCTTTGATAAAGAAAACAGTATTTTATATATCCGAGGCCAAGAGATAAAAATAGCTCTCAAAAGTGAAAAGCCGATAGATCATTATATTCTAGAGGCTATCTTCGCTAAAGACCTGGCTGACCAAACGGACTTCGTGGAAATATCAAAAGATTATCTAAAAGAAGATTATGATGGTAATCGACAAAGATTCCGCCATGCCTGCGATAAACTGAATCGTAAAATCTCAAAAGCCACAAGTAATAAAATTAATGACTTTATAAGCTACACGACAGAAAAGAACGGTTGGTGCCAAATCAATCATAAATACCTGTAAAACTAACTAAACAGAGCAAAGAGCCCTGCACTCACAATGGTGCGGGGCTCTTTTTGTAAACTGGAGTCATGACTAAATATGACGACCAACTGATATCCGATGCCCAAGAATACTTTAGCGGACTGTATGGGCGACAAATTACTCCTGACGAGGCGGACTCTTTTTTAACCTCTTTAGTTAATTTATATAACTCACTCTTTAATAAGGAATAACTCTTTTTTTCTTTTCGGCGGTTCCCCCGTAGGGGGAGCCGAAAAGAAAAAGTTATCCTTGTTAAGAGAACTTCTAATTAGAACTAGAAACTAATAATAAATATATATGAGACAACAAGATAATAAATACTTATCCAATCGTAAACTGGTCAAATCTGGCTCATTACTTGAGATATATCAGTTTGGTCGTGATATTCATCTAGAGCGAAGAATTAGGCATATAAAAACCGAGGAGGAAATTGAAGAGGCTAAGAAATTTCCCAAGCCCAAGGCTAGCCAAGAGGAGATTCTCAAGTCCTCCGCCAGGCGTGCCAAACGAATGATTAAAAGATTAATTATGGCTAACTGCTTTCTCTGGTTTAAAGAAAAGGGCAAGCCGTATTTGCCGATTACTTTGACTCTGACATTCGCCGAGAATATTACCGACCTTAAAAAAGCCAATTATGAATTTACCAAATTTATCAGACGGCTTAATTATGAAACCAACGGCATTGAGGGGAAAGATTTAAAACAAAGTAATTTAAAATATCTAGCCGTCTTTGAACTGCAGAAACGAGGAGCGATTCACTATCATATGATATTTTTTAATTTGCCCTATATCAAAAACATCTACAAAAAGATGTTTGATATTTGGGGGCAAGGTCGGATAATGGTCGGCGGAAAAGACCGAAATTTTACTAAAATAAAAAACCAAGCTCAGCTCCAAAAGATTATTTTCTACTTTATAAAATATATTCAAAAATCCGTCTTTGAAAATAATTGCCCGAGGCAAAAGAAATATATCGCCAGTAAGGGGTTATTAAAACCGCAAGAAAATTCCTTTGTGGAAGTCGTGTCGCTCGTGGAATCAAAATTGCCGTCCGATTCACTAGTTTATAAATGGGATGGTGAGGCGGAATATAATCAAAGTGATGTTAATGATTCAGTCGGCAAGCCAGTAAATTTTATGCGTTGGTTTAATTATTTTCAATATGACTTATCCAGTAGGCCAGATTTAGATAAAGAAATAAGCCATCTACTTACTGGCTTATCTATAGACGATATTGATTTTTAGCTCGTTCTTTGATAGATTAATAGTATTGACCTCAATTTAATACTATTTTCCCAAAAGCCTTTTTTATAGGGTTTATATTTGCCGTTCGAAATGGGCAGTTCTGCTTAACGACAAATTAGCTTTTGGGCTAGTTTTAAGTTGAGGTCAATCAGGACTGCCCTTTTTGATTGCAACACTTTAAAAACTGTTTTCAAACTTACCCTCTTTGCACATCACATTTCTCATAATGTCATTCATGGTTTCATCTGAAAGTGAGTCAAGACTATTTGTTGAATTTAAAGGATATAGTTCATCGCATTCAGACCAGCTTTTTATTTTATCTTCTTTATAAACTATAAAACACTTATCACTAGCTTCGTCATAGCGCCAAGTATTAACATTCCCCCATTTTTTTGTTTCCGCTTCGTAGATATTTAAACAATCATTTTTTCTATCTGCAATATATTTCCTTTTCTCCATTTCTAGTTTACTCTTTTCAATTTCTTTATCAGTCTCTATTTTTACTAATTGCTGTCTTTCCATAGATGCTTGTTTATTTACCTGGCTAGCATAAATAAATCCACCAATGATTACACAAGCAAAAATAATACTGATCGGCAAAATTAATTTTTTCTTGTCCATACATAAAATAAATAAACTAATTATATTTAAATTATACCATAAAACTAACTAATATGACCACAAATGACCAAACAATTAAATACGCCCTTTACTGCCGTAAGTCTACCGAAGACAGTAGTCGGCAAATTCTTTCTTTAGATTCACAAGAAAAAGAAATGTTGAAGTTGGCCGATTCTTTAAATTTGAGCATTGACTACAAATTTAGAGAAAGTAAATCCGCCAAGAAGCCAGATAACCGTCCGCAATTTTCCGAACTTATCAATTTGATCAAGCGAGGTAAAATTCAGGGCGTTATCTGTTGGAAAATTGACCGCTTATCTCGTAATCCGATAGACTCTGCGACAATTCAATGGCTCCTGCAACAAAATGAACTAAAAATTATTCAAACAATGGAAAGACAATACTTGCCTGGTGATAATGCTTTGCTCTTTAATGTAGAAAGCGGAATGGCTAACCAGTATATTTTGGACTTGAGTAAAAATGTAAAACGAGGCATTAGAGCCAAACTAGAAAAAGGCGGTTGGCCTAATCTAGCCCCTCTGGGCTACTTAAATAAAGACAGTAAAATAATAATTGATAAGGCACGAGGAAAATATATCGTTAAAATATTTGAGATGTATAAAACTGGGAAATATAGCGTTAAGGAAATATCTGACACTTTATTTAAAGAGGGATTCCGAAGTCGGGCGCATAATAAATATCATAAAAGCAAGATTCATAAAATGTTATCCGATTCTTTCTACTGCGGAATTATGGAAAAGGACGGGGCTATTTATCAAGGAAACCACGAACCGCTCATCTCTAAAAAACTATTTGACGAGGTACAAGAAATGCTAACTAAAAAATCTCATATCAAAAAACAAAATATTCCTTTCGCTTTTCGGGGAATGCTCCGATGTGCCAAGTGTGGCTGTCTGCTAACAGCCACGAAAAAGAAAGGACGACTAACCTATTATTACTGCACCAATGGCAAGAATGTCTGCGAGGAGCATAAGGCCTATATCACAGAGGAAAATCTATCAACGGAATTGAACGGAGTTTTTGATAACTTAATCTTTGACGAGAAAGTCGTTAATCTCGTCTATCGGGCAAAGCTCAAAGAAAGCCAATCAAAGACATTTTATTTAGACGATGGTATTTTAAATCTTCATAATAGGCTCAAAACGCTTAACGAACGCAAGAAGACCTTGTTAGACGGCTACTTGGATAAAATCATTTTAGAGGACGACTACAAGGCTAAAAATCAGGATATAGAGAATGAGATAATACTTATTAATAAAGATTTGAAAGAGTTAAACATTAAAAAACAGAGCCAAGATAATATTACTTTGGAACGGATAAGAAATGCGTTTTTAGAGCCTAAAACAATGCAAAAAGAGTTTTTATCTAAAAAACCTGATGAACAACGGAATACTCTAATAACCCTACTTTGGAACGCTACTATTGATAACAAAAAAATCGCTAATATTTCTTATAAAGAGCCATATAATGTACTCTCTAAAATCGAAAATAAAAGCGATTTTGATTCAGTGCGGAGAGGGAGGGATTTCCGCCCTCGCTCCGCTTCCGCGTCGCTCACTTGTCCCGGGTCAGCGCTAAGCATCCCCCGGATGCTTAGCGACGCTCAACCGCATCCTCGCCGCTCGGAAAAGCGGCTCGGATTTGTTTCGCTTCTGACCTGTTCGCATCCCTTTCGTCTTTTACGCATACAAAAATACAACCCAGAAGGGCTGTATTTTTGTATGCGGAGAGGGAGGGATTCGAACCCTCGATGCCCTTTCGGGCATACCGGTTTTCGAGACCAGCGCACTAGACCAACTATGCGACCTCTCCTTTGTCTCTAGCGATGATTATTTAATCAGAAATAAAACGGTCAGAAAAATTAATAATAAGACGAATAGGCTGGCGCCGGTGTAAAACAACAGTTTTAAACTCTCTCTTTTTTGTCCGTCCAGATAAAGCATAATCGGTTTGGCCAAAATCAGTCCTCCGGTGACCAGAGCGGAAAAGATGAATAATAACAGAAAGGCGATTGGCGCAATAGCGTTATTGTCCGATGCGCCGAAAAGCTTATCGCCGTTGTTCATGATTAAAGATATCAGGAAGATATAAACGGTTACTCCCACGGAATTTAAGATGGCTCTGATTGCCAGTTGAGAATTTTTCATAAAATAGTTATTTATATTTTATTATTTTTTAATCTCATAATTTCTTCCTGCGGCAAATACTCCCAACGTCCTTCGGATAAAGTGCCGAGGGACAAGCCGCCCAAGGTGGTGCGCTTCAGGTCCCTCACTTTTATTCCCAGGGATTGGAACATGCGTCTGATTTGTCGTTTCTTACCTTCGTTTAAGGTTATTACAAAAAGACCATTTTGTAAATATTTGGCGTTCTTGGCTCGCGCCAAACCGTCGCCTTCGCCGATATCCAAACCGCCGATTAATTTTTTAATGATGAAATCGGGATTATCGATTTGGCCGGCGATTTTTACTTCATAATTTTTTTCTTGTTCAAATTTAGGGTGGGTCAGATGTTGAGCCAAATCGCCGTCGTTGGTTAAAAGTATCAATCCGCGGCTGTCTTTATCCAATCGTCCGACCGCAAATAATCGTTCCGACAGATTTACCAAATCAAAAATATTCTTTTCGCCCGGAAAGTGGCGATTCGTGCAGGTATAGCCGATCGGTTTGTTGAGCTTGAGATATATCTTGTCGGCCGCTCGAGAAATCAGACGATTGTTAATGGTAATTTTATCTTTTTCCGGATCGGCTTTGGCACCGAGGGTGGCCGCTTGGCCGTTAATTTTCACTCGGTCGTTTCTGATCAATTCTTCCGCCTTGCGGCGTGAACAATATCCGCTGGCGGCGATGGCTTTTTGTAAGATTATTAACATATTAATTTTTAAGTTCTTGATCGCGCCGGTAATCCAAGTGCCAAGCGCCGGCAAAAGCAATCAAAAGCCAGAACATTGCGGCCAAATCATTTTTAAAATAAGGAACGTCCACCAAACCGTGGACAACAATGGTTACCATCGCCATCAACAATCCTAAAGCCAGGTATTTCTCCGATCTTTTGTCGCGACTATAAGCAACGGTCAGTCTGAGAGAAATGTACAGATGTTTAATTATTATCCAAAGAAACAACAGGGCTCCGGCCAGGCCGAGTTCACTCCAGAAATTCAGGATGATATTATGCGGATATAAATATATTTCCACCGGTTGCCAATATTTTTCTCGTAGTTCTGCGCTGACCCAGGCCTGGGCATGAAAATTTTCAATCTTGTCGCGGTTAAAGAAAATGCCTTCTTGGTGGTAGGGGCTGACGGCGGCTTGATAGTTGCTTAAGCCGGCACCCAGCCAGAAGCGCGAGCCACTCAACATTTGTCCGGTTTCCCGCCATTGCTGGCGACGGATTTCTCCCGACAAATCTCTGAGAGCAACTTTTTCCAGCAAGACGGTTTTTAAGACCGGTGAAGAAAAAATGATGGCGGCACCGAAAATTAAAATAATTATTGTCGTCAAACGACTGATTTTATTGGCTAAAAGACCGAAAACGAATAAAGCGGCCGCTAGTCCTATTAAAGCGCCTTCCGAACGCGCAAACCAGACGGCTAAAACGGCCAGGATGATTGACGTCAGAATAAGCGCCGTTTTTAACAGGGAATTTTTTTCCTTTTTATAAAACAGCCAGCCGGTCAACAAGGCGACAATGGGCGCCAAGTATAAGCCGACGGCGTTGGGATAGCCGAAGAAGGACACGGTGCGCCGTTGCGCCTCTGCCGCCCAGAAAGGATTGGCGATAAAATTTCCGGTTATTTTTTGTACAAGAGCGAACAGGGAGACAACGACGGCAGACAGCAAGAGCGCCCAGAAAATTTTTAACCACTCCCGTTTGGTTTTAAAAATATTAAATAGGAGAATAAAGAGCAGAGCCGGCTCAAAGAAATAGGCCTTCCAAATTCCCAGAGCTTCCGTGCTGAAACCGGCCACGCCGACGGAGACGAAGGCGATGATAACCGCCAGGGCTATTTCCCAGGAAAAAGGATAGGGAATTCTTGACGGACGATTTTTCCATAAATTTTTTAGGTTCGGCACAAAAAACTTTCCGAACCAGACGATGAAACTGATTAGAATCATGACTTCCAGAAAAGTGAAGGGCAGTCCGGCCAGTTGAAAACGGATCAAGTATGACGGCAGGGCGGCGATTAACAATAAAAGCGCCAAATCCAGGCGAAAGATGGCCAGGACCAGAAATAAAACGCTTAAAATAATAATCCAAACGGGCATAACGATTAGTGGTTATCTTAACTGCATTATATCATTGCTTATCCAAACAAACAAAGACGGTATAAACAAAAAACCGCCATTGTTATTAAGACGGTTCTTTGTGATATTTTAATCTAATTTACTCTTTCCACGTATTCTCCGGTATCGGTATTGACTCTAATCATATCTCCTTCATTAATAAACATCGGTGCGCCGATTTGAGTGCCGGTTTCAATTTCCACCAGTTTGTTGACATTGCCGGCGGAATTGCCTTTGACGCCCGGCGGAGCGCTAATGACCTTAAATTCCATTTTTATCGGCAGACTGATAGTCACCGGACGATTTTCAAAATATAAGACATCGATATCCACACCCTCTTTAAGAAAACGCGCTTGCTCGCCGACTTCTTCGGCCGGCAAGCTGAATTGTTCAAAGCTGACATTATCCATGAAATGAATTTCGTCTTTGTCTTTATATAAGAAATTCGCTTTTTTGGTGGCCGTTTCCGCCTCTTCCGCTTTTTCTGAGCCTTGGTAAGTTCGTTCCTGAATATTGCCGTTGATTAAATTACGGCATTTCACTTTAAGCACGGCACCGCCGCGGCCCATTTTATGATGATCGGTTTTGATGATGATGAACGGCTCGTCGTTGATCTTAATGACTTTGCCGGTTTTGATTTCGTTGAAATTCAGCATAGGATCGACGTTAATTATTTATGAGTGGCGGATAAGAGAGCCATAATGCGAGAACGTTTAATCGCGGCCGTCAATTTTCGTTGATGCCAGGCGCAGACGCCGGTTCTGGCCGCCGGCAATATCTTCATATAGAAATTGATGAAGCGGCGCAGAGTGCGCGTATCTTTGTAATCCACGTCCAAGTTGTTAACGCAAAAATAGCATTCTTTGGTTTTTTTGTTGGTCATAATTTTATTGTTTATTAAAAGGGAATATTTTCTACGCGAATTTCTTCGTCGCCGGTCGGTTCTTCCGGGATTTCAATGATCGGTTCGCCGGATGAGACGCCGGAGTTGCCGGCTCCGTTGCCGAAATTTCCGCCGGTGCCTTTGCTGTCCAGCATAATCATGTTGTCGGCGACGATTTCCGTGCGATAGCGTTTAACGCCGTCTTGTCCGGTCCAATCGGTAGTTTGTAAACGGCCCTCGATATAGACTTTTGATCCTTTACGTAAGTATTTGGAGCAGATTTCCGCCAGCTTGCGCCAAGCGATGATGTTGTGAAACTCGGCCTTTTTTTGTTGTTGGCCGGTTTTATCGGTCCAAACTAAATTGGTTGCGACCGCGAAAGAGACGACACTTTGTCCGGAGGGAGTATTTTTCAATTCCGGATCGCGAGTGACATTGCCGATGATCATGGCTTTGTTGAGATTCATATTTTTGGACTGGTCCGTAACCGCCAAGTGCGACGACGGACAGATGTTAAATTAAATTAAATCTTTGGCATTGAGAATGCCCTCCAATTTTTCATCCAAATCTTTTAAGTCCACTCTTTTGTCGGTTTTTTCTTTGCTCTTGGAAACAGCCGGAGAGGAGGACAAAATTTTTGCCTTTTCTTCCTGCTTTTTCTCGGCGGCGGCTTTTTTGGAATCGATTTTAGCTCGGATTTTTGTTTCTTGCGCAACCTCTTCTTCCGTTTTCGCTTTTTTAACGACAATTTGATGGCGCAAAACATCGGTTGAGAGGCGCAAAGCCTGATCGATTGTAGCCAGATTTTTCCCTTCTAGATCAAATTCAAATAAACCGTAATACCCGAAAGCGTTATGTTTTATTTCGTAAGCTAAGCGCTTCTTTCCCCAGTATTCCCGATGAGTGATTTGGCCTTCGTTGTCGGTGATGATTTTTTCAATCTGGCCGATAACGGTTTTAGCCTCGTCGTCCGTGAATTTGTTGGGGACGATGAATAAAATTTCGTAATGGGTGATTCCGGCGGTCTTGGTTTTTGACATAATTATTATAGATGACAGGCCCTAAAAATTATTTAAATTTTTTCTAAATAATTTCTAAAGACCCCCGATTAAATAAAATCCCCAAGTATTCCAAGACTTTGGGGTCAGAGAATACCTTTAATTTCGCTTTATAGGGCGGAATTATCCCGACAGTCGGAGCCATAAGAGGCGTCGCTGTGGAATATGGGAAAGATATTGATATATTAATTTGTGTGTTTAGTCTAACATAAAGCTCCGGTAATTGCAAGGCTGGCGATTTGGCGGTTGACAAGAAGACTTTAATTGAGGCGATTGTCAGTTAGCCGGGATTAGTATAAGATAAAATCATATGAAATATTTCTTTGTTTTGGGTACAAATGCCACTTTATCGGTCGCCGAATTGGCCGCGGTTTTGAATTTACAAAATTTTCGGCTTTTAGCCGTCGATTTTTTGACAGCGGAAACAGAACGGGAGTTAAATGTGGCCGATTTGATGAAGGGTTTGGGTGGCATGATTAAAATCGGGAGAGTGGCGGCGGAAATAAAATCAGGAAATGATTTACGCTTGAGTGAAGCGGTTAAACAGGTCGCCGAAGCCAAACAATTAAAAAATACCGGCGGCAAGTTCAATTTCGGTTTGTCGGATTACGGTCGCCGCGCTTTTAATAAAAAGGATTTGGGTTTGAAATTGAAAAAATATTTTAGCGACGAGAAAATCAGTTCTCGCTTCGTTATCAGCCGGGAGAAAACTTTATCCAGCGTCGTGGTCACACAAAATAAATTGCTAAAAAATGGCGTGGAAATTATTCTGGCCGCCGACGGCGATAATGTTTTAATCGGCGAAACTTTAGGCGTTCAGCCGTTTAAAGATTTGTCTTTGCGGGATTACGGCCGGCCGGCGCGCGATGATTTATCCGGCATGTTGCCGCCGAAATTGGCGCAAATCATGATTAATTTGGCGCAAATAAATGATAATAATGCCGTGATTATCGATCCTTTCTGCGGTTCGGGCACGATTCTAAGCGAGGCGATTATTATGGGTTACAAGAATTTGTTCGGTTCGGATATTTCTTTGAAGGCGATTCAAGACACGCGAAAAAATATCAGTTGGACCAAGGAATTATATAAAATAAATGATTTTAAATTGAAGTTATTGGTTAAAAACGCGGTGGATTTATCTAAATTCATCAAGAGCGGTTCGGCGGACGCGATTGTTACCGAGCCATATTTGGGGCCGCAGAGAGGGATGATTTCTTTCGCGTCGGTGATTAAGAATTTGGAGGAGCTGTATTCGTCCGCCATTAAGGAATTCGCCAAAGTTTTAAAACCGCAGGGGCGGTTGATAATGATTTGGCCGTTGTTTTATGGACAGAAACCGATTACGCCCGACTACACAGGATTTAAAATAATCAATCCGGTGCCGGAAGAGTTGAGAAAAAGCGAATTCATCAAAAAAACCGGTCGCGAAACAATCGTGTACGGTCGGTTGGGACAAAAAGTTTATCGGGAAGTGGTGGTGATGGAAAAGATATAAACAGTCAATTAAAAAAGAGCCCGGGTATTCTCGGCTCTTTTTATTTTTGCTTGAGTTATCTGTTGATCAAGAAATTGCAAACATCACCGTCTTGAACAATATATTCTTTTCCTTCGGTGCGAATTAAACCAAGCTCTTTAGCCTTCGCTTCTCCGCCGCATTCTACGAATTTCAGCCAGTTGATCACTTCGGCACGGACAAACCCTTTGATGAAATCGGTATGGATAACTCCGGCGGCTTGCGGCGCCTTAGTTTCTTTCTTTATGGTCCAGGCGCGTGTTTCATCCGATCCGGTAGTGAAAAAAGTATCCAGTCCGAGCACTTGATAAGCGCTTTGAATCAGTTTGTCTAGCCCGCTTTGTTCCAAGCCCAACTCTTTAACATATTCGGCCTGTTCTTCTTCGGGCAGATTAGCAATTTCTTCCTCTAACTTTACATTAATTTTCAAAATTTCATCTTTTGTTCCCGGCAGAACATCGCCGCCGTGCTTTTCATCAATATTCAACAAGTAAATAATCGGTTTGATGGTCAGCAGGTTTAAAGTTTTTACAAACAATAATTCTTCTTCTTCAAATGCCAGACTGCGCGTCGGTTGTCCGTCTGCCAAGCCTGTGTATATTTTCTCTAATATTAGTTGATTACCGATTATTTCTTTATCGCCGCTTTTAGCTTCTCGACGAGCTTTGTCCAATTTTTTCTCTATTGTAGATAAATCGGCTAATATTAACTCAGTATTAATTGTTTCTTGATCGCTGGTCGGATTAACGCGCCCCTCTACATGAATAACATTTTCATCCTTAAAATCTCTAATAACTTCACAGATAGCGTCACATTCTCTAATATGAGCCAAAAATTGATTGCCAAGTCCTTCGCCTTTACTGGCGCCGGCCACTAATCCGGCAATATCCACGAATTCAATGGTTGTATTGATGATTTTTTCCGGTTTTGATATCGCGGCCAGTTTATCCAAACGAAAATCAGGCACCTTGACTACCCCGATATTGGGATCAATCGTACAGAAGGGATAATTGGCCGCTTCTACTCCTTTTTTAGTTAAGATGTTGAATAAAGTAGATTTTCCGACATTGGGAAGACCGACAATACCGATTGATAGTGACATATATTATAAATATGATTGAGTATAGCTAAGAAATGAATTTTTGCCAAATTTTGCTAATTTTCCCAAATAAAAAGAGGCCCAGAACGGGCCGCTTTTATTATAAAATAAAATAATAATTTATGGGCCATGTCTGAGCCTCATCCCCAATAGATCGATTTATGTCCGTTTTATCGGGGATATGAAGCACTTTACTGACTTAAAGAGCATATTCTTACCAGCTCCTAGCAAATTAATTAATGTTTTTATTATTTTTGCTAATTTTTAATAAGATCTAATAAAAATTTCTTTTTTGACTTTTATCAAATTTTATAACTTTGAATTAGCACGAGATTAATTTGCTCTAGATATAATTCTTTGTCACGTCAGTGTTGACAATGAAACGAGAGCTAGTCAAAGAACTTATCTATATTATAGCACTTCTAAATATAAGGGTCAACTATTGTGGACTTAAAACTGTAGATTAGGGTATATTTGTTTAATATTAGATAAGTTTATGCTGTTTTATTAAGGTATTTAGGGTTTAAGTCCACGCTACTTTAGACTTAAAACCGAGTTTTGTACACAGAAAACACAAGTTATCCACAGATTTTAGCTTATTGACGTTTAAGTTTCGTTTGATCGTCGTTCATCAGTAACAAAACAAAGCGCCGGTTGGCACCTTGTTTTGTTAGAGGCTTGGGTGGGAGTCGAACCCACGAATGGCAGTTTTGCAAACTGCAGCGTTAGACCACTTCGCCACCAAGCCGATAATTTTTAATCGATAAAAACTCGAATTCAATATCTGAATTTTAACCCATCTTATTTCAGTTGTAAACCGGCATCTACCTTTAGTTTACTAAAAGAAATTGGTTGGCGTTGTTTTAGCTTATAAAAGGCGGCGGCGGCAATCATAGCGGCATTGTCGGTCGTATACGCCAGCTCCGGAACCAGAAACTCGGTTTTCGTCAGTTTATTTTTAATCGTTTTCGCCAATTGTGCGCGTAATTCAGTATTGGCGCTGACGCCGCCGGAAAGCATAATAGTGCGAACTTTGGTTTTTTGAGCGGCCTGAATAGTCTTGCTTATTAAAACAGAGATAATCGCTTGCTGGATTTCATGGCAGTATTCGGGAATTCGTCGTTTCCAATGGGGATCTTTTTGCAACTGATAAAGCAGGGAAGTTTTTAAACCGGAAAAAGAAAAATCAAAATTTGCGGAATTAATCATCGGTCGCGGTAGATTGATGGGGAGATATTGATTATTTTTGTCGGTTGATTTTTTATACTTTTCAGCATAGCGGGAGATAATCGGTCCGCCTGGGTAACCGATATTCAACATTTTGGCCGCTTTATCAAAAGCTTCTCCGGCCGCATCATCCCTGGTTTCTCCCAGGATTTTGATTTTTCCGGTTTTGTTCATGGTCAATAAGATCGTATGTCCGCCGGAAACGGTCAAAATCAGAGCGGGGAATTTAATCGATGCGGACGGATTGATAAAATTGGCGTAAATATGGCCCTCAATATGATTGATATCCATGATGGGTTTCTGCCAGGCATAAGCTAAGGCACGAACCGTTTCCGTGCCGGTAATCAGGGAAGTAATTAATCCCGGTCCTTTGGTGACGCCGATGACCCGGATTTTTTGCGGTGTAATTTTTGCCCGGCTTAGTGCCTCATGTACGACCGGAAGAATATTCAAAACATGTTCGCGCGCCGCGACCTCCGGAACGACGCCGCCATATTTTTTGTGGATATCTATTTGCGAGGAAATAATATTGGATAAAACCCGAAGACGGCCGGTTTGAGAATCGGCTTTAATAACGGCGGCGGCAGTTTCATCGCAACTGGTTTCTATCCCTAATATATACATATCTATTATTGTAGGGCATTTTAGGAAAAAGACAAATTTAAGCGATTTGGACCGGGATCGATTTGACCGATGCCGTGTTGACAGAAGCCGGGCTTGTCTGTAAAATGAAGTTAAATCTAAATATTTAGATTTTTATTTTTCGCCAATTTGGGAAAATATGTACGGTCCCTTCGTCTAGTGGTTAGGACATCAGGTTTTCATCCTGGTAACAGGGGTTCGATTCCCCTAGGGACTACTAATTAAAAAGTGCTCAGCGTTAGCTGGGCATTTTTTAATTAGACGGCGTTAGCCGAGGGGAATCGGACGGGCGGCAGCGAACTAGATATTTGCCAGTAGGCAAATATCGCAGTGAGCGCCGACAAAAGCGAGCTAGCGTAGCTTTTGGCGCCGCCCAGGACAACGAGAGAGCGAGCTCCGCCAGCTGGCGGAGGTGAGCGAACGAGGCGGAATTCCCCTAGGGACTACATAATAAAAATACTCCAACAAAGTTGGAGTATTTTGATTTTTTAGGCTAACCCTGTTATATTTATAATATATTTTATTATGATTTTTGCCAACGATGAAAAATAATTTAACTAAGGTGGCTTTTGTCTATCTTCAGCGGGACAATAAAATTTTGCTATTAAAAGAAGGCGGGCGGCTAGCCATGGGTTTGTGGTGTTTCCCCGGCGGGCACGTCGATGTTGGAGAAACTTTTGAACAGGCGGCCATTAGAGAGGCCCTAGAAGAAAGCGGTTATCGGATCAGCTTGGGAAAAATAATATACAAATCATTAATGCTTAACTCAGAATATAAAGGCTCTAGGGGTGATACTAATGAGGTTGAATTAGCTATTTTTGAAGGAAATATTATTGGCGGTGAATTTAAAATTGATGATCAAGCCTTGGATTTAAAATGGTTAACTAAAGAAGAAATTCTTAAACTCCCTTTGCGCTGGAATTTAATACAAGATTTAGTTTTGACAAACTAATTTTAAATTACTAAAATTTCCGCCCATCTCTCAATTTCCCCAATAATCCCGTCAAAATTTTGGCAAATTTTAGACTTTAGGACTACATAAAAAAAATAACGTGCAATTTGCACGTTATTTTTTTTATGACGCCGTAGGCGGAAGAATCGAACAAATTAAAATATTATTTCTCTAAAATCAATTCTCCGGTAGCTAACGCTTCTTCATGGGAAGCGCAGCGCGGCCATGGTCGCTCTAAAACATCCTCTGAATCAAAAATAAATATAAAGCAATCTCCGGGAGGGACTTTGCCATAGTTGTTTGTTAAAATATGGTCTTTCTCTTTCCAGATAATTCGTGAATAAATAGACCACGGGTCTGTTCCGGTTTCAACACGATGATGTATTACGTGAAGCATGGCTTTCTTCCCATTACACAAATCGCCAGAATGAAACTCGCGTACGCCAAGTTCAGTTGGTAAATAAAGATTGGATTCATGATCTACCGTATATTCAATAATGCTGCCAACTGCTTTAAAAAATGAACTTAATAAAACATTATCATCACTTGTAACAAAACCATCAGCAATAACCTTGCCGGATTCACTCCGTGTAAACAGACCATTTCTTTTAGTTTTGAGATCTTCTTTGTCTATTTTTAAAAATATTTCTTCGCCACACGCAAATATACGGTAATCAACCCTTGATAAAAGCTCTTCCATTTTTTTACTTCGCTCTCTATTTTTTAATACAAAAAATATGCTTATACAAATAACCAGTGCCGCTAAAAGGCTTAAAATACCAAATTTATAAATATGATTTTTTATTAATTTCATATTTAATCAATAATTTCAAGCACGCCTACGCTTATAAAATCTCCTTTACGCGCTTTGATTAATTTGTCGTATATCTCATTCCATTTTTCAATTTCGATTACTGTGATGCAGCCAAGCGAAGCTCTGCCTGTATGCAAATATTTTTCACCTGAATGCCCAATCCTAAACCAAGTTTTAAATCTAGATGATATATTAACATAACTGCTTGGGTCTTTGTGCGGATAATCCGGCAACTCAATGTCATGCCAACCCTTTTTCCATGGCGAACCGGTATAATCCGTGGTCTGATATTTTTTATTATCGATGATCAATGCTTTTTGGGAAATAGAGTATTGTAAATGGATTAGCGGCTCATGTTCAATTTTTGACAGAAAACGTGACTCCTTATTTTCGTCCAAACTAACCGACCCTTTTTGTCCACGATATATTCCTTCTAAAATTGTAAAATATTCGCGCCCGCCTTCAATATAATCTGATTGTATTTTTAGGAAGGCGGGGAGAGAGACCGCATCACCATCTACGATTTTAACTTTAAGCCAGCCGTTATCTATATCGGGTGTATATTTTATTGTATTTATGACTAATGCTTCAATGGTGACTTCAAAAATAGCAATGGACTTGCCCCAGGTCTTGCCAAAACGATTTTCCCGAAGCTCAATATTATAGGTGAAATTTTGCGGTTTAATATCACCCGTGTCGACTTTAATTGTCTTTTCTGTCTTCCCAATATCATTAAATAATATATCTTTTTCGGTAACGGTAATTTTTACGTTAGCAGAAAATGTTTTTTGGTCAGAAGGAAAAGTACCTATCGATTGATTGAGCTCGGCGGTTTTTCTAGCCCGCATCCTTTTATCGACACGCAAGACCTGATCCAGTAGCTCTATGTCAATACGGATGTCGTTACCAATTGATTTGCCCGTATATTTTATTTTTATCAATTTGAACTGAATTTTTTTAAGCATAAAGATTTTTTATTTTTTAAATTTTTAATACATCCTGCCTATTCAATATCGAGTGCAGCTCTTTAACTTTTATCAATAAGACTCTAGCATCTGTATGGGCTTGACTTAATTCTGCTTCCGAGATTCCGATAAAATCACCATATTCAATTCTATTTCTTTTCTTTCTCATTTGTTGGAATCTTTGAAATTCATTACTGAGCTCACCGTTAAGCAAGGTAGCGGCGGCATTAATTACGATATAATGATGCCCCTCTCCACTTGTTTTTGCTCTATATCCGTTAATTAACAATATGGCTTCACAGCACAATCTTATAGAATCATAGATGTTGTTATACACAATATCCTCGTCTCCAGTGCCTAATCCGGACAAATTTTTATTTGCATAATTATATAACCTGTCTGCCTTCTCAATTTTTATTTCAACCCCTTTTAAGTTAAGCAAAAAAGGCTCAATAGAATTATTATTCAACAGTGTTTGAATCTCTGGTAAAATCATATGGGTCTCCTTTTAATTTAATTATTGGCGATAGAAATATATTAGATATAAAATTATTTTTTTCTTTTATCTTTTTAACAATTTCTTGACTGCTGTAAATATGATAATTTATTTCTCTGGCAATTTTTCTTTCTATAGAACTTATCATGGTAATAAGGGCATTTTGGTTTATGTCCCCAATTAACATTAAATCAATATCGCTATTATTATTTTCTGTTCCTTTGGCGATTGATCCGAAAACAAAAGCACATTCAACATTATCAAGTTTATCGACTAACTTTTTTAATTCATTTTCTAAGCCGAATGTTTTTGAAATAATACTTTTTATTTCCTCGTAAAGCGGGTGAGCTTTATTTAATTTAAAAAAACGCATATTTCCGCGACGCTCATCTAATAATATCCTATCTTCCACTAAATTATCCAAATATTTTTGATAATGACTCGGTTCTTTCTTTAAGTTTTTGGCAATTTCTCTAAAATAGTATTCCTTTTCTGGGTTTTTAAAAAATAGCTCGATGATTTCTCCACCGCCCTTTTTCAAGAAATTTAGCATAGTATGTTTGATAATTTTTATTTCAATTATTCTTGATTATATTATACACTATTTATGTACAATTGTACATACTTTGTATATGGTGGCTAACATTAGTAAATAATTACACATTTATCAAGAGAAGGGTTAAATTATCCCAAAACTTCCCCCCACTTCTCAATTTCCCCAATAATCCCCTCAGAATTTTGGCAAATTTCAGACTTTAGGACTACATAATAAAAATACTCCAACTTTTTGGAGTATTTTTATTATTTTGATAATTTATTTTTCCCTGTTGACAATTTTGCATAAAAGAGATATTCTTTTTTGAAACATAAATATCATAAACTATTGGTCATTAACAAAAATTTATAAAAATGGAAACAAACGATGAGCCGCAAAAAGACGAAGTAACTCAGCGTGATTTAGAAATTCTCGAAATTTTTATTTCTAATTCATTGGAAGCCACTGTCAGGGCCAAAAAAGCGATTATTTGGTTTTTACGCCAAAGTAATTATTTGCAATCCAATATTGCCATGTCCATCTCATCACCTTCTAGGAAAAGCGATGAGTATAAATGGGCTCAGGAAGTTGGCATTGCTCTTCATGACATGAGATTGCCAATCAGGATAGATGACCTCTTTTCTTTAATGAGGATTTCAAAACGTTTTGTTTCTCATTGTGGAGTGGCAAAGAAAATTAGTGATGATCTAATTGAACTTGAAACTGGTTGGGACAGTGAACATCAGAGACATGTCCCGGTAGACCTTCTTGGTTATACAATTTGGCTGGCTGACGAGTTTTATCAAAAAGAAGTTTATCTGATTGAATTCAAGCCCGCAGAAGTTAAAGTTGTAAAGCTACGAAAAGATCATTCGGATGTGATAGAATATCATGGTAAAGAGTTTTATGAAGATTGCGAAATTCCTAAAAATCTCCGCGACGTTCAAGCAAGGTGGTAAAAGTCTCAGCTCTTAACAAATAAAGTCTATATCCATGAGATAAGGTATAGACTTTTTATTTTAAGTAAGATTTATCAGCCAATGTCAGAATTTCCACTCACTTCTCGATTTCCCTAACAATTTTCTCAAAATTTTGAGAAACTTCAAAACCTAGGACTACTAACTAAAAAGATCCAATATTTACCGGATATTGCTTAATTTGCTTTTCCGGTTTTTATTTATTAAACTTAAAAATATAGAATAAACAATATGAAAATCACAATTTGCGGCAGTATTGCTTTTTATCAAGAGATGGAGCAACTCAAGGATTCGCTAGAGGCTAAGGGGCATGAAGTTTTTGTTCCCTTGCTCAGCAATGAAGCGCCGGCGGAAATGGGCGGAGGGAAAAAAATATATTTCGATAAATATATTGAAGATAACGGGGGTATGGATGCTTTCCCGCCCGATCATGAACTTTGGGGTTTGAAAGAAAAAGCGATTCGCGATCATTATGATAAAATTGAATGGTGCGATGCGATTCTTGTTTCTAATCATGAAAAAAAAGGTATTGCCGGATACATCGGTGGGAATACTTTAATTGAAATTGGCGTTGCCTTCTTTTTAAAAAAGAAGATTTATATTTTAAACCCCGTTTCTTCGGAGCTTTCTTATAAGCAAGAGATTTACGGAATGAAGCCGATTTTGTTAAATGGAGATATAAATTTGATAAATTAACATTGAATCGGTTAGTTCAAGTTAACGAAAGCGTTAAATAAATAACCGATAATCATTATATTGATTGTAGTAACTCCAAAGAAGTAAATAAGGAGTTTTACCTTCATCACTCTTTTTAGAATAAGAGCTTCCGGCAAAGACAGGCCGACTATCGCCAACATGAAAGCCATCGCCGTCCCTAAGGGGATTCCTTTTTCCACCAAAGATTGCATAATCGGAATTACGCCCACGGCATTGGCATACATCGGCACGGCGACGATAGTCGCCACCGGTACGGCTAAAAGATTTTCGGCGGTGATATAATTTTCAAAAAAACCGGCCGGCACGAAACCGTGGATGGCGGCGCCGACGGCAATACCGATTAACACGTAAGGGGTGATTTTTTTTGTCATGGCTAAACCTTCTCGCCAAAATTTAAACAATAATTTTTTGCGAGACAATTTTTCCGTTTTTATTTCCAATTTGTCGTTTTTTATTTTCCGAACATAATCGGTCACGTATTTTTCCAATTTTAATTTGCTTAAAATAAAGCCGCCCACCACGCCCAATGAAACGGCGGCGACGACATAAAGAACCGTCACTTTCCAGCCGAATAAGCCGGCAAACAAAACTACCGCTACTTGATTAACCAATGGCGATACGATTAAAAAAGACAAGGTAACGCCCAAAGGAATGCCGGCCTCCAGAAATCCGATGAACAAAGGGATGGAAGAACAAGAACAAAAAGGAGTGATTGTGCCGAATACGGCGGCCAATAAATAATCCAGACCATACCATTTGCGCGAAGCCAAAAAGTCGCGCAATTTTTCTATCGGCAAGTAATGGCGAATAATGGCCATTAAATAGTTAATCGCCAAGAGCAGTAATAATATTTTTAAAGAATCGTAAATAAAAAAATTAACCGAGTCGCCTAAATGAGAGCCCTTAATTAAATTGAAAAGGCCATAAGATAAGTAATCGGCCGTTAATTCTAAAGGGTAAAAAATGTTCATAATGATTAATTGAATAAATGATTGATTGAATGATTTTGTGTTTTCGTCGCCCTGTTGGCGGCAAATGAAATTAGATGAAACAACGGTATTGACATTATTTAATTATGGGTATATACTCATAATAGGCAATGAGCAAAGGTCGAATTGCCGCTCTAAAAAATAATGTTATAATAAACATATGCCAAGAATGAATGGAACGGGTCCGATGGGTCAGGGTCCGATGACCGGACGAGGCTTGGGCCGATGTGCTACCGGAGCCAGGATGATGGGACGAGGACAAAGGATGATGGGTGGAGGTTTTCGGGTGTCTTTATCCCCTCAAGATCAGCTTAAAGCCCTGCAAGACGAAGAAAAAGCGTTACTGGAAGAATTGGCGGCGATTAAAGCCGAGCAGGCGACTTTGGAAAATCAGAAGTAAAAGAAGGTTTGAGGCCGGCCTCTTGAAAATAAGGGGCCGGGAAAACCTGTTTTAGTGAATAACCGTTAATAACAGTATTATCTCAATATTTATGCCCAGACCGCGACTGTGCCGTCGAGTAGTATTCAATCCCGCGATTACTTATTTTAAACCTCAGGGCGTTCCTTTGAGGAAGCTTGAAGTGGTGGAATTGACTTATGAAGAGATGGAAGCCTATCGTTTGCGTCATACCAACGGTTTTGACCAACGAACGGCGGCTAAAAAAATGGCCACCTCGGTCAGCACTTATCAACGCATTTTTTATTCGGCCGGTCAAAAAATTGCCGATGCGCTTATCAATGGTAAAGCGATAAAAATTATTAAATAGAACCATGTCTGGCGGATTTATATCTGGCCGATTTTTTCGCCGTTCGGTTTTCCGACGGCGTCTTTTTTAAAGCTGAATAATAGAGCGGCGACGAGAGCCGTGCCGGCTCCGAAGAAGAAGGGGGCCTGAGGATTGATATAACTCCATAAAGCGCCGGCGATGACTGATGCGCCCAATACGCAAAGACCGGTAATCATTTGATAAGCGCCGAAAGCGGCGCCGGATTTGCTCGGGTCTATCGTTCGACCGATATAGGCGCGACTGATACCGTCATTCAAGGCCATGTAGAGTCCGTAAAACGGGAACAAAACCCAAATCCAAAAGTTATTTTGAGTTAACCCCAATCCCAAGTATATCAAGGCGAACATCCAAAAGCTGGCGGCCAAAATTCTTTTTGGGCCGATTTTATCGCTGAGCACGCCGATGGGATAGGAGAAAATCGAGTAGCTGATGTTATAAAGGACATAAGCGGCGACCGTTAAGGTAATCGTCAAGCCCAAATCTTGTGCGCGCAAGATTAAGAAAGCATCGGAACTGTTGCCGATAGCGAAAATTAAACTGACGATCAGAAAAAATTTTAAATTCTTGTCTAATTCTTTCCATTTAAATTTCAAATTTAATTTTTTGGGCGCGGCGGCCTCGTTAACGACCGTAACAATCGGTTTCTTTTTTTCTCTGACAAAAATAATCAGCACCAGAACGCCGATGACCGAGGGAATGAAGGCCAAGAAGAAAATGGTGGAATAATTGTCTTGGAAGACGGCAATTAATGCCAGAGACAATATGGTGCCGACGACCGCTCCCAGACTGTCCAAGGAGCGATGCAATCCGAAAGCGCGTCCGCGTTTTTCCGGCGGAACGCTTTCTAAAATCAGGGCGTCTCGCGCCGCCACTCGCGTTCCTTTGCCGAAGCGGTCGATAAAGCGGGCAAAAAGTACAAAGGGCCAAACATGGGCAAAACCCAATAACAGCTTGGAAACGCCGGATAAAGAATAACCGATGGTGACAAAAATTTTTCTTTTTTTCAGGTGATCGGAAATCCAGCCGGATACCAGTTTTAATAGGCTGGCCGTTGATTCGGCTACGCCTTCGATTAAGCCGATGACTGACGCCGGCGCGCCCAGAACAACCTTTAAAAAAATCGGTATAATCGGATAAATCATTTCCGAGGCGATGTCGTTAAAGAGGCTTACTAAGCCCATCGCCCAAACATTACGCGGTAATTTGTGATTATTTTCCATATGTTAGTTTAAGTAATAAATAAATATCGGTTATTTAATTTTAACTCGGTCTATTCTTAAAGTCCAGACGATCGCCTGTCGGGTTCCGGTATTTATGTTATAATGGGAGATATTTATTAATTTTATGAAACATCCTCAATCCGTCGGCTTGGCTCTCGGTTCCGGCGCTTTTCGCGGTTTTGCGCATATTGGCGTGATAAAAGTTTTGGAAAAGAAAGGCGTCGCCATCGATTATATTGCCGGTTCCAGTATCGGCGCTTGGATTGCGGCTTATTATGCCGTTTTTCAAGACATTCGGCGCTTGGAAAATGATTTGTTGGCCGACCCCAAAGGCGGTTTGGCCGCTTTTATCGACCCCAGTTTGATCGGCGGATTTATCGGCGGGCGCAAATTAAACAGTTATTTGGAAAAAAGTTTGGGGCGGCACAGTTTTTCTTCTTTAAAAATTCCTTTGCGGATTGTGGCCACGGACTTGATCAGCGGTCTTCCGTTTATTTTTAAAGAAGGCGACGTGGCCAAAGCGGTTCGGGCCAGCACGTCCGTTCCTTTGGTTTTCCGGCCGGAATCGTATCAGAATAAGTTGTTGGTTGACGGAGCACTAAGCAATCCGGTGCCGGTCGGCGCGTTGAAAGAAATGGGCGCGAAGTCGGTTATCGCCGTCAATCTTTATCACAGAAACGAGTTCGTCAATCGTAAATTTACGATGTCCAAAATTGCTCTAAGAAGCATGCGTATCGTTATTCACAATTTGGCGAAAGTGGATATTAAGGAAGCGGCAGCGGTTATTGAGCCGGATTGTTCGCCGTTCATCAAAAAAGAAGGCTGGGGAAAATATTTTACGACCGAAGTGATTGCGGCTTTGATTACGATCGGCGAAGAAGCGGCGGAGCGAGCCTGGCCGGCGATTGAACGGGCGCTGGCCGAAGGGAAATAAGCTGTTTATGAAATATAAATTTTATACAACTTCGCAAAAAGCTTGGGACGGGATGTTTGAAGCGATGGCGGCGGCGCAACAATCCATTTTTATTGAAATGTACATTTTTGCGGATGATACGCAGATAACGCATGATTTTTTAGGGTTGTTGAAAGACAAGGCGCGCGCCGGTTTGGAAGTTGTAATTATTGCCGACGCTTATGGCAGCGCTTCCTTGCGAAACAGCGCGGTGGACGAACTACGTTCGGCCGGTGCGGAATTCATTTTTTTCAGTCACTGGTTGCGACATACGCATCGCAAAATTTTAATCGTTGATAACGCGGTGGCCTTTATCGGCGGAGTGAACATTGAAGAAAAAATTCGGCATTGGCGCGATTTGCAAATCAGATTGCAAGGCCGGATTGTCAGACCGTTGTTGAAGTCCTTCGCCTATACTTATGAAATGGCGGGCGGCAAAAAGGAAAATATTTTGCAATACCGTCGCTTGCCTTTGATTAAAAAAATCAAATCCTGGATTACGGATAATTTGACGGACGCCGATAAAACTTATCATTTGAGCGGGTATTATCGAAAAAAAATTATTGCCGCGCAGACATCCATCTTGATAGTGACGCCTTATTTGTTGCCGCCGCGTTGGTTGATTGCTTTGTTGGACGACGCTTGTCGCCGCGGGGTTAAAGTAGAAGTTCTTATTCCGCGGGATACGGACGTCAAACCTTTAAACAAGATTAATTATTGGAACGCCTGTCGGTTGGCCGATTACGGGGCGGAAATTTATTTGATGCCGTCCATGAATCATGCCAAAATAATGTTGATTGATCAGGAAGAGGGTGTAATCGGTTCGCAGAATATTGATATTTTGTCTTTTCGGTTGAATGTCGAGGCGGGCGTCTTTTTTCGGCAAAAAGATTTGGTTAACGATTTGCAACATCTCGTGACGGAATGGAAAAAAGAAGCGACGCTTTTAACAAGCACGCCGGATAAGATAAAATGGTTTGATAAAATTTTAATCCGGATCTTAAAAATTTTTTATCCGATATTTTAAGACTTGTCTTTTGTGCCGGTTTCCGCTATAATAGCGGCAACATTAATTTTTAAATTTAACTTCCATGGCCGATAGTTTTATTAAGATCAAGGGGGCGAGAACCAATAATTTAAAAAATATCAGCCTGGACATTCCCCGCGACAAGCTGGTGGTCATTACCGGTTTGTCGGGTTCGGGCAAATCTTCTTTGGCTTTTGATACCGTTTATGCCGAAGGACAGCGGCGTTATTTGGAATCATTATCTTCTTACGCGCGGCAATTTGCGGGTTTGATGGACAAGCCGGAAGTGGATTTGATTGAAGGGTTGTCGCCGGCGATTTCTATCGATCAACGCGCCGCCATGCATAATCCCCGGTCTACGGTCGGCACGATTACGGAAATTTACGATTATTTGCGTTTATTATATGCTCGTTCCGGAACGCCTTATTGTCCGCATTGCGATTTGAAATTGAAGAAAGCGGCGGAAGAGAAAAAAACCGTCAAGAACATTCGCGGTCGGGACATTAAATCTACCAAGCTGGAGAGATTTTTTTATTGTCCGTCTTGCGATTATCGCCGTCCGGAATTGGAGCCGCGCGATTTTTCTTTTAATTCCGCCAGTGGCGCTTGTTTGGTTTGCGGCGGTCTGGGAACCAAGGCGGAAATTGATCCGGAATTGTTGTTTAATCATAATCTCAGTATTTTGGAAGGAGCGATCAAACCTTTGGCCCATACGAACTCCAACGGTAACGGTCTATTTTTGGATTTGAATGAATTGGCGACGCGTCATAATTTCAGTTTGCGCGTGGCCGTTAAAGATTTGGCGCCGGAGAAATATAAATTAATTTTGAAAGGCGACGGACAATTTCCGGGATTGTTGGCTTATTTGGAAGAAAAATATGACGGCACCAAATCCAATTTCGTCAAACAAGAGATAGAGAAAGTGATGCGCGTGTCTTTGTGTCCGGCTTGCCACGGTGCTCGTCTTAAAACGGAATCGTTGACGGTAAAAGTCAACGGCTTGTCCATTGCGGAAATCAGCAATAAAAGCATTAAAGAATTGTTGATATTGTTTGACGGTTGGTTGAAAAAGCCCGCCGTTTTGAATGGTGGCGCTAAAATCGGCGAACCGATAATCAAAGAAATGGTGAAGAATCTGGGATTTTTAAGCGATGTCGGATTGGATTATTTGTCTTTAAGCCGCAGTGCCGTCACTTTGTCGGGCGGCGAGGCGCAACGGATTAGGCTGGCTTCTCAGGTCAGCTCAACTTTGAGCGGCGTCTTATATGTTTTAGACGAACCCTCGGTCGGTTTGCATCAGAGAGATAACGATAAATTAATCGCGACGTTGAAAAATTTACGCGATAACGGCAGTACGGTTATTGTGGTGGAACATGACGCCGCGACTATCTTGGCGGCCGATTGGTTGGTGGATATCGGGCCGGGTGCCGGTGATCTCGGCGGAGAGGTGTTGTTTACCGGAACACCGGACAATATTAAAAAATGCGCCGGTTCTTTGACCGGAGCTTATTTGTCCGGTAAAAAACAAATCAGAATTCCCGAGAAATTTCGGGCCGGTAACGGTCAAGCGTTGAAAATCATCGGTGCGACCGAGCACAACTTAAAAAATATTGATGTGGAGATTCCTTTGGGAAAACTGGTGGCGATTACCGGCGTTTCCGGATCGGGCAAATCCACTTTGATGAACGATATTCTGGCCAACGCGCTTAATCGTAAATTTTATCGCGCCAAAACGGAACCGGGGGCGCACCGATCTCTCGTCGGCCTGGAATTTATTGATAAAGTGATTGATATTGATCAATCGCCCATCGGTCGGACGCCGCGCTCCAATCCGGCGACTTATACCGGTCTGTTTACCTATATTCGCGATTTGTTTGCCGATTTGCCCGAAGCTCGGGTGAAAGGCTTGGGGGCGGGACATTTTTCTTTCAATGTTCCGGGCGGGCGTTGTGAAAATTGTTCCGGTGACGGCGTGATTAAAGTGGAGATGCAATTTTTATCCGATGTATATTTGACTTGTGAAGTTTGCGGCGGACGCAAGTTCACGCCGAAGGTCTTGGATGTTTTATATCAAGGAAAGAACATCGCCGAGATATTGGATATGACCGTGGCCGAGGCGCGAGAATTTTTTCACGGTCATTCGGCTTTGAGCCAGAAATTAAACACTTTGGAAGAAGTGGGGTTGGGTTATATCAAGCTCGGTCAGAGCGCTACGACCTTTTCCGGCGGAGAAGCCCAGCGCATCAAATTGGCGACGGAGTTGTCGCGTCGGGCGACCGGAAAAACTTTGTATATTTTAGACGAGCCGACGACCGGTTTGCATTTTGCCGATATCGATCGCTTGTTAAAAGTATTGAATATGTTGGTTGATCAAGGTAATACCGTTTTGATTATTGAACATAATTTGGATGTCATTAAATCGGTGGATTGGGTAATTGATTTGGGGCCGGACGGCGGAGACGAAGGCGGTTATTTGGTGGCTGCCGGCACGCCGCCGACGGTGGCGAAGACCGTTAAAAGTCACACGGGACGGTATTTGAAGGAAGTGTTATAAATATTATTGATTAAAATTTTAAAAGACCCGATGATCCGGGTCTTTTTGGTTTCTGATATCATTTTTTTTATAAATCGGCCACAAGTTTTAATTCCAGTTTTTCCGTGGCCGTGTCCAGGGTGGCGAAGGTCGCTTGATGAAAAGTTCCGGCGATATTGCCGGGATTAACGACGATGGCGGAACCGCGTTTGGAGAGCCAGGGTTTGTGAGTGTGACCGTAAAAAATAAAATTTAAATCTTGCGGCGCTATTTCCGACAGTTCGGAAATTTTTTCCGGTTCGTGGCAGAGGCCGATGTGCAAGCCGCCCAACTCGATGATGCCGAGCTCTCCGCAGTAGCGGATATTTTTACATTTATCCAGATCGTTTTCGCGGTATAATTCGATATTTCCACGAATTACAAAAATCTCGCCGTTGAAATTAGCGGCGAGCCAAGCGGCGGTTTCTCCGGTAGTCATATCGCCGCAACAGAGAATTTTTTCTATTTTGTGATTACGGCACCAAGACAGGCATTTGTCCAAATTGGCGAGATTGTCATGGATGTCGGAAATGATGGCGATGAACATATTGTCGAACGTTTATTTTTTACCGCGCAACTTTATTTCATAAGCCATTTGTTCCAATTTTCTGAGATGGCCGCGCGCTTGATCGTATTTGGTGCGAAGATAACCGGTTAAATCAAAATCAACCAGCTGGGCCATAATGTCATCGGCAATTTTTTTTATTTTGGCGACGTCGTTGAATTTTCCGGCGGCGGCGCGGTTAGTGGCGTAGCGGACCAGTTCGCCGATCAGGTCGCAGATGCCGCCCAGATAACCCTCGTAATCCAAATCCAAACTTGATATGGCGGAGATTTTTTTGCCTTTGATCGTCGCGTGAAAAGTACTGGCTTCCAAATATTCTTCCACGGCGGCTTTATAGGCCCCTTCGCGATTCAGGCGCGCCGCGCCGAAACGGGCTTGCAAATCTTTTAAAGCTTTTTCCGCGTCGTTGAGTTTGACGACGGCCGATTTAAAATCTTGGCGTTGCAGAGCGAAGATGGTTTTTTTGGCTTCAAATAAAATATTATTGGCGGCGCTGATGATTTGTCGGCGTTGCGATTCGTTGGCTTGGTAGTCTTTTTTTAATTTTTCTAAAAATTCGGTCTCGATCATAAAATTTGATTAAATTACCCGGAACACTTCTTCCAGACTGGTTTCTCCGGGTAATGCTTTTAAAATGCCGTCTTGCAGTATATTGATCATCCCGTCGGCGGCCGCGGCGGTTTCAATTTCAAAATCGGTGACGTTGGTAGTTTGAATTAATTTTTGAATATCGGGCGTCATGGCAATGGTTTCATATAATCCCAATCGGCCTTTATAACCGATTTTATTGCATTGGTCGCAACCGTGGCTGGTGTAGAAAACTAGCTTGTCCGGAATTTTGATTTGAGGGTTTTTAATTTTACTCAAGGCTTCTTGCGCTCGTTTTAAATCTTCCGGAGAAATTTTGGCTTCTTGCTTGCAGTGTGGACAGAGTTTGCGCACCAAGCGTTGGCCGATAGTAAATTCAATGGCATTCGCTAGGGTCTGACGATCTAATCCCAAGCCGGTAAAACGAGAAATTGCGCCGGCGGCGCTGTTGGCGTGAATGGTGGATAAAACCAAGTGTCCGGTCATCGCGGCTTCCACGGCGATTTTGGCGGTTTCCTGATCGCGAATTTCGCCGATCATCATGATGTTCGGATTTTGACGCAACAACGAACGCATCGCCGCCGCAAAAGTATAACCGCGTTCTTCGTCAATTTGAGTTTGCATCACGCCCGCCAATTGATATTCAATCGGATCCTCCACGGTGATGATTTTGACGTCCGGTTTGTTTAATTTGTTTAACACGCTGTATAGAGTGGTGGTTTTGCCGGAGCCGGTCGGACCGGTGGTCAGAATAATGCCTCGGGTTTTTTTCATGGCCTGTTGCAGAGAATCAAAGGAAACGGAAGTGATGCCCAATTTTTCCATATCTAAATTGGCGGCGGAAGTGGACAGCAAGCGGATAACGATGGTTTCGCCGTAACCGCCGGCAATAATGGACAAACGACAATCAATTTTCCGATCGGGCAAGTAAATGGTAAAGCGGCCGTCAAAAGTGGCTCGCCTGACATTGGTCGGCGCACCGGCCAATATTTTTATTTCCGACAATAGCGGCAGATAGCTGGTTTTCGGCAAACTGAGCACATCGTGTAAAACGCCGTCTATGCGGAAACGAACCTTCACATCGATGTCCGTCGGTTCAATATGAACATCGCCGGCATCGGCGACCACCGCCAAGGCGGCGATTAAATTGATCAGTTCGCCGGTGGGGATTTCTTTTACCGTTGCGGCGATTTTCGGTAAATCGCGGCTCAGTTCTTCCGCTTGTTTGACTCGCTCTGCTTTGATTTTGATGCCGCGGCCGATAGTTTGCGAAATGACGATATCGTATAATTCGTTGACGTAATCAAAGTTGCCGATAACACGATAAACTTCTTCCAAGGAAGTTTCGCCGTCCAAAGCTTTTAATACCCCGTCTTGCAACATGGTAATCATGCCGTCTTCAATGGCTTGTTGGAGAATTTTAAAAGAAGGCGCTTGATCAATGGTTAACTGCTTGATCTTATCGTCCATGGTAAAGACTTCAAAAATTCCGGTACGCCCTTTATAGCCGGTGAAATTACAATGCTCGCAACCGGTGCCTGCTTGATATAGTTTCGGTAAATTGGCCGGAATATCGATGCCGGCTTTGGGAGAAATAACCGACAAAATTTTATTGATTTGTTCGGTTTCGCTTTCAGTCGGCACATGTTCGGCGCGACAGTGCGGACAGAGTTTGCGCACCAAGCGTTGACCGATGACGGCATTGATTGCCGGCACCAAAAAATATGGTTTAACGCCGATGTCAATCAGACTGGGAATGGCATCGGCGGCGCTGTTGGCATGCAGAGTGGATAATACCAAATGGCCGGTCAGAGAAGCTTGAATGGCTATTTCCGCGGTTTCCAAATCGCGGATCTCGCCGATCATCACGATATTGGGATCTTGACGCAGAACCGAGCGCAGACCTTCGGAAAAAGTGTAGCCGCGTTTGGCGTCCACTTGGCTTTGATTAATGCCCGGCAATTGATATTCCACCGGGTCTTCCAGAGTAATGATTTTGGCTCCCGGTTGATTCAGTTTGCTTAAAATCGCATACAAAGTGGTGGTTTTTCCGCCGCCGGTCGGACCGGTAGTCAAAATCAGGCCGTTGGGTTTGGAAATTTCTCTGTTTAGAATAGGCATGATTTCCGGGCGAACGCCCAGTTTTTCCAATTCCAGCACGGTGGTGGCGGAATCCAAAATACGCATCACCACGCTTTCGCCGTAAGCGGTCGGCAAGAAAGAACAGCGGACATCGATTTTTTTGTTTTTTAAGTAAATGGTATAGCGACCGTCTTGAGGTTTATTGGCGATGTTAATTTTAACGCGCGCCAAGATTTTCAAACGAGAAATTATTTTATCCCATTTCTCCCGACTGATTGTCGCCGCATCTTGCAAAACGCCGTCCAGGCGCATCCGAATAGCCACGCCGCTCTCTTCCGCTTCAACGTGAATGTCGCTCGCTTCAACCTTAATGGCCGTGGCCAGCAATAAAGTGATAACATCGGTGATGGTGACATCGTTTATTTTTTTGTCCAGGCTTTTGTAATTGGCGATATCCGCCGCGAATTTTTCCAAATTGGCTTCGCTGATTTCTACGCCGCTTTCATATTTTTTGGTCGGCGGCAGAGCTTTGTAAGCGTTAAAAGCGATGTCCAGGCTGTTTTGGGAAATCAAATATAACTTAACTTCGGAAAAATATTGGTCGCTCAAACGGGTCATTTCATCTTTAACGGCGGCGGTAGGCTCCAAACAGGCAATCCGAATATTTTTGCCGTCGTAATAAAAACAAACGGCCCGGAGTTCTCGGGCGCGTTCTTCTTGAATCAAGATTAAAGCTTCTTGGCTAATCGGAAAACCGGACAGGTTGACATAGTCCACGCCCATTTGTTCCGCTTCTTTTTTGGTCTGTTTTTCAACTTCTTTGATTTTTATCTCACCTTGCTTTTTAGCAAAAAGACCGGTGGTGCTTTCTTCATCGCCGGTCGGATTGATGAGGTTTTCAATGGAAGAGAGATCGCTCATAGTGTTTATTGTCGTCGTCTAAAAAGTCGTTCCAATTTTGCCAGAACGTTCGTCTCGCTCAATTGCAAGAATAGCCCCGTCCAGGCGCTGATTTGAAAAGTGGTCAGGAATGAGCCGATGAAAATGATGAGAACAATCGCCAGAAACATGGTTAAAATCACCAGGCCGCCCAGTTCAAACAAAATACCCAAGAGCAATAACGGCAAAAGAAAGACGCCGATTAACAGAAGCAGAGCAAGGCCGACCAGAAAATTGACCAGGAAAAGAATGACTGCCGTTTCCAGACTGACCAACCAATGTTTTTTAAATAATTTCCAACCCTTTTCCAGCGAGGCCACGAAAGAATAATCGTCCAAAACTTGATAAGCGATGGCATATTTTACCATTAAAGACAGGCCGGCGGCCAAGGGTACGAAAATCACGAATAAAACGATATAAACGATCGTTAAAATTGTGCCGCCTTGTATAACCATTAACAGCAGAGGCAGACAAACGATGAATAAAAGGCCGACAATAATCGCTTTGGTTAAGATGTTCAAACACAAAACCGGCCAGAAATGACGGTGCCCGACGGTTAAACCGTCGCGGACGGACAGCGGCAATATTTTTTTCTTGAGATTCAAAATCTTTTTGACGCTATCCACCAATGAAGCCTGGGAAGAAACGGCCAGCCAAACGATAAAGAGAATCAGGACGGCCGTGACGATCAGCACGGACAAGACATTCAGAATCGTCCAAAAATCATATTGGAAAAGACTGATTATTCCTTGCCATAAGTTTTTTAAGAAATCGCCGAAAGCCAAAATGTCTCCCAAACGAGAATAAAGGTTGTTGACCAAATTACGATTGAGATTCCCGAACAAAAGATGGTATTCCCAGGAGCCGCCGGCGGCGGTTAAAGAGGCAAATAACCCGAAAAACCATAAATATTTGTGTTTCCAAGCGATATTCAGAGATTGTTTTAATAAAGAGCGGTAAGAAAACATAAGATTAAAAAGCTAGTTTTAATTTAGCTTAGTTAATTATTTACTTAAAATTAATTAAAAATTGATTGAAAAATTTCCGAAAGTCTGTTAATATTATAACATAATTTTATAATTAATACCAAATCAACAGCATCTATATGACTAAAGTTATTACGGATAAAAAAAGGGTGGCGGAACTTTTGACGCGAGGCGTGGAAAGAATTTATCCGAATCGCGAAGCTTTGGAGAAAAAGCTGTTAAGCGGCGAAAAAATCCGTTTGTATTGCGGTTACGATCCGACGGCGGCGGCTTTGCACATCGGCAACGCCATTTCTATCAATAAATTAGGGCAATTTCAGGCGCTCGGTCACGAAGTCATTTTTCTAATCGGCGATTTTACGGGCCTGATCGGCGATCCGACCGATAAAAAAGCGGCTCGTCGAAAAATGACGCGCGAAGAAGTTTTGGCGAACGCCCGCGACTATCAGAAACAGGCCTCGGCTTATTTGAAATTTGACGGCGATAATCCGGCGAAAATAATGTACAATAGCGCTTGGAACGGCAAGCTTAACTTCGCAGACGTGGTTGAATTGGCTGCCAATTTTACGGTTCAGCAGATGATTCAGCGCGATATGTTCCAGGAACGGATAAAAGAAGAAAAACCGATTTATCTTCACGAGTTTTTATATCCGCTGACGCAAGGTTACGATAGCGTGGCCATGGAGGTCGATTTGGAAATCGGCGGCAATGATCAGATGTTCAATATGTTGTGCGGACGGGATTTGTTGCGGGCGGTCAAGAAAAAAGAAAAATTTGTGATGACTTTGAAACTGTTGGCCGACGAGAACGGTCATAAAATGGGCAAGAGTGAAGGTAACGCGGTATTTCTGGACGAAAAACCGCATGATATGTACGGACAAATCATGTCTTGGCCGGATGGGGTGATTATTCCCGCCTTTGAATTGTGCACGAATGTCGCGACGGCAGACCTGGTGACGATGGCGGCGGAGTTGAAAAAGGAAAAAGTTAATCCGCGAGATTTAAAAATGAAATTGGCTCGGGAAATTACGACCATGAATCACGGATCGCTGGCGGCGGACGAAGCGCAGGCAAATTTCGTCAAGACGGTTCAAAAGAAAGAGATGCCGACAGAGATGCCGACTTGGAAAGCGAAAAAGGACGAGTATGATATTGGAGAATTAGTGGTGGTTAGTGGTCTGGCTTTTAGTAATAGCGAGGCGCGGCGATTAATAGAACAAAAAGCGATAAAAATAATGGGGAAAGCTCAGGAATTAAAGGTTGTCGATGATTTTAAAATGAAAGCAAATATTAAGAATGTATCTTTTATACAGCGCGGGAAATTGCAGTTTAGAAAAATTATTTGGTAGGATTATTAACTAAAGTATGTTTTTAGAAGAGTTAAAATTAAAAATAAAAGCGTCTTTGGAAATTATCCGGCCGTTTTCCGGCGAGCTGGTTTTTTCTTATCCGCCTAATTCGGAGTTGGGCGACTTGAGTCTGGCTTGTTTTGAATTGGCCAAAACGCAACAAAAAAATCCGGCCGAGTTGGCCCGCGAGTTGGCGGAAAAATTAACAGTCGATCAAGGATTGAAAAAATATTTTACCGATATCAAGGCTGTCGGACCGTATTTGAATTTTTTTATTGCGGTGGCATATCTGGCGGCCGGCACGATCGGCGACATAAAAACCGCCGGCGCCCGATACGGAGACAATAAAAAGGGCGGCGCCAAGAAAGTGATGATTGAGTATTCCAACGGCAATACGCATAAGGAGCATCATATCGGACATTTACGCAATATTTCTTATGGCGACGCGATTTATCGTTTATTGGCGGCTAACGGTTATCGGGCGATTCCGGTTTCTTATATCAATGATTTCGGCATTCATGTGGCAAAAACCATTTGGAATTGGCAACGCCGCTCCAGCTATGCCGAGAGACCGGAGCCGAAAGGTTATCTCTTGGGTAAATGTTATGCCGAAGCCAGTCGGGAGTTGGCCGAACATCCGGAGTATAAAGAAGAAGTGGGCCGGATTATGACGGAGATAGAAAGTCGTTATGGCGCCAATTATAAATTATGGCGGCAGTCGCGACAGTGGAGCATTGATTATTTTTTTTCCATTTATCAAGAATTAAACGTCAGTTTTCGGAAAATTTTTTATGAAAGCGAATTGTTGGACGCCGGTTTGAAATTGGTGGCCGAATTGACGACCCAAGGGATTTTGCGGAAGAGCGAAGGCGCTTTGATTGCCGATTTGGAAAAATACGGACTCGGCATTTTGCCGATTATTCGTTCCGACGGCACGGCGCTGTATCCGGTGGCCGATTTGGCGCTCGCTTCGGAAAAATTCAAGAAATACGGATTGGACGAATCCATTTATATTGTCGATGTGAGACAGAGCTTGTATTTCAAACAACTATTCAAAATTTTGGACTTGATGGGCTATCGGAAATCTTTGCGTCACCTGACTTACGATTTTGTCACTTTGCCGGAAGGCATGATGGCCTCGCGCACCGGCAACGTTATCACTTATCGGGAATTGAAAGCCAAGCTGTTGGAAAAGTTAATGACGGAAATAACACAACGACATCCGGATTGGTCCGTCGATCGCGTGACTGACGTGGCTTTGAATCTGGCGATCTCTACCATGAAATTTGAAATGTTGAAAGTCGGTGCGGAGAAAATAATCACGTTCAATGTCGAGGAAGCTTTAAAATTTGACGGCTACACCGCTTGTTATCTACAATACGGATATGTGCGTTTGCAAAGCATCGTTCGGAAAGCGGGGTTTAGTTTATTTGTCGGTCGACCGGATTTGAGCAAGCTGACCGACGGCAAAGAAAAAGCATTACTGATGAAAATTGCCCGCTATCCGGAAGTTATCGCTCAGGCCGGCGCCGGATATAATCCGAGCGAATTGACCAAATATTTATTTGAATTAGTTCAGCTGTTTAGCGATTATTATCATGAGGTTAATATTTTGAAAGCGGCGACGGCGGTACGTCGCGCCCGTTTGACACTAGTCAAGGCAATCGCCCAGGTGTTGAAAAACGGTTTCGGAATTTTGGGCATCAAAGAATCGGCGGGAATGTAAAGGCAATAAATTTTTTATCAAATATATGTCACATAAAGAATCGGAGAACCTGTTGGACAAAATCGTTTCGCTGTGCAAGCGGCGCGGCTTTGTTTTTCCGTCTTCGGAAATTTACGACGGCTTTACCGCCGTTTATGATTTCGGTCCTTACGGCGTGGAATTGGCGAACAATATCAAACAAGCTTGGTGGAAGACGATGACTCAATATCGCGACGATATCGTGGGATTGGATGCGGCGATTTTTATGAGTCCGAAAATCTGGGAAGCCTCGGGACACGTTAAGGGGTTTTCCGATCCTTTGACGGAGTGCAAAAAATGTCATACGCGCTTGCGCTTGGACGCTTTGTTGGAAGAAGCGGGAATTTTTGCCGATGAAAAAATGAGCGAAGAGGAAATCAATCAAATTTTTAACAAGAACATCAAAAAAATAAAATGTCCGACTTGCGGTGCGGCCGATTTCACGCCCGGCAAGAAATTTAATTTGCTCGTACAGTCTAATTTGGGCAATTTTACCAATGATTGGACAAAGGCGCCGACATATTTGCGCGGCGAAACTTGTCAGGGCATCTATGTTAATTTTAAAAACGTCATGGACACGGCGCGCGTAAAAATTCCTTTCGGTGTCGCGCAGATCGGTAAAGCCTTTCGCAACGAAATTACGGCCCGACAATTTATTTTTCGGACGCGAGAATTTGAGCAGATGGAAATGCAGTATTTCGTTAAGCCGGGAGACGATCAGAAGTATTACGAGGAATGGAAGGCGACGCGTTGGAAATTTTATCTTGATTTGGGTTTGAGCGAAAAAAATTTAAAATGGCATAAGCATGAAAATCTGGTTTTTTACGCGAAAGAAGCGTATGATATAGAATATAATTTTCCTTTCGGCTTTAAGGAATTGGAAGGAGTCCACGCCCGCGGCGATTATGATCTTGTTCAGCACGGCAAATCTTCCGGACAGGAGTTGAGTTATTTGGACCCGGCGACCAATGAAAGATACGTGCCGCACGTCATAGAGACTTCCGCCGGTGTCGGTCGGACTTTGTTGGCGGTTTTGACGGAAGCTTATCGGGAGGAAGAATTGGCCGGAGAAACAAGAATTGTTTTAAAATTAGCCCCGAAATTGGCACCGATTAAGATTGCGGTTTTTCCCTTATTGAAGAACAAGCCGGAGCTGGTGAAGAAAGCGCGAGCTATTTATGATGTTTTAAAATTGAATTGGCGCTGTGAGTTTGACGACAACGGAAATATCGGCAAGCGCTATCGCCGTCAGGATGAAATCGGTACGCCGTATTGTTTGACGATTGATTTTGATTCTTTGGAGGACGGCGCGGCGACCGTCAGAGATCGCGACACTATGAAACAGGAAAGAGTTGATATAGCGGAACTGGAAAATTTTTTTCGGAAAAAGATTTAGTGATTGATCGGTAAAATAAAAATCCTTCGCTCTCGGAATCGAGCGAAGGATTTTTTTTTAAACGGCGCCATCGGAAAAAATCGCGAAAAACTATTGCTACTTATTTTAGTTAGTTGTATAATATAAGCAGAAGATTAATTTTTTATTTTTCTTCAAAAAAAATTTTAAAAACATTAAATTTTTAGAAAGGAGGTGACTATTATGAAAAAGAAAGCCAAAAAAAAGGTGGTAAAAAAAGTGGCTAAGAAAAAGGTAGCCAAGAAAAAGGTGGCTAAGAAACCGGCTAAGAAAAAGGTAGCCAAGAAAAAGACCGCCAAAAGAAAGAAATAATTTTTAAAATTTATTATTTAAATTAATAAGTTTTATTAATTTGAAAATTATACAGAAGCCGTCCCCGTTCTCATTATACGAGGGGGCGGTTTTTGTATAAAAAAACCGCTTGATTGCTCAAGCGGCCGGTTGGTTCGATTTTTTTTGTCGGTTTTTAATGACGGGGTGAAGACGGTGCGGAAATTTTTTCCACGCTGATAAATTTTGTCGTTCCCGGGATTACCACTAATTTTCTGCGGCCGTCGGAAATTATTTTTTCTCCGTTCCGGGCGCGCGCGGTGCTGTCGGCTCCTATTTTAACGACGTGTTGCGGTACGGCGTCGGGAGATTTGACCAAAAAAATATCAATAGTAATTGTTTCTTTTCCGGTCAATAAATGTTTCTTCAACTTAATGGCTAATGAGCTTAAGATGGTTTTTCCCAATGACTCTTCAGAAACATAAAAATTTCTGGTAACCATTCGGCCTTGATAAAAATCACCGCGGCGGTAATGTTTAGGAATCTTGAGGATTGTTAACCCGTCGATGCCTTCATTTTCCGGAACATAAAATTTATTGGCCGGTACCAGCTTTAAGAATTTGTCCGTTTCTTTAGGCACCTTCATTAAAACATTAATGACCGTCAAAAGACGTGTTACCGTAGATTGTCCGCAAATCAAGTCTTTTTCCTTGGCCAGTTCTGTGCCGATAGCGATTCGGTCGGCAATCGCTTGCCGGGTTGTTTCTGTACATTGTTGTTCTTTCATTTCTGAGCTCCTCCAGGGCTTTTAAAAGTTAGATTATTTGATTGTTAACGAATGAATTATTATATCACCTTTTATTAATTATGTCAATAGTATGACGGGACGAAAGAGGGACGGTTCTCTGACTTTATTTTTTCTTCATTTCTATTATTGTATAGTGGGGAAATGACTGACGGAAAAGCCTTAATGGTCGAAAAAGAACCAAGACAGAAAATCAGACGACGGCGGCGCAAATGGCGGCCGGTTTTTTTGACGGTTGTCGCGATATTACTGTTTTTTATTGCCAAGTCGGCGTTTAATGTCGTTCGATTATCGACGCATGGACCGGAAGTTCATTTTTTTGACATCGGACAAGGGGATGCGGCCCTAATCAAAGCTCCCGACGGACAGACCGTTTTATTGGATGGCGGCCCGGATAATTCTGTTCTTCGTCGTTTGGGAGATAGTTTGCCGTTTTATCGTCGCCGGCTTGATTTTGTCATTTTCAGTCATTATCACGACGACCACATCACCGGCTTGGTTGAGGTTTTGCAAAGATATCGGGTAGGAAAATTGATTTTTGCGCCTCCGGAAAGAGAGTCGCCGATTTTGGAAGCTCTTTGGGAGACCGCGGCGGAACGTCGAGTGGAGATGTTGCCGGTAGAGAATATGATCCGTCTTAGTTTTACTCCGGATTGCACTTTAGATTTGTTGAATCCGAATTCTCTGGGCATCACGGCAGACGATAATAATTCTTTGTATGCGAGATTTGTTTGCGATAAGCAAAGCGTTCTGTTTACCGGCGACAATAGCGCCAAGGCGGAAAAAGCTTTATTGGTTTCCGGCTGGCCGCTGTCAGCCGAGGTGTTGAAGGCTTCGCATCACGGATCCAAAACCGCTAACAGTGAAGAATTTTTACGAGCCGTCAATCCGAATTTATTGGTTATTTCCGTGGGAGAGGATAATCGGTTTGGACATCCTCATCCCTTGATTTTGGAGCGAGCCGTCGATTTGGGAATTAGCGTTAAACGCACCGACGAACTCGGCAGCCTTAAAATTTTCAATCGGTCGGAATAAGGAAAAAGTTGATAAAAAACAGAGTATTTTCATTATTTTTAGGCGTTTTTTCAAGTTGACCAAGCGAGACGGATTTGTTATAATAGTTTTAAGGTTTCTAAGCCTTTTTTATTGTTTAAGAATATATGATTATTACCTGGCAAGGACATTCCTGCTTTAAAATTCAAGATAAAATCGGACCGGATGGCGTGACGGTCACGACCGATCCCTTTGATAAAGATTTGGCCACTAAGGCCAATTTGAAAGTTCCGAATTTTGAATCGGACATCGTCACGGTTTCTCATCAACATCATGATCATAACAACGCGGGCGCTTTGCGCGGCGTGCCCTTTGTGATTGATTGCGCCGGCGAATATGATTTTAAAGGCGTTTTGATTGAAGGGATCGATTCTTATCATGATGAAAAGAACGGCGCGGAGCGCGGCATCAATATTATGTATCGGATAGAAATTGACGATATCTCCGTGGCGCATCTCGGCGATCTCGGTCATGTTTTGGATAATACTCAGTTGGAGAAACTGGTCGGGACCGACGTCCTGCTGATTCCGGTCGGCGGTAAATATACTTTGGACGCGAAAAAAGCGGTGGAAGTGATTTCGCAGATTGAACCGCGAATCGTGATTCCGATGCATTATAAAGGCAAAGATTCTAAATTGGATATTGAGGGCGTAGATAAATTTATCAAAGAACTCGGCTTGACGCCGACTTATGAAGAGAAGTTAAAAATTTCCAAAAAAGATTTGCCGGCGGAAGACATGGAGTTGGTGATATTAAGTTTTTAAGAATTTAAATAAACAGATTAATTCTGCGGTTTGGCCGCAGGATAGCTTACAATGTATATGATTCACCCGAAAAAAGAAAAAACCCTGGTTATTCTCAAGCCGGATGCCGTGCAACGCGGTTTGGTCGGAGAAATTATCAAAAGAATTGAAAATACCGGTTTAAAATTGGTCGCTTTGAAAGTGACCATGGCCACCGAAGATCAATTATGGAAACATTACGCCAAAGATGAAGAGTGGTTTCTAAAAAAGGGAAACCGCATTATAGAAGATCGTCAAGCGGCCGGCATGCCGGTTGACAAAGAGGCGTTGGAATATGGTAAAGACATCGTTCGTTTATTGGTTAAATTCATGACCGCCGGTCCGGTGGTGCCGATGGTCTGGGAGGGCAATCAAGCGGTCGGTATCGTGAAAAAAATTATCGGTTCAACCGAACCCTTGTCTTCCGACAGCGGGACGATTCGCGGCGATTATACTTTAGATTCTTATGAGTTGTCGAGCATAGACGAGCGGGCCGTTCGTAATTTGGTTCATTGTTCCGACCCGGTGGCCGACGCCGAAAGAGAAATCCCTTTGTGGTTTACGCCCGAGGAAATTCTTAAATATCGCTTGGTAGCGGAACAGATTCTTTATGATGTTGATTTGAACGGCATCAAGGAGTAATATTGTCATTGAAAAAAAGGTTATGGCAGACGATCATCAGAAAAAAAATTTGTTAATGTGGGTTGTCGTGATTGGTTTGACGGTGCTGATTTTGGCGGTGTGGTTTTTTAATTTAAAGAATATTTGGCGGGCCAATACGGGAGCGATTGTCGATGTTGACGATTCGGAATGGCAAAAATTTAAAATGGAATGGCGACAGGCGACCGAAGGAATCGGCGAAAATTTGGAAACGTTCCAACCGGAATCGACAAGCACGCCACTTGAAATGGAGAGAGAAGAGGCAATTCCGATTTCGGAAAGCCCAGCTGACACGATTATTTTAGAACCTTCCAAGCCGGCTCCAACGAATTGTCCGGAATATATAAATTGTATGCCGACTGTCGGAACCGAGCCGCGACCCTGCAATATTCCGCCGGGATGCGAGGATATTACGGTAATCGCTTATTAATCCCCTTTGTTTATATGTCTAAACCAGCTAAAGAAAAAAAAGAAAACGCGAAAAAGGAATCAACGGAGGGATCCGGAGACGCTTTGGTTAATTTACGCAAGAAAACCGCTTACGGCATCGTGGAAGAGCAACCGATTGTGGAGGAAATGCAACGAGCGTATCTGGAATATGCCATGAGCGTTATTGTTTCCCGTGCCTTGCCTGATGTACGCGACGGCTTGAAGCCGGTACATCGTCGTATTTTATATGCGATGTGGAGTATCGGGTTGAGAGCGGGCGCCAAATTCCGCAAATCGGCGACAGTCGTCGGTGAAGTTTTGGGTAAATATCATCCGCACGGCGATTCGGCGGTTTATGAGTCCATGGTCAGAATGGCGCAGGATTTCTCCATGCGTTATCCTTTGGTGCGCGGTCAGGGAAACTTCGGCTCCATGGATGGCGACAATGCGGCGGCGATGCGTTATACCGAGGCCAAGCTTTCGGCCATCTCCGAAGAAATGCTTTTTGATATTGAAAAAGATACGGTAGATTTTATTCCGAATTATGACGGTAGTCATAAAGAGCCGCGATTGTTGCCGTCCAAATTACCGAATTTGTTGTTGAACGGTACCATGGGCATTGCCGTCGGCATGTCTACGAACATCCCGCCGCATAATTTGAAAGAATTGGCCGCGGCAATCGATCATTTAATCGTCAATCCGGAAGCGAGCGTGGAAGATTTGACGCAATTCGTGAAAGGACCGGACTTCCCGACCGGCGGCATTATTTATGACAAACAGGAAATTTTGGCCGCTTATTCCACCGGAAAAGGCGGAATCGTTTTAAGGGGTCGAGCCGAGATTGAAGAAGAAAAATCCGGCGGCTTCCGGATTATCGTTTCGGAAATTCCTTATCAGGTCAATAAAGCCGATCTCGTGGAGAAAATCGCCGAACTGGTTAAAGATAAAAAAATCGAAGGCATCAAGGGTTTGCGCGACGAATCGGATAAGGATGGTGTGCGCATCGTCGTGGAATTAAAAAGAGATTCCTATCCCAAGAAAATTTTAAACAGTTTATATAAACATACTTCTTTACAAACGACTTTTCATTTGAACATGTTGGCGCTCGTGGACGGCATTCAGCCGAAAGTTTTGACTTTGAAAATGATTTTGGAGGAATATATCAAACATCGCGAACAAATCGTCCGTCGACGTACGCAATTTGATTTGACTAAAGCGAAAGACCGCGCTCATATTTTGGAAGGCTTGATGATCGCTCTGAAACATATTGACGAGGTAATCAAAACAATCAAAGCGTCCAAAGACAAGGAGGTCGCTCGAGTCAATTTAATGAAGAAGTTTAAATTGTCGGAACGGCAGGCAGTGGCGATTTTGGAAATGCGCTTGCAGAATTTGGCGAATTTGGAGCAATTGAAGATTGAACAGGAATTGAAAGAAAAAATGCGTTTGATTAAGGAATTGGAGGCTATCTTAAAATCGGTGGCGAAGATTAGGGGAATCGTTAAGGATGAATTGCAGGAATTGGCTGAGAAGTATGGCGATGAGCGTCGAACGACGGTTGTTGCGCATGGCGTCAAAGAATTCAATATGGAAGACTTGGTGCCGAACGAAGAAACGGTGGTGATGATGACGCGCGACGGCTATATTAAAAGATTGGAGCCGGATACTTTTAAAGTTCAAGCGCGCGGCGGCAAAGGGGTAATGGGCCTGACCACCAAAGAAGAAGATACGGTGGAATTTATGTTTTCTTCGCAGACCCATAACGATGTTTTATTTTTTACGACCAAGGGGCGCGTTTTTCAATTGAAAGTTTATGAAATTCCGCAGGCTTCCCGCGTGGCCAAAGGCACGCCGGTAGTCAATTTTTTGCAGCTTATCGGCGGCGAGCAGGTCTCTTCAATCTTACCTTTGGATAAAGCGGTTTTCAGCAAATATTTATTTTTTGCGACTGCCAAGGGCTTGGTTAAGAAAGTGGAATTGGGCGCTTTTGCCAATGTCCGCCGCAACGGTTTGATCGCGATTAAAATTAGGGACGACGATAAATTGATTTGGGTCAAACCGACTTCCGGCAGTGATCATATTCAGATCATTACCGCCAAAGGTCAGGCAATCAGATTTAAGGAAACGGACGTTCGCGATATGGGTCGTGGGGCGGCCGGTGTTCACGGAATCAGACTTCATAAAGACGATCTGATTATCGGCATGGGAATCGCCAAGACCGACAAGGAAAAGAAACGTAATTATCAGATATTGACTATCATGGCGAACGGTTTCGGCAAGCGCACGGATTTTAACGCTTATAAAGTTCAAGGACGAGGCGGGAGCGGCATTAAAACCGCCAAAGTCACCGCCAAGACCGGCGACATTACCAACGCTTTCTTGGTCAACGCCGACAATATGATCGATCGGGATTTGGTGGTGGTTTCGGAGAAAGGACAGGTAATCAGAACACCGTTCAAATCGGTGAGCGTTTTGGGTCGCGATACGCAGGGCGTGCGCGTGATGCGCTTTAAGGAGGAGGGCGATCAAGTCGCGGGTGTGACCTGGGTTTAGCTTTTATTAGACATTTTTTAGCTAATTTTAAATCAGATACCAACAGCCCTGAAATTTCATTTCGGGGCTGTTTTTGCTTGGTATTGACCAATTTTATATTTCATAGTATACTGTTTTAGTGCCGATCGTCTCAATAATCAGCATTCCTATTTTGTCCGAGGAGAGACAGACAAAAAAGTAATTTAACAAAAAATAATTTAACAAAAAACCCAAAAAATGCTAGAAGAAAAAGCCATTCAAGAAATTCTGGTAATTTCTGCCGAATTAGCGGAATTTCAAAGAAAATTTTTGGCAGAAGGATTGTCTGCCGAAGACAAAGTGTTTATTTATCAAGATCCGAATGAAGCGGCGCGATTATGTATTACGGCGATTAAAAACAGAAACAGAATTTCTGATTTTTTAAAACACCGTCAAACGATTGTGACCCCTTATTCCGACGATGAATTTATCGTGCAAGATAAATTTGTGGTTGACGTCACCGACGAGGCCGCGGTTCAGATTGAGTATATCGGAAAAGCTTTCAGAGACTGGTTTCTCGACAAAATTGAAAAACCGCTTTCTCCGAATTTTACTCTTGATTTGAGTGTTTTGCTCAAGCCGCTGATTGATCGTTCAATCATTAACGGTTTAAGCAAAAATCGCGCTTCGGTCACCCTGAGAGAATTATATTTTCTCATGAAGAACGAACAACTTGATAAACATGATTTTCATGTATTTTACATCCCTGACGCCCAAGGAATTTTGCGGGCCGTGGATGTTTGCTGGAGAAAGCGCGGTTGGCATCTATACGGACTTTCCGCCAAAAAAGCGCGTAAACGTCCGGCCGGATGCATGATTATTTCTCGCAATCTTGCCGCTTAGTTTTCGGAAATTACAATCCATAACCCTTTCAATGACCAGATTTTAAACACTGGGAAATTGAAAGGGTTTTTTCTTTTTGTCAACTCTATAAAAAAAGTCGGAATTGAGATATAATTTCTATATGAACAACTCTTTGATTTATTTTTTATTGATTTTTTTAACTTTCGGCTTGCTGGTCGTGATTTTTTTGTTGGTGCGCAAGCAGGCGGGCGGCGGAATGAGCGGTTTGATTGAGCGGTTGGAAAAACAAAATAGCGAGGTCGCCGAACGTTCCATTCAGCAGTCGGAAAAATTATCTCAATTGGCGCGGCAAAATAGCGAGTTGCGTCAGGAATTGGATCGTAAATTGTCGGAAACGCATCGGACCAATCAAGTGCAGTTTGGTCAAAATGCCAAAATCGTGCAGGATATCACTTCTCAGTCGGCAAAATTGATTGCCGAGGTGACGGAAAAATTGACGAAATTGGATGAAACCAATAAACAAGTGGTTAATTTTTCGGCTCAATTGCAGAATCTTCAGGATATTTTGAAAAATCCCAAGCAACGCGGTATTCTCGGCGAGTATTTTTTGGAGGAAACTTTAAAAAATGTTTTGCCGCCGAAATCTTATCAAATGCAGTATCCTTTTAAAGACGGAACGATTGTGGACGCGGTGGTATTCGTCAAAGACAAAATCATTCCGATTGACGCAAAGTTTTCTTTGGAGACTTACGAGAAAATTTTGAACAGTCGCGACGCCGAACAGCGCGAAAAACTGGAACAGCAGTTTAAACAAGATTTGAAAAATCGCATTGACGAAACGGCCAAATACGTAAAGCCGGCGGAAAAAACTTTGGAATTCGCTTTTATGTTTATTCCTTCGGAAGCGATTTATTATGATTTGTTGGTTAATAAGGTTGGTGCCGGTAAAGTTAACACCCGCGATTTGATTGAATATGCTTTTCGCGACAAGAAGGTCATTATTGTTTCTCCGACTTCATTTTTTGCCTATTTGCAAACGGTTTTGCAAGGCTTGAAAGCCATGCAAATTGAAGAAAAAGCCAAGGAAATTCGAGCGAATATTGAAAAATTGCAGCGGCATATGGGCAGTTACGATGAGTTTATGAGGAAGCTGGGCTTGTCGATGTCTGCCACCGTCAATCATTATAATAACGCTTACGCCGAGTTTAAAAAAATCGACAAGGACGTGACGAAGATTACCGATAAGGAAAGCAAAATTGAAATTTTAAAGATTGAACGGCCGAAAGACAATAACGCCTAAGTGGGCGGCGCAAGGTATGTCTATACAAAAAACAGTACCGGAGATTAGAGAAGCAATCTTGAAAACGATTGCTTTCTTTGATTTGTTCGATTATCCTTTGACCGCCTGGGAGATCCAAAAAAATTTATTATTGCCGGCAAAGTTGGGCGAAATTATCGCCGTTTTAGACCAAGAAACCGATCCGGAATTGGTGGCAGAAAAAAATATTGAGCGGAAAAACGGATTTTATTTTTTAAACGGTCGCGCGGCAATAATCGATTTACGACAAGTGCGGTATAATTATTATTATCGTAAAATCAAGATAGCTCGACGTTTTGCGCGTTTGTTCGGTTTTTTTCCCTTTGTTCGTGCGGTCGCCTTGGCTAACGTTATCGGCGACGGGAATCTGCGCGACGAGAGCGACCTAGATTTTTTTATTGTCACCGCGCCGCGCCGTCTTTGGCTCGTTCGCCTCTATTGTGCCGGTTTGGCCAAAGTTTTAAATCGTCGACCGACCGCGACGGATAAAAAAGACAAGCTTTGTTTGAGCTTTTATGTGTCCGAAGAGCGTTTAAATTTGGAAGACCTGAAGCTGGCGGATCAAGATCCGTATTTTATCTACTGGCGGCGCAATCTGGTTTTGTTGTATAATAAAGACAGAACTTACGAGAGATTTTTGGCCGCCAACGGCTTAGAAGAGGAGTCAGTCTCGACGCCGGTTTTCGGCAGAAATCCTTGGTTGGATTATTTGGAGAAAATTTCCAAAACCTGGCAATTAAAAATAATGCCGCCGCTTTTGAAAGCGGCCAATAATAATTCCGATGGCGTCGTGATTAACGATCAGATATTAAAATTGTATATTCGCGATCGGCGCCGTCAATACGCTGAAAAATATGATTGTAAAATTAGAGAAATTTTTAAAGAAAATTGTTGAGTGGGGATTGTATTTGTTTATCTTTTTATTGCCTTGGCAAACCAAGTTAATTTTGCGTCCGGCGGCCGTTAATTTTAAAGAAGTCGGTCTTTATGTCAGCCACTTGTTGCTGCTGGCGATCTTGATTTTGTTTTTCGTTTATAAATTAAAAAAGAAGGAATCCAAAGAGAAAATTACTTTAACTTGGTTAGCCTTGCTCGGCACCAGCATTTTTATTCTTGTTTCTTTCTTTTTTTCCTCTGATCAAGTGCTGTCTTTTTATCATTATTTTCTTTTTCTGTTAGGTATCGGTCTATTCTGTTTGTTGCGGGAAGAGGTGTGCGTGATCGACGGTTACGGATGCTTACTGAATAAAACCAAAATTATTTTCAGTTTCTTGGCTGGTATTTTTTTGCAAGCGGTACTGGGAATTTATCAATTTTTAACGCAAAGCTCTTTCGCTTGCAAATATTTGGGCTTGGCACGACATGATCCCGGCGCTTTGGGAACGGCCGTGGCGGAAGCCGCTTCCGGTCGTTGGTTGCGCGCTTACGGCGGCTTTGATCATCCGAATATTTTCGGCGGAGTGTTGGCTATTTCTTTGATCTTGGCGGCCTATTTGTTGGCGCGAAAGAAAATGATTACCAAGAATCGGGAAATTACCGAGTCAATTCTGATTTTCATTTTTTATTTTGTTTCTCTTTTCGCCTTGTTTTTCTCTTTTTCTCGTGCCGCCTGGTTGGCTTATGGCGTCGGCTTATTGATTTTGTTGGCAATATTTATTTTTCAGCGGGATCGGTGGGCTATCGGTCGGTTTCTGGTGTTGATGTTTTTCTCGATCATCATGATTTTGATTGTCGCCATTCCTTATCAAGATTTATTGCAAGCGCGAATTAACGGCGAGATGCGTTTGGAGCAGAAATCTTTAAATGAAAGAAAAGAACAATTATTTCAGGCGCGGGATATGATTCAAGAAAATTTGTTGTTTGGCGTCGGTGTCGGAAATTATGTGGCGGTCTTGGAGAAGGGAGACGGGCAGGCTCAAGAGCCTTGGAATTATCAGCCGGTTCATGACGTTTTCTTGTTGTTGTGGGCGCAGAGCGGCGTTTTCGCTTTAGCCGGATTTCTGATCTTTTTACTTTCATTGACGATAAAAAAAAATCGTCGACGGACTTTTCCGCTGGCGATTCTCGGTGCACTGGCCGTGTTGATGTTGTTGGATCATTGGCTGTTGAGCTTGCCTTTTGGAGTCTTGTTTTTGTTCTTGATTTTGGGGTTGCTATAAACGGTTTTTGAAAGCCGGCGGCGACAGTTTATACGGTAATTTTTTTGCAGAAACATTAAATCTTTTTCCAAATTATCTAAAGTTTTTTTCAAGATAGCGACATTTTTAACGTCGCTATTTTTGATTTGTTGTTTTAATAAACCTAAAACCGTGGCCATGGTGCCGAAATAGTCGTCGCTTTTGATATGGAATCTGACGCTGGCCTCGTCTTTTACCAGCCAGAGGAGAGGGGTGATTTTATATTTCTTAAGCATACATATTCAAAACTCTAAGGTAAAATTTTTTCCGCTTCGGTCATTTCTGTGGAAAAAATTCGTTAGCACTCGTTTTTTCTTTACGAAATGACAGGCGTTCTAAAAACACTACCTTAGAGTTTTGATAATTCTTCTAAATAATGCTCGCAAATTTATTTTTTCCGATAATGAGATGGTCTAACACTTCTATGCCCAAAATATTGCCGGCCTCGATCAGTTTATTGGTGATTTCTACATCGGCTTTGGTGGCTTTCAAGACGCCGGAAGGATGATTGTGAGCGATAATTACGGCCGCGGCGGAATATTCCAAGGCCGGCCTAAATACTTCGCGCGGTTGAACCAAAGAGGCGTCCAAAGTGCCGATGGAAATAACTTCGTCATGAATTAGTTGATAATGAGTATTTAAATACAAACCGCGGAATTGTTCTTTATTCAAATTCCCCATTTCTTTCAAATGTTCAAAAGCTTGTTTGGCGGTGCGCAGGGTGATGGACCCGCCGGGTTTTTTTTGATAAAAACGACGTCCCAGTTCGAAACAGGCGACTATTTGGCAAGCTTTAACGATGGGAATTTTTAGATCTTTTTCAATCACGGTTGGATCTTTTTGATAGGCGATGCCTTTTTCGCCGTATTCGCGCAGTAAACGACTGGACATGGAAAAAACTTCTTCTTTTTTCGTGCCGACGCTCAGAATTACGGCCAAAAGTTCGGCCGAGCTTAAAGCGCCGACGCCGTCTTTGATTATTTTCTCGCGCGGCTTCTCATCATTGGCCATATCCCGCACTCGCAAAATTTTATATTGCTTGCCGTGATTTAAAACGAAATTGCGATCGCTGATCTTATAAGGCATAGAGTTAAAATTAAATAAGCCGAAATTATTTCGCTTACTTTAAATTATATCAGAGATGTGATAAATTTAAAACACGAGATTTAAATAATTCGCTCACGATAAATCAAATAATATGAATAAATATAAAATAAATGTTTTGTCAAATAAGGTGCGCTTAATAACGATTCCGATCAAAAACGCGCCGACCGTGACAGCTTTGATCATGATAAAAACGGGTTCTAAATATGAAACTCGTCGTAATAACGGGATTTCACATTTTTTGGAGCACCTGTTTTTTAAAGGGACGATTCGTCGACCCAGTACTTTAGCTTTATCCAGCGAATTGGATGCTCTCGGCGGCGAATATAACGCATTTACGGCTAAAGAATTTACCGGCTATTGGGTCAAGGTCGCCAATTCAAAAGTCGGGCAGGCCCTGGACATCGTCAGCGACATGTTGTTGAATTCGCAATTTGACGCGGTCGGACTTGAACGGGAGAAAGGCGTAATTATTGAGGAGTTGAACATGTATGAAGATAATCCGCTGATGCACGTGGAAGATGTGTTTGAAACCTGTCTTTACGGCGATACTCCGGCCGGTTGGGAAACTATCGGTACGAAAGACAATATCCGGCGCTTTAAACGCGAGGACTTTATTAAATATTTGGAAGCGCAATATGGCGCGAACAGTATCTATGTGGTTTTAGCCGGCGGAATCAAAGAAGCGGATAAAAAAATGGCGGCCAAGATGTTTGCAGTCTTTAAGAAAAATAAATGGCAAGATAAATTGCCGGTTAAAGAACGACAAAGCGTGCCGCGAGTGCGGGCGGTTTACAAGAAGAACGACCAGGTTAATTTGTCTTTGGGCGTACGCGCTTATCCGCTCGGTCATCCGGAAGAATTTAAGGTCAGATTGTTGGCGATTATTTTGGGCGGCTCCATGAGTTCGCGCCTGTTCATTAATTTGCGCGAGAAAAGCAGTTTGGCTTATTATGTGCGAACGATGTCGGAATTTTATTCGGATTCCGGTTATTTGACGACGCAAGCCGGCGCGCCGATTGCGCGAACGGCGGAGGCGGTTAAGATAATTTTAGAGGAATATCGACGAATTAAGGAGGAATTGGTGACCGCCGCTGAGTTGAAACGAGCCAAGGATATGTTGCAAGGCAAGATGTTGTTGCAAATGGAGGCCTCGGACAATTTGGCGAATTGGTATGCCCGGCAAGCGGTTTTGCGCGGTCGAATATTGACGCCGGCGGATTTCTTGGCGCGAATCAAGAAAATTACGGCTAAAGATTTGCAGGTTACGGCCCGGAAAATTTTTGTTAACCGCGGTTTGAATTTGGCCTTAATCGGCGCGGCGCCAGAAGAGAAATTAAAAAAGATTTTAAGATTTTAGCTTCATTTGCGAATTTCGGGAGGGTTAGCTACTATATATATATGTCCAAAAATAACGATCGCTTAATCAGTCCGATTGAACGCCAAGGCGACGACGCCCTGGATCTTTCTTTGCGTCCGAAAACTTTGGGCGAATATATCGGACAAGAGAAAATCAAGGAGAATTTGGGAATTACGATTGCGGCCGCCAAAAAGCGGGGTGAGCCGATTGAACATGTTTTATTGTACGGCGCCCCCGGGCTCGGAAAAACGACCTTGGCGCATGTCATTGCCAATGAGATTGGCGCCAATATTCGGGTCACTTCCGGACCGGCAATTGAAAAAAGCGGTGATTTGGCGGCGATTCTGACAAATTTGGAAGAGGGCGATATTTTATTTATTGACGAGATTCATCGTTTGAACAAAACCGTAGAAGAAATTTTATATCCGGCCATGGAAGATTATGCTTTGGATATTATCATGGGCAAAGGGCCGACTGCACGAACTTTGCGCTTGGATTTACCGAAATTTACGATTATCGGCGCGACAACTTTAGCGAGCTTGTTGTCTTCGCCGTTGCGCGACCGATTTGGCGTCACCCATCATTTGAATTTTTACGAAACCAATGATGTCGAAAAAATCATCAAGAGAAGCGCCGGTATTTTAGGAGTGGCCATGGATGGAGACGCTCAACAGGAAATCGCCAAACGTAGTCGCCGTACGCCGCGTATCGCTAACCGTTTATTGAAACGGGTTCGCGATTATTGTGAGGTTAAAGGCGACGGGCGGGTTTCTCTCAAAGACAGTTGGGACGCTTTTCGGATGCTGGAAGTTGATGAGCTCGGGTTGGATTTGATCGATCGTCGGATTTTAGAAACGATTATCGATAAATTCAAGGGCGGTCCGGTCGGTTTGAATACTTTGGCGGCCTCAACCGGCGAAGAAATGGATACGATTGAAAATATTTACGAACCGTATTTGATGCAACTCGGATTTTTGGATCGTTCGCCGCGCGGACGAATCGTTACGACGCTCGGGTATCGGCATTTGGGACTGCCAGAACCGGAGACGGGGAAATTGCTTTGATTATGTATAAAGTACAGGATTTCGATTATCATTTGCCGGCGGAATTAATCGCTCAGCAACCTCAAAAACCGCGAGATTATTCGCGGCTTTTATTATTGAACAAGAAAACCGGCGCGATGGAACATAAATGTTTTCATGATTTGGTCGATTATTTAAAGCCCGGTGATTTATTGGTGTTAAACAATTCCAAAGTTTTTCCGGCGCGCCTTATCGGGCACAAAGCGGAAACGGGCGGCCTGATAGAAGTTTTTTTACATAAAAAATTGGCTAGTCGGCAAGCGATTGATAGCACAACTTCGGATCAGGCGCCGTCCGGTAATCTTTGGGAGTGTTTGCTCGGCGGACGGATTAGAGAAGGATTGAATATTGATTTTTCTTGCGGTTTGCGGGCGGAAGTGATTAAAAATAATAATGATGGTACTTGGCGGGTCGGCTTTAATTTTCGGGACGAGAAATTTTGGGCAACCGTCAATAAAATCGGTTTGGTGCCTTTGCCGCCGTATATCAAACGCGGTCAAAAAAATACGAGCGATAAAAATAATTATCAGACGGTCTATGCCGACGACGCTAAAGTCGGTTCCGTGGCCGCGCCGACAGCCGGTTTGCATTTTACCAAGAGCCTATTGAAGAAAATTAAGGCGCGCGGCGTAAAAATAGTGTATGTAACTTTACATGTCGGGTTGGGTACGTTTGCGCCGGTCAAAACGGAAAAAATTAAGGAACACAAGATGCATAGCGAACGGGCGGAAATAAGCGCGTCAACCATTCGGGATATTTTGGCGGCGAAAAAAGCGGGTGGTCGAGTTATCGCTGTCGGTACAACGAGTTGCCGAACCTTGGAAGCGCTGAATTTCCGGGAGCTCAAGATTGACGGTCGGAAAAAGTCGGCGGTCAAAAAACAGGCTTTTTGGACGGATATTTTTATTTATCCCGGTCATAAGTTTCAGGCGGTGGATGCTTTAATCACTAATTTTCATTTGCCTAAATCCACTCTTTTGATGCTTGTGAGCGCTCTGGCCGGTAAAAAAGCGGTTGACAAGGCTTATCGCGAGGCGGTACGGCGACAATATCGCTTTTTCAGTTATGGCGATGCGATGTTTATTTATTAAATATTAGCTAATTTCAACCGTTTGATTTTTTTCAGATTTTCTGATATAGTAAAGGTTGATTATTGCTTCTAATATCGATTTCGGCGGTTTTAATCATAATTTTTATTACTATGAAGAAGTTTTTAATATTTATTTGGGAAATTACCAAGGTAGTGGCGATTTCTTTGGCCATTATTTTGCCGGTGCGTTATTTCTTGATCCAACCGTTTTATGTCAAAGGAGCTTCCATGGAGCCGAATTTTCACGATCATGAATATTTGATTATTGATGAATTGAGCTATCGGTTTTCCTTGCCGATACGCGGGCAAGTGGTGGTCTTCCGATATCCACGCAATCCGCAGGAATATTTTATCAAGCGAATTGTCGGTTTGCCGGGGGAAGAAATTCAAATCAAGGATGGTACGGTAGTTGTTTTTAATGATAATTATCCGGAAGGAATGACTTTGGAAGAAAAATATTTATCGGCCGATCTTATCACGAACAATCAAAGCGAAGCTCGAATTGAATTGGCCGCGGACGAATATTTTGTTTTGGGCGATAATCGAAACGCCTCCAAAGATTCTCGCGATTTCGGACCGCTTAATAAAAGTTTTATTACCGGCAAGGTCTTATTTCGCGGTTGGCCCTTGGATAAAATTACGGTTTTTGATCAAAGCTATTGGGCGCAATATAATTAATCGGCCGTCGCTTGCTTAAGACTTATTTAAGAAGTTAAAAGTTCAATCAGTATGCCCAGACGCAAAAAAAATCTGCCGGAAACAAGCAAAAAACCGGCCGTCAAATATGAAAAAATCTCTCATCGTTTATTGGGCATGAAAGATTTGGTCGGCACGGAATATCTTGGTTTTGACGTGGTGATGAATAAAGTCTGGAATTTGGCCAAGCTTTACGGTTTTACGACCATTAAGACGCCGATTTTGGAGACCTTTGATTTATACAAGAAATCAACCCGCCGCAATACCGACCGGGAGTTTTATTTTGTGGAAGGCGAAAAAAGCGAACGCGTCGTTTTGCGTCCGGAAATAACCCAGGGAGTCATTCGCGCTTATTTGGAAAATAATTTGGCGGAAAACGGTTTGCCGGTGCGATTATTTTCGTTGGGGCCGATTTTTCGTCATGAGAAATTACAGACCGGGCGTTATCGCGAATCCACTCAAGCCAATTTGGAAATCATCGGCGAAAAAAAACCTTTGGCCGAAGCTTTGTTGATTACGGTGGCTCATAATTTTTTTGCGGAACTGGGAATTAAGGTCCAAGTACAAATTAATAGTCTGGGCGCTTCCGAGTGCCGACGGGAATATGGCAATAAATTATTGGCGTTTTATAAAGAAAGGGGCCGACGCTCCAAACTTTGTCATTATTGCAAGAAGAATTTGGGTAAAAATTGTTTAAGCTTGTTGGATTGTCGGGAAGAATGTTGCACCAAATTGCGGGAAGAAGCGCCGCAAATTGCCGATTATTTATCGGATGAAAGTCGCGAACATTTTGCCAAGACTTTGGAGTTCTTGGATGAGCTTAATATCAATTATAATTTTAATCCTTATTTGGTTCGCGGTTTGAATTATTATAACGATACGGTATTTGAATTTTGGCCGATTAATGAAGAGGGTGCCTTGTCCGGTAAAGTGGCTTTAGCCGGCGGCGGACGTTATGATTCTTTGGTGGAAACTTTAGGCGGAACAGCTACTCCGGCCATCGGGTTGGCCGTCGGCATTGAAAGAACGATGTCGCGCCTCAAGGATCGTCATTTGTTGCTGGGCAAACCGGAGAATGATGTCGTTTTTGTCGCTCAGTTGGGCGATCAGGCAAAATTGAAAGCGATGCAATTATTTGAAGATTTGCGACAAGCCGGATTTAATGTTCGCCAATCGTTCGCTTCCGAAAGTTTGAAAATGCAATTGGAAGAAGCGACAACCATGCAGGCCAAGACCGCTTTGATTTTGGGGAAAAAGGAAATCATAGACGGCACTATTTTGATGCGCGATATGGATTCCGGCGCTCAAGAAACCGTAGTTTTTAAAAAGATTAAAGAACGTTTGGCCAGAAAAGATAAATTAATTGAAAAAAGAGTTATCAATAGAAAGGAGGGGGGATTATATGGCTGATTTTAAAAGAAAACCGGGGGAAAGTTTTGAGAGCTTTTTGCGGAAATTCAAGAAAGGCTTGAAGAACGGTAAACGTTTGGAAAAAGCGCGTGCCCAACAACACCTCAAACCTAAAAAAACGAAACAAGCGCAGAAAAAATACGCTTTAACGAGTTTGGAATTGAGCAAGAAGAACGAGTATTTGCGTAAGACCGGCAAATTGCCGGAAAGTACCATGCGCTCTTAATATATTTCGATATATTTAATGATAAAAACCCTTCTTAATCGAAGGGTTTTTTGTTTTCATTGGTCCGGTTGTCGGGTTGTCGTCGAATAAGAATTTTCATGATTCTCCTTTTCCGAGGTTGTCCGTGAGTATTTTTATTTGTTGATTCTCGGCAAGAATCTTTTGATGTTGTCCAAGGGTGATCGTCGTGCATGCTGTTTGATTCGATCGCGAGCGTGTTTCGTTTTGACGAATTTCAACCAATCGCGATTGGGATGAGGACGATTTTTTTCCGTAATGATTTCTACCAAGTCGCCGTTTTTCAATTCTTGATCCAGTTTGCCCAATTTGTCGTTGATAATTGCGCCGCTGGCTTTATTGCCGATGTTGGTGTGGACCGCATAAGCGAAATCAACCGGTGTGGCGCCTTCCGGCAATTCAAAGACATCTCCTTGGGGAGAAAAAACGAAAATGCGATCCCGAAAAATATCCAATTTTATGTTTTTTATCAATTCGTCGGTGCTGAGTATTTCCTTTTGGATTTCAATGATTTCTTTTACCCAGCCCGGCGTTCGGTAATCGGCGGGACGATGTTGGTTTTTATAATACCAATGAGCCGCCAAACCGTAGATGCTTTCTTCATGCATCTCCGAAGTGCGAATTTGAAATTCCGCCGCTTTGCTTTCGGGACCGAAAATAGTCGTATGGAGCGATTGATAACCGTTCGGCTTGGGTACCGCAATGTAATCTTTAAAACGGTTAGGCTTCGGTTTCCAAATCGTATGGATTATTCCCAAAGTTTTATAGCAATCATCGATAGTCGGCACGATTACGCGTAAAGCGAACACATCGTAAATTTCATCGAATCTTTTGCCTTTTTCCTGCATTTTTCGCCAAATGCTGTATAAATGTTTGAAGCGGATTTCTATTTTATATTGCAGGCCGGCCTCGTCCAGTTTGGGAATGAGAATGCTCTTGATTTTTTGGAAAAAACGATTGCGTTCCACTTTTTTTTCCACTTCATATTGGTATTCCAATTCATGAAATTGATCGGGGTATAGAAATTTAAAACAGATATCTTCCATTTGCCATTTCAGGCGACTGACTCCCAATAAGCCGGCGATAGGCACATAGATTTCCATTGTTTCTTGAGCGATGCGCTTGCGTTTTTCCGCGGGCAGTCCTTCCAGCGTACGCAAATTATTGAGCCGATCGCAAAATTTAATGAAAATTACGCGCAAATCGCTGGTCATGGCCAAAAACATTTTTTTTAGATTTTCCCGATAACGCTCAATGCCGCGATATTTTATTTTTCCGAGCTTGGTGATGCCGGCTACCAGAGTGGTGATTTCCGTGCCGAAGCGATGTTGAATTTCTTCCAAATCATGATCGGTGTCTTCCGGCACATCGTGCAGAAGGCCGGCGGCGACCGTCGCCAAATCGGCTTTTATTTCCGCCAACATGTAGGCCGTGTGCAGAGGATGTTGAATATACGGTTCGCCATTTTTACGCATTTGTCCTTGATGAGCGGTTTCGGCAAATTTAAAAGCTTTGACGAGCACGGCGACGTCGTCATGAGGATGATTTTCTTGAAATTTTTTGATTATTCTTTCGATAGTCATAAAGACCGGCAATGAAGTTTTTGAAAACCGTCCCGTGATTCGGTTCGGACTTTTTATTTTTTATCTTTTTATGATATAATTAGCGTACAATAAAGCTACAATATTATAGCATGAAAGGTGGTAATTTAGAAGTCGTTATTTTTTACTTTGATGAGTAAAAAAATCAGGTTAATCATTTCAATTATCGGTTTTTTGGCCATGTTGACGGTTGCCGGTTTTGCGCTGGCCGCCGATTTTGGCGTGGAGGCGGTAAACTCCGGTTTGGCCGGGTCTTTAAGCGACGCCGATCCGCGCATCATTGTCGGTCGCATCATTCAAATCATTTTAAGCTTTTTGGGCGTGATTGCGGTTGTCATTATCATGTATGCCGGGTTTTTATGGATGACTTCCAACGGCGAAGAAGAAAAAGTTTCTCGGGCAAAAAATATTTTGAAGAATGCTGTTATCGGCTTGATTATAATTTTGTCTTCTTGGGGAATAGCCACTTTTATTTTGTCCCGGTTGGGAGCGGCTACCGGCAGTGGTCAGTTTGACGGCAGTAATACGGCCGGTGTCGGTTCGGTTTATCCGGGCCTGGGGGCAATCGGTGCTTGTTCGGTAGAAAGCGTTTATCCGTCCGACGGTCAGGACGATGTGCCGCGCAACACCTCCATCATGACCACTTTTAAAGAAAAAATACAATTGAATTCGGTGTGCGTTAATAGTGCGGGAACGGCTTGTGCCTGCGATCAGTCGGATTGCAACAAAATTAATCCGGCGGCGATTCGTCTTTATAAAACTGATTTGGGCGACGCCTGCACTTCCGTTTGTCCGGAAATTAACGGCAATATCACCGCAGTATCAGTTACCGTGACCGGCGACGATCGGGTTTTGATTTTAACCCCGGTTGATTTGTTGGGTTCGCCTACGGATAAAATAGGGTATTCTGTAAAATTTACCGATGCCGTTAAAAAATTGGACGGATCGTCAATGTTTAAAAATTGTGCCGCCGATTTGGTCGCTTGGCGATTTGTGGTCAGCAGTCGGCTGGATTTGACGCCGCCTTTGATTGTTCCTGCCGGAATTTTCCCTTTGCCCGACAACGAGAAAGATTTATATCAAGCAATTACGCCGGCGCAAGCGGCCACCGGTGCCATTACGGTAAATGTCGCGCCGCGAATTTATTCCGCCGCCGCCGTACAGAAGATTACCAGTTTGCCGGCGGGATTGGCGGCAGAGCTGGTTTTGGATTATCACGGTTCAATTGCCGCCTTTAAGTTAACGGTCCCCGCCGATGCGCCGAACAAAATTCAATTGTTTGACGAAGCCGACAACCTGTTGGGCCTGGCAGAGTTCGATGCCGAAGGCGTCGCGGTTTTTGAAAATTATTTCACTTTTAAAGCGATTGATCATCCGGCCGGCAGTTTATGGCAAGTGAACATCAAACCGGAAGTGTTGGCCGACACTTTGACCGTCAATAACACCGTATATACTTTCGCCGCGACGGCGGAAAATAATTTTATCAGAGTTCCCGCTCCTTTTGCGGCCGACAAACAGGCCGCTTATATCGCCGCTAAGATTAATGGCCTGGAAATACAAGCGGTCGCGGCTGGCCGGATTATCAATATGCAAGCAAAAGTGGCTGGAGCGGCCGGCAATAGTTTACTTGTCACTACTTCCAATAATACGGCTTTGACAATCAAGCCCTTGAGCGGCGGCGTGGATCGTCAAGAATCCAGTCAGACCAACGATAAAAAAGATCGGCCGATGAATTCCGCCATTCAACTTAATTTTAATGAAGCGATTAATCCGGCGACGGTTTCCGGTTTGGCGGCAGACGTGTTTGATCGTATTCGCGTCGTTAATGCCGTTGATAGTTATTCGGCCGGAACGGCTTGCACCGCTAATGCGCAATGTCAATCGTATAAATGCGAGAACGGTCAGTGCGTCGGCAATCATGTGGGCGGCAAATTTGTGGTCAGCAACAATTATCGGACGGTTGAATTTATTTCCGATGTGAAATGCGGCGTCAACGGTTGCGGTGAGGAAATATACTGTTTGCCGGCGAATAGTCATTTGGCGATAGAGGTCGTGCCGGCCAATTTGCAGACTTGCGAAACCAGCGAAGACTGTTTGGCTTTCAGTCCGTTTAAAATTTGTTCCGCGACGGGGTTCAATTATAAAACTTGTCAGAATGAAATCGGCAAGAATTATCCGGTGGCCAATTTGAGTTTATTGGACGGAATCGTCGATGCGGCCGTTAATTCTTTTGACGGCAATCGGGACGCTTATGCCGACGGTCCGCTTGATTTTTATAATGATAATTATGAGCCGCAGGCGAATATCGGATTGAAAGATAAATATCGCTGGTCTTTTTATGTCAGCGATCAAATCAGGTTGACCCCGCCGCAAATCACTGTCGTGATGCCGGCGCAAGGCCAAGCCGGCTTGAGTTTGGCCGAGCCGATTAAAGTCAGTTTTAACACCTTGATGATGAATAGCAGTTTAAGAACCGGGCGCATTTCGGTTCCCAGCGGCACGTCTACCGTCGCGCATCAAGCGGTTAATTTGCGCAGCACCTCTCCCAATCCTTTGGGCTATTGGATTTCGGCCGATAATCAAGACACTCCGCCTTTGGACGGCGAACCGGATTTAACGGTGATGAGTATTTTTCATTCTCCTTTCCAGGAGTCCGTTACTTATCAGGCGCAGGTCGGTTCGGGGGTTAAGGATATTTATCAGAATTGTTATAAGCCCAGCGCCGGTCCGGGTTGTCTGGTGACGGCCGAACAACCTTCTTGTTGTTTTGGCGTCGCCACCGACACCTTGGGAGCGGACGGCAGTTGTCAATAATTTTAAAATAACTTGAAATTAATTTTGTGTTTAAAAAAATCGCCAAAAATTTATTGATTTTTATTCTGCTCGCCGCCGGCCTGTTGGCGATGCGCTTGGCCTTGGCCGCCGATTTTGGCGTGGAGGCGGTAAACTCCGGTTTGGCCGGGTCTTTAAGCGACGCCGACCCGCGCACCATTGTCGGCCGCATCATTAATATCGCTTTAGGTTTTCTGGGCGTGATTGCGGTCGGGTTTATCATTTACGCCGGTTTTATTTGGATGACTTCCGGCGGCAATGAAGAAAATATTATCAAAGCGAAAAACATTCTCAAGAATGCCGTCATCGGTTTGATTATCATTTTAGCTTCTTGGGGAATCGCCACTTTTATAATTTCTCGTTTGAGCGGCGCGGTGGGCGGTACCGACTTCGGGTCTTGTACGACGGGGCAGGTTATTTCTTGCGGTTGCGGAGGAACAACAATTTGTTCCGACGGCTCTTGGAGTGCTTGCGTCGGATCGAACTGCAGTTTGGTCGGCGGCGGCGATGAACCGATCGGTTGCAGTGCCAATTTGGAAATTTGCAGTCCGGTTGATCAAATTTGCGCCCCCAACGATTATTGCGATCATAATGATTGTCTTTGTAAAGATAAGGTGTCTTCCGGAGATTCTTGCAATGCCGATCCGAGCCAGGCCACTTGTCAAGCCGACGATACTCGTTGCGGCGCTTATTCAATTTGTAATCCGGAAACCTGCCTTTGTCAGGGCGCGCCGGTTATTACCGGTATCAGTCCGGTTGGCGGTTTCTGTTTGGACGGCGGTCAATCTTGTTTTGAAGACAGCGATTGCGCCGGTACTTGCGATCAATCGACTCCCAACGGCTCAGCGGGTAATTTAATTACGATTTTCGGCCGGAATTTCGGCGATTATGTGGCGGGAAACAGCCGGGTAATTTTTCAAGGAGGACCGGCGGGGAATCTGGCTCGCGACGGCATTCCGCCGGCAGAGCTTAATGCGGCTTGCGTTGATTTTTGGAGCGACAATCAAATTGTCATTGCCGTTCCGTCCGGAGTGGTTACCGGTCCGATTGCAGTGGTGGATCAAAGCGGCTCCCGCGACAGCACGAATGATGTTATTGGTCCGATAATTGCCGATTTTCAAGCAAACAATATTGTTCGTCCCGGGTTATGCGCTCTCAGCCCCGTTCGCGGTGCGCTCAGTTCCGAAGTGGACTATCAAGGAGTAAATCTTTATGCCGGCGACGCTTATTTTGGAAATTATCAAAGCAATGTTTTGGCGTTAGAATCGGCTTTTGTCGATCAAGCTGGTTTGAGCGGTTCGGCGTTGATCCCCAATATCAAATCCGGCGATTCCGGCAGTTTTGTGCAAAAGAATCTTGGCGGTAATTTGGAAAAAAGCAATTATTTGTTATTTACCAAAGAAAAAGAACCGGGGGCGGGACCGTTTATTTCCGCTTTTAGTCCTTCGGCCGGACCGAGCGGCCAATATGTAACGATTCGCGGCCGTGATTTTGGCGGCACGCGCGGTTTATCGCGAGTGTATTTTAATGATACAGAAGCCGTTTATGATTTTCCGGAGCCTTGCGCCGATACGGTTTGGGGAGACGATCAAATTATGGTTAAAGTGCCGAACGGTTTGAGCGACGGTCAATATGCCATTAGAATCGATTTGGGAGGAACGATTATCGATACTCAGGCTTTGAATCCCGGCGCTTTTCAAATTGACCAGGACTTAACTTTGCAATCAAGTATTTGTAAAATTGAACCGAAAAAAGGACCGGTGGCTTCGCCGGTAACGCTGTGGGGAGAATATTTTGGTCGCCCGGGCGGCGCCGGTTTGATTAAATTTAATTTTGACAAAAATGCCGCCGGTACGATTGCCTCGGACGGTCGGGCCGACATGATTGAAACTTCCGTTCCGGTCGGAGCGATTACCGGACCGGTTTATGTAATCAATAAGAGCGAATGGGGGAATGAAGTTAATTTTACGGTTGGTGAATGTTCTCTCGACGCTGAATGCGGCACTCAAATTTGTTGTCCGCAGGATACTTATAAAAAAGGCCGTTGCGTTGATGATAGCGGCGATTGCTTTTTAGATATACCGACTTCGGTTTTTGAATGGAGCTTTAGTACCGGCTTCGGAACTTCCACGCCCAACCCTTATGCTTACAGTTGCGCCGGGTTGTCGGATTATTACGGTTCTTGTCAAACCGGTTCCGCTTGTCCCAATGTGCCGGGAAACTGTTCTCCTTATGCCGGCGGCGGCGAAAAAATTGTTGCCGTTTGCGATTTCAGTTGTGGCACTTTACCGGGCTGCGGGAGTTTCGGTTCGAATAATTGTTCTTATGATGCCACGATTAACAAATGCGTAAAAAACGGCGACGGATCGGAATGCGACCTCAACGAGGATTTTACTTATGAACTTAACAATTTGACGGTGGACACCGTCAAAACCTGCAACGCGAACGGCCAATGGGAAATTGCGACCGACGCTTCTTGTCCCGTTGATTGGGTGAGAACGGTCGGCGATAAATGTATTGATCCGAATTCCAGTTGTTCTCTTTGTTCTCTTGATTTTAAATGTGAAAAAATAAGTCCGACCGACAGCCGGGGAAGTTGTGTCAGCGCCGCCGTGTGTCCGAGCGGAGCGACTTGTCGCGATAATCCGGTGGCCGGCGAAGCGGACAGTTGTGTTATCGCCGATACCGCGACTTGCGATTGTTGCTGTACTATTGGGCAAGATACTCGTGACTGTTGTGCGCCTCTCACTTGCGAAGGAACTTGCGGGGCCGATACCGGTAAAACTTCCGGGGCGACCTTGGGAAGATGTGGCGGTTGCGCCTCGGCCGGAGATACTCCCGCCGAACGCGATGCCGCTTGCAATTGTTCCGGACACACCGGCCAATATTGCGATATTAATAATCCGGCTTTTCCCGATGGCGTTTGCAGTGATTGCTCCGGTTTGAGTCAGGACAGCTGTGAAGATCACAGCGGCGCTTGTTGTTTTGATTCCCGAAATACCGCGGCCGGAGACGATGATGTCTGTCGCGGCGGCTTGGCGATACTGGGCGGCGCCGATAACGGTTACTGCGCTTATTACAATTGTTCGGTCACCAACCCGACGGAATGTGCCGCCGATGTTCCCGCTAAAACCGGTGACTATACCAATCTCGATCGCTGTAAGCAAAAGTGCGCCGATCTTAATTCTTGTTCCAATTATAAAACTTTAGCCGATTGCCAAACGGACAGTCGGTGTTGCTTTGACACTAAAAATACGGAAACCGGCGACGATGACGTTTGCAGTAATGGCGTGCCTATTGCCGATGGCGCCGATAGCGGTTATTGCGCCTATTATAATTGTTCGGAAGACAATCCGTCGGAAGATAATCCGAATGCTTGTGCTTTGGACGCCCCTTTTCGGTATGGAGCCTATAATAATGTTGAGTCTTGCGAGCGTTATTGCGACACTCCTCCTTCCGGTCAGGGCCTATCTTGCGCCGGAGAAACCGCTTCGCTGTGTTCGATTGACAGCTGTAATTTTCCGGGATTTGATTGTTTCTCTGCGGACGGCGATTTGGGAACGGTGGCTACCGGTTGTGGCACTTGTTGTTGCGATCCGCAGGCCGCCGTTGACTCCTGCTCGGCGATGGATCCGAATTTGGAATGTTTAGCCGACAAAGGTTCCTGTTCCGGCGCCGGTCGCGGTTTATGTTGCGGTTGTTCTCAGGACACGGAATGCGGATCGCCGGCGACTGTCGGCTGCGGTCTCGATACTTGTTGCGAAGCGCGTCCGGAAATAACCGACACTTTGCCGGAGCGCTCGGCTACCGGCGTTTGTCGCAATGCGGTCGTTAAAGTGAATTTCAATCAATTGATGGATCTGACCAGTTTTACCAATAATGTTTTATTGTTGGAGGAACGCAATTACGGTGACGGCGTTTGTCCGACCGGCACCTTTATCGTTGACGCCGAGATGACGGATAATTTGGCATTGGCGAACGAAGCGACTTGGTGGTCAAAATTAACCGGACGTATAGGAGGGAAACTGAAAAATTTATCTCGCCGTTTAGATAACCCGGTTTTGGCCGATGTGCCTGATCCGAGTAAATTATATTGCGCCGTACCGGGCACCGTTTCCGGAGAAAACGATAATCAATCCAGCGCTTTAATATTCGCTCCGAAAAAAATCTTGGCGCCGGCTACCAATTATTATTTAATAGTTTTGGGCGACACGGAGTTAAATAGCCAAACCGGCGTTTTAAGTTTGTCATCTGTCGGTTTCAACGGCTGGGGCTATTGGGACGCGGCGGCCAAAGAGGGCGTCGGCGCTTATGTGGAAGGCAAGGCGATTGAATTCAACGGCCAGGATTATGTAAACTCGCATATTATTAAATTTTCCACCTTATCGGGCGACGGTCCGACTTCGGGCATTTGCGCCATCGATCATGTTTCCGCTTATCCGACGTCTTATCTTTTTAAAACTTCCGAGAACAGCTTGGATGAAAATGACGTCAATCCCGGTGACGCCAGTTTTGATACCCAAGCCGATAAAGATAAAGTCTTTGCGGCTTGGGCGTATAGCGATCATGATCAGATTTTGCAACCGGTTACCGGTTATTTCTGGGATTGGGATTTTTCTTTAAGCAATTCGGAGGTGGCCACCATAGCTACGGGAGACACGGTTCGCGGCTTGCCCGACAACAAAATTTTGGTGACCGCCAAAACCGGCGTGACCGACGCGGAAGCGGAGATCGTGGCCACGATTAATATGGATCGCTTTTTAAGTTCAAGTTGTGCCAGTGGAGCTTGCTCCTGCCAAGGCAGTGATTGTTTCAACAGTTGTTGTAACGTTTACAGCGGCGGTGACGGCTTCAATGAATCCAGCAGTCTTTATGTCTTTCTTTGTGATAATCCTTGGCCACCCGTCAGTCCGACCGGGATTTGGTCGCCTTGGGTAGACACTTGCGAAGGCTCGCTCGGCGCCGATTGCGCCAATTATAATTATAAATTTTATTATTGCCGCGATGCCGGTGGTGCGGGCACCTTGGATGATTTGCCGGCAATTGTTAATGAAGCGGTTATTCGCGGTCTGAGCGCCAATTTGATTTGCAGTTCCGACAATAGCCCTTGCTCTGCCAGCGGTGACGCTTGCGGTTTGGACAAAACGGGCGACGGCATTCCCGACGGGCTATGTATTTGGAACGTTTTGAAAGAATCTTATTTTTTCCGAGAAGCGATTTTATCGGCCGGAGAAATAATCAGCGCCGTCGATCAGAAAAATGACGGACAAGTTAAGGTTACTTGGCGTTCCAATGCCGAATCCGTCGGCTCTTATAAGATTTATTATTTGCCGTCCGGACAAGGAACGATGTTAACCAAAGAAGTTTTGCCGAGTGAAGCCTGCACTTTATCAAGAAAGATTTATAACTGTGAAACCGTAGTGACGAATTTAATCAACGACTCTCTTTATGTTTTCAAGATGAGCGTCATTTCGGTCAATAAAACGGAAAGTGATTTGTCCGGCGAGGTCAGCGCGACACCGACCGATCAATTGGCGCCGCAGGCTCCGACGAATCTGAGTGCTAATTTGGTTGGTGAACAATTGACCGTTTCTTGGCGAGCGAATACCGACGATACCGTTTACTATCGTTTACGCCACGGTCTGTCTCCTTTAAAATATGGCGAGTCTTTTGATTCTCCGGCGCAAGCGACGCAATTGGTATTTTCCTCTGTGGAGGCGTCGCAATTTTTTACGGCCGGCCGGCATTATTTGGTTTTGACGGCCCTGGATGACAGCGATAACGAAAGTGCGCCGTCGAGAGAGATAAATTTTTTGGTTCTGGCCGAGCCCCAATAGTAGCAGTAATCAATTATTTATATGATAAAGAAAGTTAAATTTAATTTAATTCCGGTTATCATCGGTATTTTTTGGTTTCTATCGGCCTTATCTTCAGCGGCGGCCACGGCGGATAGCGCCGATGCTATCGCGGTGCGCGTTGTTCCCAATCCGGAACACTACAGTATCGGCCGTTGGTATGCCAGTCAGGGATTTTCCGGGTCGCCGCAAGCACTGGTGGTTGACGGGTATGAAGCGATTCGGGACGGACGTACGGTTTATGTCAATGCCGCCAATATCGATCCGAATACAAAAACTATTTATACGAATATTTATTTGATTTCTTATAATCAAGATCCGGCGCCCAATACCGTCGATATTTTGGGGCAAATCGTTTCTCACTGGAAATTTAACAGTAATTTGGAGGAAGGTAGCGGAGCCAAGCCTACTTGTTCTATTTCTTCGGTCAGTTGTACCGGCGATACGGACTGCGGTGCGGAACAGATTTGCGGTACCGCAGCCGCCGGTATCGCCTCCAGTTCTTGTTTGTTAAAAACTTCGAAAAATTGTTTGGTGGACAGCGATTGTCCGACCAATTTTTTCTGCGATAGCGTTAAAGCCAAAATTACCCGCGACGTTAAACGGCTCGGTCAGCTGGAGGATTTAAAGGAATTGTTATTCAATTTTAAAAATGTCAACAATCATTATCCTTTATTGACTGCCGGGACCTATCTTCCCGGTAACAGCGTCTCGGTTTGGCCCAGCTGGTCGCAAGCTTTGTTGTCGGACTTGAACGCCAAACAAAATTTTATCGATCCCATTAATCGTCTTGGCGCTTGTTCCGGTTATGATTCCAAAACTTGTTGGAACGAAAATACGCGTCGTTTCGTTAACGCGCCTAGCGCCGCCAACTTGGCTTTGCCGACCGGCAGTTACGCATTCGCTTATTCCGTAGACGCCAATGGTTCTCAGTATAATTTATGCGGTGTTTTGGAGAGTCGCGAAGCGGCTTTAAATTATCGTTTTTCGCCTAACGATCCGGCCGGTTCGGCTTGTGTCACGGCCACCGGGATTACCAGCGACGGTCAAGCCGCCAATACGGCGCCGCAATTGGTCGACAAACTTTTGGTGGGCGAAGCGGCCCGGGAGTTTAACGGTTTTATCAAGGTTAAAGATGTCGAAAATAATTCTTTATCTTGGACCATTACCAAAAGCGGCAGTTGGTCGGGTTGGCAGGGCGGGCCGGTTTTGCAAGATACCAGCAATCCCGATCAGAAAAAAATTTATGCCACCAAGACCGGCAATCCCGGAACTTATAATTTACAGTTGACCGTCTCCGATAATCAGGGAGGAGTATTGACTACTTCTACGCCCATAACCATTCTCGGATTGGCTCCGTTCGTTGAAGCGGAAAATGTGGAGTACGTCCTTAATCCCCAGGAGCCTTTTAATTACAGCTTTTTCTTTAGCGGTAGTAATCAGAGCGTTCCTCAGAATTCTTATACCGTTACCCCAACGGCCGGCCCCTTTAATTTATTGACGGCGCCCAGCATATCCAAAGTATTTTCTGTCGCCGGCGAAAATCGTTATAAGGTAGAATATCGCGGCTTGATTTCCACGACCGCGGCGTTAACCACCGAATTTTATCAGGATACGGATTTTGCTTATCAAATTAAAGTGAATAACAACTATCGCGCTTCCACCACCAAAAATTTTTCCATCAAAATCAAAGTAAATAATCCGTCATTGAATTTTAATTGTTCCGAAGCCGCCCGTCTTAATCAGCCTTACGTTTGCGAAATTGGCCCCACTAAACAGGGCGACGATTTAATCACTTATTCCTCTCCGAGCGGTTTGCCGCCCGGCTTAAGTTTGGTTGATGACGCATCGGTAAAGTTTTTGCGAGGAGTGCCGACCGCCAAAACGCCCGGTCGGACAATATCCATTAAAGCCAAAAATCAATACGGCGCCTCCACTACCAAGGAATTTATTCTCAAGGTCAATACTTTTTGCGGCGATGGTATTAAGCAGTTAAATACGGAGGGCGGCGGCGGTATCTATAATGATGGCGATGAAGATTGCGATATTAATAGTGGCGTGGCCGGTACGGTAGGCGATAGCAATGTTGCCAAACAATATGGTTGTCAAACGGTGGATGCCGACACCCCCAATCCGATTCCCAATAATAATTACTGCGTTTTCAAATCGCCGCTGGAAGGGGGCGGGTATTGCGGCGACGGCTATTGCCAATGTCTAGCTAATCCGAAAACCGGAGCCTGCACCTGGGAGAATTGCAAGAATTGCAATACGGATTGTGCGAGCTGTACCGCGACGATAGCCTCATATGCCAAAGAAGAACAGGTAGCTTATTTTAATGGCAATCAGATATATAAAACCGGTAAAAGCGGTGTTTTGGGCGAGGCTAATGTGACGATTGCCAATGGTGATAATGTTTTTGCTTTTTGGGCGCATACCTTGTCCGCCTCCAATTATGGCTTGGCTTTTCGTTTGTTGTTAGGCCCGAAGAACGCCCCTTATGATGTGGTTGATTCTTCCAACTTTGCGTTGAAATGTGCCGTCGATCCTGAACATACTTTCGATACCGCCGACGGATTGTCCGGATCGGATTATGATCCGGCCAATGAACTTGTCAGAAGCAATTATAATTGGACACAGGTTGATTTTCCGGAATCGACCGATTTCGCTTCGTCCACCTTAACGGACAAACTCAGTGTCTTGCCGAAAATTACAGTGACTACCGGTAAAGTGACCGGTAGCCTGCCTTACGCCTGGCACCCGAACTCTAGTCAATTGGGTTTATATTGTCGCCTAAATTATTATTATGATTATGACCAGCTTGGTCGGTGCCGGCCGGCCTGCGAAGGCAAGGAATGCGGTCCGGACGGTTGCGGCAACACTTGCGGCCCGGCTTGCTCTGTCCGTTATCCTGCATATACGGCGGCTTATACGCAGTGTAAGGCCAGCACAGATTATCTTTGCGTTTGTACGCCGAGTTGTGTCGGTAAATGCGTCGGCGAAGGCGACGGCTGCGGCGGGACTTGCCCCATCAACAGTACAGGGACAAATAACGTTTGTTCTTCCAGCTCTGAAGTAAAAACCTGTTGGAGTGTTTTAGGTTGGCCGTCCGGAAGTTATACCGGGGACGCGCCCTGTAACGACACTTGTTCCGGCTATGATACTTCTCAGTGTCAACCTGATATGAGTTATTGGTATAAGGTGCCGGAGTCGGAAGAAAGTCATTTAATTGCCGGTGTAACGGAGTGTGCGGTTAAGTTTGATGTTGATGCAAACAATCGAATTCTTTGTCGGCATTTTCCTTCTCCGGTTACCGCTACGGCCCAATGGTTTAAGGGGGTAATTACTGAGCCTGATACTGTCAAAATTTGTTCAGTTCCGGGATGTTCTGAAATGGTCAATCCTAATAAATGTCGCTGGACATCTATACCAGAGCCTAATTGGACCGGTTATTGTTACGTCCACAAGACTTGGTGATGAAACAATCAGAAATGAGAAATTTTAAATAAACTTTATGATAAAAAGTAAAAAAATGATTATTATGCTGATTGTGTCGGTCGCGATTATCGCGGCGATCATTGTTTTGATAATCATTAACGCTAAAAAAGATATTTTATCTCCCGGTGTTCCGATTATGGAAATTGCGCCCGACATTTTGGTTGACGCGGAGAAAGAAAAATTGGGCGTGCCGCTGGAAACGGAAATTCAGGCTTTGAAACGCGGCGAGAGCGGAGAAGTGTTGATTTATAAAACGATCGAAAGCGAAGAAGATTTAGTCGGCAATCCGGCGGCGATTAAACCCATCAGTCCCAATCAGGGAGAAAATGTTGAATAAAGCTGGTCAAAAGTTTCATTATTCGTTATAATTTAGATATTAGAAAATTTAGTGAAAAAATATGTTTAATGATTTGAACAACGCCAACGATCAAGCTCGTCAACAGGTAGACGATATTTTTGCCGAAACCGACAAAACGGCAGAAAACAATATCGCCGCCGTCTCGCCGTCGCCGACGGCCGCGCCCGCGGCCGGAGCGGAGATTGAAACGCAAAAAATCGGCCTGAATGCCGGTGAAGAAAGCGCCGAAGAGTCTGCGGAAACCGCCGGCGCCAACAAATGGTTTAAAATCGTTTTGATTCTAATCGTAACCGCCATCGTGGTGTTGGGCGGTTATTTGGTCTACAGTAAATTTTTCGTTGCCGCTGAGGTGGTTCCGGAAGTTAAAGCGCCGGTGGTCGCGACGACACCGTCAACGGTTGTAGTCGAAGAATCCGGGTCTTTTGTCACTCCGACCGGCGAAGGATCGGCCTTGGATACGGAGGATAGTTTATTGGCGGATAGCGAGGAAGAAGTGATTCCGGAAATTCCTGGCGTTAATGATTCGGAGACCGCAGACGAAGTGCCGGAAGAAACCGTTCCGGTTGTTTTGGTTGATTCCGACAGCGACGGTTTGAATGATGCCGAAGAAAAAATCGCCGGCACCAATATTAATGTCATTGATACCGATAATGACGGCTTGAGCGATTACGAAGAAGTGAAAATTTATCTTACCAATCCTCTTAATTCCGATTCGGACGGCGACGGTTACACGGATGGTGAGGAAGTGAAGGCCGGATATAATCCGAAGGGCGACGGTAAGCTGGCGGATATAGTGGCCGATGAGACCGTAACGCCGTAAAAAATCGTTTTTATGTTAAATATTCCTCGCGATAAACCACGTACGCGGCCGGGCGTCTTGACTGACAATTCCAAGACCCAGCCGCGTTTGTCTTTAAGCCTCCATACCATGCCGCAGACGGCGGACAATCATTTTAAAAAATGGTTGATTTTGGGTTTATTGGTCTTCGGTTTGATGGTAATTATCGCTATTTTATTAGTGTGGTAAATTTTTATGTTTTCTAAAGACAAAAACAACTCGGCGGCATCGGATAATAATCAAGATTCTGCGATTGTTGAACAAGATTTGATTGTCCATAATATGCCCAATGCCGGAGCTTGGAACGAACAAGCGGCCGGTTCGTCGGCTGTCGCCGCTTCTAATTTCGGAAATGGCATTGACGCCAAGAAAAATTTTAAAACCGTCGGCTTGGTGATAATCGGCGTGGGAGCGGTTTTTATCGTCGGTTTAGCTTATTTGGCTTATCAATTTATTATTGCGCCGGTAATCGGGCGCAATGAACCGGTGGCCATTGCGCCGGCGGTCATTGAAGAAATTTCTCCCGCGGCCGAGCTGTTGATTTCGGAAACGCCGGCAGTCACCGCGACCGCCACCGAATTGTCAACCGTTACGCCGACAACATTGGATCTGACCGATGTCGCTTCTTCGTCCGTTGACGGCGAAGCGGCGGGAGAGATAACGATGAACGAAGAATTTGTCGGACAAGGCGAAAGTCGTTTTCCGCCGCCGACAGATTCCGATAACGACGGTTTGTATGACGAAGAAGAAGAAATTTTGGGCATCAGCGGCGCGACCGTGGATTTCGACGGCGATGGTTACGACGATTTGGCGGAGATCAACAACGGTTATGATCCGGCCGGACCCGGACGGCTGGAAGCCAACATTTATTTAGCCAAACACATTGACGCGCTTGTCGGTTACGAGATGTTATATCCGAAAGATTGGCCGTTGCAATCCGCCGCCGGAGGTCTGGCCGTTATTTTTAACGCTCCGGACGATTCTTTAATGCAGATTTCCGTTCAAGAAAATACCGATAAAGTCGGCATTCTTAATTGGTACCAAAATTATTTTCCGACCGCCGTCGTCGGTTATGACGATTTAGAAAATACGGATAGCTGGGAGGGTGTCATGGGCGAAGACGGCTTGAATTTTTATTTGACCGATCAACAGCGTGCTAATATTTTTGTCATTTCTTATATTCCGGTCGCCGATCGTTTCGCCTATCTTAATATTTTTCGCTTGCTGATCGATTCTTTAACGATAAAATAGTTTTAGCCAAATGCTTGTCGTGCCCGTTTTAAAAACCCCTCGCCGTTTGGCGAGGGGTTTTTGCTATTGGCCGATTATTTTATCGATGATGCCGTACTTTTGCGCTTCGGCGGCACTCATGAAGCGATCGCGATCGCTATCCTGTTCGACGGTGGCGACCTTTTGTCCGGTATGAAACGCCAAAATTTTGTTCATTTTATCTTTTGTTTTCAAAATATGTTCGGCGCGGATTTTAACGTCCGAAGCTTGCCCTTCCGCTCCGCCCATCACTTGATGAATCAAAATTTCGCTGTTCGGCAAAGCGAATCTCTTGCCTTTTTTGCCGGCGGCCAGCAACACGGAGGCCATGGAAGCGGCCAAACCGACGCAAATTGTAGACACGTCCGATTTGATATATTGCATCGTGTCATAGATAGCCAGACCGGCGCTGACCGAACCGCCCGGAGAATTGATGTAAAATTTTATATCGGCGTCTTTATTTTCTGCGTCTAAAAATAAAAATTGGGCGATAACGATATTGGCGACATGATCGTCAATCGGTTCGCCTAAGAAAATAATGCGATCTTTCAGCAGGCGGGAATAGATATCGTAAGCACGCTCTATTTGGCCGTCTTTTTCAATGACTGTAGGTATTAGGGGCATATTCTTGTTGATTAATTATTATAGAATGTAAAATAATTATAGAAGAAAACGGGCGAATTGTAAAGATTTAATGAAAATTATTATTTATGTCTATTTTGTTAATTTTTGTCAAGATGATTAATAATTCGGACGGCCCATCTTTATCAACCGTTTTGCCTTGATTTTTATTTTCATTTATCCTAATATGAAACCAGATTTGAATACAGATTTTAATTTGCGTTTATTTTGCTTTTAATCATTTTTTTATGTCACTCATCCAAAAATTCTCAAAATTGTCGTCTCGAGCCAAAGCCGGGTGGATTGTCGCCGTCATTGTCATTTTTACCGTCATGGTCGGTTTGGCGACCGCCGGAGATGTTTATAATAATTTTGCCCGAAATTTAGCCGTGAAAACGAATAATATCGTGGTTTTGCCGTCAGTCAAAGTTTTGCCTTTCGGTCTGGGCTTGGACTTGCAGGGCGGCGCGCATTTAGTTTATCAAGCCGATGTTACCAATATTCCCGAAGCGGACCGAGCCAGCGCGATGGAATCGGCTCGCGATATCGTGGAACGACGCGTCAATACTTTTGGCGTCAGCGAACCGGTGGTGCAGGTTAATAAGGGCGTAAACGGTGAATATCGGATTATTGCCGAATTAGCGGGTATTAAGGATGTGGATGAGGCTATCAAGCTTATCGGTGAAACGCCGATTTTAGAATTTAAGGAACAGGGCGGAGAAATTCCGGTTCAAGAAGTATCGACCGACGCTTCTTCTGCGGCCACGGTTGATTTGAATTTGGATGCCGGTTGGAAAAATACGGAATTGACGGGCAAATATTTAAAACGATCTGCCGTGCAATTCAACCCCAACGACGGTACGCCGGAAGTGTCTTTGCAGTTTGATGCCGAAGGGGCCAAATTATTTGAAGATATTACCGCGCGCAATCTCGGTCAGCCGGTAGCCATTTTTTTAGACGGTTACATAATCAGCGCTCCGACGGTTAACGATAAGATTACCGGCGGAGAGGCGGTAATTTCCGGTCAATTCAGCGTTGATGAAGCCAAATTGCTCGTTAAAAGATTGAATTCCGGAGCTTTGCCCGTGCCCATTTCTTTGGTCGCGCAAAAAACCATGGAAGCCAGCCTCGGCTCCCGATCCATCGATAATAGTTTGTTGGCCGGCTTAATCGGCTTGCTGTTGGTTTCTTTGTTCATGATTTTATACTATCGATTACCGGGCTTGTTGTCCGTACTTTCTTTGGCTGTTTACGGCTTAACGGTGTTGGCGATTTTTAAAGCTTTGCCGCTTTGGCTGGCTTTAGTTTTAATCATTGTCATGATCGGTTTGATATTTTACACTTTTAACGAATTGAAGATATTCAATGGCGGCTTGGCCATGCTATTTGCGATTATCGGTTTGCTGTTATTCTTTTACGCCGTCAAAACAATTACCCTGACTTTGTCCGGTATCGCCGGACTCATCCTGTCCATCGGCATGGCGGTGGATGCCAATATTTTGATTTTTGCCAGAATTAGCGAGGAGCTAAAAGCCGGTAAACAAGTGCGTCAGGCGGTTGATGACGGCTTTAAGCGCGCTTGGCCGTCAATTCGGGACGGCAACATTTCTACGATTATTACCTGTTTTATTTTGATGTTTTTCGGTACCTCCACGGTCCAGGGTTTCGGAACGACTTTGTTTATCGGTGTCTCCGTTTCCTTATTCAGCGCCATCGTGATTACGCGCACTTTATTTATACTTATTTTGGGCGATTGGTTGGAGAAGCGCACTTGGCTTCTGAATGTGCGTCGGCCAAAAGTTGAAGTAAACAGATAATTAATAAAAATATGATTTATCGGACAATCCATAACAGAAGAATTTTTTTATCGCTATCCACTTTGGCCGTGATTGCCTCTATCGGCGCTCTTTTCTTCTGGGGCCTGAATTTCGGTATTGATTTCACCGGCGGCAGTCTGTTGGAAGTCAATTTTCAAGGTTATCAGCCTAGCGTGTTGGAAATTCAAGACAGTCTGAAAGAAACCGGACTTAATAATCTGGTGATTCAACCGACCGAAAATTCCGTAATTTTACGTTTTAAAGACAGCACGGAAGAAACGCACCAGGCGATAGTAAAAAGTTTGCAGGGCTTGGCCGACGGTCAAGAAGGCGCTTCCTTTAAAGAATTGCAATTTGATTCCGTCGGTCCGTCAATCGGTCAAGAGTTGAAAAGTAAATCTTTTAATGCGACGGTGATTGTGTTAATAATGATTATCGTTTATATTTCCATCGGTTTTCGTAAAGTGTCCAAGCCGGTCGCTTCCTGGAAATACGGCGTCGCCGCCATTATCGCTTTGATACATGATATTGTAATAACTCTCGGCGTTTTTTCCGTTTTGGGGCATTTTTACGGGACGGAAATCAATACCTCTTTTATTGCCGCGATTTTGACGGTTTTAGGCTACAGTATCAACGATACGATTATTGTCTTTGACCGCATTCGCGAGAATTTGCCGAAGAGCCAAGAGGATTTTGAAAATACCGTTAATCGCAGTGTTAATCAAACTATGGCCCGTTCCATCAACACTTCCTTTTCTTCGGTGCTGGCTTTATTGGCGGTGCTGTTTTTCGGTGGAGCGACCATTAAAGATTTTGCCTTGGTTTTGGTGGTCGGCATTTTGATCGGCACTTACAGTTCAATTTTTATTGCCAGTCCGGTCTTGGTGATTTGGGATAAATTGAGTCGTAAACGTCAATAAACGCTTCGGTCGATTGTGAAAATTTTTAATCCTGAAAACCCCGATTGTTCGGGGTTTTTTGATTTTTTAGACCGCTTCTTCCCCTGTCGGAAACCGATTTAATTTGATATAATTAATATATGAAATTAAAAAAATTGTTCGCCAATTTATCAGGTTGTCGGAGCTTGGATTTTTTAATGGAAGGAATCTATTTGGCGATAATTTTTTTGATACCGCTCTGGTTTGCTTATTTTTTTCCGACTTACAATATTTTTGAGTTGAATAAAATCGGTTTGTTTAAAATCTTGGTTTGGTTGTTCTTGTTGCTGACGATTTTAAAAGCGGTTTTTTATCCGGTTTTTCCGGCGGTTAAACCGGCGGTTTTTTTCAAGAAATATTGGTTGTTACCGACGATTTTTATTGTCGGTTTGAGCCTGACTTTAATCGGCTCGCCTAATCCGATGCTCAGTTTTTACGGTACCATGGAGCGTCAGCAGGGTTTGTCCAGCTATTTGTTTTATTTTTTATGGTTTGTTCTGCTTAGTTTGAATATTTCGCTGGGTGGCGATAGTCGGCAAAAGATAAAAAGAATCGTCATCACGGTGATCGCTTCAGCTTCCGTGGTGGCCGCTTACGGTATTTTGCAAATTTTGAATATTGATTTTTTGTCTTGGCCCGAGCCGCCGTATTTGACGCACCGAACGCTTTCTTCTTTCGGTCAACCTAATTTTTTAGCCTCTTGGTTGTTATTGGTGATACCGGTGAGCTGGGGTTTATTTTATGAGAGCCGGAAATTGATGGTCAAATTTTTGTATTTTTTAGCCGGCACCGTGCAATTAATTTGTTTGTTTTTAACCAGCAGTCGGGGCGGCTTGGTGGCCCTGTTCATAACGATTTTTTTGTTTTTATTTTATTTTTTGTTTTCTTCCGCTTGGCCGCGCGTCAAAAAATATGTCACCGGATTCTTATTTTTGGCGGTGATCGCCGTGGCCGTTCTATTGTCAAACGCCGCCCTGCCGAATCGCTGGGGGAGCTTATTGGAATATAATTCCGGCAGTGTCGGCGCACGCGTCAATTTTTATTTGGCCGCCGCCGCCGCCATTAAGCATCGCCCCCTGCTCGGTTATGGATTGGAAAATAGCGGCGAAGTTTTTATACGTTATTATGAGCCGGATTGGGGAGTTTATGGCGAAGTCGGACAATCCAGCGATCGCGCCCATAATTTGGTCTTGGACATTTTGTTGACGACCGGTGCCGTCGGGTTGATTTTATTCGTAATTTTATATTATTTTTTCTTTTCTCTGGCTAGAGCCAATATTCGTCAGCGGAAAAACCCGATTTTAACTTTGGCCTTATCGGGAGGCGTCTTGGCTTATTTACTGTCGCTGTTATTTAGTTTTGCCATTGTGAGCAGTGAAGTATATTTTTGGCTATTTTTAGCTTTATTGGTCGCAATTAATTTTGACCCGTCGGTTCGAGACGATAATCAAAATCGACGCTTGGTCGCCGGCGGTCGGCGGTGGCCAATAATTGTTGTTTTGTTGTTCGTTGTTTTGACGGTGAACGGTATTGCCAGGGAAATCAGAGTATTGATTGCCGATCATTATTTCAATAAGTTATATTTCATTTCTCCTCAGGACAATTACTTGTTGGCCGCGGAATTTTATGATCGCCTGCGAGCGCAAAAAACTAATCCGATCAATCAAGAATCTTATAATCGTATTTGGGGAGAGATTCTTTGCGGTTCTTATTCGTCGATTGATGATTCGGCGACAAAAATGGCCATTGAACAAAAATTGGCGGAATTGGATCAATCTTTGTCTGCCGCCAGATTTAAAAATGTTTTGGTCAAGGCGCGCATCAATCATGTTTTGGGTAATTTTACCGTCGCGCGCGACCAATTGTCTCAACTGATTGCCCTGAGCCCGCATTGGCCGTTTATTTATTTGGCCGCCGGCAGAATGGAAACGACGGCCGGAGATTTTAAGCAAGCCTTGGTGGCTTATCATCTGGCGGCCCTTAATTTGCCGATCACGGCTGACGGGCGCTTGAACGATCAACATCGTCGCATTGTTCGCAATTATCAATATTTTATTAATTATAAAATCGCCGATATTCATGCCGGTGTCGGCAATTGGCCGGCGGCGGGTCGGTATTATCAAGCGGCCTATCAAAGCAATTCAAATGATTTCACCTTGTTAAAAAAAATTGCCGACACTTATTATCATCGCGGCGATTTGCCAACGGCGATGAAATATAACCGTCATGGCGCGGTGCGCAATCCGACCGATTATAATTGGCCCTTGGCTTTGGCGGCGCTGGCCTATGAAAGCGGCGATTTGGAAATGGCGCAGGAATATTTGACGCAGGCGCTGGAGTTGGCGCCGGACAATGAAGAATTGCGAAGCTTACAAAATCAATATCGGCCTTAGATATTTTAATCGTTTAATTTATTCGTTTTATGTTTATCGCTTATTTTTCCCCCTTGTTCATTTGGTCGACGGTTTTTATTTTCGGTTTGATTATCGGCAGTTTTTTAAATTGTTTGATTTGGCGTTTGCATAAAAAAGAAACTTTGGGCGGGCGCTCTTATTGTCCGCATTGTCGTCAAACAATCGCCTGGCATGATAATCTTCCCGTGCTGAGCTTTATTTTTTTACGGGGTCGCTGTCGCACTTGTCGCGCCAAGATTTCTTGGCAGTATCCGCTCGTGGAGTTGGCGACGGCGATTTTGTTTTTATTGACCTGGCAAATGAATTCAGTCCAACCCGATTTTTATCTTTTGTTGGCGCGCGATTGGCTGTTGATTGTTACTTTGATCGTTGTTTTTGTTTATGATTGGCGTTGGCAATTGATTCCTTTGACCGTGGTTTGGCCCTTGGGCATAGCGATTTTCATTTTGAATCTATTGCTCGGATTTTTTTGGTTGGATGTTTTATTTTTCGCTGTGGCGGCGGCCGGCTTTTTCTGGCTGCAATATTTGATTACCCGACGGAAAGGATTGGGAGAAGGAGATATTTGGTTGGGCGCTTTTTTGGGGCTGTCTTTCCCCGGAACGGCCGATTTATTGTTGATCATGGTTTTATCCTATAGTCTCGGTGCGATTGTCGGTTTGACTCTGATTTCCCGACAAAGAAAAAAGTGGCAATCGCAGATTGCCCTCGGCCCCTTCTTGGCCTTAGGGGCCGTTATTACTCTAATTTGGGGAGAGCGATTGATCGCTTGGTATTTGGGGTTTTTTTAGGATGTTTCAGCGTTGCCGTCAAAAGTCGCCGGGCAATTGTTAAATTTCAATAAATTTTGTATAATACAGTTAGTGATTATTTATCGTCGTTTTATTATGTTTTTATGAAAGATAATGTCATCGCCGGATTAGATATCGGTTCCACCTCCATCCGTTTGGTTATCGGTCAAAAAATTGCCGGGCCGACCGGTGAAGAATTGCAGATTATCGGCGCGGTCTCCGGGCCGACAGCCGGCGTTAATCGCGGTATCGTCAATAGCATTGAGGAGACGACTTCTTCCATTTCGGCTGTTTTGGAAAAGGCGGAGCGTTTGGTGGGCGTACCGATTTCTCGCGTTTGGGTCAGTATTAACGATCCGCATATAAAATGCGAGCGCTCCAAGGGCGTGGTGGCGGTCGGGCGCAGTGACGGAGAAATCAATGATAATGATGTTAATCGGGCCATTGAAGCGGCTCGGGCGCTGGCCGTACCGGTCAATTATGAAATTTTGCATGTTATTCCGATTAAATTTGGCGTGGACAATCAAAGCGATGTCAAAGATCCGATTGGCATGAACGGCATCAGATTGGAAGTGGAAACTTTGATTATTCAAGGCTTGAGTACGCAGATTAAAAATTTGACTAAAGCGATTTATCGCACCGGACTGGAGATAGAGGATTTGATTATCGCGCCGTTAGCGGCGGCGGAAGCGGTATTGAGCATGAAACAGAAAGAGCTGGGCGTCGCTTTGGTTAATTTGGGTTCGTCCACGACTTCGTTGGCGATTTATGAAGAGCGTAATCTGATTCATACGGCGGTTTTGGCCATTGGCGCCGAACATATCACCGCCGATATTGCGATCGGCTTGCGTTGTCCGATTAATTTGGCGGAAAGAATCAAGCGGGAACACGGGACGGCCGTTCTGGGCGATTTGAGCAAGAAAGACGAAGTGGACGTCAGTTATTTGGTTAAAGAAGAAGAAGTCAACGACGATATCAGTTTGATTTCTCGTAAATATGTCGCGGAAATAATCAATGCGCGCGTGGAGGAAATTTTTGAAAAAGTTGATAATGAATTTAAAAAGATAGATCGTTCGGGAATGTTGCCGGCGGGAGTCATTTTTGTCGGCGGCGGCGCCGAGCTGGTCGGTTTAGTGGACGCGGCCAAGAAAAAATTACGTTTGCCGGCGGCTCTGGGCGTGGCCAAAAATATTAACGTTGTCATTGATAAAGTAAAGAATCCGGAATTTTTAACCGCTCTCGGTTTGGTATTATGGGGGCTCGGTTCCGGCTCGGAAAGCGTGAGTAACAATAAATTTAAAAAACTGGGTGGACTTTTGGATAAAGTGGAGGGTCTTTGGAACAAGATCATGCCCAAATAATTTTTAATAATTCTATGGCGGAAATAAAACCGGAAATTGAAACTTTTGCAAAAATCAAAGTGGTGGGCGTGGGCGGCGGCGGCGGCAGTGCCATCAACCGTATGGTTTCCAGCGGCATTAAAGGCGTGGGCTTTGTGGCTATCAATACCGATGTCCAGGCGCTTCACTTCAACAAGGCCAATGAAAAAATTCATATCGGTAAAACCGTTACCAAGGGTTTGGGCGCGGGCATGAATCCGGATTTAGGCAAAGGAGCGGCCGAGGAATCGCAAAATGAAATTAAAGAGGCTTTGAAAGGCTGTGATATGGTTTTTGTCACTTGCGGTTTGGGCGGCGGCACCGGTTCCGGCGCTTCGCCGATTATCGCGCAAATCGCCAAAGAGTTGGGAGCCTTAACCGTGGCGGTGGTCACTAAACCGTTTATGTTTGAGGGCGGTCAGCGGCAAAATATCGCCGAACGTGCCTATACTGAATTGGCCGATAAAGTCGATACCATTATTACTATTTCTAATGATAAATTATTGCAGGTAATCGATAAGAAAACTTCGTTATTGGAGGCGTTCAAAATTGCCGATGATGTTTTACGGCAAGGAGTACAGGGCATTGCCGAGATTATTACCGTGCCGGGCATTATCAATGCCGATTTTGCCGACGTGAAAGCGGTGATGTCTAATGCCGGATCGGCTTTGATGGGTATCGGCCAGGCCAGCGGTGAAAACAAAGCGGTGGAAGCGGCTAAAATCGCCATTAACTCCAATTTATTGGATATGTCCATTGACGGCGCGCGAGGAATTGTCTTTACGGTAACCGGCGGACCGGATTTGAGCATGACCGAAGTCAGCGAAGCGGCTAAAGTTATTACTTCGGCGGCCGATGAAGACGCTAAAATCATTTTTGGCGCGGTAATTGACGAAAAGATGAAGGATCAAATCAAGATTACGGTGGTCGCCACCGGCTTTGAGGGGCGCACTAAGAGCTCCGGCAGTGAAATCTCCAAGGCTTATACCCCTAACGCTTTTATTAAGAACAATGATAAAGAAGATAACGAGCCGAAGAGCGAAGATACGCATAATAAAGGCAAATTCTCGGTGTTTAAAAGCATTCCTTTTAAGCCGGCTCTAGAAAAGAAAGCCGAAAAATTACTTGAAGAAGATGATGATTTGAGCGTGCCGGCGTTTATTCGTAAGAAAATGGGCTAGTTTGGCAGTGAAAGATCGCCGGGACAAGCAAAATAAACAGTTTATAAATTCCGTGCCGGACGCACGGAATTTTTTTAAAATTTTTTAAATTTGATTTTTGAAAATTCTGTGGATAACTTGAAAATTTGTATGTATTTTTTTAAAAATTAGCTAAATTGACTGGCAGGTAAAAATTTGTTAAAATAATAGTAATTACAACATTTAGTGGTTCCTTCTTTTGAAAGGCCACAAAATATAGGGTTTTTGCAAGCGCTTTGATAATATGAAATGTCCCATTTGCTATTTTTTAGACACTAAAGTCGTTGATTCCCGGGTGGCACCGGACGGCTTATCTATTCGTCGTCGCCGAGAGTGCCTAAAATGCGGCTTTCGCTTTTCAACTTACGAAGAAATTGAATTATTAGACCTGGTTATTGTCAAACGAGATAGTCGTCGCGAATCGTATAGCCGGGATAAAATGGTTAACGGTTTGAAGAAGGCTTGTGAAAAAAGACCGATTACCGAAGATCGCTTTAAAAAATTGATCCATTCCATTGAACGCGATTTACAGCGACTTAATAAAACGGAAATCACTTCCAGTCAAGTCGGTCAGGCCGTGATGAAGAATTTAAAAAAAGTTGACCCGATTGCCTATATTCGTTATGCCTCGGTTTATGAATCTTTTAAAGATGCGCATGAATTCAGGAAGGAGTTGAATAAGCTGATTAAAGAAAAAAAAGAAAAAGTTTAATATATTTATCCTAGAGTCTTTATGTCAGAAATTATCAGCCAAATAGTCAAGCGGTCCGGTGAAATCGTTGAATTTAATCAAGCGAAAATTGCTAATGCCATTCATCGAGCGGCTTTGGCCGCGGAAGTGGACGATCATCATTTGGCTAAAAAATTGGCCGATCAGGTGGTTATGAAGATCAATAAAAAATTCCACAAGAACAGCATTTTGGCCGTGGAAGAAATTCAGGATGTGGTGGAAGAGGTGTTGATCGAGAACAAATTAATCAGCATCGCCAAAGCTTATATTTTGTATCGGGAACAGCATCGTCAATTGCGCGATATCAATAAAGCGACTTCGGACGATAAGTTAATGGAAGATTATTTGGGGCGGGCGGATTGGCGCTTGAAGGAAAACAGCAACATGAGTTTTTCGGTGCAAGGCCTGAATAATTACGTGGCCTCTTCAATCTCCGCTCGTTATTGGTTGAACAAAATGTATCCGGAGAATATTCGCCAGGCGCATATCAACGGCGATTTTCATATTCATGATTTAGGTTTGTTGGCGCCGTATTGTTGCGGTTGGGATTTAAAAGATTTATTGATACGCGGGTTTCGGGGGGTTGATGAAAAAGTGCAGAGCAATCCGCCGAAACATTTTAGAAGCGCGCTGGGCCAGATTGTTAATTTTTTCTATACGATGCAAGGCGAAGCGGCCGGGGCGCAAGCCTTTTCCAATTTTGATACCTATCTGGCGCCTTTTATTCGTTATGATGATTTGAGTTTTAAAGAGGTTAAACAGGGTTTGCAGGAGTTCATGTTCAATATTAACGTACCGACCAGAGTCGGCTTTCAAACGCCGTTCACCAATATCACTTTGGACGTCACTCCTTCTCCGTTGACCGGAGAAGAAAATGTCATTATCGGCGGTGAAGTTCGTCCGGAAAAATATAAAGATTTTCAACAAGAAATGGACACTTTTAACGCCGCTTTTGCCGAAGTGATGCTTGACGGCGATTCCACCGGGCGGGTATTCGGTTTTCCGATTCCGACTTATAGTATAGATAAGGAATTTGATTGGGACCGAGAATCGTTGAAATCCGTTTGGGAAATGACGGCCAAATACGGTATTCCTTATTTTTCCAATTTTGTGAATTCCGATATGCAACGCGATGATGCCCGATCCATGTGTTGTCGCCTGCGTTTGGATAACAGGGAATTGAGAAAACGCGGCGGCGGACTGTTCGGCGCCAATCCCTTAACCGGTTCGCTTGGCGTTGTAACTATTAATCTTGCTCGTATTGGTTATTTGTCAAAAAATAAAGAAGAATTTTTGGAAAGAGTGACCAAGTTAATGGAATTGGCCAAAGAGAGCCTGGAAATAAAACGTAAAATAATTGAAAAATTCACTGAAGACCGTTTGTATCCTTACTCCATGTTTTACTTGAATGGCATCAAAGAACACTTCGGGTCTTATTGGAAAAATCATTTTTCCACTATCGGCATTAATGGCATGAACGAGGCGGTGCTTAATTTGATGGGTAAAGATTTGTCTACCGCGGAAGGTCATACTTTTGCCGCCGGCATTCTGGATTTCATGCGTGATAAATTGATGGATTTTCAAAATGAAACCAACAGTTTATATAATTTGGAAGCCACCCCGGGCGAAGGTTGTACATATCGTTTTGCCAAGAAAGATCAACAGCTTTATCCGGGAATTATTTCCGCCAATACCGAGGCGGTTAAAGGCGGCGCCGATCCTTATTATACCAATTCCACCCATTTGCACGTTAATTTCACCGATGATATTTTTTCCGCCCTTGACCTGCAAGACGATTTGCAAACTAAATATACCGGCGGAACGGTATTGCACGGTTATTTGGGAGAACGCTTGCCTAACGGCGCGGCCGCTAAAAAACTGGTCAAGAAAATCGTGGATAATTATCGTTTGCCGTATTTTACGATTACTCCCACTTTTTCTATTTGCCCCAAGCATGGTTATTTGGCCGGTGAACATAAATATTGTCCGAAGTGCGACGAGGAGATCGGTTATCAGGAAAAGCAAGAAACCAGCGTCAGCGAAGCGGTCGTTTAATTCATTTTTGAATTTATTAATTTATTTAATTCAAACATATGAGCCCTATTCAAACTCAGAGGCAGGAATGCATTGTTTATAGCCGCGTAGTCGGTTGGTTAACTCCGGTAAAAAGCTATAATCCCGGCAAGGCTTCGGAATATAAAGATCGCAAAACTTTTAAGGTTTTGTCTTAAAATCCGTTTATGGTTATCGGCGGCCTGGAAAAGCTGACATTATTGGATTATCCCGAACATTTGGCGGCCATAATCTTCACCCAAGGGTGCAATTTTCGCTGTCATTATTGTTATAACCCCCTGCTTGTTCTGCCCCGCGAGGGAAAGAACGAAAAAAATAAAAAAGAAAAAGATCCGTCAAACATTTTGCTTGAAGATCTTTTTCTTTTTTTAGAGGAAAGATTCGGGCGTTTGGAGGGAGTAGTCGTTACCGGCGGCGAGCCGACTTTGCATCCCGATTTGCCTGACTTTATCAAACGCATCAAGGCTATCGGTTATCTTGTGAAGTTGGATACCAACGGCACCAATCCGGACATGTTGGCGGGACTTATTAAAGACGGCTTGATTGACTATATTGCCATGGATATCAAAGCGCCTCTAAACAGATATGAAGAAATTGTCAGCGCTTCGGTTAACTGTAAAAATCTTGAAAAAAGTGTTAAGATTATAATGGATAGCGGTTTACCCTACGAATTTAGGACGACCGTGGTTCCCGGGCTATTGGCGGCGGATGATTTTGAAGCTATGGGCCAACTGATCAAAGGCGCCAAAAAGTGGTATTTGCAAAATTTTAAATCCGACACCGATTTGGTGGATGGCGAGTTTCGAGAGAAATCCGGTTATACCGCCAAGGAGATGGCGAAATTCGCCGCTATCGGAAAAAAATATGTTTCTCTGTGCGAAGTGCGCGGATAATTTGAAAAAATATGGCGGAGACTGATAAAACCGAGGGGGAAAAATTAGAGAGCTTATTGCGAGACAATCTTGAGAGCACCGCCAAGATTCTTAAGGATATTCGGTTTATCAAGAAGTCTCTTCGTTGGCAAAGAATTTGGAGTGTCTTTCGTTTTTTATTGATTGTAGTGCCGATTATTTTGGGATTTATCTATTTGCCGCCCCTTATTAAAGAGACGCTGGAAACTTATCGGAATCTTTTAATCAGATAGATGAAGAGTAAGGAGGGGCACTATTTTTATGCAAGATATCGCTCTTTTCGCGCAAACAACCTATCGTAACGAATTTAAAAAATTCGGCATTAAAACCGACGATCGCCGTCGGCATATGTATTTGATTGGGAAAACCGGCATGGGCAAGTCCACGATTTTGGAAAATATGATCGTGGACGACATTCGCGCCGGTCACGGCGTGGCCGTGGTTGATCCGCATGGCGATTTGGCCGAAAAAATAATTAAATTTATTCCCGACGAGAGAATTGAAGATGTGGTTTATTTTAATCCCGCGGATATTAATTTTCCGATCGCTTTCAATGTCGTGGAACAAGTTGAGCCGCATCTGCGCCATTTGGTCGCCTCCGGCTTAATCGGCGTTTTTCAAAAATTATGGGCGGATTCCTGGGGGCCTCGGTTGGAATATATTTTACGCAATGCGATTTTGGCGATTTTGGATTTTCCCGGCTCCACTATTTTGGGAGTCGTTCGCATGTTGTCCGATAAAAACTATCGCAAGCGCGTCGTCGCCAATATTAAGGATCCGGTGGTCAAAGCTTTTTGGGAAAAAGAATTCTCCGGTTATGCCGACAAGTTCGCTTCCGAGGCGGTTTCTCCCATTCAAAATAAGGTTGGCCAATTCTTATCCAGTTCTTTGATGAGAAACATCATCGGTCAAGTTAAATCGTCCATTGATATTCGGGATATCATGGATAAAGGCAGAATCTTGATTATGAATTTGTCCAAGGGGCGCATTGGCGAGGACAATTCCGCTTTGTTGGGAGCGATGATGATTACCAAAATTCAGTTGGCGGCCATGAGCCGGGTGGATGTCCCGGAAGCGGAGCGGAAAGACTTTTTTCTTTATATTGACGAGTTTCAAAATTTTTCTACCGACAGTTTCGCCAATATTTTGTCGGAAGCGCGCAAATATCGTTTGAGCTTGATATTGGCACATCAATATGTCGAACAATTGAGCGAGAAGGTCAAACCGGCCGTTTTCGGCAACGTCGGGACGATGGTGGTTTTTCGGGTCGGCGCGGCCGACGCGGAAGAGTTGGTCAGAGAATTCACGCCGACTTTTACGGAAGAAGATATCGTTAATTTGCCGAAATATGAAATGTATTTGAAATTGATGATTGACGGCATTTCTTCTTCGCCTTTTTCCGCTCGCGGTCTGCCGCCTTTAAGTGAGGCGGAAATAACCGGCAATGCCGATAAAGTGGTTAATTATTCTCGGGATAAATACGCTTCTGTCAGAGAAGCCGTAGAAGAGAAGATTATGCGTTGGCATGAAAATTACGGTGAAGATTTGGGGGCGGTGGCGCCGGTTGCGTTGAATGACAGAAAACCGGTCTCAGCCGTTTCCGCCGGATTGAAGTCTGTATCGCCAATGACAGCTAAGTCGCCCGTCATTAAGCCGGTCGTCATTAAGCCGACGGCAGTTCAATCGTCCGCAGTGCCGTCTTTTGCGCAATCGTCTGTGGTCAAACGTCTTGCGGCGACCCGTCCTGCGGTTAAGAGCGGTTATGACGCCGTTTGCACCAGTTGCGGTCAAGCTACAACGACTGTTTTTGTTCCGGACGGCCTTCGTCCGGTTTATTGTCGGGAATGTTTGACTAAAAAAAAAGAGGAAAAACGCCTAGAGCTTGAAGAGCGTCGTTTGGCCAAGGAGAAAGAAAAAAAGGTTTTGCAAGCCAGCTTGGCCGCGCAAGAAGTGCCGACAATTTCTCTTAATGAATTAAAAAACGTCAAACCGGTTGATTGGCGCGGACGGGAAATTAAAACCAGACCGCCGGTTCCGGAAAGTTATTCGGCGCTGAAAGATGATTATGAAGAAAAAGGTGCGTCAGCCGAACAGGAATTGTTTGAAGGAAAAGATGTCGTTATTACGGATAATGAATTTTAATCGTATTGCGAACAATAAATTTTGCTTATTATAGATTTTTATAACTATGTATTTATTTTTTGACACGGAAACAACCGGATTGCCCCGCAATTATCAAGCGCCGCTTGATGATTTTTTAAATTGGCCGAGAATCGTTCAAATCGCTTGGAGTTTATATGACGCCGACGGCCATCATTGGGAAAGTCAAAATTATATTATCAAACCGAACGGTTTTGTCATTCCGCCGGAAGCCACTAAAATTCATCGGATTTCCCAAGAACGCGCGGTGCAGGAGGGGGTGGAACTACGGCGTGCTTTGGAGCATTTTTCCGCCGACGTGGCGAGTGCCGCTTATATCGTGGCGCATAATATAGATTTTGACGAAAAAATTGTCGGCGCCGAGCTTTTGCGGGAAAAGATGGATAATAAATTACCGACGGCCGAAAAAATTTGTACGATGAAAACGACTGCCGGGATAGTCAAGATTCCCAAAATGTCCGGCGGCTATAAATGGCCGAATTTGACCGAATTGTATTTTCATTTGTTTCGGACCAAATTTCCCGAAGCGCATGACGCTGTTTTTGACGTCAAAGCTTGCGCTCAATGCTTTTTTGAGCTAAAAAGTAAGGGTCAGATTTAACTGAAAAATAGCGATATTTGAATATGGATCAAAATCCGGAAAAACAAGTTGATTTTTTGAAGGTGAGCCGCGCAACCGAATTGAGCGGCCGTGATTATAAAATTTATCGAATATTAGAGGTATTTCCTGGGTTATTCTCTCTTTTGACCATCGTAATTTTAGTGGCCTTATCTTATTTAAAGCCGGTTTTGGTAGCTTACTTCATCGTCGCGTTTGACGTTTATTGGTTATTATTAGTCATTTACATGGCTATTTTTTTAATCAGTTCTTATCGTAAATTAAAAAAAGGCCTGCGAACAAACTGGCGGGAGAAAACGGAGACTTTACGACCGGATATGTCAACCGCGGAAGTGGCGACGGATTCTTTGACCAAACAGGGTTTATCTTGGCAAGATGTTCGGCAGTTGATAGTTTTGCCGACTTTCAAAGAAAGCACGGAGATCATCAGAGAATGTTTGACGGGCTTGCTTAATGACGGTTTTCCGCCCGATAAAATGATTGTCGCTTTGACCATTGAAGAGCGTGGCGATGCCGCGGAGGCGCGACGGAAAGCGGATTTGTTGCAAGCGGAGTTCGGCCCCAAATTCGGACGATTTTTGGCGACTCTTCACCCCGACGGTTTATCGGGGGAAATGAAAGTCAAAGGCGCCAATCAAGCTTGGGCGGCCAAAGTGGTCAAAGAGACGATAATCGATCGGGAAAATTTGGATTATGACAAAATTTTAGTCAGCGTTTTCGATATTGATACCGTGGTTGTGCCCGGTTATTTTTTTGCTTTGACTTATAAATTTCTGACGGTTTTCGATCCTTATCATGCCAGTTATCAACCGGTGCCGGTTTATCATAACAATATTTGGAAGGCACCTTTTTTCTCGCGCATCGTCGCTTCTTCCAATACTTTTTGGCAGATGATTATGCAAATTCGGCAAGAAAGCCTGGTGACTTATTCTTCTCATTCCATGACTTGGCGGGCGCTGGAAGAAATCGGCTTTTGGTCGACAACCAACGTGTCGGAAGACGCCAGAATTTTTTGGCATTGCTTGATGCATTATAACGGACATTATCGCGTCGAACCGATTCATTTTGAAGTTTCTATGGACGTGACCGTTGATCAAGGTCTGTTAAGAACGGCCAAAAATTTATATAAACAGCAACGGCGTTGGGCCTGGGGAGCGGAAAATATTCCCTATTTGTTGTTTAATGCCGCCAAGCGTTGGAAAAATGAGCAGTTTGACAGACGAGGAGTCGTCAGCCATATTTTGATTCAAATTTACGGTTTTCATGCTTGGGCGACGAACGCCTTGATTGTCGCGGTTATCGGTTGGTTACCGATGTTTTTAGGTGGTGACCGTTTTAATTCTACCGTTTTGTCCGGCAATTTACCGGCGATTACTCAGACTTTGATGAGCGTTGCGATGATTGGGTTGGTTTTATCGGCCGTGGTGTCCGCCTTGTTGTTGCCGAAAAGACCGAAAAAATATAAATTTTGGAAAAATCTTTTTATGACTTTAGAATGGGTTTTCGTGCCGGTGGCCATTGTAATTTTTGGCGCGATTCCTTGTTTGGAGGCACAGATTCGGCTGATGTTCGGTAAATATATGGGCTTTTGGGTAACACCGAAGATTCGTTAGCGATTAATGTAAAAATTACGGCCGATCTGTGATATAATAGTCTAATGACGAAGTCTAAAAAAAATCATCGTTCTCGCAACGAAGAATTTTTATCTCAACCGCATAGTTTTTTTTATCGCTTGATTTCCAGCCAGCGGTTTTTGGCGATTATCGGGTTGGTGTTTTTGGTGATTGTTATTTTTCCTCTGGCTCGAGCGTATAATCAGCGTCGTTTGGTGGAAAGAGAAATCACCGACGTTAAAAAACAGATCAGCGATTTTGAAAATCAGAATCAGGAATTGAAAGAGCTGGTGGAATATTTACAATCCGATCAGGCGCTGGAAGAACAGGCTCGCTTGAATTTGAATTTAAAAAAACCCGGTGAAGAAGTTATCATCATCGAGAACAAGGGCGCCGGCGTCGCGACCGTCGATTCCTCCGTCGACGAATCGATCGGAAATTTAATCAAATGGTGGCGTTATTTTTTTAATTAGGGTTCTTTGTATCAAGCTATTTGACCAAAGTGATGGAGCCGAGAAGGGGATTCGGACCCCTGACCTACGCGTTACGAATGCGTTGCTCTACCAGCTGAGCTATCTCGGCAATAGTGTCTGAGCGGGTGAGCGGAATCGAACCGCCCTTCTCAGCTTGGGAAGCTGATGTAATAGCCGCTATACGACACCCGCGCTCGAATGTTAATAATAGGTATATTATAGAATTAATAAACAGTTTTAGTCAATCAAACCTTTATGAAGCTACAATTTAAAAAACATTTTTGGTTATTGGGGATTTTTTTGTTTTTGGCGCCTTTCGGGGCCGATGCCGCCGCGGAATTGAAAATTGATTATCAGGCGGCCGCTTTTACGGCGCCGGTCAGTTTGGAAATAAACTCCAGCGTTGACGATACCGCCTTGCCTTGGGAGTGGCATCCTTTATCGCCGGTTTACAATTATTCTTTTAAAACCGGAGGTTTTTACGATCCGAGCCGTCCGTTAACGTTAAAAATTTATTATGCCGAAGATAACCATGATTTGAAACAAATTTTTTCTTACGATTTCATGGCGAAAGTTTGGCGACCCTTGTTGACTCATGATTTCCCCCGGGAAAAATATGTGGTTGCGGAAACCGACGCCACTTCCGGACGTTTGATTTTATTGTCCGATCCTGCGGTGATGACCGTGGGCCGAGCCAGTTGGTATAAATTTAAGAACGGCCTGTTTGCCGCTTCGCCCGATTTTGCCAAGGGGACGATTTTACGCGTTCATAATCTTGATAACGATCGTTTTGTGGATGTCACCGTCAATGACTGGGGGCCGGAACGGGATAAATTCCCCGATCGGGTGATTGATTTGGATTATGTGGCCTTTCAGAAAATCGCTTCGCCGTCTGCCGGTGTGGCCGCGGTCAAAATAGAACCCTTAAAGACGGTTGTGCCGGCAATCAAACAAGTTGCGCCGCAGATTACCGATGAATTGAATATTACCGCTTCTTCCGCGGTTATCATGTTGGAAAAAGACAACCAAGTTCTTTGGGGAAAAAATGAAAAATCGGTTTCTCCTTTGGCCAGTTTGACGAAGTTGGTGGCGGTCAAAGTTTTTTTGGATACGCGGCCGACTTTGAATCAAGTAGTCAGCTATAAATATCAGGATGAAAAATATAATTATGAATATTGCAAACCTTGGGAGTCGGCGCGCCTAAAAGTCAGCGAAGGCGAGACCATGACCTTGGAAGATTTGTTATACAGCGCTTTGGTCGGGTCGGCCAATAACGCCGTGGAAACTTTGGTTCGTTCCAGCGGTTTGAGCCGCGGCGCTTTTATCGCCAAAATGAATGAAACGGTTAAAAATTGGGGCGCCGTTAATACTCGTTTTGTGGAACCGACCGGCTTGTCGCCCGATAATGTGAGTTCTCCTCTTGATTATGCTATAATAACTAAAGAAGTTTTTAACAATCCTTTGATTAAAAAAATAAGCACCACGCTTCGTTATACGTTTAAAACCGTCAATACCAAAAAGAGCCATACCTTAACGAATACGAATAAGTTGTTAAAAACAAACACTTATGATCTGATCGGTTCGAAGACCGGATATTTGGATGAGGCCGGTTATTGTTTGATGACCAGAATAAAGACATCGGCCGGGAATTTAATCGCCGTCAACTTGGGTTCAACGAGCAAGGAAAACAATTTCTTGGATAATGAAAATTTGCTTCGTTACGGTTTGCATTTGTTAAAATAAGCCACGCATATGATCAAAATCTCCGGGGTTTCCAAAGCCTACGGCAATAAAATAAAAGTATTGGATAACGTCGACCTGACCATCAAGCCGGGCGAGTTTGTTTCTATTGTCGGTCAATCCGGCGCCGGCAAAACGACATTGGTGCGCTTGTTAATCGGTGAGGAATGGGCAGACGAAGGACGGGTTATGGTCGGCGATTGGGATATAACGAAAATCAGTAAACGCGAAGTGCCTTTTTTGCGTCGGCAAATCGGCGTAATTTTTCAGGATTTTAAATTATTGCCCAAGAAAACTTTGGAAGAAAATGTTTCTTTCGCTTTGGAAGTATCCGGCGGCGCGCCGGAGAAAATCAAGAAGATCGTGCCCAGCGTTTTGAAAATCGTCGGCTTGGAAGATAAAAAACGGCGTTATCCGCATGAAGTGTCGGGAGGCGAAAAACAAAGAGCGGCCATTGCCCGCGCTTTGGTGCATCAACCGAAAATCTTGTTGGCCGACGAGCCGACCGGTAATTTGGACGCGATCAACGCTCAGGAAATTATCGATCTTTTATTGCGAATCAATAAATTCGGCACGACCGTTATCTTGGTCACTCATAACAAAGAAGTCGTCAATCGTTTAAATAAACGCGTAATCACCATGGATCAAGGCTTGGTTATCAGCGATCAAGAGCGCGGTAAATACATCCTCTAATATGCTATCTTTATATCGAATTATCAAATTCAGTTTTCAAGATATTGTACGCAACGGTTGGTTGACCGTTGCCACCATCACCATTCTCTTGCTGGCTTTGTTTTCCATCAATACTTTGGTGACGGTGCGTTTGATCAGCGACAGCGCCGTCGCGGCGATTAAAGAGAAGATAGACATCAGTCTATATTTGAAACCGGAGACGCCGGAGAGCGAAATTATGGCCTTGAAAGCCAAATTGACCAATTCCGATAAGATTAAGAGCGTTACTTATGTTTCCAAAGCCAGCGCCTTGGAATCTTTTCGGGTCAGATATCAGAATAACCAAGAAATTTTGGCGGCTTTGAAAGAATTGGGGCGTAATCCTCTTTCGCCCAATCTGACCATTATTCCCAAGGACTTCAATGAAGCGGACCTTTTGATTAACGAATTGAAAATGATTGACAACCCGATTATTGAATCGCGCGATTTTACGGATAACTCGATTATTCTCGCCAAAATAAACAACGTGACCGCGCGAGTCAACGAAGTCGGCTTGTTTATCATCTCCATTTTTATTTTAATCAGTTTGTTGGTTGTTTATAACACGATTCGCGTTGCCATTTATACGCATCGCCAGGAAATAGAAATTATGCGGTTGGTCGGCGCTTCCCATACCTTTATTTATATGCCTTATTTGTTTTCCGCTTTTATCTATTCTTTATTGAGCGTCTTAATCATAATTTCCGTCTTTTATCCGTTTTTAACCATCCTACAGCCCTATTTAGAAGTTTTTTTCATGGGTTATAATGTCAATATTCTCGCTTATTTTGTAGATAATTTCTTATTCATTTTCGGTCTGCAATTTTTGGTGGTTCTGGTGATTAACGCTTTAGCCAGTTTATTCGCGGTACGCAAATACGCGCGGATTTAAAAGAATCGCCGGCAGACAAGTTTAATCGTAATCATATGAAACTTGAAACCTATCACAATTTGTCTCAGGGATTGGATCGGCAATCGGAATATAAGTTGGAAAACGCCGACATTTTGTTGGCCGAAGAAATGGAGCTGGTGAAAGAGCAAATCACCGCGTTGACCGCCGATATCAAAAGCAAGGATTGGGCGGCGGTATTGGATACTTTAACCTTGTTAAACATGCCGGCGCTTAAGCAGTTAGATGACGCGAGCGGCGCTAATTTGCGCAAAGCGCTTAGTCAAATCAATCGTCAGCTGGTTAATATTACAGATGAGGATAATCCTCGCTTGAGCATTGATATTAAGGAATATGCCGATAAAATCAAAGATATTTTAACTGATAGTTTTTCCGCCCCTTGTTGTTGATTGACATTCAGGCGTTTTTTTCATAATATCCTCTTGATGAGGATTTTTGATATTTTGCGGGATCGTCTAACGGTAGGACCGCGGCCTTTGAAGCCGTTTATCCTGGTTCGAATCCAGGTCCCGCAGCTAAAACAAAAGACAGCCGTTCGGCTGTCTTTTAGGTTGATTACCGAGATTGCCAAATTTGAACAGATATTTTTTAATTTGACTATTTTTTCGGACAGTGGTTAAATGATGTAAATTGAAAATTCGGTATTTTAACAATTTAAAATTAGTATAATCATGAAAACAGCAATTAATTTTGATTCTGATTCCGAGATTCTTAGTCCCGGAAGTGCAATTTCGCCGATTGATGGACGATACCATCAAAGGACTAAAGAGCTTTCGGCTTGTTTCAGCGAGAAAGCGTTAATGAAATTCAGGCTAATGATTGAAGTTGAATATTTAATCGTTTTATCTTCGATCGCCGGAGTAGTCCGGCCGCTCACGGTGCGGGAACATTCTTTTTTACGCGGGTTTTATAAGGAATTTTCCGATGTAACTTTTTTAAGGATTAAAAACATCGAAAAAGAGACCAATCATGACGTGAATGCCGTACAGCGTTATTTTATGGAAACCCTGAAGAGCAGTTTCCTGGGCCGCTTATCGGGCTTTGTTCATCTCGGTTTGACTTCCGAAGATATTAATAATCTGGCTTTTGCGCTTATGTTGCGTGCGGGAACGGATGTTTTAATTAATCGATATGAGTTGGTGGCCCGCGTGATAAAAGATTCATTAGTTAAACCGTATCAGTTAACTCCGTTACTGGCGCGTACACATGGACAACCGGCTTCGCCGACGACCGTTGCTTGGGAAATGAATGTTTTTGTTGCCAGACTGGAAGAAGCAATTGCCGATTTGAAAAATTTTAGCTTGTCCGTAAAATTCGGGGGTGCGACCGGCGGTCATAACGCCTTGAATGCCGCTTATCCGAAGGTTAATTGGCGAAATTTTTCAAGGAAATTTATTAAACATTTAAACGGTTTCGATCAGGTTAAACAGCCGTTGATGCAATTTCGCTATAATCAGTATACCACTCAAATTGAACCGCATGACACTTACGCCAAGTTATTTGATATTATCAAGCGGGCCAATACAATATTGATTGATTATACTCGCGACATGTGGTTGTATATTTCTTTGGAAGTGTTTGCCCAAAAGACTGTTGAAAAAGAGGACGGATCAAGCGCTATGCCCAATAAAGTCAATCCGATTGACTTTGAGAATGCGGAAGGAAATTTAGGCATAGCCAATGCTTTGTTTAATTTTTTTGCGGCGGAGTTGCCCGTTTCCCGTTTACAACGTCATCTTACCGACTCGACGATAATTCGTAATTTCGGTCCGGCTTATGCGCATACTTTGGTAGGTTTAAAATCTGTCAGCAAAGGATTGAGCAAAGTGTCGGTTAACACCAAACACATTCAACAAGAATTGGAAGCACATTGGAACGTTTTGGCGGAAGCTTATCAAACAATTTTGAGGCGCGCCGGAGTGAACGACGGCTACGATCTTTTGAAAGCGATAACTCGCGGTCAAGAGGTTAGCAAAGAAAATCTTCATGATTTTATCGATCGCCTGGCTATTGAAAAGAATTTATCTGCCAGTTTAGTCATTGAGCTAAAAGCACTCACCCCTCATAATTATATAGGGGATAGGTCTATCGATGTTTAGTATTTTATAGCTTTAACAAACCGTTGAATTTACCAACGGTTTTTTGTTATCTATTTACACATAACAATATTTATGATATGTTATTTTAATGCTTTTAAAAAAGCATTTAACCCAATTCTGCCGGGAAGTGCAGAAAAGTATTATTAACAATTTGTAAAAATAGGAGGTTATTATGGCCACTAAACAACAAATTCCTGTCGTTGCCGCTCGGCTGACAGAATTTCAGGAAGGTTTTGAAGTATTGTCTATTGAAGATGCTCAATGGGCTATCATGAACGGCAAGGAGGCGGTCTCATTGAGTGCCAGGGCAATTGCCAATCGCTCTAAACCCGTTGCCCCGGCGGACAAAACTATTCTTAGCGCAGTCATCGCCGCCCGCACCGTTCCCGCTACGACCGAAAAGTTTGTCGCTCAGGATAAATTTAAAGTGGATACGGGCAAAGAAGCGAAAGTGAAAATCTCTTATCTCGAAGATGACTTTAAACGCGAGTTTCTCGGTAAAGTTGAAGGTCCTTTTGCCGGTAGCATAATCTGTGGGCGGAAACTGGAAAAAAAATCAGTGGATGGTCCGATTCTACAGGAACTGGGCGGTAATGAAACAGCCGAAACGACATTAACTGAAATGTACGCCGCCATGGCAGCTCAGCCTAATGGCGAAGACGGTTGCCTGCTCAACAACGGTCGGGCAAATATTTTTTATATAAAGAATATTACCGGTACGCTTCGCGCCGTGCGCGTTTACTGGCTCGGTGTTGGCTGGTTCGTGCGTGCGAGCTCGGTCGAGAATCCGCTCGAGTGGGGCGCCGGCTTTCGGGTTTTCTCCCGCAATTCCTTGGTACCTCAGGCCGCTTAATTTTGTTCCTTGGGTCCTTGGGACCTTAACTTTTTCAATGGCCCTTTCAATTTTCTTCGGAAATGCGAAAGGGTCTTTTTATTTTCTGTTGTCCAAACAAAAAGCCGCTTTTTGGGCGGCTTGATTTTTTTTGACCATTAAACTTGATTAATAAACGACGCTTTTTTTTGAAGAAATTTCTTCGTGAATTTCATTTACCAGTTCTTTGAATACCGAGAGCAATTCTTGATCCGAAAACCTGTCATCTTCTACGTCAACGTAATCTCTGATTATTTCCAGCAAATCATCATCGTCTAAGTTGGCTCGGGGGTTTTCTTCCATTGCTTCTGCTACGATATTTTTTAAAAGAAGCCTGGTAATTGCATTTTTTTTATTTTCGTCCATTTTTAATTATTTAGTTGTTAATACTACAAGGCGCTTAATGTAAAATATGTTAATACATCGGTCTTTATTTGTCAAGTCCCTAAAATTACTATGATATTAGGGGATATTTAATCCGATTTAGATATTTTCAACAGTCGGTGAAATTGTCGCGCTTTCCTGACGGCGCTTTCCAAAGGAACTAATATCTCCGTTATCAGACGAGAATCGGGACTTAAACCGATTTTTGTCGCCGCTTTTCTGGCTTGGCGGCAAAGTTGCCGGATGTTTTCGGATATTTCCCCGGCCGCTTGAGTGGCGAAGAGCAAGTCGGCAATTTCCGATTTTTGATGCAAATCCAAATTAAGGTGCCGCTCGGCCGCCGCTCGCAAAACCAAAACATTGGCGGCAGTAATCCGGCCGTCGGTTAAATCTTCTCGCCAATTGCGCGCGTCGTCGGATAGTTGTTTGGCGGCACAAGCGGCGCGAAAGAAATTAACGGTTTGTTGTGCTTCCGGGCTGTTAACGGAATAGCCTAAAACGGACAACATCGCCAGGGGTCCCAGTCCGAGAGGTAGAGACTTGCGAGCCGGATTTTTTAAATCGGAAAAATCCGGCAGATTTTTGGAATAATTTATTTTGCCGTTATCGACGGTTATTTTATTTTGAAGAATTTCCCGGCGATTGCAGTTATCCAAATCTTTCAGCCAACGATTGAATAAGAGATAAAAATCCGCGCGCAAATTGAGACGATAGTAGCTGTCCAAAAAACGGCGGTAATAGTCGTTGCCGCGCGGCAATCTTTCTGGTCGTCCGTCGCCATCCAAAAAATCGTCATAAATATTAAGCGCTCGCCATAAGTAAAGATTGGCGCGATTGAGTTTGGCTATCAGTCGGGGTGTTATGAGACGACGCTGATGCCAGGGCAGGGCGGCGGCAAACCATTCGGGCCAAAAATAAGCTTTTTCACGAGGCATGATAGAGAGGCAAAGAGATAATAAATTTTGTTCCGTCGCCCGGATGACTGTCTACGGTAATTTCACCGGCGAAACATTTTTCAATAATATTTTTACTGGAGGATAATCCGAGCCCCAGGCCGCCGGCATTATTGTTGGTAAAATTATTTTTTGTGCTGAAAAACGGTTCAAAAATTTTGGCAACATTTTCCGGCGAGATGCCGTGGCCTTGGTCGCTGATGGTGATAAAAACCTGATCAGCGGTCGGCTCCAATTTAATTTCTACTTCTTTATCGGTTGGCCATTCCTGTTGTTCTGTACACTGTTTGGCCCGGCGGTCGCCGATTTCGCTGGCTTCAATGGCGTTAGCCAAGAGATTGGTGATGACTTGTCCGAATTTGACGGCCTCGCCGTAGAGTTGAACTTCCGTTTTTGGCCGGAAAATAATTTTAACCGCGGCGCGTCGCGCTTTATAAGCCAAGATTTGGATGATTTGGTGTATTTCCTCGTTAGCCGAAAAAGAACTTGTCTGACTTTCGCGTTGGATTTGTTTTTTGATGCTGGCAATCAAATCTTCCATTTTGTGCGTCGCCAAAATAGCTTGACTGAGATAAGATTTTGCGCCCAGAATTTCGTTTTTTCCTTGATCTTTGATTTGTTCCAGATTTAAAGAGATGGCCGTCAGGGGATTGATCAAATCGTGAAAGATACCCGAAGACAGGCGGCCGAATTCGGCCAAGTGATACAGCTGACCGATTTTCTCCGTTTCCGCTTGGCGCAATTCTTTGGTTTTTTCTATGACCTTGATTTCCAGCGAATCTCGTTCTTGGCGCAAGTCCGCTTCGCTCTGCCTGGCTCTTTTGAGCGCTTTTTCTATTCCCCGGGAGAATAGCCAGGCGATGATGGCGATGATCAGAAAAAGAATCGTGTAAGCAATAGCGTCCCCCAATTCGTGCGGTTCTTTGCGCCAGTAGCCGTTGACGACAACGGTGCCGTCGGTTTGCCAACGGGTCAGAATAATCAGAAAAAGATTGATTGCGGCCGTGCTAATTAAAACCAAGTTAGAGCCGATCAGCACGCCGGATAAAGTAATGATCAAAACGGCCAACAACAGAGCCGCCGGTAAATCCGCGCCCCAGGCGATGAAAGAATACAGCATCGGTAGGGCATAAACGACAACAAGCAACCAAGCGGCGATTTTTATTCGGCCTTTTCGGGACAGTCGCAATAAAAAAATAAAAAATAATAAGATTGATAGAGTATAAATGATCGGTAAACCGCGGTCTTGCGGTTGTTTGATTAAATCTATAAGACGAATAACGTTCAGGACGGCAAAACCGACGATTGAAAACCATAACAGAATGTTGAGAATCAATTCTCGTCGCCTTAAATCTTCGTCGGGATGGCGCGGTTGAATCAGGGTTTTGATTTTTTGTTTTAAGGTCATAGTGTTTATAAAAATTCGCTTATCGTCAAGATAAACAAAACACTTCTTAAATTTTAAGAAGTGTTGAGGGCGCTTAGTCGCGCCAGGGAGTTCCGGGATTGAGCGCCGTCGCGAGAATGGCCGCCAATAATTTTGTCGTTTCCGGGCGGGCAAGATTTTTTTCGTCTTTTTTAGGATTTGTCGCCATAAAATAGAAAATTAGATTATTGTTCGGGCAATATCGACCTGATGACGGCCGGGAAATATCGACAATATCATTTGGTCGTTTCGCCGAATTATTTCCCCGCCATCTATTGCCGATATGATTATAGCAAAAGGGAAATAAATAAAATTTAAAATTTTTCTAAAGTTTTTCTTTATTTTTTTCATCATTTTCGATCGTCAATTTTATAACCGCGGTTGGAAACCGTAAAAATTAATTGTTTGTTGCCGGTTTCCAGTTTTTTTCTCAAATTCATGATATGAACTTCAATCGTATTGGAGAAGGGGTCGGCGTTTTCATCCCAAACATGTTCCATAATTTCTTGGCGCGGCAAAATACGCCCCTGATTTCTCAATAGATATTCCAACAGAGAGAATTCTTTGGAGGGCAAAATAATACGTCGTCCGTTTTTCGTGACCACAAATTTATCGGGATCCAATTCTAAATCTTGAAATTTTAGAACGTTACCTTGCCAATTTCGGGGCCGACGCGAGATGGCTTTGATTCTGGCCAACAATTCCGAAAAAGCGAAAGGTTTGGCCAGGTAATCGTCCACTCCCAGGGTCAGCAAATCAACTTTGTCGGATAGTTCGGAGCGAACGGTGAGCATGAGAATCGGCACGCTTAAGCCTTCGGTCCGAATTTTTTGGACGATTTCCCGTCCGTCCAATTGCGGCAGATTATAATCCATGACAATCAACCGGTATTCGTTGGTGCGAGCCAAAAAATAACCGCGCTCGCCGTCCGAGGCGATATCCACGGCATAGCCCGCATTTTTTAAAGCCGTGGCCAGAGAACGAACAATGTTGTCGTCATCCTCAATCAATAAAAGTCGCATATTTTTATAAGATATTTTCCGATTTTATTTTAGCGCATATTTCTCGGTAAAACAATTAATTATCCCCGCTTCTTGTTTTATTAAGAAGCGGGGACGAGGTTACGGAAGCAGAACATCTTCCGGTTGGTAGCGGCCGTAAGGATTGGGCGAACAATAAGGACATTGTTGATCGCCGATACGGCAGAGGGTAAGATAGCCGAGTTTGCTTTTATGGCGGCAGTCTCCTCTTTTAAAGCAACGATGCTTCTGACAAGTTTTACTTAAGCTCATAGTTTTTATTCTTATTGTAGACTATGACCGATAAATAAAATTTAAATTTTTTTTAAAGAAAAAATAAAGATAAATTTTTTGGCTAATTATCAAGGAATTATATTTTTTTTGGTTGCCTTTCCCGGTAATCCGCGATAAGATATAAGCAGTCTTTAATTGGCTGAGCCTTAATTATGAGCGCTAATTTTTTTAAAAATACCAAGAAAAATAGAATCGGCGGCGCTTTGCGCGACGAACACGAAGACCCTTTTGCCATCAAAGAGGGTAAATTTCGTTTTGGTCAGTTGAAAGATTCTTTTTATTATACCGATTGGACCGAACAATCGTTTTTGGCCGACGCCGGACGCAAGGGAATGGTCAGTCGTTCTTTTGATTTGGACAAATTAAAATATTTTATTTTTGTCGCTTTGATCGCTTTACTGCTTTTGTTGGGGCGCGCTTTTTGGTTGCAGGTGGTGAAAAATGATTATTATAGTTCTTTGTCCGAAAGTAATCGGCGGCGAGCCGAAGTGATTGAACCCAAGCGCGGTATTATTTATGCTGCCGATTTGCGACCCTTGGTGCGCAACACCGCCAATTTCGTTTTATATTTCCGGCCGATTGATTTGCCTAAAGACGAATTGATTCGAGACAATCTTCTGCGTCAAATCAGCCGCATTTTGGAGGGAGAGCCGGCTTTGAACGATGATATTTTTTTGACGGTCGCCGACGAATCGGCGGCGATGTCCATCAATGTCGTCCCCGATAACGCCACCTTTCATGAATTGAAAGAAGCTTTATCCAAAATAAAGCTCGGTTCCCTGGAATCGTATCAGCCTTTGTTTGCCGCCGCCAATATTGATTATGACAAGGCGATGTTGATTACGTTGAAATTGCCTAATTGGCCGGGCGTTTTCTTGTCCACCAAAATTCGTCGAGAATATCTTTTGCCGACTTCGGCCTCCAGTTCCGTTGTTTTGGGCGAAAGCAGTTTGGCGCATATCTTGGGATATACGGGTAAAATTGCCGCCGAAGAAATGGAATTTTTGGGCCGGGAATATTCTTTGATTGATTATGTCGGCAAAACCGGACTTGAATATTCATATGAAAAAGAATTGAAGGGTCGGGCCGGACAGAAAAATTTGGAAGTGGATGCCTTGGGCCGACAGAAAAAAATTTTAAACGAATCGGTGGCGATAAACGGTTATAATTTGCAATTGTCTCTTGATTTGGACCTTCAACAAAAAACCGAAGAAGTGGTCCAAGCTTATTTGCGTCAGGCTAATTTGAAGCGCGCATCGGTTATCATTATTAATCCCAATAATGGCGCCGTCTTGGCTTTAGTCAGTTTGCCGGCCTATAATAATAATCTTTTCGCGCGCGGCATCAGCCAGGAAGAATATAATCAATTTTTGGACGATCCCGACCGACCTTTGTTTAATCGAGCGATAAATGGCGAGTTTCCTTCCGGTTCCACCATCAAACCTTTATTTGCCGCCGCGGCCTTGCAAGAAAAAATCATTACCGAAACAACCAGTTTTTTAAGCACCGGCGGCTTGCGTTTGGGGGAGTGGTTTTTTCCGGACTGGAAAGCGGGCGGGCACGGCATCACCGACGTGCGACAGGCGCTGGCTCAATCGGTTAATACCTTTTTCTATTATATCGGTGGCGGTTATCAAAATTTCCAAGGTTTGGGCGTGAGCGGTTTGGTAAAATATTCCCGATTTTTCGGTTTGGGCGAGTCCAGCGGTTTGGATTTGCCCGGCGAACGAGCCGGCTTTGTGCCAACGATTGCCTGGAAAGAACAAGTGAAAGACGAGCCCTGGTATATCGGAGACACTTATCATTTCGCCATCGGTCAGGGCGACGTTTTGGTGACGCCGTTGCAAGTAGCCAATTATACGGTGGCGATTGCCAACGGCGGGACTTTGTATGGGCCGCATTTGGTCGCCAAGATTTTAAACGAAGATAACGAAACGGTGGAGGAAATCGCTCCGCGCGTGATTAACTCCGGTTTTATTGATCAGCATAATTTACAAATCGTACGCGAAGGTTTGCGTCAGACTGTAACACGGGGAAGCGCGCAATCTTTGCAAACGGTGCCGGTGGCGGTGGCCGGCAAAACCGGTACGGCACAATGGTCCACGAAAAAGAGTCCTCACGCTTGGTTCACCGGGTTTGCTCCTTATGATAATCCGGAAGTGGCGATTACCGTTCTGGTGGAAGAGGGCGTGGAAGGCAGTACGATGGCCGTGCCGATAGCCAGAGATATTTTAACTTGGTATTTTCGCAATCGATAACATTAAAAATTAATTTTATAATTTTTATGCCTCTTTATTTACATTTATCCATTCATTTCTGTGCCGCCGTTATCAGCGGCTATATTGTCGGCCGATATTTCCGGCGCCCCGGATTGGGTGTTATTGCCGGAATTTTGGGCGGATTTTTAATAGATCTTGATCATGTTCTGGAATATTTTCTGGTCTTCGGACCGCAGTTCAATCTCTGGATGTTCTTTAATGGCCGACAATTTCTGGTCAGCGATCAGATTCGCCTGTTTTTTCACGCTTGGGAATATGCCATCATATTTTTGGCTCTGGCGGCCATACTTTATCGGCGCAAAAAGGCGGTGGCTTTTTTGTTGGCCTTTGTTTTTGCCGGTTTAGTACATCTGGCTTCCGATTGTTTGATCAACAATTATCCGCCACGCAACTATTCTTTTATTTATCGCGCCAATCGCAATTTCAAAGCCGTCGAACTATTGAGTCCCGCGCAGTATCATGAATATTTGACCGATCGCCGTAAAGTGGGGCTTTAGCGGATTTTTAGCGAAATTTTTAAGGTAATTAGCACTCTCTTGACGGGAGTGCTAAGTTTGTTTATAATAGAATTAGATTAATCAACGCCAGGTTTCGCGAAGCGAAACTGACACGTTATTATAGACTACGAGGTAAGAAAATAATGTTTTGGAGCGCATATGATTTCGTAGAGAAAAATTTAGACGCGCAGTGGATAAATTTTTCCACAGAAATCATCTAAGCGAAGAAACATTTATTTTTTACCGAGTCAGAGTGAGAGTAATGTAGAATATATGCTGTCCGATCGCAAAAAATTCCTGTTGGAAACAATCATCAAAGAGTATGTCAAAACCGCTACGCCGGTTTCTTCCGGTATGTTGGTGGAGAAATATAAACTGGCTGTCTCGCCGGCGACGGTGCGCAATGAAATGATGGAATTGGAAGAAGAGGGTTATATTCATCAGCCGCATACTTCGGCCGGGCGTTTGCCGACCGGGTTGGCGTATGAATCTTTTTGGCAGGATTTGTTGACGATAAAAAAGAGAAAAGAATTGAAAGAAGCGGAGATAAAAATTTTGGAAAATTTATTCAAGCGCGAAGAGGCGGCCTATAAGCAGACCGCCAAGACAATTGCCGAATTGGCGAACGGCGCGGTATTTTGGGCTTTTCATAAAAACGATTTGTATTATACCGGCTTGGCCAATTTATTCGTGCAACCGGAATTTAAGCAAGTCAATGCCGTTTGCGATATGTCCGGCATCATTGATCGCTTGGAAGAAATTATTGACGATATTTTTGAAGGACTGAAAGAGGGCGAGCAAGCGATGATCGGCCCCAAAAATCCTTTCGGCAATTTTTTGAGCACGGTATTGGTAAAATACAAGGACAAGGGCCGGAGCGGTTTATTCGGAATTATCGGGCCGATGCGGATGGATTACGGCCGTAATTTGGCCTTAGTGGAATTTATTAAAAATAAGTTTGCTTAAGGACTTTAAAAATTATGTTTTTTTCGCTCAGGATTTTTTCTGTGGCAAAAATTAATTTCATTAATTTTTGCTGGACGAAAAAATATTCGCTCCTTAAAACATAATTTTCAAAGTCTATAAATGTTTATGAATGAAGAAATAAAAGCGCACCCTGAAGCGGTCGTCGGACCGATAATTTACAATGAAAAAGGGGAAATTTTATTGATTAAGAATCCAAAATTTGGAGATTTTTGGACTATTCCCGGCGGACATATTGAGTTGGATGAACCGGCGGAAGAGGCTTTGAAGCGGGAAATTATGGAAGAAACCGGTTTGGAATTAAAAAATATCGAACCGATTGGTTTTACGGAAGGAATAAATCCGGAATTTTTTCATAAAAAAAAGCATTTTATTTATTTGAATTATTTGGCGGAACTGGCCGGAGGAGAAATGACGAAAAGCGAAGAAATGACCGAATATCTTTGGATTGCGCCGGAAAAAACGGGCGATTTGAAAATAAGCGAATCGGTTAGACCCTTGATTGATATTTATTTGGAAAAAAAGAAGAATGACGCGATCTGCCAGCCGGCGGACTGGGAACACAAGTACAAGCGTGCTTTGGCCGATTATCAAAATTTAGTCAAACAAACCGCAAAAGATCGGGAAGAATTTGTTAAGTACGCAATCGGTGATTTTTTACAAGACATTATTCCGGTGTATGATCATTTAAAAATGTCTTTGACCGGTATAGACGAAGAAATCGATAAAAATCCCTGGGCCGTCGGCGTTCGTCACGTTCTAAAACAGTTTAAAGATATTTTGACCAGCCGCGGCGTGGAAGAAATAAAAACCGCGGGTGAAAAATTTGATCATAATTTGATGGAGGCGGTCGACGGTACGGGAGAAAAAGTTAAGCAAGAGTTGATGCCCGGCTATACTTTAAACGGTCGTGTGATTCGGGCGGCAAAAGTGATTGTGGAATAGCCAAGTATCGTGTCGCCGAATAATTTTTTAAATAATTAATTGTTCTTTCCGCTTCCACTTGGCATCGGGCCAAGTTTTGCGGAAAGATATATAAATTTTATGTCATTAATCAAATGGACTCCGTTTTTTCCGGAATTTGATGACATGGAAAAAACGTTGAGTGAAATGTTGCCGACGGTGCGTGGCAATCAATTTGGCTTTACGCCGGCGATTGACATGTACGAAGACAAAGACAATGTCATCGTGGAAACACAGTTGGGCGGCATCGATCCGGAGAAAGTGGACATTTCCATCGAGAATAATGTTCTGACCATCAAGGGCGAGAGCGAAAAGAAAAGCGAAGTGGAGGATAAAAATTATTATCGCAAGGAAATTCGCCGCGGTTCTTTCTATCGCTCGATTCCTTTGCCGACAAAAGTGGACGGCGATCAGGCTAAGGCGGTGAATGAGGAAGGGATTTTAAAGATTACCGTGCCGAAAGCGCCGGAAGTCAAACCGAAGACGATCAAGATCCAAACGCAGAAGAAGTAATTGTTAGTTGATAGATCGGTCCGTTTTTAGAACGGACCGGGAATTAGTTAATGATTAAACAATAATTAATAAATAACCCGCCCGAGGCGGGCACAAAAAAATATGTCAAAAATTTTAGGAATTGATTTGGGCACCACTAATTGCGCCATGGCGATCATGGAGGGCGGAGCGCCAAAAATCATTGAGAACATCGAGGGCAACCGAACAACTCCGTCGGTCGTGGCGATTTCCAAAAATAACGAACGGATTGTCGGTCAAACCGCCAAACGTCAGGCGGTTATCAATCCGACCAATACGGTTTACGCCGTGAAGCGCTTGATCGGCCGTCATTTTTCCGAAGACGAAGTTCAGCGCGATTTGAAAATTGCGCCGTATCAAATTCTTCAGGCCGGCGAAGGCGTAAAAGTCAAAATGGGCGATAAGGATTATAGTCCGCAAGAAATTTCCGCCATGATTTTGTCTAAATTAAAAGCCGACGCGGAAACGAAAACGGGCGAAAAAATCACAGAAGCGATTATTACCGTTCCCGCGTATTTTAACGATTCGCAAAGACAAGCGACCAAAGATGCCGGACAGATTGCCGGGTTGGACGTGAAAAGAATTATTAATGAGCCGACCGCGGCCGCGCTTGCTTATGGTTTTGACAAAAAAGCCGGTCAGCAGATTGTGGTTTACGATTTGGGCGGCGGAACTTTTGACGTTTCGGTTTTGGATATTTCTGCCGATACGGTGGAAGTGAAGGCGACCAACGGCGATACGCATTTGGGTGGCGAAGATTTTGATCAACGAATTATCGCTTGGATTATTGAAGAGTTCAAAAAAGATCAGGGCATCGATTTATCCAAAGATACCCTGGCTTTACAACGCATCAAAGAATCGGCCGAAAAAGCCAAAATTGAATTGTCTACGGCCCAGGAAACGGAAATCAACCAGCCCTTTATTACGACCGATGCCAGCGGACCGAAACATTTGGTGATGAAATTATCGCGCGCCAAACTGGAATCCTTAGTGATGGATTTGGTGGAAAAAACCATTGAACCGTGCAAGAAAGCCTTGGCCGACGCTAAATTTTCCGTTAACGACATTGAAGAAGTGGTGATGGTCGGCGGCATGACGCGTATGCCTTTGGTACTGCAGAAAGTCAAAGAATTCTTCGGCAAGGAACCGAACTTGACCGTGAATCCGGATGAAGTTGTAGCGATGGGCGCGGCCGTACAAGCCGGTGTTTTGCAAGGGGATGTTAAAGATGTTCTATTGTTGGATGTTACTCCGCTGACCTTGGGAATTGAAACTTTGGGCGGCGTGGCCACTCCTTTGATTGAGAGAAATACCACTATTCCGACTTCTAAATCGCAAACTTTTTCAACGGCCGCCGACGGTCAAACCGCGGTGGAGATTCATATTGTCCAGGGCGATCGTCCGATGGCCAGCGACAATAAAACGCTCGGACATTTTACTTTGGACGGCATTCCGTCCGCACCGCGCGGCATTCCGCAGATTGAAGTGAAATTTGATTTGGATGCCAACGGTATTTTGAATGTCGCCGCTACCGACAAAGCGACCAATAAACAACAGAAAATTACCATTACCGCTTCTTCCGGTTTGTCCAAAGAGGAAATCGAGAAGATGAAAAAAGAAGCCGAGCTTCACGCCGAAGAAGATAAAAAGAAAAAAGAAGAAGCGGAAATAAAAAATCAGGCCGACGCGGTTTCCTTCACGATGGAAAAAATGGTTAAGGAGTCGGGTGATAAGATGAAGCCGGAAGACAAGAAAGAATTGGAGGATAAGAACGAAGAGTTGAAGAAAGCGAAGGAGTCCGGCAATCTTGAGGAGATGAAAAAGAAAATGGAAGAGATAAATACCATTGCCCAGAAAATCGGCGCGGCCATGTACCAACAGCCGGGTGCCGGAGGAGTTCCGGGCGCGGAACAAGCGGGAGCGGCCGGTGCTGAGGCCGGGGCGGCGGGAGCCGGACCCGAGGGGGCTGATGCTAGTGCCAAGAAAGATGATAATGTTGTGGAAGGAGAAGTCGAGGAGAAGAAATAATAATAAAAGAAGTAATATAGGAAAAATAAGAGAACCCGGATAGTTTTATTTTTTGTTTAGAAAATATTTATCCCCACTTCATAAGCAGTATGCTTATATGGAAGGATGGATATATTTTATTCAAAATATAAAAGCTTACCCGGAACCAGTTATCGGGAAATTAAGCATTGTGTCGATGTCTCATTCACGAAAATAAAGCGCAGGACTAGGCGGCGACCGTATTTAAGATCCGCTTATTTTCATGGAGAAAAAATATTTTTTGAATATTTTTGGGCGCATTTGAGACAAAAAAATTATAAGGATCAAATTAGACGACTTAAATTTTTCCGGGCTTCTTTAGAGTTATTACAGTATTCATGCCATATTGCAGAGACATCAATTAACCGCCACAATACAACAGATAAACTATATAGATTTCAAGGAAAAACCGCCGATAGTCGTTTGTTTATTGTGCAAGTAAAAGAAAATAAGAAGACGGGCCAAAAATTTTTTATGTCTTGCTTCCCTCGGGAATAAAATCTAATAAAACAAAAAATCCCCGCCAAGTTGGAGGAATTTACCGCTTGAGGCGATAAAAGTAAGCTCCGGCCGAGATTTCTTATTACTATTATAGCACAATATTTTTTTATGTCAATGCAAAAACTTTTCATCAAAAACCGCCATGATCAGAAAATCGCGGCCGTTGCCCGAGTAATCGATAAGTGGCTCAAGTCCCTTAATTAAATTTTTCAATTAAATTCGACTCTCAATTAATTATGCCCAAAGACTATTACGATATTTTAGGCGTTTCCAAAAACGCCGGCGCCGCCGATATTAAAACCGCTTTTCGCAAGAAAGCGCACGAACATCATCCGGACAAAGGCGGCGATGAAGTAAAATTCAAGGAGCTTAACGAGGCTTATCAGGTTTTAGGTAACGCGGAAAAGCGTCAGCGCTACGATCAATTCGGCGCGGCTGCTTTTCAGCAAGGCGGATTCAACAATGCCGGCGGCCAGGGTGCGAGCGGTTTCGGCGGCCAGGGCTTTTCCGGTTTTCAGAACGGTGGTTTTAATGTTGATTTTGAGGACTTGGGCGATATGTTCGGCGGCTTTGGCGACATTTTCGGTTTCGGCGGCAGTTCGGGGCGCGGCAGTTCAAAAAGACAAACGCGCGGCCGCGATCTGGAAATGAAAATCGGTTTGGAGTTTATGGAAGCAATTTTTGGCGGCGAGAAAGAGTTGAATTTTTCCAAAAATATCACTTGCAATCGTTGTCACGGCGAAGGAGCCGAACCGGGCGCGAAAGTGGAAACTTGTAAAACCTGCGGCGGTTCCGGACGTGTTGCCCATATTCAACGGACGATTTTGGGTAATATTCAAACGCAAGCGACTTGCTCACATTGCGGCGGCGAAGGGAAAATTTATAGTCAAAAATGTACGAAATGCGGCGGCGCGGGCATTCATCACGAGGCGGTAAAATTAAAAATCCGCATTCCGGCCGGAATTGACGACGGCGAATCCATCAAGTTGAGCGGACAGGGCGAAGCCGGACAAAAAGGGGCGCCGGCCGGAGATTTATATTTGCGCGTAAAAGTTGCCGCCCATAAAAATTTTATTCGCGATGGTTATGATATTCGGACCGAAGAAGTAATCAATATCAAACAAGCGATTTTGGGTGACAAGATTGAAGTGGCCACGATTCATGGTCCGGTAAAACTGAAAATTCCGGAAGGTACGCAGTCAGGTACGGTTTTTAAGTTGAAAGAAAAGGGTATAACTAAATTACGGAACCGCGGTCTTGGTGATCAGTTCATAAAAATAACGGTCAAGATTCCGGCCGGCTTGAATCGCCGTCAAAAACAGATTTTGGAACAATTAAATATGTAATATTTTGCCGTTATAGTCAATCAGTCTTATTCTTTATTTCGGTTGACTTTTACCGTTAAAATGCTAAAATTAAAGTGTTCTTATTATTAAATTAACAGAAAAACTATGTGCTGTAATTGGCTCCAAAAGATTTTTGGCGGTAAAAATTGCTGCCAGCACGCAGAAGAGAAAGCGCCGTCGACAGATTCCGTGGTGAATGCCACCGCCGGACAAGAAGTCAAGCCGGAAGGCAATCATTCGGAGCACTCGGAAAACATCCAATAATTATTTTCCGACAGAACTTAGAAGACGCGCTTGACGCGTTTTTTAAGTATAAAATTAATTGCGCCTGACAGTCGGCCGGCAAACCGGCGGCTGATATCATCAAGGCGCTCCGATAAAATGTTTATCGATACTCATGCCCATGTTAATTTCTCCGCTTTTAAAGACGATGCCGACGAGGTAATTCGTCGCGCTTTTGATAATAATACTTGGATGGTTTTGGTGGGCTCGGAATTAAAGACTTCCAATCGGGCTTTGAATTATGCCAATAAATACGAAAAAGGCGTTTATGCCGCTATCGGCTTACATCCGGTTCATTTGGAAGAGGGTTTGGTCGATACCGGCGAAACCGGCGATTTGGCCGGTTTTACGGCTCGGGCCGAGGAATTTGATTACGGCAGTTATGAAAAATTGGCCAAGTTTGAAAAAGTCGTGGCGATCGGCGAAATCGGCTTGGATTATTATCATCTGGATCCGACGAAAAATTTGCCGGCACTCAAGAAAAAACAGCAAGAAGTATTTGCCCAGCAATTGCTGTTGGCGCGTAGTCTGGATCTCCCGGCCATCATTCATTGCCGCCAGGCGCACGACGATTTATTGATGTTATTGCAGGAATTTAAAGAAGAATACGGCCGTCTGATTCCGAACGATCGCCCTTGGGGAGTGGTCCATTGTTTTTCCGGCGACGAAGATTTGGCTTGGAAATATTTTAAATTGGGATTATTGATTTCTTTCACCGGTCTCATCACTTTCAGCCAACAGTGGGACGATTTGATTCGCAAGACCTCTTTGGACAAGATAATGATTGAAACCGATTCGCCGTATATGACTCCGGAACCTTATCGCGGTCAGCGCAATGAGCCTCTTTTGGTGCAATATGTGGCTAATCATATTGCAAAAATCAAAAATATCAAGCTGGAAAAAGTGGCGGAAATCACTACGGCGACGGCCAGAGCCTTCTTTAAGATTTAACCCTAAAATTAGAGTAAATTATAAAAAGAGCAGGGTTGACACGTAAACCCTTTTGCGGTATAACTGAGTTGTCTTAATTTTAGAAAGACAGTCGATATTTTGACGATATGAATTTAGGAAAAATTATTGATCCCAAAAGCGTGAAAACGATGGCTGTCGCGACGTTTTATTACGCCAGCGGCGCTATTTTCGGACCTTTATTGCTTTTTGGCGGTTTAGGATATTTGTCGGATAAATGGTTTTCATCCAGCCCGCTGGGATTGATTATCGGCGTATTTTTGGCTTTCGTAACGACCAATTTTCTATTATTGAAGAAACTGGGCAAAATTAATCGTTTGATCGCTTCCTACGCCCCGAAACCGATTGATGAAGTAAAGATCGATCAAGAAAAAGACGATCGTCAGCCGGCGATTGATTCAAGCGCCGCCGATAAGGCTCGCGCCGCCAAACAACAATAAATATGAGTTTGAATATTTCACTTTCTCCGGAAATTTTATTTTACCTCGGCACTTGGCCGATTTCCAATACTTTTTTTTGGTCTGTTGTCGTAACGGTGTTTTTGATTATCGGTTCTTTTTTCTTGCGCCGCAGTCTTCGTTTGATTCCCGGCAAGTTTCAGAATATGATAGAAATTTTGGTGGAAGGCGGATATGATTTCGTGGAAGGCGTCGTCGGCGATAAAACCAAAGCGAAAAGAATTTTTCCTTTGGTGTTTACCATGTTTTTCTTTATTTTTTTCTGTAACTTGCTGGTTTACATTCCCGGACAGTCGGCCGTCACCATACAAACCGCCGGGGGAGCGGTGCCTTTGTTTCGGGCGATCATTTCCGATTATGGTTTGGTATTCATGATGACGATGATTTCCGTGTTGATTACCCAGATCGTCGCGATTGTTGTAGCCGGCCCCTGGAAATATATCGGTAAATTCATCAATCTGAGAAGCCCTCTGAAATGTTTTTTGGGCATTATGGATTTGATCGGCGAATTGGCGAAAGTGATGTCCCTGTCTTTCCGTTTGTTCGGCAATATTTTCGCCGGTGAAATTTTGGGAGCGGTGATGTTATTTTTATTCCCGTTTTTTCTGCCTTTGCCGTTTTTGTTTCTGGGACTTTTAACGGCGGTGGTTCAGCCTTTCGTGTTTGCGGTCTTGACTCTGGTTTTCATTTCCATGGCTTCGGATATTTCCGTTCCGGAAGAAGCTTAAAAACTTATCATTTATAAAATTAATTATAATTTAATCTAAAATTGTATGGACATTGAAGCAGCAAGGTATATCGGCGCCGGTTTGGCCATGGGCCTGGGCGCCATTGGTCCCGGCATCGGTGAAGGTATCGCCGCTTCCAAGGCTTTGGAGGCGATCGGTCGCAATCCGGAGGCCAGTGGCAAGATTACTCCCTTAATGTTCGTTTCCATGGCGATTACCGAATCTACCGGTATTTACGCCTTAGTGGTAACGATGATTATTCTCTTCGCTTAAAAAGCGGGGAAGATCCGACTCTTTGCTCCTCGGAGATAAGGGGCGGATTTCTTTGTTTTTTAATTTTCCTTTTTATGACTTTAATCAGAGCTTTGGGAATCGACGGTAGAATTCTTTTGGCCCAATTTTTTAATTTTGCGGTTTTGGCTTTTGTTCTCTGGCGTTTTGCTTATCGCCCGCTTTTTAATATGTTGGAAGAACGGCGTCGCAAAGTCGCGCAAGGAGTGGAGGACGCCGAAGCCGCCACCAAAAAATTAGTGGCCGCCACCGACGAAAGTCGGGGATTGGTAACGGGCGCCAAAAAAGAAGCGGCGCTGATCGTGGAAGAAGCCAAAAAACAAGCCGAGATTCGATATAAGGAAATAATCAATAAGTCGCGGGAAGATATCGGCGTGATTATCAACGAAGAAAGAGAAAAAATGAGAATTGAAAAAGCCGAAACTTTGCGGGCGATTAAAAATGAAATCGCCGGCTTGGTCGTTTTATCCGTAGAAAAAGTTTTGGGAGAAAAAATTGATGCCGTCAAAGATCAGGAATTGATTGAACGGACGGTTAAAAAATTAAAATAAATGAAAGCCAGCGATAAACAATATGCGCGCGCACTTTTTGACTTGACGCAAAATCAAAAGGGCGCGGAGTTGAATAAAACGATTAAAGATTTCGCTCGTCTTTTGCTTAAGCACAATCGGGCCGTCAGTTTGAATCGCATCATCGATCGTTTTCAAAATATTTGGAATCAGGAAAATTCCGTGGTGAAGGCGGAAATAATCAGCGCGCATAAGTTGAACGATAAGACGAAGGAATTTTTAGACGAACACATTAAAAAATTGGCTCAGGCCAAAGAAGTGGCCGTCGACAGCAAGGTGGATCCCGGCATTTTAGGCGGCTTGATAATAAAATACGGCGACCGTATCATTGACGCCGGCTTTAAATCCAAATTGCGGTCGTTGAAGCAAAGTATTCAAAATTAATTAATATTTACAAGCATATGTCCAGTCACGCCAAGGATTTCATCGTGGAACAATTAAAAAAACAGATTCAAGATTTGGAATTTGATAATCAGGAACGCTCTTTCGGCAAAGTCATCGAAGTCGGCGACGGTATCGCCAAAGTTTCCGGATTGTCGGAAGCGATGATGTCGGAAATGTTGGAATTCAAGACCGAACGGGGATCCGTTTACGGCGTGGTGTTGAATTTAAACGAGGACAGCGTCGGCGCCATCGTTTTGGGCGATTCCAGTTGGATTAAGGAAGCCGATGAAGTGATGGCGACAAAAAGAATTTTGGAGGTTCCGGTCGGCGAAGATTTGATCGGCCGGGTGGTCAATCCTTTAGGGGCGGTTTTGGACGGCAAAGAAGAATTGAAATCCGATAAACATTATCCGATTGAAAAAATCGCTCCGGGCGTTATTACCCGCGAATCGGTGAAACAGCCGGTTCAGACCGGTATTAAGGCCGTTGATGCCATGATTCCGATCGGCCGCGGACAAAGAGAATTGATTATCGGCGATCGCCAGATCGGCAAAACCGCTATCGCCATCGATACGATTATCAATCAAGCCGGACAGAAAATGAAATGCGTTTATGTGGCTATCGGACAAAAAGAATCCAAGGTGGCCAATATTGTGGCTAAATTGGAACAATCCGGCGCCATGAAATATACTATTGTCGTTGTCGCCGGGGCGAGCGATCCGGCTTCCATGTTATATATCGCGCCTTATGCCGGGACGGCGATGGCGGAATACTTTTTGGATCAAGGCGAGGACGTGCTGGTCGTTTATGATGATTTGTCCAAGCACGCCGTATCTTATCGCGAGATTTCTTTATTGTTGAAACGTCCGCCGGGCCGCGAAGCGTATCCGGGCGACGTCTTTTATTTGCATTCCCGTTTATTGGAAAGATCTTGCAAGCTGAACAAAGATTTTGGCGGCGGGTCAATCACTTCCTTGCCGATTATCGAAACGCAAGCCGGCGATGTGGCCGCTTATATTCCGACCAATGTCATTTCTATCACCGACGGACAGATTTATTTGGAACCGGATTTGTTTTATCAAGGCAATCGTCCGGCCGTCAATGTCGGTATTTCCGTTTCCCGTGTCGGTTCGGCCGCTCAGATCAAGGCGATGAAGAAAGTGGCCGGAAAAATTAAGTTGGAAGCGGCGCAGTATAGAGAATTGGCGGCTTTTGCCCAGTTCGGTTCCGATTTGGATGAAGCGACCAAAAAGCAATTGGAAAGAGGCAAGCGCTTATTTGAAATTTTCAAACAAGATCAGTACGCTCCGGTGGCCGTTGAAGACCAGGTGTTGATTTATTACGCGGTTTCCAACGGGTATATGGATGACGTGCCGGTAGAACGGATTAAAGATTTTGAACTCGCTCTTTTGAATTATGCTCATGACAATGCCCGGGCGACTTTGGACAGGGTAAAAAAGAGCGGTCAGTTGGAAGAAAAAGATGAAAGCGATTTCCAGCAAGCCATTCAAGGCTGTAAAGATATTTTAGATTATTTGATCAAGAAAAATGATTAATGCCAAAGAGATAAAAAAAAGAATAAAATCCGTTTCCAACACCAAAAAAATTACCAAAGCGATGGAGATGGTGGCGGCCGCCAAAATGCGCCGCGCCGTGGAAGCGGTGTTAAAAACCAGAACTTATGCCAATTTGAGTTGGATGACGATTTTGAATATCGCCCGTTCTCTCAATTCCGGCTCCGAGCGACATCCCTTGCTGACGCCGCGCCCGGAAAATAAAAGAACGGCCATTGTTCTGGTCTCTTCCAATCGCGGTTTATGCGGCGGATTCAATACCGCGCTTATTTCCAAAGCGATAAAATCGCTTAAAAAATACGATTCGGAGACGGATTTTATAGTCATCGGGAAAAAGGGCTTGGCGGTGCAAAATCGTTTCGGCTATAATGTCGTCGCCGAGTTTCCGAAAGCCGACGTGTTGTCCGATTCAACGGCGGTTTCCCCCATAGCTTCCATGATCATCAAGGAATTTTTAAGCGGCCGTTATGATAAAGTCTTGTTGGCTTACAGCGATTTCGTCAATGCCGTTAAACAAGTGCCGCGCATCAAACAGCTTTTGCCCGTTGACATCGATTCCGAGGATGAATATTTGGGAGCGATCGGCACCAGCGAAAAGTTGGCGACCAGCAAGGAAATGATCAAACAGAAAGAAGAAAAATATTTACAAACCGGAAAAAACAAATTTATTTTCACCTACGAACCGGAAGCGGAAGAAGTGTTGGAGGCGATGGTGCCGCGCTTGGTGGAAGTGCAAATTTTTCAGGCTCTTTTGGAATCCAATGCTTCCGAACACAGCGCCCGGATGGCGGCCATGCATCAAGCGACCGATGCCGCCGGAGACCTGGTTGACGAGTTGACGCTTTTTTATAACAAAGCCAGACAAGCCAGCATTACCGCGGAAATTTCCGAAATCAGCGCCGGTGTTTTGAGTTTGAGCAGTTAATAATTTTGCTAACATAATAAGTATATGGTTAAAGAGAAAAGTAAAAACGGTCAAATCAAACAGATTATCGGCGCGGTCGTTGATGTCTATTTTGAAGATGTTTTGCCGGAGATCTATACGGCTTTGGAGGTAAAAAAGAAAGACGGCCAAGTAGTATTGGAAACTCAACAGCATATCGGTTTTAATGTCGTTCGGACCGTGGCCATGGGTTCTACTGACGGCTTAAAAAGAGGCGATGAGGTTGTTAATACCGGTGCCGGGATTAGCGTGCCGGTCGGTGAAGGTACTTTGGGTCGGATTTTGAATGTTTTGGGCGAAACGGTTGACGACGGCGGACCGATTAAACACGACAAGACTTATGAAATTCATCGGCCGACTCCCAACTTTATCGATCAGTCCACCAAAACGGAAATTTTGGAGACCGGCATTAAGGTAATTGATTTGATTTGTCCGATTGCCAAGGGCGGCAAGGTCGGTTTATTCGGCGGTGCCGGAGTCGGCAAAACGGTGGTCATTCAAGAATTTATAAATAATATTGCCAAAGCTCACGGCGGCTATTCCGTTTTCGCCGGTGTCGGAGAAAGAACCCGCGAAGGCAATGATTTGTACCATGAGATGAAAGACGCCGGCGTTTTAAACAAAGTTTCCATGGTCTTCGGACAAATGAACGAGCCGCCCGGTTGTCGTGCTCGGGTCGCTTTGACCGGCTTGTCCATCGCGGAATATTTCCGCGACGAAAAGCATCAGGACGTTTTATTTTTCATCGATAATATTTTTCGTTTTACTCAAGCGGGATCCGAAGTGTCCACGTTGTTGGGCCGTATGCCTTCGGCCGTCGGTTATCAACCGACTTTAGCCACAGAAATGGGCGAACTGCAGGAGCGCATTACTTCCACCAAGAACGGTTCCATCACTTCCATTCAGGCCGTTTATGTGCCGGCGGACGATTTGACCGACCCGGCTCCGGCGACCACTTTCGGTCACTTGGATTCCACGGTGGTGTTGTCTCGTTCTTTATCGGAACTGGGAATTTATCCCGCCGTTGATCCGCTTGATTCTTCTTCCACCATTTTGGATCCGAAGATTGTCGGTCAGGAACATTATGACGTGGTGCGCGGCGTACAAAAGATTTTACAGCGCTATAAAGAATTGCAGGATATTATCGCCATTTTAGGCATGGAAGAATTGTCCGATGAAGACAAGATAATCGTTGCCCGCGCCCGTAAAATTCAGAAGTTTTTGTCTCAGCCCTTTTCGGTGGCGGAAACCTTTACCGGTCGTCCCGGACAATATGTCAAATTGGCCGATACCGTTCGCGGTTTTAAAGAAATTTTGGAAGGAAAGCACGATGACAAGGGCGAAAACGATTTCTATATGAAAGGCGGAATCGATGAGGCCGGGAAGTAATAAAAATTTTGTTTATGTCGCAAAAGATTATCACATTTGAAATCGTCACGCCGGAAAGAGTTGTTTTCCGAGAGGAAATCAGACAGATAACCGTGCCGACGACCAGCGGCGAAGTCACTATTTTGCCGGAGCATATTCCTTTGGTTTCCATCTTGAAGCCGGGCGTGTTGGAAATCAAAAAGTCCGACGATACCTGGGAAATTATTTCAGTATCCGGCGGATTTTTGGAGGTGCTGCGGGACAAAATTGTTATTTTAGCGGATACGGCGGAAAGAGCGGTGGAATTGGATGAACAGAGAATTGAGGAGGCTAGAGCCAGAGCCGAGGAAGCCAAGAAGAATGCGATTAATGTTGATCAAATGGAATTTGCCCGTATTGCCGCTCAATTGGAGAAAGAATTGGCGCGGACGCGCGCTTTGAATCGTTGGCGGAAGATTAAAGGTTTTTCCAAGTAAGAGGTATTCAAGTGATATTTTTAAAATAAAAGCCTCGGCCTATCGGTCGGGGTTTTTGGTATTTGGAATCGGATTTTGATTTACGGGATTTACCAAGGATTTTTGATATTTTTAAGGCGGAAACTCGTCATTATTCATACTTTGTTGTTTATTGGTCCTGTTGCATAAGCGAATAAAAGGAGATAAAATAAGATTATCCGAGTATTGACGCTTGATTCGAGAATTACGCGATATATTCGTATAATAGTCAATAATTTGTATATATTGCGTATTTATGACGTATAAAAATGAGTTAGCTGAAATTTTGTCTGCCTAATCAATAATCCAATATTAATATGCCTGAAAAAGAACGATTTAAACCGTACGCCGCCGCCTATCTCGTCTTAATAAAAGATGGGCAAGTTTTGCTCATGAAAAGAGCCAACACTGGCTATCAGGATGGAAATTACGGGTTAGTATCTGGCCATTTTGATGGCGGAGAAACAGCAAAACAATGTATAATTCGTGAATCAAGGGAGGAGGCTGGAATTACTGTTTTTCCGGAAGATCTTGAAGTTGTTCATGTTGTGCATCGTTTTAGACCGGCTAGGGAATATTTTGATATTTATCTTCGTGCAGAAAAATGGTCTGGTGAAATAAAAAACATGGAACAAGATAAATGTGATGAGTTTGGGTGGTTTAAAATTGACGATCTTCCGGAAAATGCGATTCCCGAATTAAAACTTGCCCTTGAAAATATTAGAAACAACGTGCATTATGGAGAGCTTGGTTGGGCGGCTTAGTGATATTAAAAATGTCGGCAGACAAAGCATCAGATAACACGGTATATACAAAATTTTCTTTCGCTTCGCTTCAAAAAACTTCGTATGATACCGATACGTTGTACGCCATACACTTCGGCGCGCGGGTTAAATAAAGTTCACGATATGAACATTGAGGATTTGAAAAATACAGTCAAAGATATAGTCGCCAAGGCTGATATTTTGAAAAGTAAAATTGTAAAAGAGCCAGTTCCAGTAAATTACGCATGTATTTTCTGCCAAAGTAAGGAAGAATATACGTCGTTTCTTGAAACAACAAAGCAAATCGGAACCGTAGTCCAAGAAACAAAAGCTGGCCCTGTATTTCAAATTGCTTCTTTGCCCACGATTGCAGGGAATTTGCAGCTACTTAAGATACGCAAGCCTGATCCAACACGGCCTGAACGTGGAGACGCTGATTTTACTCTCTTAAACTATGAAGAATTTAAAAAAGAGCATCTTTCACAACCAGGGTTTAGTCTCATTCAAAAGGAGCAACTCGAAATGATAGAGTATATGGAGCCAGATAGTTCTATTAGAGTGTATTTTTCAAATCCTCCATTAGATAAACAGTTGGGGATTATTTAAGAGGCGCCTCGTGTACAGCGCACAACACCGGATATCCGATTCGTGAGCTAAGTAAAATTATTTTTTATGCCCGACCACCAAAATAAACTGATCGCTGAAACTTCTTCCGAATTGTCTGCCGTGCTCAAGTTGTTACGCAGACATAGAGCTGATATTAAAAATAGCTATAAAGAAAAAAGGGGTGAGCGTCAGATATTAAGCCGTGAAGAGAGACGAGTAATACTAAATAAAACAGCTCGGCGCTGTCATATCTGTGGCGGTAAAATTGAAGGAAACAAATTTGACGCTGATCATGTTATGGCGCATAGCAGCGGCGGCAAACATAACATTGATAATTATTTACCAGCTCATTCATTGTGCAATAACTATCGATGGGATTATCTTGCAGAAGAGTTTCAGCTTATATTAAAAATAGGGGTTTGGTGCAGAACATTGATTGAGCATAATAAAACAACATTAGACCAAAAGATTGCCAAGAGTTTCATCGAATATGAAAAGAGTAGGTTAAAAAGAAGAAAAAAATAATTTTACTTATCTCGCTCATTCAAATTGCTTGTCCGCTTAGGCGTTGGGTAGCGCTCCATTCCACTACGCGCTACAATTATACCGCCACGCGAACTGCGCAACTTCGAATATCCGCAAACGTTAGATGAAATAATAATCCACCTAATATGAATAAAGAAACCAGTTTTAAAAAAATCTTGTATTCTAAATTGAATGCGAGACAACAAGAAAATTATAATTACCAAAAAGCGTCGGCAATTCTAGCTGACTATGGATTCAACACGCTTCGACTTTCGGATGACTGGCAGGGGGCTGATTTCATCGCAATACATATTAATGGTAAAGATTTTTTAAAAGTACAACTTAAGGGTCGCCTCACATTTGAAAAAAAGTATATTGGTAGAGATATTTGGATTTGCTTTTCTTATCAAGACAACTGGTTTCTTTATCCGCACGATATGCTACTTCAAATATTTGGAGATAAAATGAATTTCATCAATACGAAATCATGGACTGAAAAGGGTGGGTATAGCTGGAATCATTTAAATAAAAATCAAATTTTAGTTATCTCCAAATATAAGATTTAAAGCCAGTGGATTATTACATCAGCTAACACGACATATCCGCAAGGGCGAAAGCCACATTTTGCCACTCTATTAAAAAAAATAAGGATGTGGCGAAACGTCGGATATGCCGTAACGTTATTTGAAATATTCCTTTTTTTTGGCTATCGTTCAATTGTTGTAAAAAATTTTAAAATTTCTTTTTTATTAATTAAAGAGGGGTATATAGTGTTTTCTCCGCTACGCTACAAAAACTTCTTTTATCCCTGATGTTCTGCAAAATTGAAACTTTTACAACTTTTCTTTTTTAATATGAAACAGACTTATTCTATCGGAGCATTTGCGATTATCCTTGATGACCAAGATCGTGTTTTGCTTTGTCATAGAAATGATTACGATCTTTGGAATCTCCCTGGCGGAGGAGTGGAATTTAATGAGGCGCCGTGGGAATGCGTCGTTCGTGAAGTTAAGGAGGAAATCGGCCTTGATGTTGAAGTTGAGCGTCTTGCTGGCGTGTACAGTAAGCGCAACCAAGATGAGTTAGTTTTTTCTTTTGTTTGTAGGGTTGTTGGTGGAAAAATGACGCTCACAAATGAAGCCGACCAAATTGAGTATTTCCCAATCGAGGAGATTCCAAAGAATACGTCGCCTAAGCAAAGTGAGAGAATAAAGGATGTTCTTGCCGATAAAGGCAAAACGCTAGCTATGAGAGTTCAAGAAGGTCCGTCATCAATAAGTTTGATAAAGGAGGGAAAGTTGTAAAAAATTTCAGTATCGCATACTCGGATATGTTATGTGAAATAAAGTTTTATTTTTAACTATAGTCTATGGCTTATTTCAATAAAATCGGTTTGCTGTATCTTAATGACGATCAGTCAAAGTTTTTAGTGTGTGAAAAAGATAATTTTACTTCTGATTTCATTATGCCCGGCGGGCAAGTGGATGATGGCGAGAATAATGAAGAATGCCTCGTACGTGAAATTAAAGAAGAGCTCGATGTAGATATGGATAAGACAAGCCTCATATTTATCAAGGAGTATGTAGATGTGGCGGCCGGTGACCCGACAAAAGACGTTTCTATAAAGTTGTACGAAGGTAAAATTATTGGCGAGCCTAAACCGTCTGCTGAAATAATCAAGTTTCACTGGGTTGGTAAGGACGACTTGTTTCATCCGCGACTTTCCCCGATTGTCAAGAATAGAATTTTGCCTGATCTTATCGCAAAAAAAATACTAAAATAAAATTTTACATCGCAGAACACGGTATGGCTAATTACGACCTTTATGCAAATACCAGCCAATATTTCGCTAAAACAAGAAGGGCAATATTGTATTCATTGTTTTTCGCAAAAAGTCGAAAAAACTGATCGGGATGGCTTAACATATTATCATTGTCATTCGTGCGGCCAGATTGCAGAAAGAAGCTTGGTTATCGATAATAGTATTGTTTGGTGGATAGATAAAAAAACCAATGAGTATTGGCATGAGAGTGTGGGTATTTTTGTTTTTAATTTTGAAAATAAAGCTCTTTTTTTCGAAAGGACCATTTATCCTTTCGCCTTTACTATTCCGGCAGGGCATCTTGACGTCGGAGAAATTGCAGACGTCGCCGTAAAGCGAGAGTTGAAAGAAGAAACAAAAATTGAATCTGATAATGTTAAACTTTTTTCGACAGAAGATGTGAGCGGAGACAAATGTCGTCGCGGAGCCGATCATCATAAATGGCATCTTTATGTAGCTCAAATTGAAAATATCGGTAACATCAAAATAAACGACGAAGGAATAAAGCCCGTTTGGCTCACTTTTGATGAGGCGTTGGGAAAAAAATTGGTGTATCCGGTCCGATATTTTATTGAAAAATACGGAGAAAAACTGTTGAAATCGGCGCAAATAGTAGAAATATAAGAGGAAAATTGTTTGTACCAAAAAATTAAAAAAGGAGTTTTAGGCTCGAGCATTGACGCTCTTATATTTTCTGACCTTAATTTGTTCCGATTTCTTTAATATGGTATACTGTAAATAATCAGCTAAACCATATTAAATATTTTCTATGACATATCTACCATCTATCATAAAAAATCGTCTGGAAGAAAAATTGTCTAAACTTAACAAACTTCGTCCCCTGCCCAAATCAGCGGTACAAAAACTTCGTGAAAAATTCCAGATAGAGATGACCTTCAATTCAAACGCCATAGAGGGCAACTCTTTAACTTTAAAAGAGACCTTTTTGGTTATTAATGAAGGCATAACTGTAAAGGGGAAACCCTTGAAAGACCACCTGGAAGCCAAAGATCATCACGCCGCTTTGGAATATTTATACGAGTTAATAGATAAAGACAAAAGACACACTATTTCGGAAATGCTTATACGAAATTTGCATAAAATTATTATACAGGAAACCGATAAGGATTGGGCCGGCCGATACAGAAATGCCAATGTAACTATAGGGGGAGCAAAACACACGCCGCCAGATGCGTTGCAAGCGCCACAAAAGATGCGAGATTTAATCAGTTGGTTGAATTTACAAAAAGGCAAGACTAATATCGTTGAATTGGCCGCCTTATTACATCACAAATTAGTGCATATCCATCCCTTTTTTGACGGCAACGGCAGAACGGCACGACTCACAATGAATTTACTGCTTATGCAGGCGGGCTATCCGTTGGTTATTATTATGAAAAATGACCGCAAGAAATATTATGATGTATTGGATAAAGCGGATAGCGGTAAACTCGAACCTCTAATAAAATTTATTGCTCAATCTATAGAGCGCTCACTTGATATTTATCTAAAAACTTTGACTCCCTCAACCACCAAGCAAGAAAAATTTGTATCGCTTGCTGAAATATCCAAGACTATTAATTGTTCTGCCAAATACTTAAATCTGCTCGCCAGACAAGGAAAACTGGAAGCATACAAAGAAGGCAGGGATTGGTTGACATCGAAAGAAGCTGTTGAACGATATTTTAAAAACCGAACAAGACAAAGAAAAAGTTCAAAAAAGAAAGTTATATAGGAGTTTTGGTCCTGGGGCATTTTTCCCCAGCTCATCTGCTCCTACGCCCAGACAAAAATAAAATTTGTTCATTAAGAAAAGTATTTGACTATCGTCGGAAAAAAGAAAAGCATACATCATATAACACGGCATATCCGGTTACGGCGTTTATACAAAAGCCGTAATCAGGCATGCCGAAACGTTATGCGCCGCCAAAAGGATGCACTTGGCTTGCGAATATTTATAAACAAGAATAATAAACAACAACATTATGGAAAATAATCATTTCAAAGATGCGGTTAAATCACACAAACTGCTTGCGCAAGAAAGAACCATTCTTGCCAATGAGCGTAATACTCTCGCGTATATAAGAACGGGGTTTTCTTCATTTGTTCTCGGTATTGCAGTCATTAAATTATTTGAGAACGACGGTTTTTTGCTATATGCTGGATGGATAGCTGTCGTGATGGGAATATTATTTATTATTCTGGGGCTAGTTTATTATCCAATACGGAAAAAGAAGATTAAGTCATATTAGATTGTGTCCTCCTGAAACTCACTCCGCTTCGCTCCGACTACGCCACGCTTTTATCTCGCTGCGTTACGCTTCAGTCGAGTCGTATAACAAGGCATATCCCGGACAAGAACTACCAAACAAGGGGTCGAGTAAGAATTGAAACATTCACTAGCAGTTAATTAATTAAAATTATTATGAAATTAGGAATAATTATCAGTCAAATAAATCCGGAAACAAATTGGAACGCTTTGCGTTTAGCGAATTTTGCTCTCAAACAAGGCGACGAAGTTAAAATTTTTCTCATTGGCGAAGGCGTAGAGTATGAAACGGGCAGTTCGGAAAAATTTAACCTCCAAGAACAAATAGCGGAATTTTTAAAATCTGAAAATGCTAAAATTTTGGCGTGCGGCACTTGTTTAAAATCGAGAAATCAAGAAGCGACCGATAGCTGCCCGCTGAGCACCATGAAAGATCTATATGCGCTCGTACAAGAAAGCGATAAAATTTTAACTTTTTAATGAAATAATTTTATGATGTATTATAATTTTGCGCCTTTTGGCTGGATTTTCATGATTTTTTTCTGGGTTTTGGCGATTGCCGGAATCATTGTTTTGATAAAATGGCTAGTCGGCCAAAATAAGACTGAAAGCGGAAAAAATAATATCGCCTTAGATATTCTCAAAGAGAGATATGCAAAAGGCGATATTAATAAAAAAGAGTTTGGAGAAAAAAAGAGAGATTTGGAATAAGATATTTTGAGCTTCGGGTATTTTGTTTAGAAAATCAAGTCAAATGTGAGATATTAAAATCTCAGCCAGATCATCACGATTAAGGCCAAAGCCATCCGATACCAGCCGAAAAAAGTGAAATTATGTTTTTGGATGAAATTCAAGAAGAAGCGGATGCTGATAATGGCCGTAATGAAGGACATAACGAAGCCGATGGCCCAGACTGTCAAATCTTGGCCGACTAACAAGCCGAGCGTCGCTCGGCTTTTATATAAATCCAGGCCGGTGGCGGCTATCATGGTGGGGATGGCTAACAAAAAAGAAAATTCTACAATATTTTTACGGCCGATGCCGAGGGCCAATCCGCCGATGATGGTGGCGGCGGACCGGGAAACGCCCGGAATAATCGCCAAAGCTTGAAAAAAGCCGATGCCGGCGGCTTGTTTATAAGAGACATTCATTTCCAGTCCCCGTCCCTTGTCTTCCTTTTCTTTTTCGTTATTTTCTTCCTCGGCCGATAATATTTCGGCTGTTTGTTTTCGGGAATAATATTTTTCAAAAATAATCAGAACTAAGCCGCCGACGAAGAGCGAGCCGGCGATAACGTAATTATTGTCCAGCAGATAATTTTTGACGATTTTATAAAATATCAAACCGATTAACGCGGTCGGCAAAAAGGCGGCGCCGATTTTGCCGAACAGTTCCCAAGAGTGCCAAATTTTTTTCCAATACAAAACCACCACCGCCAGAATCGCTCCGAGCTGGATGGAGATCGTGAAGGTTTTGAAAAACTCGGAAGAAGGGAGTCTGAGCCATTCTCCGGCCAAAATCAAATGAGCCGTGGAAGAAATCGGCAGAAATTCGCTTAAACCCTCTATCAGGCCCAAAATCAAACCATGAAATACAGTCATATTTTTATTTAGTTTACTTTAATATTCTACAATAAATACGCTTCTTATAATATATTGACAAATTATTATTTATGTTGTATAGTGTGATAATTACTTCTTTGACAATCAATTAAACGTAAAAACAAATAAATACCAGTAAATCATGAAAAAGATAATTTTATTGTTGACTCTGGCCGTTATCGCTTACTTTTCTGCCCTAGGACAGAAAAAAACTAAAAGCGCGGACATCTTTCAAAAGATTGACGGCGACACTTTGTTCATATCGGTTTCCAGAAATTTTACTTTGGACAAATATTTACCGCCTATCGGTTTGACACCCGGCGGCAATACAGTCTTTTACCTGAATGAAGGTATTAGCGATAAAAATTTTATCAACAGCGCATCGCTGGTTGCCGGACAAGAGAAAGTTTGTATTTACAGGTTGAGCGAATCCGTTTCTTCCGAAGAGTGCTTGCTGTTCATCGCCAAAGAAGACGGTATTCTGCCCAACGCCCAGCGATTGCTTATGGCCTTTATCCAATTGGATGAGTTTGAATTTCTTTCTTTGGAAAAAGATGAAATTGTCGGCTTGGATGAATCGTTCAGATTGTGGGCCAGCCCTTTTGGTTGTCATCAGATGATGGCGATCGGTAAAAATATTTTGGAAGAGCTTTGCTTCAGTCTGCGATGTTTTGAGGACAAAATTCCGCAGGGAAGTTATATCATTTTTACGCAAAGTGTTAAAGCAAAAAGGCGACATTTCAAATAGTCGAAATGACCTTTAAATAGCCATTGAACCGCGGAATTATTTCTGCGGTTTTTTTATTGGTCCGGGTTTATCGGCCTCTTTTGCCGTCTTGACAATTATTTTTTTAAAGATTAAAATGTTAATATAATTAGCACTCTTATAATATGAGTGCTAACATAAATTAATTTAATATTAGAAAAAATATGAAGTTAAAACCATTATCTAACAATGTTATTGTCAAGCCCTTGAAAAATGAAACTAGCACCAAATCCGGCATCGTTTTGCCGGAGACGATCGATAAAGAAAAGCCGGAGACGGGAGAAGTTGTCGCCGTCGGATCGGGACGTATTTTGGATAACGGGCAGACAGCGCCTTTGACGGTCAAAGTCGGCGACCGAGTGATGTTTAAAAAATATTCGCCGGATGAGATTAAAATTGACGAGGAAGATTATCTGGTTTTAAGTGAAAGCGATATTATCGCCATTATTGAATAATTTAATTGTATTATACATATGTCCAAACAAATTATTTTTGACGAAAAAGCTCGCCTGGCTTTAAAAAGAGGCGTGGATCAATTGGCTAACGCTGTTAAAGTTACTTTGGGGCCGAAAGGCCGCAATGTGGTTATTTCCAAAAGTTACGGTGCGCCGATAGTGACCAAAGACGGCGTTACCGTGGCTAAAGAAATTGAATTGGAAGATAAATTTGAGAATATCGGCGCGGAAATAGTCAAGGAAGTCGCTTCCAAAACCAACGATGTCGCCGGCGACGGCACGACTACCGCCACCGTTTTGGCGCAAGCGATCATTAATGTCGGCTTGAAGCTGGTGGCCGCCGGAGTTAATCCGATTGAAATCCGTCAAGGCATTGAAAAGCGCGTCGCGCAAATTGTCGCCGCTCTTAAAAAAATGTCCAAATCCATTTCCACCAAAGAAGAAATCGCCCAAGTCGCTTCCATTTCCGCCAATGATCAGGAAATAGGCAAAATTATCGCCGAAGCGATAGATAGCGTTGGTAAAGAAGGGGTCATCACCGTGGAAGAGGGCCAGTCTTTCGGTATTGAAAAAGAAGTGGTGGAGGGCATGCAGTTTGATAAGGGTTATATTTCTCCGTACATGATTACCGGTCAGGACACCATGAAGGCGGAATTTAACGAGCCGCATATTTTATTGACCGACAAAAAAATTTCGTCCATCCAGGAAATTTTACCTCTGTTGGAAAAAGTTGTTCAGTCCGGCAAGAAAGACTTGGTTATTATCGCCGACGACATTGACGGAGAAGCTCTGGCCACTTTCGTGGTCAATAAATTACGAGGCACTTTCAATGTTTTGGGCATCAAAGCCCCCGGCTTCGGTGATCGTCGCCAAGCCATGTTGGAAGATATCGCCGTTTTAACCGGTGCTCGGGTTATTTCCGAGGAGGTCGGTTTGAAACTGGATAAGACGGAGTTGACCGATTTGGGATCGGCTCGGAAAGTTATCGCTTCCAAAGACAATACCACCATCATTGACGGCAAAGGCGATGAGCAGGCCATTAAAACGCGCATTGCCGCCATTAAAAAAGAACGAGAATTGGCCGATTCGGATTTTGATAAAGAAAAATTGCAGGAGCGTTTGGCCAAATTATCCGGCGGTGTAGCTGTCATTAAAGTCGGCGCGGCCACGGAAACGGAAATGAAAGAAAAAAAATATCGCATTGAAGACGCTTTGAATGCCACCAAAGCGGCCATAGCCGAAGGGGTTGTTCCGGGCGGCGGCTTGGCTTTGGCGGTGGCTTGTTATGGTGCGGATTTCGCCGGCTTTGAAGAAGAACTAAAAGACAATCATCGCCAAGAAGTCGGCGCCAAAATAATCAATCAGGCGATTTTAGAGCCGATTAAGCAGATTGCCGCCAATTCCGGCGTTGACGGTTCTTTAATCTTGCAAAGGATTATTGAAGAAAATAAAGATAGCCGGGTGGTCAGAGGGTATAATGCCGCCAACGGAGAATTTGTAGATATGATTAAAGCCGGCATCGTTGACCCGACCAAGGTTGTGCGTTCGGCCTTGGAAAACGCGGCTTCGGCAGCCATGATGTTTTTGACTACCGAGGCGGTTATTGCCGATAAGCCGGAGGACAAGAACTGCTCTTGCGACAGCGGACATAATCATAATAATTTGGGCGGTTTGGGCATGATGTAAAATATTAGCGAATTTGTAAATTAAAGGCCGGCCGAAGAGCCGGCCTTTTGTAATAAAAAGGTTGAATTAGCGGTATCTTGGTTTAACGAGCGATATTTTGGTCGGATAGCTTGACATAAAATGAATTTTACGATATATATTAAATCTAAACAATAAATGTTTTTTGAGTTAATCGAAAAATATTAATCACTTTCTTTAACAAACTATAATTGCTAATGGAAACTATTAATCAATCTCGCGTGGCTGTTATTAAAAAGATAGTCGCCAAAGTTCAACCGGAAGGATCTTTGTTTTTTAAGGCTTTGGAGAAGCTGGTTGATTGTTCGGATGAAGAGTTAGATAATTTTTTGCGTCAAAGTTTTAATTTGACTCCGAAAAACGGTTTGACTCGTCAAATTTTTACCGAACAGAATTTTTTATTGACTCATCGCCAGGGACGTCGTTTAATATCCTGCGCCAATCAGGTATTTAAAGCCGGCATCGATCCGGCTTTTACCGAGTGTCGAATCGAAAAGAATGAATTTTTTTTCCTTGAAAGTTCGATGCGTCTGCAGGAGATGATCAGCAACGGCATATTTATGAATCTGTTTTCTTGTCAGTCGGGGTCTTGGAATCAAAAATGGGTCTACCAATATCAACTGGTGGATTTTTGCGAAACTTTTCCGGAGTTATTTCGACAAAATTCTTGCGGTCTTATTTTTCTCATTAAAAAAGACGGTGACAAGACGATTGACGAAAATAATCCCGGCGATAACCTTGTTGTTGCTCGCGTGATGGTGCGTGCCGGCGGTTTGTGCGCTTTATATTATCCTCTGGACAACCAACGGTTGTGGAGCGAGGATAATTATTATTGGTTAGTTTTACCGCGGTTGATATTTTGACAATCGTTCTTTTCCCTCGATTTTGCGAACTGATGTTCAGGCAATTTCGAGGGATTTTTATTATTGACGGCGCGCTTAAACTCGAGTGCGTCTTTTTATTTTTCCCGTTAATCTGATATAATGAAGTTATCAATTTTTTATTATTTTTTATGTCTAAAATACAAAAAATCAAGTCCGGCAAGAAAGCTTCTCGTCAGCCGATTATCGTGGCCGTTTCCGGTTATTTCAATCCTTTGCATGTCGGTCATTTGGAGATGATTCAGAAAGCGAAAAAATTAGGCGATAAACTGGTGGTCATCGTCAATAATGACAAGCAGGTCGCGCTGAAAAAACGTGTGCCGTTCATGTCCGAACAAGACCGAATGACAATCATCAAGGCCTTGCGAGACGTGGATAAAGTGGTTTTGTCCGTTGACGATTATCAATTGCCCGACGGTGCGATTCCGGTTATCAAATCTTTGGCTAAAGTTAAGCCGCATATTTTCGCTAACGGCGGCGATCGTTATAGCGTCGGCGATGTTCCGGAATATGACATTTGTCAAAAATTAAACATTAAAATGGTTGACGGTCTGGGCAAGAAAATCAGGGCCAGTTCAAAAATGATCGCTCGGGCGGCGCAGTTGAAAAAACGACAGACCGTTTCCGACAAGCGATCTTAATAGCAGATGAATATGAAAAGACCAATCAGGCGTTGTTCAACTTTGATTGTGGCTTTGCTGATAACGGCGGCAGTAGTTATTTTTTTATTGATCAATCGGGAACCGCCGCCTCCGCCCCCGGCGCCTAAATTGGAAGAGACCGTTCGAATCTTGGAGGGCTGGACGAGCCGGGATATCGGGCAATATTTAGAAAGCTTCGGCCAATGGTCCGGGGAAGAATTTTTGGATGCGGCCGGTTGGCCGCAAACGGATTATCGCCGCGATAAAACCAAACCGCCTCGGGAAGATTTATCGGATCAATTTTCTTTTTTGGCCGACAAGCCGGAATATTATGGTTTGGAAGGTTATCTTTTTCCGGACACTTATCGCATTTACGCCAGCTCTATCGTTACGGAAATAATCGAGAAAATGCTCGTTAATTTTGATCGGAAATTGACGCCGACCATGCGAGCGGAAATCAAGAAACAAGGTCGGACGATTTATGAAGTGATTACCATGGCTTCTTTGGTGGAAAAAGAAGCGCCGATCGATTATTCGACGGACGGTCATCGCGATGCTCGCATTATTGCCGGTATTTTTTGGCATCGTTTAAAAATCGGTCAAGCGCTTCAATCCGACGCGACTTTGTCTTATATTTTAAGCGACAATAATCCCCGGCATAGCGGGCAAGAACTGGAAATCGATTCTCCTTATAATACTTACAAATATCGCGGTTTGCCGGCCGGGCCGATTTGCAATCCTGGTTTGGCGGCCATTGAAGCCGCCATTTATCCCTTGGATACCGATTATAATTATTTTTTGACGCCGACCGACAAGAAAGAAGTGATTTATGCCCGAACTTACGAAGAACATTTGTCGAATAAAAACAAATATTTAAGATAAATTTATGTTTGATAATCCGTCCACTATCGTTTCCTCGGAGTTGGAGGCGGAGAAGGAATCCGCCGGACAAGCGCCGTCGCCGCGATTCCCGAAAAAGAAAATTTTATTGTTCGCGGCTCTGGCTGTCGGCGTGTTGATTTTGATTGTCGGTTTTATTTTGGTCATCAAAAAATTATCCGTTCAAAAAGCCGCCCCGTTGCCGCCGGCTTTGACTAATTTGGCGGCCGATATTACGGAGACTGCCGTGCCGACCTCCACGGCCAAATTACCGGATTTAAATCAATTGACGGAAGATGCCGCCGCCACGACATCTTTAACTTTTTCCGGAGAAGCGGTGGAATATTTGTCTTTCGTCGATTTTTACGAAGCGCCGGACAATCAGATTACGGCCAATATTGACGATTATTCCTTGCCTCTCAATATCAAATTGGACGTGATGAATTATTATGATGTTTCCCGAAAATTAAGTTTGGATCCGGCGGTGGACCGGTTGAATAACAACGGCTTTGCCGTGATTGACAATCCTTGGACCTCGGCGGCGACCGATTTTTCCGCGGTATATAAAAATTTGGCCGACAAACAGATTCCTTTGTTGATTACGTCCGATTTTATTCTTTATTATTATCAGGGCATCATGAAAAAAACGTTCAAGAGCGTGGAAGAGAACGTTTTTTACGATAATCTTTGGGAGATAAACAAGGAACTTTATACCATGGCCAAAAACCGCTATGAAGCGCGCTTGGCGGCCATCGGCAATATCAATGATTCTATTTTGGAGGGAGAAAGATTGGCCACGGCTTTTTTTGCCGTCGCCTTGGAGCTGTTGAAGCCGTCGGCCGATCAGATCGGGACGAAAAGCCTTAACGACGGGCAATTTACTTTTGCGGACAGCAATCGTTTTTATTTTATCGTGCCAACCTATTTGCGCGATGATGTTTTGGCCGAAGTGGACTTGATTCGAAAAGCCGGTTCTGCCGTCGTCAAATCTCCGGTGCTGTTGTATTCCCGCGATTATGCGGAATTTGTCGTGCCGCCGGAATATAAAGACAACGCCAAATTGAAAAATTTTTATTTGACTGCCAAGTGGCTGAGTGCGGCGTTTCCTCTGCATTATCGGCAAGCGTCTTGTCCGGATTGTCTGTTGGATCAAGCGGATTGGCGCATTAGTCTGATCGCCGCCAGTTTGATTTCTTCGGATTTTTCCGATCGTCCGGAATTGAAAAATAAATGGGCGCGAATTTACAAAATCATGTCTTTTTTCCAGGGCTTGCAGGAAGATTTAAATTACGTCCATTATCGCGATGCCCTCGGTAAGCTCTTCGGCGCGGACTATCAAGTGGAAAAATTATTTGACGACCGCAATCAAGAGGCGGCCGGTAATTTGGAAAAACTGCGAACGGAATTGTCGGCTTATAAATTTCCGGCCATCGCCGGAGCGATTGATCGGCAAGACGCGGCCGGTCGAGCTTTGGTCGGCTTGAGGATGTTGACCGAGCCGTATTGGCCCAATGACTATTTATTCGGGCGCTTGGTAACGCCGGCGGTCGGTGCTTATTCGGCCAGCAGTACCGCCGCTTCCAATGTGACCTTTTGCAAAGAAAAAACCGGGCTGAATCGTTGTAACGGGTTCGCTTTGGATATTGTCAATTTGGTTTACCCCGTCGACAATAACGATTATTTTACGGAGAACACCGCTTATGCCAATTATCAGTCGGCTGTTGCGGCTTTACGTCAAGAGTTAAATACGGAAGTGATCTGGCAGTCGTCCAATTATTGGCTGACCTTGCACCTGATCAAGTCCGCTTTGGAGGTTGATAAAAAGAATCAGCCGATTTTTGCGGCTTCGGACGCTTGGAACGACCAAGCCCTGCGCACCGCGGTCGGCGCTTGGATAAATTTCCAGTTGCCTTTGGAGAAATTTACGATTGTCCCGGCGTCCGACAGAAAAAGTCTGGATAATTTTTCTCGTTGGAGCGAAAATTCTTACGTGGAACCGAATTTGAATTTGATCAACGAGCTCTTGGCGAATAATGAGATGATATTAAAGATGTTTTCCGCCCTGGGATTGGAAACGGACGTCAAACTGGCTTTTCGGGAGATGCGCGATTTCTCCGCCAATTTGGAAATGTTGAAGAAAATCGTAATTAAGGAATTGTCCGGAGAAAAGTTGACGGAGGCCGATAACGAAATCATTGCCGACTTTACCAAACAATTGGCCATCAAGCCGGCGACCGTTGCCGATAAAAAGTTATTTTTACCTTTGTCGTCGCAAAAAAACGGCCTCAAAGAAGATTTAAGCCGTTTGAAATTGCTGTTGATTATTCATCAAGAGGGAGACAATAAAGTTTTTTCGGTCGGTCCGGTCTGGGATTATCAAGAGGGAAGGTAGATTAATGGGCGATTGGCCGTTATTATCGTGAATATTTAAAAATATAAATCTCTCCGTCAATCGTCCGCCACTCATCGGCCGTCAGTTTGGCTTCGTTGATAATGCGGCCGCTTTGATGCCAATATTTATTGACAATCAAATAGGCTTCGTCAACCCCGACAAAATCCATCGCCGCCAAGGCGAATTTTTTGTCGGGTTTTTCATAAACCATTTTCAAATAATATTCATAAAGAGTTCCGCCGGTGGGTACGGGATAAAAATATGTTAATTCGGCAGGGGTATGATAATAACGGTCAAAACCAAAAATGTTTAACGCCGCCGCGCTAACTTGTTGGTTGGCCAGAGCGATGTACGGGACGGAGGACATTTGTTCCACCAATTTGACGGCTTGCCGATCATTGATGCTCGTGCTATAGCCATGACTGTTGAAATATTTATCAAAACGGGGGTAAGACAAATAAAGGCCGGCGCTTAAAAGCCCTAAGCCGAAAATCAACCAGATGGCTTGTATGGCCATTTTTTCTTGGCGAATTTTTATGATAATCATTTGCAGAGCCAAAGCGATGAACGGCAGGAAAAAGATGACGATGATAATCAAAATGCGGTCGGCATAGCCGTTTTGTTCGTAATGAATCAAATCGTTAAAACGAATTTGACTGCTTAAAAAATAAGCGATTAGCAAGGCGAAATTAATGAAAATTATTCCTTGGCCGAGGGCTTTGTCTGTCTTCAATAATTGCCCGTCGTGTGTTTGGCGATACGACCGGCGTTGATAAAAATACCATAGAGTGGCGATGATAATAATAACGATCAGGAGGAGATTATAATTGTCCTTGAGCAAGTAAATAAAATTTAAGATGAAATTTTCTTGTCCGGCCGTTCCCGGATGAGCAAAAATATTTTTCAGCGCTTCCCGAAAAACAGTCGCTCCGCCGTCGGCGGAGAGGTTGCCGCCGCTCAAAAGCAAAGCTATCGGCAAAGACAAGGCGGTAAACAAGAAAATGACGAGTTTGATGATTTTGTCGGCCAGCGGTCGAAGATGATGATGATGTTTTTCAAAAATCAGCCAAGCCGTCCAACCCAGGGCCGGCAAACCGGTCAGAGGATGGATGGCCGCGGTCGCGAGAGCCAGTAATGATATTTTGGCCGGCGAGGCGCCGCTAAAACCAGCCAAAACGGTGAGAATTAAAAATAGGTAACTTAGATTTTGTGGTGTGGTCGCCACGAAAGGAGCGAAAGTCAGGCACAAGAGGAATAAGACGGTCAGAAAAGGCACGGCCGACACTTTTTCCTTTATTTGTTCTGCGGCATTTTTTAGAAAACGATAGAGAGCTAAAGGTAAAAATAGAGCGGTCAGACCGGGAACCAAAATTTTATTGAGCCAATAGATAGAAAGTCCGGTAATTTTATGAAGTGTAATAATTAAGCCGTACTCTCCCAGATAATAGGGGGTTTTGGGAAGCACCACTCCTTGCTTCGCGATTAATTCCATGGTCGCTTGGTGAATGAAAGGATCATACCCGTAACCGATTTTATAAACGATGACCGCCACGGCCAAGGAAATTAGATAATGGCCGGCAAGAAATAATATTTTGAAGCCGGGGCTGATTGTTGTTGCGATTTTTTTATGTCCCAAGATTAGAATCAGCAATAGGGAGGCCAGGCCGTAAAACCAGAAAAAATCCGACGGGACGGTTTCCCAAGGAGAAATCAGGGCGCGACCGCTTTGTCCGGCCCAAAGCCGAATGATAAGCAGTGCATAAACGGCGACGTAAGCGGCGATGAAAAAAGAAGCTTTTTTATTTTTATGGATTGAATTTTCTTCGGCAGAACTTATCTCTGTCGTGGCTCTTTCTCGGTTGGTCGCCGTTTTGACGAAAAGACGTCTCAGACAGACGAAACCGATGATGACCAAGATCAAAGACAGCATAATCCCCACTCGGTTTAGAGAGTATAAATAATAGACTATGGCGCCGCTTGTCGTCGTCAACGAGGCAAGCAAGAGTAGGTAATCGTTTAAATTGCCGGTAATTTTAGCCCAATTCATTGTTTTCATAAGGGTGTCTTTTAATGATAACAAATTCTTGCTAAAATTGGCAATTTCCGATAACATTAAAATAATGAAAACGTTTGTCTTAAAACACGCTAATCTTCTTATCGTCATTGTTTTGGCGCTCGTTTTTTTTATCGCGACCGCCAGTTTCAATTATCTTTCCCAGGATACAGACTATGTGAAATGGTCGTCTCCGGACGAAACCGCCAATTATTTTTTCGCCAAAAAATTCAGCGAAGCCGATTCTTTTAATCAGCGCTTGGCTTTTTTTGATTCGGCTAATGTCATCGGCGATAATTTAATCATGCCGCGCAGTATGCGCAGCGATTTCGGACAGGTCAAGCCGGTCAGCTTCTTGGGCATTATTTTGCTTTACGGCGGGCTGGCCTCCATATTCGGCGTGGCCGTGATTCCGTTTTTGACGCCATTTTTTGCCGCTCTCGGTCTGATTATTTTTTATTTCATCGTTCGTCGTTTGTTTAACGAGCGCGTCGGGTTGTGGTCGGCTTTTTTACTGGCTGTTTTTCCGGTTTATGTTTATTATACGGTTCGGTCCATGTTTCATAATGTTTTGTTTATCGTTTTGGCCTTGATCGGCGTTTATTTGTTTATTTTGGCTTTGGGACCGAAGGGCGGTCGATTAAAGAAACCGTTTTTATCCCTGTCTTTGAGTCGGCCGGGGACAGAATTTCTGGCCGCTCTCGGCGCCGGCGCGTTCTCCGGTTTGGCGGCCATTACGCGCACCTCGGAATTGCTGTGGTTGATGCCGGCTTTTGTTTGTTTATGGATTTTTTATGTTCGTCGCTTGGGATTGGCAAAATTGGCTTTCTTTTTTGTCGGTTTGTTGGCCGCTTTTTTGCCGGTCGCTTATTATAATCAAATTCTTTACGGTTCTTTTTTCCATGGCGGTTATAATGCCATGAATAAATCCTTGGACGAAATCGTGCAGACGGGCGGAGCGCTTTTGCAGTTTACTTGGGCCGGCCAATTTGATTATTATCACGCCTATCTCGGGCGCATTTTTCACAATATCTTTTACTTCGGCTTTGACTATCCGCAATCTATTTTAATGTTCAAACGTTATGTCGTGGAAATGTTTCCGGTCGTCTTCTATGCCGGCATGTTCGGTTTATTGTTGCTTCTCGGGCAGAACGTCCGTCGGTTCCGGAAAAAATATTTGGTTTATGTTTTGGTCGGCTTGATCGTTAGCGTCTTTTTGGTGTTTTATTACGGCAGTTGGCAATTCAACGACAATCCCGATTTGACGCGATTTACCATCGGTAATTCTTATACGCGTTATTGGTTGCCCATTTATTTGGCTTTGATTCCTTTGGCGGCTCTGGCGTTGACGCGCGTGAGCCGAGCGATTTTTTCGATCGGTCGCCAAACGGCGGCGCGTTTGCGAAATTTATTGGCCACCGGATTGCAAATTTTGGCCGTAGCGCTGGTTGCCGCCTTGTCTATTCTGTTTGTTTTATACGGCTCGGAAGAAGGCTTGATGTATTTGTATTATAATAATCGGGCGGAAAGAAGCAACACGGAAAAAGTTTGGTCTTTGACCGAGCCGGAAGCGATTATCATTACCCGTTATTATGACAAGTTCTTTTTTCCGGAGCGACGGGTAATTATGGGCACTTTGCCCAATGAAGAGATTTTGACGGCGGCCTCTCAGCTGGTGAAATATTATCCGCTTTATTATTATAATTTTTATTTGAACGAAGCCGACGTCGCATATTTGAACGAACGTAAATTCGCTTCTTACGGTTTAACGATGAAATTGGTCAAAAAGACCAACGCGCAATTCGGTTTGTATAAAATTGAACAAACCGGCGACGAGCGCTAATTTAAAAAATCATGAAAACTTATCATATTATCACCATCGGTTGTCAGATGAATTATGCGGACAGCGAACGGCTGGCCGCTTATTTGGACAGCCGGGGATTTAAACTCGGCAACGATGTTTATAAAACCGACGTCGTAATTCTCAATACTTGCGGCGTTCGCCAGGCGGCCGAGGATCGGGTTTACGGCCTGGTCAATCAGATTCGTAAATATAACGAAGCGGCGCAAATCGTCATTACCGGTTGTTTAAGTCGTCGGGAAGATGTCAAAAAACGCTTGTCCGATCGGGCCGACATATTTTTGCCGATTAACGAGGTCTTAGCTTTGCCGAAATTGTTGGACGGAAAAAAATTTCAACCGCGTTTCAGTTTGGAAGAAATTCGTTTGGAGCAAGGCGAAAAATATTTGGATATTTTGCCGAAACGATCTACCTCGTTTACGGCTTATGTGCCGATTGGCAACGGTTGTAACAATTTTTGTTCTTATTGCGTCGTGCCTTATGCTCGCGGTCGGGAAGTTTATCGTTCGGCCGCGGAAATTATCAAGGAAGTGCGCGGCTTGATTGCGGCCGGTTATAAAGAGATTGTTTTGATCGCTCAGAACGTCAACAGTTATCGTAGCGGCAGTTATGACTTTCCGAAATTATTGGCCAAGCTGGCCGCGATGCCGGGCAAGTTTTGGTTGCGATTTTTTTCCAGTCACCCCAAAGATATGAGCGTCGATCTGATTAAGGTTATCGCTACGTCGGCTAAAGTTTGCGGACATCTGCACCTGGCCGTTCAATCCGGAGATGACCGGATTCTCAAAGCGATGAATCGTCGTTATACGGCCGCTCAGTATAAAAAATTGATCAAGCAGGTCCGGGCGGCGCGCCCGGGAATGGCCGTTACCACCGATGTCATTGTCGGTTTTCCCGGAGAAACTAAAAAACAGTTCGCCAATACCGTTAAATTGTTTCGTGAGGTCGGATTTGATATGGCTTATATCGCTCAGTACAGTCCGCGCCCCGGCACGGCCGCCTATCGGCTGAACGATGATGTCCCGGCCGTTGAAAAAAAACGGCGCGCGCGAATTTTAAACGATTTACTGACTAAAACCGCTCTGGCCAACAATCGCCGCTATTTACATCAAACGGTGGAGGTTTTGATAGACGGCCGAAACAGACGAGGGAAGTATTCCGGCAAAGCCGCCGCTTATCAAACCGTATCGGTAGAATTGGCGAAATCGAAAAAAACAAAAAATCAAATCGGTCGGGGTGCCGGCGCGGATTTGATCGGCGAGTTTGTCGCCGTTAAAATAACCAAAGCGCGACCCTTCGGTTTGGAGGGAATTTTGGCGGAATAACGCGGTGAGTTTATCTGTCCGATAAAATTTATGTCCGATAAAACTAAGATGATAAAAAATAAAACCGATATTCGGTCGAGTCGACCCCAGGTTTTGGTTATTTTGGGCACGACTTCGGCCGGCAAGACCGCTTGGGGCGTTCGTTTGGCCGCCGAGTTAAACGGCGAGATAATCAGCGCTGACAGTCGTCAAGTTTATCGCGGTCTGGATATCGGTACGGGTAAAGATTTGGCCGAATATCGGTTGGGTCGCAAAAAAATTCCTTATCATTTGATTGACGTGGTTTCTCCTCAAGTCAGATTTGATTTGGCGCAATATCAAAAATTGGCTTTTCGGGCCATCGCCGATGTTTTGCAACGGGGCAAGTTGCCGATCATCGTCGGCGGCAGCGGATTGTATTTGCAGGCGGTCGTGGACAATTATAATTTGACGTTAACGAATGATATCTCGCCTCAACGACGGCAGTGGGAGCAATTGACGGCCGAAGAATTGTTTAAAAAAATTCGGCGATTAAAACCGGACTTTGCGGATCATTTGAACAATAGCGATAAAAATAACGCCCGACGTCTGGTTCGCTATTTGGAAATAATTCAATCGGGAGATTTGAGCACGGTCGGTCGCGGCGAAGCGCTTTATGATTTTTTATTGCTTGGCCTGGATTGTCCGAATGATATTCTGCGCGAACGAATCGTTCAACGTCTGTTGGATCAATTGGAAAAAGAGGGATTGATTGCCGAGGTGAAGCGACTTAATGGTCAAGGCGTTTCTTGGGAGCGGTTAATTTCTTTCGGTTTGGAATACAAGTTTGTCAGTCGGCATTTATTGGGAGAACTGACTTATCAAGAGATGACGGAACAATTGGGCCGGGCCATTTATCAATTTGCCAAGCGCCAGAAGACTTGGTTTAGGCGTTGGGAAAGACGAGGGGCAAAAATCAATTGGCTTAAAGACCAAAAAACCGCCCGAAAGAAAATTGCGGCTTGGCTCAAAGAATCTACTTAGCGAGCATTTTTTCCAATAACTCTTTGACTATTTTGGGATTAGCTTTCCCCTTGGTTTCGGCCATGACTTTGCCCAGCAAGAATTGCAAGACGTTGGTCTTGCCTTTTTTATATTGAGCGACTTGTTGCGGATTATCATTGATGATATGTTGCACCGTTTTCTCCAGCTCCGCTTCGTTATCCATTTGTTCCAGCCCCAGGTCAATCATAATCTGGCTGGGGTCGCCGCCTTTGTCATACATCGTTTCCAAAATTGTTTGTCCGGCCGAAGAATTGATCTTATCTTGATAAATCAAGCAGACCAATTCCGCAAAGTTTTCCGCGGTCATTTTTAAATCGGCGACTTTTTGTTTATGACTGTTTAAATGTTTGTACAGTTCGCCGGTAATCCAATTGGCGGCCGTTTTGGCCAAGCGTCTTTCTTGACGGGCGGCCTGGTCGCCGTTAGCTTCAATCCAGGCATCCAGTTCGGACAGCACTTTTTCCGTCCAGGCGGCCAAAGCTTTGTCGCCGATGATAATATCCACGGTCTCCGGTTTGAGTTGATATTCTTGAATGAAGCGCCGTCTTTTGGCCGCCGGCAATTCCGGCAAGTCGGCGTGGAGACGATTCAACCAATCTTCCGTAATTTCCAAAGGCGGAATGTCCGGTTCGGGGAAGTAGCGATAATCGGCCGAGCTTTCCTTCAAGCGTTGGCTGACGGTGGCATTTTTATTTTCGTCCCAGCCGCGCGTTTCGGCCAGAATTTTTTCGCCTTTTTTCAGCCGGTCCGTTTGTCGGGCGATTTCAAAGTTAATCGCTTTTTCCACGGCGCGGAAAGAATTGATATTTTTCACTTCCACTTTCGGATTCAGCGGCCGTTTAACGCCCAATAACCATTTTTTCTTGGCCAGGATTTGTCCCTGCTTGTATTCCCAGCCGCCAGGCGTTTGCAGGCTGATGTTAGCTTCACAGCGCATTTCGCCTTTTTCCATGTCGGCATTGCTGATTTCCAGATAACGCAGGATTTGCTGATAGGCGGTGCAGAACTTTTTGGCTTCGGCGGCGTCTTTGATGACCGGCTCGGTCACCAGTTCCATCAACGGCGTTCCGGCGCGATTGAAGTCCAGGAGAGTATAGTCTTGATCTTTGAAGTGGAGGGATTTGCCGGTATCTTCTTCCAGATGAATGCGAGTAATTTGAATTTCGCGCCCGTCAATGTCCAGGCGTCCGTTATAAGCGAGCGGCAAGTCATATTGGGAAATCTGATAACCTTTCGGCAGGTCGGGGTAAAAATAATTTTTACGATCAAATTTTGACAGGCGGTTTATCCGGCAATGTAGAGCCAGGCCGGTCAAAATCGTCCAGTCAATCGCTTGTTTGTTGGGAACGGGGAGAGTGCCGGGATGACCCAGACAAACGGGGCAAACCGTGGTGTTCGGCGCTTTATTTTCGGCGTCGTTACTGCAGGAACAAAACATTTTGCTTTTTGTCTTCAGTTCGGCATGGATTTCCAGGCCGATGATAACGTCGTAAGTCATATGGGTATGAAAAATTTTATTCGTTGATTACCGATTTCACTTCTTGATTGACCAACCGGCCGATTTCTTCCCGACTGAAGAGTTTTCCGTTCGGAGCGCAGTCTATCAATTTGAAATTTGCGTCATCGGCGGCGATTTCCCGGTATACTTGGGCGGCTTTTTGAAGATGAATCAGGTTGTCTTCATGGATGTCTTGAGTTTTGCCGGTCCAATCTTCGCGTTTTCTTTGTTTGGCCAGTTGTTGGGCAATTTCCGGTTGCAAATAGAGAATAATCGATAAGTCGGGCTTGGGCAGACCGAAAATATTGTATTCCAAGTCGTTCAACCAGGCGAAAAATTTTTTTCTTTCCGTCGGTTCGTCTATTTTTCCGCCCTGGTGACCCATATTGGCGCTGGTATAGCGATTGGCCAGCACGATTTTTCCTTCGTTTAGCCAGGTGCGGATTTTAAAGCTGGCGTCGTAACGGTCCACCGCATAAAAAATTGAAGCCTTATAAGGACCGACCGTTTCGGCCGAGCCGTATTTTCCGGAGAGATATTCTTCCACCGCCCCGGCCGACTTGGTGTTATATTGAGGAAAGTCCGCGACGGCGACCGGATAGCCGCGAGCCTCCAAATCCGCCTTCAGCAATTGAAGTTGAGTGGTTTTGCCCGAACCGTCGGTGCCGTCAATGACAATAAATTTTCCGGCTTTGTTTGAATTCATAATTATATTTATTGCAGTCGCTGTAATCAGCTCTAATCAGCGATTATCGCCACTGCCGCCGATTTTGCCGCGTTCCAGGCGCGATGATAATTTTTCCAAGTTTCCGGCGGCGACGTCTTCCAGGTTTATTTCCAGTTCGGTGGCGATTTGCGTCAAATACCAGAGCACATCGCCGAGTTCTTTGCTTAAATCTTGCCGATCTTGCTCATCGACTAGGCCGTTCTTGTCTCTGATAATTTTTTTTATTTTTTCCGCCACTTCGCCGGTCTCGCCGGCCAAGCCTAAAGTCGGATAAATATATAAAGGTTGCTGAGTGTATTTGGCGGTGCGCCGTGATTCCCGTTGATATTCGGAGAAAGTCATATATTTGAAAATGTTGATTATTTTTTAATTTTTTTTAAGATGGTATCTATTTGAACATACAATTCCGGCAGAGAACTGTCGTTATTCAAGCGGTATTCCGCCGCGGCCATTACCGTCGGGATTTCCAATTCCGCTTCTTTTTGGTCGTCAGCCAAAAATTGTTCAAAAGTTTTTTCCGCGTCGCCGATATTTTCATTTCGTTTGACCATGCGTTCGTAACGAATTTCGGCGGCGGCCTCCAGGGCGATGACGTGAAAATCAGAAAATTTTTCGGACAAACTTTTAATATCATCCAGTCGCCTGATGCCGTCAACGATGATGATTTGATGCTCGTCTCTGGCAATATCTTCAATAATTACTTGGGCCAACAAATCGCCGCCAAAGCGCGTGCGCAAGTCCAGGGACAGATTTTGCATATTTTCGCGATTGATCGGCAGATACAGGCGGTTCAAGATATCGCGTAGAGCGGTGGAATAGCGATGACTGTTCGCGCCGTGTTTTTCCATGATATATTTTTTGCAAACGTCTTTGCCGCTGGCGATATGACCGACGAAACCGAGGATTATTTTGGGCATATTAAGAAAGCACCTGATAGTGGAGCATTAAAGTATTATCGTTTAATTTTTTAACTTCCAATAGTTTTAAATTCGCCTCCAAATCTTTATTAAACAGAGATAAGCCGGCGCCGAAAATTTTTGGTTCTACGGTCAAAATGATTTCAGAAATTAGCTTTTTTTCCAGAAACAGCGAGTTTAGGGCCGCCCCGCCGCCCAAGAGAGCGGACGTATGGCCCATTTTTTCCAGTTCCGCCAAGACATCGGCCGGTTCGCCTTTGACCCATTTGACGCCGGTGATTGGTGGCGGGTTGTCTGCGCGTGAAAAAACTACGTTTAAACGTCCCGGCAAAGGAGCGGGAAAGGTTTTGAACGTGTTTTCGCCCATCATGATTACGCCGTGTTGTTTGGAAATCTCCACAAAAAATTTTTTGTCTTCGCGGCTAGTCCAATCGGCGAGCTGACTTTTGTCTTTGGCGATTTTGCCGTCGACGGTTATGGCCATCATCATTGTTACGGGAATCATATTGTCCGGCCGATAGTGGTAATCGGCGATTAGTTAATTAAATGGCGATGGGAGCTTTAATTCCCGGTTCCGGATCGTACCCTTCCAAAGTGAAATCTTCGTACTTGAAACTGAAAATATCGTCGACTGTCGGGTTGATAATCATTTTGGGCAAAGTCTTCGGTGTGCGCGTTAATTGCAATTTCACTTGCTCCAAATGATTGTTGTAAATATGCAAATCGCCAAAGGTATGGACGAATTCGCCGAGCTGTAAATTGCTGACTTGCGCCATCATCATCGTGAGTAGGGCATAAGAGGCGATATTGAACGGCACACCCAAAAAAATATCGGCACTGCGTTGATATAATTGGCAGGATAATTTGTTGTCGTGAGAAACATAAAATTGAAAAATCGTATGACAAGGCGGTGGCGCGGTTTTTTTCCCGCCGATCAAAGCGCGCAAGTCGCCGACATTCCAGCCGCTGACGATAATTCTGCGGGAAGACGGATTTTTCTTAATCATTTCTACGGCTTCGGCGATTTGATTGATTTTTGTGCCGTCCGGGGCCTCCCAGCCTGTCCATTGTTTGCCGTAAATCGGTCCGAGATCGCCGTTTGCGTCGGCCCATTCATCCCAAATGGTTACGCCGTTGTCGTTGAGATATTTAATGTTGGTGTCGCCTTTTAAGAACCAGAGCAATTCATGGATGATGGCTTTTAAGTACAATTTTTTTGTAGTCAACAATGGAAAACCGTCGTTTAAATCGTAACGCGCTTGTCGCCCGAAAACACTGATTGTCCCCGTGCCGGTACGATCGTCTTTGCCTTGGCCGTTTTCCAAGACATCGCGTAGTAAATTAAGATATTGTTTCATAAAAGCAGCGTAAAATTTATGAAATTAGTTAATCGATGTGGATTATTGATCTTCATATTCGGTCATTTCTTCATTGGCCAAAGTATAGGCCACGCCCGCTTCTTGAAAGATTTCTTTGCTTCTCTGACCGGCGTGATAATCTTGAGCGCAGACCACCCGTTTGATGCCGGCATTGATAATCATTTTGGCGCAAGTATAGCAAGGTGTCATTTTGCAGTATAAAGTTCCGCCTTCAAGGGCAATGCCCATTCGAGCCGCTTCGCAAATGGCATTTTGTTCGGCATGAGTGGTGCGAATGCAATGGCGGGAAGTCGTGCCGTCGTCGTTAACGACGGTATGCATCTCGTGGCCGACTTCATCGCAATGCGGCAGTCCGACCGGAGAGCCGGCATAGCCGGTGGCGACGATGCGACGGTCGCGGGTAATGACGCAACCGGCGCGACCGCGGTCGCAAGAGCCGCGGCTACCGACCATATCCACTATTTTTAAGAAATACTCGTCCCAAGAAGGGCGTTTATAAATTTCTTTTTCTTGATCTTTTTTTTCACTCATAAAATTAAATCAGTCGTCTAAACGAGTCGATGTTAATAAATTTAATCCATCTATATTCTAACCTATTATTTCAATAAAATAAATCTTGACAGATGTGATTTTATGTCCTGTTTGGGCTTTTAAAAAGTCCGAAAAGAGGTTAAACTATAAGCAGGGTTTAGTCAGGGCTCTTTATTACAGATCATTATGATATTGGATAAATATATTGAAGATTTAGCTAATAATAAAGAAATTTATTTAAGAGTCAGAGTCTCTCCCGGGGCCGGTCGGACGGATTTTTTGGAACTTATGACTGACGGGACCATCAAAATCGCCCTGAATGCTCAGCCGGAGAAAGGCAAAGCCAATCAAGAGCTGATTAAATTCTTGGCGCTTGAGATGGGCGTGAGAAAATATCAAGTGAAAATCATCAGCGGTGCCGGAGAAAGGCTGAAATTAGTCAAGGTCAGTCGTTGATTAAACCGAGCGTTCGGTGCCGACCCTTAATTTTTGGTCAAGTATGGATTTATCAATTATTATCGTTTCTTGGAACGTTAAAGATCGTCTTCGAGAAAATTTGACTGCCTTGTTGCAATCTCAAGGCGATTTTAAATTTGAAATATTCGTGGCGGATAATAATTCCGGCGACGGCAGTGCGGTTATGGTGCGTGAAGAATTTCCGTCTGTTCGCTTGCTCGCCAATTCGGATAATCTCGGTTTTGCTCGGGCAAATAATCAAGCGATTAAAGAGGCGACCGGCAAATTTGTTTTGCTTCTTAATCCCGATATGCGTGTCTGGCCCGATACTTTAAAAAATATTCTCGATTGGGCAAAAAATAATCCGACGGCAACCGTTATCGGTTGTCGGTTAATTGACGGACATGGCCGAATTGTCAGACAAGCGCGTCGTTTTCCGAAATTTTTTGATCAATTGATGATTGCCGTGAAAATTCCGCATTTGTTTCCCGGCATAGTCGATAAATATTTGGGGGCGGATTTTGATTATAACCATGACGCCAAGGTTGATTCCGTTCGCGGGGCCTTTTTTTTGATCAATGGCGAGAATTATAAAAAAATCAGCGGTCGGGAACGGCCGTTTTTGGATGAACGATATTTTGTTTGGTTTGAAGAGGTGGATTTTTGCCGACAAGTTTATCAGTCGGGCGGAGAAGTTTGGTATACGCCGGCGGCGGAATGTTTGGATTATGTCGGACAAAGTTTCAGTCAGATAAAACGCGGACAGGCCCAAAAATACTTTAGCGACTCGATGTTAAAATATTTTAAAAAATGGGAAAAAAAATGGCAATACTTGATTTTAAAAATCGTTTGGAAAATAATCGGAGTTTTTATAAAATAAACATCAATAAAAGATAACATGAATAAATCGGTCGGTATAATTTTGGTCAATTATAAAGATTACGCCACTCGTTTTTTGAAAGGGTGCCGCGATTCTTTGCGCGCTCAGGATTATCCGGCGGATTTGGTGCATGTTTATATCATTGATAACGCCTCCACTCCGGAATCGGCCGTTTATTTGAAAGAAAACTATCCCGAGGCGAGGATTATGCCGCGTGTCGACGGTAATTATTGCGCCGCCAACAATTTCGGTTGCCGACAGGCGATGGCGGACGCTTGTGAATATTTGGTCAGCGTCAACCTGGATACGGAGATGGCGCCGTCATGGTTGTCGGAATTGGTTAAAGCTTTGGAGGAAAATTCCGCGGCCGGCATCGCTCAGTCCAAAATTCTGCTTTATCCCAAGAGCGAAACGGAAAAAAATAATCCGCGCATCAACAGCTTGGGAAACGTTTTTCATTTTTTGGGTTTTGGTTTTACTTCCGGCTACGGGCAAGCGAATCGGGAGATAGCCGGTTATCCGGAAATAAACGGTTATGCCAGCGGTTGTTCTTTAATGATCAGGGCGGACGTCTTTCGACGAATCGGAGGCTATAATGAAGAATTTTACATGTATCATGACGATATTGAACTGAGTTTAAAAACAAAATTGGCCGGTTATAAAATCATTTTGGCTCCGCAATCGGTTATTTACCATAAATATGAGTTTTCTCGCAGTGTCCGGATGTTTTATTATATGGAGAGAAATCGTTATCTGACTTTGTTTATTTTTTATCCGACTTATTTTTTATTTTTAATCGGTCTGCCGCTCATATTCATGGATCTCGGTATGTTTTTCTTTTCGCTTGTCGGCGGCCGGTTTAAAGAAGAACTGAAAATTTACGGATATTTTTGCCATTATAAAAATTATGTTAAAATTAAAGAAGAGCGGCAAAAGATAAAAGCTTTCTCGGTCGTATCGTTTGCCGACATCGCCCGTAGTTTTGCCGGTCGGATTGAGTTTCAGGAGATTGACAATCCGATTTTGAAATATCTGGTTAACCCCTTGTTGGCCGGGTATTGGCGTTTGGTTAAATTATTTTTTTGACGTCGTGTCGGCCGAAAATTCTTTTTGAATTGCTTGGCCGGCAAATTACAGTTAATATGGATTTATCGATTATCATCGTCAATTATAAAAGCAAATCGAAGCTCGTCAATTGTTTGACATCTATTTTTCGGGCGCGTTCGGCCGGTTTCAATCAAGAAGTGATTGTTGTGGATAACGCTTCCGGTGACGATTTGGGCGATTTGAGCGAACGTTTTCCGTCGGTTAAATTTATTTTCAGTCCGCGGAATTTGGGCATGGGTGGAGGCAATAATTTGGGCATTAAAAATTCCACCGGCGAATTCATTTTGATACTTAATCCGGATACGATTATTCTGGACGAAGCGATTGCCGTTTTATTTGATTATTTGAAAGGTCATCCCGCGGTCGGCATGATCGGTCCGAAGTTGGTATATCCCGATCGTTCTTTGCAGTTTTCTTGTTCTCGTTTTCCGCAATTTTTTACGCCGATTTTGCGCCGGACTTTTTTGGGTGATTATTTCAAAGCCAGTCGCGACAGATTTACCATGAACGATTTTGACCATAATTCTTTGAAGGAGGTTGATTGGCTGATGGGTTCTTGTCTGCTATTTCGCAGTAAAACCGTTAACGCCGCCGGTGAAATTTTTATGCCCCGATTTGACGAACGTTATTTCATGTATTTTGAAGATACCGATTTGGGCCGTCAGATGAGAGCCGCCGGCTTGAAAACAATTTATAATCCTGAAGCGACAGTGGTTCACGATCATGCTCGCGAGAGCGCCAGATATCCTTGGTATTGGGCATTGTTGCGGGATAAACTGGCTTGGCGGCATATCGCTTCCTGGCTTAAATATTTTTTGAAGTGGGGCTTGAAAGTTGAGAATCGCGAATAAAATGTTTAAGGTTTTGATTAATATAATTCGATTAATTTTATGAAAAAAATTAAAAAAGCGATTTTTCCGGTGGCGGGATTCGGTACGCGATTTTTGCCGGCGACCAAAGCTCAGCCCAAGGAAATGTTGCCGGTATTGGATAAACCGATCATCCAATATTTGGCGGAAGGGGCCGTGGCCGCCGGCATCGAAGAAATCATTTTCGTTACCGGACGCGGCAAGCGGGCGATTGAAGATCATTTTGATTACTCTTTCGAATTGGAAAAAAATTTGGTGGAGAAGAATAAGTTGGAATTGTTGAAGAAGGTCAGATCAATTGAGGGCTTGGCCAAAGTAACTTATGTTCGCCAACCGATTCCTCTCGGTGACGGTCATGCGCTTAATTGCGCGGCGCATTTGATCAGCGAAGACGAGGCGGTTTTGGTGTGGTTCGGCGATACGCTGTATGCCGATTGCGCCGCCGCCGCCAAACAGGTTATCGGAGTTTACGAAAAATACGGCGATACGGTGATCGGTTTATCCGAAGCGGCCGACGAGGATTTGAGCAAATTCGGTGTTATGGGCGGAGTTGATTTGGGCCAGGGTGTTTATGAAATCAGAGAATTTGTGGAGAAGCCGCCCTTGGGCACCGCGCCCTCTAATCTGGTGCAGGTTGGCCTTAACGTTATCGCTCCCGATGTCATCAAAACTTTAAAAGGCATGAAATCCGGAAAATCCGGAGAAATTCGTTTGGCGGACGCTTATAGCGAATTATTGGAACAAGGTCATTTGCTTTATGGTCGCAAGATAGACGGCGAATGGTTGGATACCGGAAACAAATTCGGTTTTCTCAAAGCCAATTTGAAATTCGGTTTGAAAGACAAAGAAATTAGCGCCGATCTTCAAAAATTAATCAACGAGTTGAGCAAATAAGATATTTGATTGATAATTTTCGAAAATAAAAACACCCGTGAATTGCTCGCGGGTGTTTTTTTATGTTTTGTTATTGCAACAATAATTGATAAATTCCGGCTTGTTGGCCGATTTGCGCCCAAAAATACAAGAGATCGTTTTCGTCGTCCAGGACCGGCGAGGCGATTTCTTTCGTTTGCAGGATGGTCGTAATGGTTCCGGTTTGCAAATCAAGGGCGTTCAAACTGCCGGCGCTCGAGAAAATCAGATATTTTTGATTTTTGTTCCAGATAATTTTTTTGATTTCTTCGCCGACGCGGGTAATCAGGGAGGCATTCTTCTGGTTTAAGTTTAGAAAATATATTTCCCAGGCGTTGTTGTACAGCAAAGATTCTTCGTCCAGCCATTGCCAACTGATGACGTTTTTTATCGTGATAGTGTCGCCGAGATCGTTCGGATTAATCAGATAAAGAGTGCTGTTTTGATCATCGTAAAGGGCTAAACGATTTCTGCCGTCGGTGACAAAGCGATAAGTGCCGACGCCGGGTAAAGAGATTTCTTGTTCCGTTTGGCGATCTGGCAACGAATATTTTCTGAGGACGATTCGTCCGTCAGCGGCGGCGACCAAAAATAAGTCTTCGCCGCGCGGCTCGTAGGACAGATAATCTTCGCCGCTTAATAATCGGACAACTGTATTTTTATTCGTGTTGAGATAATTTAAAGAATTTTCATGCCGAAAGTACAAGCGATCGGTATTTTCGTCGTTGTACCAGTAATCGGCGCCGGCGCCGATCAATTGCCGGTAATCAATATCTTTGGCGGCGTTAAAATCCAACAGCCGTCCGGCCAGCAGTAATTTTTCTTCGTTTTTTTGCCAAGAGCTTTCCGGCGAAGACAGCACCGTCGCTTTTTCCAGGAGTCTTTCTTGTCCGGTTTTGACATTAATGATTTTTTCGGCGCCGCTCAGATAAAGATATTTGCGGCCGCGGCTCAACTGCAACTCACCGGTTTCGGCGGACGTCAGTAAGAGCGGCAAATCTTTTCGGAACAGGTTGATATCTTCCACAAAAGTCGTTTGACCGGAATAAATATTAATTCTTTTTTGAAAGGCCCAATATCCTTCCCGCTCCAAAACCAAATCATATTCGCCCGGAGCGAGATTTTTGATTTTAGCGGCCGTGGTTAAGGTCTCTTTTTTCCACGGCGCCAGAGCAAATTGAGTTTGTTCCCGGCCGTTTAAAGAAACGGTGGCACCGGCGGGAATAGTGTCTACCGCCAGCATGCCCGTTTTTAACAACAAACGATTGAAACTCGGCGGCCAGCCGAAATTTATTTTGTAACCGGAAGCGTAAAGGGAAACAAAAAACGTTGTTATCACGAAAACAACGATAAAACTGATAAAGAGATAATCTCTAACTTTTTTGGACATATTTAATCAAGACGTTGGATGTCGGCGCCTAATTTTTTGAGCCGTTCGTCCAATTTTTCGTAACCGCGATCCAACTGGTAGATATTGTCGATCTCTGTCGTGCCGTCGGCAATCAGCGCGGCAATTACCAAAGCGATGCCTGCCCGAATATCCGGGCTGATCAGTTTTTTGCCGTGCAAGCCGGTCGGTCCGGAAATGACCACGCGATGCGGATCGCACATAATGATATTGGCGCCCATTTGAGAGAGCATGTCTGTCCAAATCAGCCGGCGATCGTAAATGGTTTCTTGAATCAGCGACAAGCCGTGTGCTTGGGTCATCAGGACCGCATAAGGTGATTGCAAATCAGTCGGAAAACCGGGATATTCATGAGTTTTAATATTGTAAGAACGAATGTTTTTCGACGGTTTCATCAATAGCCAGTCGGCGCCTTCCTCGTATTTTACGCCGATTTTATCAAAGACGGTCAGCAAACTTAGAATATGATCGGGATTGCAAGCGGTTATTTTTATTTCCGAATTGGTGGCCGCGGCCAACAAAGCGAAAGAACCGGTTTCGATTCGGTCGGGGATGATGTCAAAAGTGCCGGCGCTTAATTCGGTGACGCCCTCTATTTTAATGATTGGTGTTCCGGCGCCGCTGATTTTGGCTCCTTGTTCGTTTAAGTAGTCAGCCAAGGCTTTTATTTCCGGTTCCATGGCGCAGTTTTTCAAAATTGTTTCGCCGGGAATCAAACAAGCGGTCATCATCAAACTTTCCGTGACCGTGACGCTCACCGTAGAAAAAAAATAAGTCGTTCCTTGCAGTTTTTTTCCTTTGACCCGATAGCATTTGCCGTCTTCTTCTTCCACCGTCGCGCCGAAAGCCTTGAAACCTTCCAGAAACAGATCAATCGGCCGACTGCCGGCGCCGATAACACAGCCGCCCGGGTGAGGGAAGCTGACTTCGCCGAAGCGGGCCAACAGCGGCCCGACAAACATGACCGATGTGCGAAATTTATCGGCCAGTTTCGAAGAGAGTTCGGTTTTATTGATATTTTTGGTATCAATTTCCGCGCTGGAACCGCGGTGAGTGATTTTTGCCCCCAAGTCGGTCAATAAATCAAAAGATTTGCCGATATCTTCGATACCGGGAAGATTATTGACAGTGATAGTCTGCTCGGAGAGAATCGCGGCGGGGATAATTTTTAAAGCCGCGTTTTTGGCGCCGTTGATTTTGATTTCGCCGCTTAATCGGCGGCCGCCGGTAATGATGAATTTTGGCATATTAGTAAAGCCCGGTTAAGATTATTTATAAGATAACTATAGCCCATTTGTTGACATTTTTCAAATATTTGTTATTATTGAGTAATGTTAAGTAAAAAGGGATAATTTTTCAAATTTTATGGCAAAAATTGCAGTAGTTAAAACAGGCGGCAAACAGTATAAAGTCCGGGAAGGGATGACTTTCAAGACGGAAAAATTGGAGGCGGCCCCGGGACAAAAGGTTAAATTGGAGACGCTTTTGATTGCCGATGGCGATAAATTAGACTTAGGTCAGCCGTCTTTGGGAGAAAAAGTGGAGGCGGAAGTTTTACAAACCGCCAAGGGCGATAAAGTGACGGTCGTGAAATATAAGAATAAAACTCGTTATAAGAAAACGGTCGGTCATCGTCAGCAATTTACCGCTTTAAAAGTTTTGAAGATTGCTTAAATCGGAGATTGTTAAAAAAATATTAGAAAATAAAAAAGCCCGTTGTTATCATGCAACGGGCTTTTTGAGTTTCGGGTTTGATGATCGGCGTTTTCATGTTTTAATGCCGATTTTTTAACGCGCTCGCCAAAGTCAGTTCGTCGGCATATTCCAAATCGGAACCGGCCGGCAGGCCTTTGGCCAGGCGGGTTACTTGGAGATGATTTTTTAGAATCTTATTGAGATATAAGGCGGTGGTTTCGCCCTCCAAAGTGAAGTTGAGCGCCAAAATTATTTCTTTGATTTTGTCCGTTCGTATTTTCTTGAGCAATTGATCAATATTCAAATCTTCCGGTCGGACTTCGTTGATGGTGTTTAAGAGCCCGTCGAGAACGAAATAGCGACCGTGATATTGTCCGGTCGCTTCCAAGGCCGATAAATCTTGGGTGTTTTCCACGACACACAATAGATCGGTCTGGCGATTTTGATCGGCACAAATCGGACAAGGATTGTTTTCCGACAAGGCAAAACAGGTTTGACAAACGGTCGTTTTCGATTTTAATTCGTTGATGGCCGTGGCCAAAGTTTTTAATTTTTCGCCGCTTTGTTTAAGCAGATGGAAAACATAGCGTTCGGCCGTTTTGGGGCCGACGCTGGGCAGTCCGGAAAGCTCGTTTATCAAGTTTTGAATCGCGGCGGGGTATTTCATTTGAAAAGCGATAAAAATATTTATCGGTTATTTTTTAGTTCATCCCCGGTAAACCGCCCATATCCTGCAGCTTTTTGGCCATGATTCGTTGCGCGCGTTTGAGCGCGTCGTTAAAACAACTTTTCACGGTATTTTCTTGCGCCTCTTTTGACAAGCTGTCGCTGAGTTTTAATTCAATGATTTCCATATTGCCGTTTAAGACAATTTTAACGCCGTTTTTTTCTTCGGTGACAGTCTCCTGCGCCAAGGCGCTTTGCATGGTTTTCGCTTGGGAACGCAAATCTCTAAATTGTTTCAGTTTACTGAACATAAGATAAAAATTAATTTTAAAATTCTATCGGTTTTGATTCGGCCTCGCTATTGCCGTCGACGCTGGTGTTGCCGCCGCCGGATTTTTTGCTCAAACTTTTGAAATTGACGGTATTTTCGTCAAAAAATAAATCGATTTTTCCGGTCGGACCGTTGCGATGTTTGGCGATATGGATTTCCGCTTTATGGCGTTCTTCCAGCGGCAAGTCATTGGGATTATAACCGCGATCGGCCGCTTTGCGGTAAATGAACATTACAATATCAGCGTCTTGTTCAATGGAGCCGGAATCGCGCAAGTGCGACAATTTGGGAATCGCCGGATGAGTAAGTTCCACGGCACGGGACAGCTGAGCCAAAGCGAGAATGGGAATATTCAATTCTCGGGCGATGGCTTTCAAGCCGCGGCTGATTTCGGCAATTTCTTGGACGCGATTGTCGCCATATTTGCCGCGACCCTCCATTAATTGCAGGTAATCGATGACAATCAGGCCCAGGCCTTTTTCCATTTGTAAACGTCGGGCTTTGGCGCGGATTTCCATAATGGACAGAACGCCGGAATCGTCAATATAAATCGGCGCTTCGGCCAATTTGCCCATCGCTTCGCCGATGCGGGCGAAATCGTTATCCTCTTCTTTGTCGGACAAATTGCCGGTGCGCATCTTCCATAAACTGACATTGGCTTGAGCGCAAAGCAGACGATCCACCAGTTGTTCTTTGCTCATTTCCAAGGAAAAAATGCCGACGCCTTCTTTGCTTTTGATGGCCGCTTGGCGGGCGATGTCCAAAGCCAAAGCGGTTTTACCGACAGACGGACGGGCGGCCAAAATTATCAAATCCGATTTTTGCAAACCGGCCAAAAGATTGTCCAAGTCCGGGAAACCGGTGGGCAGTCCCCGCAATTTTCCGCTGTATTTATGGAGTTCGTCAATACGATCAAAAGCAGCGGTGAGCAAATTGTCCAAAGGCAGAAAGGCGTTTTTTAAATATTTGCGGGAAACGCCGAATACTTTTTTTTCGGTTTCATCCAGAATTTCGTCAATATCTCTTTCTTCGTTAAAGCTTAAGCTGGAAATTTCCGCCGCGGTTTGCTGTAAACGGCGCAGAGTCGCCTTGCGTTGGATGATGCTAGCGTAATTGGCGACATTGCCAGAAGTGGCAACGGTGTTACTGAGTTGGGCAAGATAGGTGCGACCGCCGACAGCGGCTAATTTATTTTTTTCTTCCAAGCGGTTAACGATGGTGATAATATCAATCGGTTCTTGATGATTATATAATTCTTTGATGGTTTCGTAGATGATTTTATGGCCGTCTTTATAAAAATCCTGAGGCATGATGTTGTCGGCCACCTTGATAATCGCGTCTTTATCAATCAAAAGAGAGCCCAAGAGAGATTCTTCGGCTTCCAAACTGTGCGGCGGCACTTTAGCCATTAAGTCGCTGGTGATGTTTTTGTTATTGTCAGACATTATTTTCAGCTTAAGGTTTTTTTATTTTAACTCATTTCGGCTGGCTTTTCAAGCACAGTTTGTACGCAGTTTGTCCCCAATTAAAAAAGCCGCCTGGACGCCGGGGCGATTTGGGCGGTTTTATTGAGCCATCTGTCGGATTTGAACCGACGACCTGCTGTTTACAAGACAGCTGCTCTACCAGCTGAGCTAAGATGGCTTGATATGATTTTAGATAGGTTTATGGCAAGATGGTGCGCCCAGCAGGATTCGAACCTGCGACCATCTCCTTAAAAGGGAGCTGCTCTACCAACTGAGCTATAGGCGCTTGATTGTAAATAAAACGGCTTAGATAAGCCATTTTCATCACTATTTGATAATAACAAAAGATTTTTATTTTGACAAGCGTTGATCTTATCTTTTTATTTATAATTCCATTTTTCGCGATTGGCCGCCGGTTTGCCGGAATTCTCGGAAAAACAATAAATGGGTAGGTATTTCGGTTAAGATAGCCAAGGTTGATTTTTATATTTATCCGTGTTATTATATTGCCTAAGTTCGTTAAATAAATTAAATGTAAAATCATGAGATCCTTTGGAAATAAATTCGAACGGTCGGCCACAGACGATAGTGCTTTAGTGGCGATAGCCGAGGACGGCGTTGATATCTTGGCCAAAGATTTGGCGAACAGAAATTGGACTAAAATTTGGGATAGCCTGTGCAATTCCGAGTTAAGTAGTCCTCCCATCACCGCCAAGATGTCACCTGAAGCCCAAGAGAAATTTAAAAGTATTGTTAAGGAAACTAAAGAAGCCTTTGTCGAGGAAAAAGAAAATATGGCTAAATATTTAGTTAATCCTCTCCGACAAGCTTTGGAAAAAATGCTTGAAAAACTTTAAATGACTCCTGGTGCTTGAAAGTTAAAGAGTGTGTTGAACCACACTCTTTTTTATTTGTAGTCCCTAGGGGAATTCCGCCTCACTCGCGGACCAGTCCGCTCGTTCGTTGTCGCGGTCAGCGTCCGAAGCTCCCCCGGAGCTTCGTCCGACGCTCGCTACGGTGCCACTCTGCTGAGCGGCCCCTAAGCTCGCTTCTGACCTGTTTGCTTCCCCTAGTTGCGAATTAATAATAAAAAATATCCAGTATTCACTGGATATTTTTTATTAGTAGTCCCTAGGGGAATCGAACCCCTATTACCAGGATGAGAACCTGGCGTCCTAACCGTTAGACGAAGGGACCAAATATCGTTAAATTTTATGTCCATTCAAGAATTCTGTCGCGGTCATGATTTTTTTGCCGGCCGGTTGCAATTTCAGTATCAATAAAGCGCCTTGTCCGCATTGAATCGCCAGTTTTCCTTCATGGAGAAATAAGGTCCCGATCGGCCAATTGTTTCCCGATAAAATTTGGGGAGAAACTTCGATTATTTTTAGAATTTTTCCGTTGTTCTCGCCGTAGGTTCCGGGCCAGGGATTGTAAGCACGAATCATCCGTTCAATTTTTGAAGCCGATTCTTGCCAAACAATTTTCCCGTCTTCTTTTTTCAAAACCTTGATGTAACTGGCTTGAGATTCGTCTTGCGCTTGCGGCACGAGTTGTCCGTTGATGAAATCACGGAGAGTCGGTGACAGTAATTTTGCGCCGGCCTTGGCTAATTTATCATGAACCGTTTCCAGGGTTTCTTGGCCGTTCAATTTTATTTTAGCTTGCCGTAAAATCGGACCGGTGTCAAGCCCGGCGTCCATTTTCATGATGGTCACTCCGGTTTCCGCATCGTTATTCAAAATCGGCGCATTTAAACAAGCCGCGCCGCGATATTTGGGAAGCAGGGAGGCATGAACATTGATACAACCGAAAGTCGGTATGTCCAAAATTGCTTGAGGAATAACTTGTCCGTAAGCGATGACGACGATAATATCCGGTTGCAGATTGTCGATAATTTCCGTGGCGGTTTTAATTTTATCCGGCTGAAAGATTTTTAAATTGTTTTTTAAAGCCAGTTTTTTGACCGGGGAAGCCGTCAAAACCTGTTTTCGCCCCACCGGTTTATCCGGTTGCGTAAAAACGCCGACGATTTCATAAGTCGGCTCGTTCAACAAGGCGCTGAAGCCGGGCAAAGAAAATTCCGGCGTACCCATGAAGATCAGTTTATATTTTTTTTCCGACATGATATTATTAGAAATATGTTTATTGCTTTCATTACCTGGTTATTAGCGCTGACCGCCAATCTCGGTTATTGGGGGGTTTTTATTTTAATGACGGTGGAAAGTTCGTTTTTTCCTTTCCCTTCGGAATTGGCCGTACCGCCGGCCGCTTGGCTGGCCAGTCAAGGACAGCTGAATTTGATATTGATTATTTTGGCCGGCACTTGTGGCAGTTTGCTCGGAGCCCTGTTTAATTATTATTTGGCTTTATGGCTCGGTCGGCCCCTGGTGTATAAATTATTGGATACGCGCGTCGCCAAAATATTGAGAATCAAACAAGTTGACCTGGAAAGGGCGGAGGCGATGTTTTTGAAAAATTCCCGGCAGGCGACTTTTATTGGCCGCTTGATTCCGGTGGTGCGTCAGTTGATTTCCATTCCGGCGGGTTTTACCGGCATGCCGCTCGGCCCCTTTGTCGCTTTGACGGCTCTGGGTGCTTTTATTTGGACTTCCATCCTGGCTTTATTGGGTTATATTTTGGGATCGAATCAATCGCTGTTGATCAGATATTATGACGAATTACAGCTGTTTATCTTCATTGCCGCCGGTTTGTGGTTGGCTTCTTTCCTGTTGAAAAAACGGCGAAAATATTTAGCCGGAAAAAAATAGATTTTATTTTTTTTCCACCAACTTATCAATGAATAAAATGCCGTCCAGATGATCGATCTCATGCTGGATGACGCGCGCCAATATTTTTTCGGCGCTTATTTTTTTTACTTTGCCTTTTTCATCAAGATAGGCGCAGCTGATTTTTTTATGTCTGGCCACCGGACCGTAGATGATTTCTCCTTTGTCGTTTAAGACCGAAAGACAACCCTCGTCTTCAATTTCCCGCGCCCAGGACTTTTTGGTCAGACGGGGGTTGATCATAAAGAGGGTTTTATTTCCTTTCTGTACGACGATTGCCCGAATATTTTGTCCGACTTGCGGCGCGGCCAGACCGGCGCCGTCCTTTTTGATCATCGTTTCCGCCATATCTAAAAGAAGCTGGCGGAATTCGGCTTGAACAAATATTTCCTCGGAGATTTCTTGGGATTTTTTTCGTAGAATCGGATGAGGATTGAGAACTATTGGTAATTCTTTAGGCATATATATGGAAACCGTCTTGAAAAGATCGGTGTTATTTTTGATCGATAATTTTAAAAAAGTATTGCCACTTTGTGCCGGCTCGGCACAATTCTTTGGTGTCGTTTAAAGCCAGTTCAACCTGATGAACCGGTTTTTCTTTGCAGATTTTGAATACGGCGCTTCTTTTGAAGCCGGGGATTCCCAATTCTTTAATGATGCGCAAAGCCAGTTCTTGCCAGGGATAGGCCGGCGGCTTAATCGTTTTTTTGTTTTTTATTATTTCCGCCAGAGATTGCGGTTTGTCGTTAAACATAATCAGATTTGAAATTCAAAACTCAGATAGCCGATACCGAAATCGGTTTGATAGGCGAGTACTTCCGGTTGCCAATTACGGTCGGCCAGCATGCCCAAAGCGAAAACCAAGGGTCGGAGGCCGCACTCGCCGGCGTCATTGACGAGCTTCATGTCCATTTTGGTAATGTTTTCCTTGGCCGTCAGGGGATTATTCAAATACTCAATGAGTTTGTTATCAAATTTTGCGCCTTTGGGAGAATAGCCGCCGGGTGATTTTTTCTTTAAGCGATGAGACAGGTCGCCGGAAACGATGACGGCGATTTTTTTGGTGCTGGCGGAAATAACAGTTTGCAAAGCGATGCCGCCGTCAGCTAAAGTTTCCAAACTTAAATCGTGGGCCGGAGAGACGGTCACGATTTTGAAGTTATCGGTTAAAGATTTCAGGAGGTATAAAGGAACGGCACTGCCATAATCCAGAATCGGTTCGGAAATCAAACGCAGCGGATGAGCGACTCTGAGAGCGGCGGTCATTTCATCGGCGAGAGGAATGTCGCCCGTTAAAGTGGTTTTCGGATTGATGAAGCCGAAATTTTTCAGGTTGATTTCCATTTCCGGCGCGATATTGATGGTGAAGGCGTCGGCTTGAGCAAAGCCGTGTTGGCTGATCAAAATTATCGTTTCCACTCCGGCCGTTTTTAGCCGGGCGCCGATGGTTTCGTAAGCGGCGACGGTTTTGGCCAGGAAGCCATAGTTAACCCGGCCGATTTCCGGAATCAGCAAAGGAGAATGAGGCAATAGAGCGGCGGCGATTAAAGCCATATGCGTTAATTATTTAACCGCTTCGCCCATATCGTAGTTATAGAGAAATTGCGAAGAAACGGTAACCACGTTTTGAGGATTATAATTTAATTTACTGAACATCGCATCATCCATCGGTCGTTTTTTCCCGCCGGAAATAAGATAGACCAAAGGGAAATTTTGAGTTTTGACCAAAGTGCCTTCATCCAACAAAAGCGGAGTGGTGGTGGCGTAAGCGGTCAGCTCTTTGGTGGTTTTTTTGATAATTTGATCGCCGGCAAATTTTATGTCCAAAAGAACTTTATCCACGGGAGCTTTAATGCCGTTTTCTACGTAATAAATATCGTTGGTGCGACTGTCTTGCAGAAGCGCGCCGGTGACGTAAGTGGAAGTGGCATTAATGGTGGCACCGACTTTATAGCCGGCCAAGTCATCAATTGTTGCGGTTTCCACTTCTTCGGGATTGAAACCGAATTTTTTGAAAACCGTGGCGCTGGCGAAGGGCCGTTTTTCTTGATCAACCAACAGATAGATGGTTTTGTCGGGCACTTGCACCAAAGAATAATTGGCGAATTTGATTTCCGAACCGATCGGGTAGTTGTCCAGCTCGCCGGAATCCACCTCAACGATTTGTCCCGGCTTAAAGCGGGAAATATAGGAAGACCAATTGGAGAAATGCCTTTTCTGTCCGTTTTCTATCAGCCAAACCCGCGGATCGCCCGACGCTTTAATGATAGAACCGTTCGGATAAAGTCGGGAAACTTTCGGGAAGTAACGGTTCCAAAGTTTATAGGTATTGTAATTTCCGTTGAAAACATGAGGGGTGTAATTATATAGAGCGGCCGTGGCTTGATTGGCCGGTGTCACGATCATAGATTCTTGAGAGATGGTGCCGTAAGGGTTGCTGAAAGTATAAGTTTGGCCGGCTTTGTAAGAATAATTTTGCGGCTCTTGCATGTAAGCCAGAAATTGAAGAGCGGCGCTGTTCACTTGTTTGCCGAAACCTTTGTAGTATGGATTGCAGACCCAATTGTCCGGACAGCCATAACCGGTCGCCCAATCCAAACGATTTTGCGACGGGTTGGCGTCCTCGATCAAGCTGGCTTCTTTTTGCAAAAGGACCAAGAGAAATTTAGGATTGATGGTGGTGATATGTCGGCATTTGGTGAATTTTTCCGTCTCGGTCGGCGTTTCGCTAAGTGTAATACCCTCGCAATCGTAATTATTGTAGGCGGCGTCATGAATTATTTGAGCGGCGGTTTTTAGGTCGCCGTGAGTGTTGGTGGTGGTATAATTAGCCAAATAACTCCCTTTATTTTGGAGAAAAGTTTGGATTTCCGGCAGAGTCATACTGCTGTAATTCAGAATATCCCAATCTTCCAAAATACGATTAGGATTGAAGGCCGGATCAATGCCGGTTTGTGCTTGAGCGCCTTTAACTAGCGGAAAAAACATTAAAAACGCTATTATAAGCGAGATAGCTATATTTTTCATATTAAATTGGTTAGTCATGGATATATTATAGTATAGATTGAAGCGAAAGACAAAATTATTGTCTTATCTATTTACTTTCATCACCACCGCTTCTTTTTCGCCCAGATCAATTTTAACTTTATCGCCTTCTTTGATTTTGCCCTCAATGATTTCCAGCGCCAATTCGTCCAAAATCATGGTTTGAATGATACGCTTCAAAGGCCGGGCGCCATAAGTGATGTCGTAGCCTTTATCCGCCAGCAATTTTTTGATTTTCGGACTGATTTTGATGGCGATATTTTTATTGCCCAAACGTTTCTCCACTTTCAACAATTCCAAATCGACGATTTTTTCCAAGGCTCCCGGAGTCAGGCTTTGGAATAAGACAATTTCGTCAATCCGGTTCAAGAATTCCAACTTGAAATGATTTTTTAGAATTTTATCTATTTTTTCTTTCATTTCTTCGGCGCGCATTTTAACCGCTTGGTTTTTGTCGCCGGCGTCGGCGAAACCGATGGAGTATTGTTTGATGATTTCGTTGCCCAGATTGGAAGTCATGATGACAATCGTATTTTTGAAATTGACCGTGCGACCCTTGGAATCGGTTAAACGGCCGTCATCCAAAATTTGAAGCAACATGTTGAACATATCCGGATGAGCTTTTTCCACTTCGTCAAACAAGACGACCGAATAAGGATGCCGGCGAATCTGTTCGGTCAGTTGTCCGCCTTCGTCATGGCCGACATATCCCGGAGGCGAGCCGATCAGTTTGGCGACCGAGTGTTTTTCCATAAATTCGCTCATGTCCAGACGGATGAGCGCTTTTTCGTCATCAAACATGAAACGGGCCAAGGCTTTGGCCAGCTCGGTTTTGCCGACGCCGGTCGGACCGACGAACAGGAAAGAGCCGATCGGTTTTTTTTCTTCGTTAATGCCGGCGCGAGAACGGCGCAGGGCATTGGCGACCGCTTTGATCGCTTCGTCCTGGCCGACGACTTCTTTATTCAATTCACTTTCGGCATCGCTCAGTCTTTTGATTTCATCCTGCAGCATTTTATTGACGGGAATGCCGGTCCAACGGGCCACGACTCGGGCGATATCTTCTTCGTCCACTTCTTCTTTCAAAATTCGTTGACCTTTTTTCTGGATTTTCAACAAGGCGGTTTGCGCTTCTTGAATCTTTTTTTCCAATTCCGGAATCAGGCTGTAACGGATTTTGGCCACTTCCGTCAGATCGGCGCCTTGGCGTTGAGAAATTTCCGCTTTGATTTTCAAGTCTTCTATTTCTTTTTTGGATACGCGGATTTGGGAAATGATGTTTTTTTCGTTATTCCAATGCAATTCCAATTGGTCGGCTTTTTCTCGCAATTTGGCCAATTCGGCATTCAGCGTTCTCAGTTTCGGAGATTTTTTGTCTGCGGTCATCAAACCGGCCCGGTTCAATTCCAATTGTTTTATTTTGCGTTTTAATTGATCCAATTCATCCGGCATGGAATCGATTTCCATGCGCAGGGAAGAGGTCGCTTCGTCTATCAAATCAACGGCCTTGTCCGGCAGAAAACGATCGCTGATATAGCGGTTGGACAATTTGGCGGCGGCAATGAGGGCGTCGTCGGTAATGCGAACACCATGATGGACTTCATATTTTTCCTTGAGTCCGCGCAACATATCGACCGTATCGTCCAAGCTCGGTTCGTTGACGTAAATCGGCTGGAAACGGCGTTCCAGGGCGGCGTCTTTTTCAATGTATTTTTGATATTCTTTAGTGGTGGTGGCGCCGATGGTGCGCAATTCGCCGCGAGCCAGCGCGGGTTTCAGCATATTGGAAGCATCCATGGAGCCTTCGGAAGCGCCGGCGCCGATTAAGGTATGGAGTTCGTCAATGAACAGGATAATTCGGCCGTTTTGCGCTTTGACTTCTTTCAAAACGGCTTTCAGGCGGTCTTCAAATTCGCCGCGAAATTTGGCGCCGGCAACCAGCGCGCCCAAATCAAGCGTCACGATTTCTTTTCTTTTTAAATTTTCCGGCACGTCGCCGGCGATGATTCTTTGCGCCAGACCTTCCACGATAGCGGTTTTGCCGGTACCGGCTTCGCCGATCAGAACCGGATTGTTTTTGGTGCGGCGGAGCAAGACTTGCATGATGCGACGCACTTCCTGGTCGCGGCCGACGACCGGATCCAATTTTTCTTGTCGCGCCAACTCGGTCAGATTGGTCGTGTATTTTTCCAAGACACGAAATTTGTTTTCCGGGAAAGGATCGTTGATCGTTTGATTGCCGCGCAGTTCTTTCAAGATGTTTTTCACGGCTTGATATTCTACTTTAAAGTCCAGCAAAACGCTTTGCGCCGGCGAGGAAACGCCGATGAGCGCCAAAAGGATATGTTCGGTGGAGATATATTCGTCGTTCAAGCCGTCGGCTTCTTTTTGGGCGCGCTCCAGAATCAGCGCGGTTTCGGCCGTGCCGGAAACGGCTTGCACCGGACCGGTTTGAACATTGATTCGGACGCGCGGCAATTTTTGAATGGCTCTGACGGCATGATCTTCAATCCGATCCGGATCTATTTTCATTTTTTCCAAAACCGGCTTGATCAAGCTCTCATTTTGTTGGAGTAAGGCCAGCAGAATATGCACCGCTTCAATATTTGTTTGACCGTGAGCGGAGGCAATCATTTGCGCGTTGATAATCGCTTCTTGCGATTTGTCCGTAAATTTATTGAACATATTTTACCAAATTAATTATTTAAAAATCGTTTACTTTTTTGCCAAAGTTATTGGTTGGCAAAACGTTTACTTTTTAGCAGTCCCGTTAAGAGAGTGCTAAGCTTATGATAATATAGGACGGAGAAAGTGTAAATATTGACAGTTTATTTTTTATGTGTCGTTGCGGCCAAACAACTAATTCGGATTGCGGTCGATTGTTTGATTATTTTTCTTGGATAATTGACGCATGAATCGTCTTTCGGCTGTTGGTTTTTTTATTTTATGCTATAATAATCTTATGATTAATCATAATTTTTTCACTTACGCCGGTAAAATTATCGGTCAAATTTTAGGAGAAATTTTGTATTTCCCGGTTTGGTGGTATACGGTCGGTTTCGCGCGTACCGCTAAGGGCGGTTGGCGTTTTTGGCGCGGTCGGGAAAGCTCTCTCGGTTTCGGCGTTTGGGTGAAAAATATTTTTGTGCCGATGTACGGCCAGCGCGATTTAGCCAGCCGGTTAATCAGTTTTGTCATGCGTTTGGTGCAGATAATTTATCGCGGCGCGATTTTGTTGTTTTGGTTGGTGTTGATTTTGTTGTTTCTGGTTCTTTGGTTGGCCGGACCGATATTGTTATTGTTGGCGCTGGCTTTTCAAATTTGACCCGGGTCGTCATCATAAATTCTTAGAATCGTTTTTAAATTTCTAAAATATGTCCGAAATGTCTTCAGAAAAGTTGACTTTTACCGAAGAGCAGAATGTCGGCGGTCGCGGCGTTTGGTTTTTGGGACGATTTTTATTTTGGGGCCGGCCGTTCAAGAAGACTTTGATCGGCTTGGCCAGAGCCAGTCGGAAAATTAATTTCTTTTTATCTTTTTTGCGTTGGTTGATTATTTTTGCCGGTTGGGCGGCTTTCGGTTATTGGTTGTTTTTACATCAGGCGTTGTGGATTGAAAATCCCGTCAGGCTGTTGTTTTTTTGGCGCACGCCCGATATTTTAATTTTCATTTTTTTGTTTTCTCTCTGGTTTGATTTATTCTCCGTCTATGAATCCAGCCAAACCAAGGCGGCCGTCAAGAAAATCAAGCGTTCGGATTTTGATCGGGAAGGGGATAAAAAGAAAAAGTTGCGGCGAGGCGGCAAAAAATACGAAGTGGCGAACGCTTATGCGCCGGAAACGTGGCGAGCGGTTGAAGACGCATATTTGTTGGCGGCGCGTCTGCGTCAGACCGAGACCTCGGTTATTCACCTTTTCCGAGTGTTGTTGAAAGATAAAAAAATTCAAAATTTATTTATTCGTTTGGATGCGGATGTCAAAAAATTGGTGGAATTGGTGGATCGTCATTTATTGTCGCCCGAAAAAACGGAGTTTAAAGGCCGAAGCGCTTTATCGCCGGTTTTGCAAGAAGTTTTGGTTTTGGCTTTCGTCAACGCTTACGAACTGCGACAGGATAGCGTTGATGTTTTGAATGTGGTTTCTTTTTGCGCCGGCAAAGATCCGGTTCTTCGGGAAATTCTGTATGAATTGGAAATTGACGAAGATAAAATCAACAATACCGTCGCTTGGTTTCGGGTCAATCGCCGCTTGGCGGAGAGTTATCGGTCTTACAGCCGTTCGGCTTTGTTAAAACCGGGCAACAATATGAATCGTTCTTATACCGCCATCGCCACGCCGACTTTGGATCATTTTTCGCATGATTTGACCGTGCGGGCGAAATACGGAGATTTAAATATTTGCGTCGGCCGAAAAAGAGAAATTTCTTCCATTTTTGAAGCTTTTTCCGGCGGCCATAACGGCGTTTTGTTGGTCGGTCCGGTCGGCGTCGGCAAGAGCGCCATTATCGACGGCTTGGCGCAATTGATGGTGGAAGAAAACGTGCCGGATTTTTTCAAAGACCGGCGCTTGGTGGAGTTGGACGTTTCGCGTTTGTTGGCCGGAGCCGCTCCGGCCGAAGCGCAGGAAAGATTATTGCTCAGTTTGAACGAAGTGAGCCGTTCGGGCAATATTATCTTATATATTGATAACATTGAAAATTTGATCGGCATCAGCGGCGGTGCCGAAGAAAGTTTGGATATCTCCGAAGTTTTGGCCGAAGCGATCGGGCGCAGAAATTTATATTGTCTGGCGGCGGCCACCACGGAAAATTATGCGCGGTATATTGAAAACAAGGCGATCGGCAATGTCATGACGACGGTCGCGGTCAAAGAACCGGAAACCAACGAAGCGATTCAAATTTTGGAAAGCAAGGTGGGACTTTTAGAATCAAAATATGACATTTATATCGTCTACGGCGCTTTGGAAGCGGCCGTAACCATGTCCGATCGTTATTTGCATGATAAATTTTTGCCGTTCAAAGCTCTGGACTTATTGGAAAAAGCGGCCATCATTACCGGCAAGAACGCGCGGAATAATCCGGAAAAAAGTTTTTGCGGTCGGGAAGAGGTGGCCGCGGCCATCAGTGAAATTACCGGTATTCCGGCCAGCAAAGCCAGCTTGTCGGAGGGTCAGAAACTTTTAAATTTGGAAGATGAAATTCATCAGCGCTTGGTCGATCAAGAAGAAGCGGTCCGAGCGGTGGCGGCCAGTTTGCGTCGCGCGCGCGCCGAAATGAAAGACAGCAAGCGGCCGATCGCCAGTTTCTTGTTTTTGGGACCGACCGGCGTCGGTAAAACGGAATTGGCCAAATCAGTCAGCCAAGTTTATTTCGGCGATGAAGATTACTTGATTCGTTTGGATATGAGCGAATATCAAGACACGGGCAGTGTGCGGAAAATGATCGGTGACGTGGACGGGACGCTCGGCTACTTGATCGAAGCGGTCCGCAAAAAACCTTTTTCCTTGATTTTGTTGGATGAAATCGAAAAAGCCAATCCCGATATTCTGAATTTGTTTTTACAATTATTGGATGACGGACGCTTGACCGACGGTCAGGGGCGAACGATCAGTTTTGCCGAATCCATCATTATCGCCACTTCCAATATCGGCGCCGTTTATATTCAAGAGCAGATTGTCGTCAAAACGCCGCTTAATGTCATCAAACAGGGCTTGATCGATCAAGAGTTGAATAAATATTTGCGTCCGGAATTGATCAATCGGTTTGACGGAATTATTGTTTTCAAACCTTTGAGCGAAGAAGACGTTTTTGCCATCGCGACTTTGATGCTGAAAAAAATCAAGAAGAATTTGGCGGCCAAGGGTATCGGCCTGAAGGCCGATAAGGACGGCGTGACCATTTTGGCGCACGAGGGCTATGATCCGAAATTCGGCGCTCGTCCTTTGCGGCGCTTGTTGCAGGACAGAGTGGAAAATCCCATCGCCAATAAAATTTTGGCCGGAGAGCTGAAGCGTCGCGATACGATTGTCATTAACAATCGGGCGGAAATAGAAGTGGACCAAGGAAAAGAATTGTAAGACGAGGTGCGGAACGGATGGAAGTGCGAAATAAAGAGCGGATTAACTAAAAAAGCGGATTGAATATTAGCAGTTATCAATAATCAAAAAGTTTAAATTCGGCGGCTATGTTTTACTTCGGAGTTTTTATAGCGGTTTTGGCTTTAACGGCGATTCTCACTTTATTGGTCAGAAGAATCGCTCTTTATTTTGAAATTCTGGACAAACCGGATCAAGGGATTTTGTCCGCCAGAAAAATTCATCGACGGGCAACGCCGCTTTTGGGCGGGGTGGCGATTTTTATCGGTTATTTTGCCGGTCTTTTTTTCTTTTGGGAACGGTTTTTGTCCGGTGATCTTCATTGGCGACATTTAATCGGTTTTGCCGTCGGCGCTTTATTGATCATTATCGGCGGCATTTTGGACGACAAATATAATTTGCGGCCGCGCCGACAAATTATTTTTCCGCTCTTGGCTATCGTCGCGCTGATTTTGGGCGGCGTGGAAATCGCCAAAATCACCAATCCTTTCGGCGGATTTTTGGATTTGCAATCTTTGTTCTTTATCTCGCCGCTTTTGATCGCCCTTTGGCTTTTGGGCATGATGTATACGACCAAATTATTGGATGGCGTGGACGGATTGGTTTCGGGCGTGAGCGTAATCGGCGGATTCATTATTTTTTTATTTACTTTAACGACACGGTATTATCAGCCCGACATCGCTTTGGCGGCAATTCTTTTTGCCGGCGCTTGCACCGGCTTTTTGATTTTTAACTGGCATCCGGCGAAAATTTTTTTGGGCGAAGGCGGCTCTTTGTTGTTGGGTTATATCTTGGGGGTTTTAGCCGTTATTTCCGGCGGCAAAATCGCCATTGCGCTTTTAATCATGGGTATTCCGGTTTTGGATGTCGCCTGGACGATTATTCGCCGTTTGTTGAAGAAAAAAAATCCTTTTCGTTTCGCCGATCGGGAACATCTGCATCATCGTTTGTTGGCCTTGGGATTGAGTCAAAGAAAAACGGTGTTGGTTTTTTATTTTTTATCCCTTACTTTCGGATTGAGCGGTTTGTTTTTGCAAAGCCGCGGCAAATTTTGGGCCTTGATTATTTTAACGGTCATTATGCTCGCGCTGGTCATCAGTTTTTGGTATCTTGATCGGCGCCGGGAAAAAAATAAACCGAAGTTATTGTTGCACATTTGTTGCGCTCCTTGCGGTACCTATATCAGTCGCGATCGTCTGGCGGCAAAATATGATTTGACTTGGTATTTTTATAATTCCAATTTGAATACTCGGGCGGAATATGACAAGCGCCTTTATTATGTGGAGATGATGGCGAAGAAATTTAATTTTTCTTTGCTGGTCGAACCTTATGAGCATGCGGCCTGGCAAGAAAAGACTGCCGGCCATGCCGCCGATCCGGAACGCGGCGCGCGGTGTTTGATTTGTTATCGCGATCGTTTGGAAAAAACGGCTCGCTTGGCAAAAGAGCGGGGCTTTGATCTTTTCGGCACGACTTTGTTGGTCAGTCCTTATAAAGACAGCGCCGCCATTCGGTCCATCAGCCGTAATTTAGCCAAGGAATTCGGTATTGAATTTTTAGATGAAGATTTTCAGGCCGCTGACGGTTATCGTCGCTCGCAGGAAGTGGCTAAAGAGCTGGGTCTTTATCGTCAAAAATATTGCGGTTGCGAATATTCTTAAAATAAAATGATCATAAAAATGTTTAAAACTATTTTTTCTGGCTTGGCCGTTTTGGCTATAGTTTTTTTGTTCGCGAAAGGTGTTGCCGCACAAAAAAACTATAGCCAAAACGGCCACGGTTATAACGATGAAGTGGAATTAGCGCACGGATATTCGCCGTATAATGCGGAGCCGGTAAAAATTGAAGAGAGTGATGCGGACGGCGACGGATTAAGCGATTATTGGGAATTGAAATTTAAGACCGACGCTTTAAATGCGGATTCCGACGGCGATACTTATTTGGACGGACGGGAAGTGGATTATGCTTTCGATCCTTTATCGTCAACCGCGGAAAGATTGCCGCGGCGAATTGAACTTGATTTGAAAAATCAGCAATTGGTTTATTTGGTGGCCGAACAGCCTTGGAAAAGTTTTACGGTATCTACGGGCAAACCGAGCATGCCGACAGCCACGGGCACTTTCAAAATCATCAATAAGATCGAGAAAGCCTGGTCCGGCACTTATAAGCTGTGGATGCCGTATTGGTTGGGTTTGGGAAACGGCAGTTTCGGCATTCATGAACTACCGATTTGGCCGAGCGGTTATCGCGAAGGCGAAGATCATCTTGGTCAGCCGGTTTCGCACGGTTGCATCCGTTTGGGGATTGGCGCGGCGCAATATGTATATGATCGGATGGATGTCGGCTCGGAAGTGATAATAAGATAAAAATATGATATAATTTAAAAAATGGAAAACCAAGTAAGTTTTTATTTTATGTTACAAAAATTTTTGAAATTATCCCTGATTTTATCGGTCACGGCGATTTTGGTCGGCGGCTGTTCTTTGCCTTCGTCAAAAAAGGCGGTCGCGCCGGCAGAAACTGCTCCGATCGTCGAAACGGCGCCGACAACGGAAGCGCCCAGCACCAATCGCTTGAAGAAATTTAACGATTATGACGAATTGGCCCAGTTCCTGATTGACAATATTAATCCGGAAACGGTGTCCATTTCGAATACTCGCGAGTCGGCCGCTAGCGCCGGAGCGATTAAATCTTTAGCGTTGACGGCCGCGCCGCCGGCTGTTCCCGGTTCGACTGCCGCCGATATGCCGACGACCGACAGTTCCGTGCCGAACAATTCTTTGGATTATTCCGCCACCAATGTTCAAGTCGCCGGAGTGGACGAAGCCGATATCATCAAAACCGACGGTGTTTATATTTACGCCTTAGTCAAAAATGAATTGTCAATTATCAAGGCGACGCCGGCGAATGAAGCTCAAGTCGTCAGTAAAATCACTTTTCAGTCGCGGCCGCAGGATATTTTGATCAATGATAATTTTTTGGCGGTTTTCGGCAGTAACGATCAAATTCGTCGGGAGCCTTTTTATCGGGATTTTCGTCGTCAAAATTCCTATACTTTTTTTAAAGTGTTCGATATTTCCAATCCGGTCAGTCCGCGGGCGGTACGCGATTTGAATTTTGAAGGTTCTTATTATGATGCCCGCTTGATCGGTGACTATGTTTATTTTCTGACCAATACTCCCGGCAATTATATCGCCGACGAACCGCTTTTGCCGCGCGTTTTGGAAAACGGACAAGTGCTGGCCACGAAATGCGACGCGACGCTTAAATGTTTCGCGCCGGATGTTTATTATTTTGATATTCCTTACGATTCTCAAAGTTTCTTGAACATTACCGCCATTAACATCGTCAATAACGCGGAAGCGATCGGCGGCCAAGCTTATTTAATCAGCCACAGTCAGAATCTTTATGTTTCGCAGAATAATATTTACATCACTTACACGCAATATTTGAGCGAATATGAATTGGAGCAGGAAGTGAAGCAAGAATTGATTTTTTCCGAATTGTCCGACAGCGATCAGAATAAAATTACGGCTATTCAAGCGGCGCCCGGATTTGTGTTGAATAAAAACGAGAAAAAATATAAAGTGGCGCAAATCATCGATCGATATTGGAATTCTCTTGACGCGGCGGCGCGTGCGGTTCTGGATAAACAGATTGATGCCGGTTTGGAAAAAAAATTGACCGAGAAAGCCAAAGACATGGAAAAAACCATTATTCATAAAATTGCCGTCAGCGGTCGCAAAATTGAATATCGGGCGATGGGTGAAGTCCCCGGGCAACTTTTGAATCAGTTTTCCATGGATGAAAACGGCGCTTATTTCCGCGTAGCCACGACGCGTAATCCGCAAAACTCCCGTTTGTCGACCGCGACCGCGGACTCTTATAATAATATTTATGTTCTGGATGCCAATTTGAAAATTGTCGGCAGTTTGAGCAACCTGGCCACGGCGGAAAAAATTTATGCCGTGCGGTTTATCGGTAATCGCGCCTATTTGGTCACGTTTAAACAGATTGATCCTTTGTTCGTGATTGATTTGACCGATCCGAAGAAGCCGGCGGTTTTGGGCGCCGTTAAAGTGCCGGGATTTTCCAATTATCTTCATCCGGTCGATAAAGACGGCAATCAGTTGATCGGTTTGGGACGGGAAGCGGAAGAAACGGACAGCGGCGGCGTTAAAATCAAAGGGCTCAAATTATCTTTATTCGATTTTACCGATTTGAAAAATCCCAAAGAACTGGACAGCTATTTGATCGGCGACGCCAGCAGCGATTCCATCGCTCTTTACGATCATAAAGCTTTCTTGTACGCTCCGGAGAAAAAAATATTGTCTTTGCCGGCGACGCTTTATGAAAACGGTCGCTTGTCTTTCTCCGGCGCCTTGGTCTTCACTTTGGAAAATAACCAGCTCGCGTTGCAGGGGAGAATCGATCATTCGGTCGGCGGTTATTTTTCCCAGAACGATTATTGGAGCGGTTTCAGTTATCGCGACAATACCGTCAAGCGCAGTTTGTATATCGGCAATCAGTTGTATACCTTGTCCAATAAATTTTTAAAGATTAACGATTTGACCGCTTTGACCGAAACGAAGAGTCTGGAGTTGACTGTCGGAGGCGATGATTATATCATTACGTCGCCGGCCGCGGTTGAACCGATCGCCGAGATGCCGGTCGAGGCCGAAGGGACGGAAGTTCCGGAGGACCTGGTTGCTCCCGAGGAAGCCGCCGAGATTCCCGCGGAGACCCCGGAAGCTCCTGAAGAAACGGCCGCGCCCATTTAGTTCGCCTATTTTATTTTATTATGAAATTTCAACGTTTGATTCCGTTGTCCGTCGCCGTCTTGGTCTGGATTTTGAGCCAGGTGTTTTTAATCGAGCCGAAATTTTTTTATGCCGCCCTGGCGATTGGCGCCGTGGCGATAATTTTGGGCGTGAAATTTATTGTCGGTCGAGAAAAAGCGGTGGCTTGGCTGCCGCTGATTATTGCGCCGCTGTTATTTTCTGTCAGCTTCTCCGCTTATGCCGCCATTATCGTCAATCGATTGTTGATTCAATTCATTTTTCTGCTGGTCGCTTGGTTTAATTTTGTTTATTTGAAAAATCTATATTATTATTTTATCCATAATAATGCCGAGCGAGCGGCCAGATTGGATAATTTGTTGGCGGCCGGAGGATTTTTGACGATGTTTGCCGCCACCGCCGTTTTGTTCGCTTTGCCGGCTTTTTTAAATTGGTCTTTATTGGTTACCTTGCCGATGATTGCCGTTTTGTCGGGGTTGACTTTCGTTCAGTTTTTGCCGATAAAAAAAATCGCCTGGTCGGCGACTGCGGCCGCCCTGCTTCTCAATGTTTTGATTTTGACGGAATTGGCCGGCGCCTTTTCCCTTTGGCCCTTGAATTTTAATGTCTTGGCTTTATTGTTTGCCATCGTTTATTATTTGTCTTTATCGGTGATGCGTTTATATTGGAGCGATAATCTGCGTCGTCGCGCCCTAAAACTGCCTTTAATTTTAAGTATAATCGCCGTTTTGCTTTTAATTCTGACAGCGCGGTGGTTTTAATCTTATGCATAACAAAACTGTAATCAGTAAACGTTTTTGGTCAACCGTTATCGTGGCCGTCGTTTGCGGCGCCGCCGCCGGCGTTTTGGGCGAGATTGTCACCCGCGTGTATATTTTAAAAGATTTTTCCGTACCGTATCTTTCCGGCGAAGTGAATTTCGCGAATCTCGATGCCGGACGCACCGGCCTGATTATTCGCGACGCCAAGAAGGTGGTGGTTAATCAGGATGTAAAAATTACGGAAACCATCGCCGGCGTTCGGCCGGTGTTGGTCAGCATTTTTAAAGAAATTCCCGCGACGTCGCCGACAGCGTCGTCGAATTATTATAAATTGGACGAGCCGTTGTTTATCGGCTTGATCATTACCGCCGACGGTTGGGTGATTGCTTCGCCGTCCCCGGAATTAAGGAATGATTTGAAAACTAAAGATTTCGTGGCTATCACCGACAAGCGCGAGGTTTATAAAATAGATGAAATTTCCGGGTTGAAAAATTTGCCGGGCGGCCTGATGGCTTTTCATTTGGCCGGTGCAAGCAATTTGCCGGTGAAAAAAATCGTGCCTCGGTCCGAATTGGCTCTCGGCGAGACTTTGTTGGTGATCGGCCGCTTGGATTCCGTTTGGCCGACGACTTTGTCTTCTTTGTCCGAAGCGACGGAAATTTCCAGCAGTGAGACTTTGAATGCCCGCCTGAAATTGGCCGGCGCCGCGAGCGGCGATTACGCCGATTCTTTCGTTTTTAATTTGGCCGGCGATTTGACGGCGGCGGTGAATGCCGCCGGCGAGGTCGTGCCCGCTTTTTCTTATAATTCGTTCTTGCCGATTTTTACGAAAGACCAATCGGCGCGACCGTTTCTGGGTCTTCATTATTTGAATCTTAGCGTTATCAAAACCACAGCGGTTAATTTTACCAAAGGAGCCTGGGTACAGGCCGCGCCGAAAGTGCCGGCGATTATCAAGGACAGTCCGGCGGAAGCGGTCGGATTATTGAGTGGCGATATCATCACTTGGGTCAACAATCAAGAAATTAACGAGACCAACGATTTGGCCGACATCATTGCCACTTACAAAGCCGGCGACTCGGTCACTTTGACTTATTGGCGCGACGGCGCGGAAAAATCGGTGGTCGTGAAATTGACGGAATTGAAATAAATTTATTGGCATGAAAATAAATTCCCTTACAAAAATTCGGACTTGGAAAGGCAAAACGGTTTTTTTGCGAGTAGATTTTAACGTGCCTTTGGTTAAAGGCAAAGTCGGAGAAGATCATAAAATTCTGGCCGGCCTGGAAACCGTTAAATTTTTGGCCGACAAGGGAGCGCGCGTAATCGTGGCCACTCACTTGGGCGAGCCGGTCAAAGCGGCGGCGGCCTATTCGGTCAAGCCGGTAGCGGCGCGTTTGCGGATTTTATTGAAACGACCCTTGAAATTCATTCCGCAACTTAAAATTGCTTCCATCGCCAAGGCCGCGGCAAAAATGATGCCGGGCGAAATTATCGTTTTGGAAAATTTGCGATTTCATCCCGGAGAATATGAAAATGATGCGGCTTTCGCCAAAGAGTTGGCGTCTTTGGCCGATGTTTATGTCAACGAGGCTTTTGCGGTTTGTCATCGCGCCCAAGCTTCCGTGGCGGCGATAAAAAAATATTTGCCGTCTTATGCCGGTTTGTCCTTGGAAAAAGAATTGCTGGCGCTCAATAAAATTTTGCGTCCCCGCAAGCCCTTGGTAATAATTATGGGTGGCGCGAAAATCAAGACTAAAGCTCCTTTGATTGCTCGCTTATACGATCGGGCCGATATGATGTTGATCGGCGGCGCCTTGGCCAATAATTTTTTTAAATTTCAGGGCCGGGAAATCGGCCGATCGTTGATGGATGATGACAGCGCCGCCACGGTCAAAAAGTTTTTCAAGAACAAAAAACTGGCGGCCAAAATCATGTTGCCGTCCGATGTGATCGTCAAGACCGTTAACGGTTTGGTGCGCGTTAAATCGCCGCATGACGTCAATGAAGATGAGATTATTTTAGATATCGGTCCGGAAACGGTGGCGGCTTTTGCGGCCAAAATCAAAACGGCCCAAACTTTGGTCTGGAACGGACCTTTGGGTAAATTTGAAGAAGACAGTTTTAAACACGGCACCCTGACTATCGCCCGTCTGGTTGCTTCCCGTTCTTCCGGACGCGCTTATGGCGTGGTGGGCGGCGGCGAAACGGTGGCCGCTTTGAAAATAACCAAATTGGACGGCTATGTGGATTGGGTTTCCGCGGCCGGCGGCGCGATGTTGACTTATTTGGGCGGCGGCAAAATGCCGGGGCTGACCAAAATCGTCTCTTAATTATCGGAATAATCCAAAGGGCATAATTTAAATTTTAATCATATGGCTAAAATAAAAACTATTACCGCGCGTGAAATTTTGGATTCGCGCGGTCAGCCGACCGTAGAGGCGAGAGTGATTTTGGACAACGGTTTGAGCGCCAAGGCGGCCGTGCCCAGCGGCGCTTCCACCGGACGCCATGAAGCGTTGGAGTTGCGCGATGGCGACCAGAAGCGCTATAAAGGGCAGGGCGTTCTCAAGGCGGTTCAAAAAGTGACAGAAATTATTTCTCCTCGGTTGAGCGGACAGAAAATAAACGATCAGGCGGCGATTGATAAAATTTTGATTGATTTGGACGGGACGGCTAACAAAAAGAATTTGGGCGCCAACGCCGTGTTGGCGGTTTCGTTGGCCTGTGCTCGGGCGGCGGCGCAAAACGAAAAAAAAGAATTGTTCGTTTATCTGCGGGAAACATTTTCTTTTGCCGAGCCTAAAATTCCGGTGCCGCTTTTCAATGTTTTCAACGGCGGTTGTCATGCCGATACCAATTTGGATTTTCAGGAATTTTTGATCATTCCGAAAGCCGGTCGGGCGACAGAGATGGTGCGGATGGGCGCGGAAGTTTTTCATGAATTGGGTCGAGTGTTGAAAGAGGCCGGCTATGATACCGACATCGGCGCCGAGGGCGGTTATGCGCCCGATTTGGATTCCAGCATTGAGGCGATTGAGCTTATTCTGGCCGCCGCCGTACGCGCCGGTTATCGTCCGGGCGAAGATTTGCGTTTGGGAGTTGATGTCGGTTCGTCGGTGCTGTACGAAGAGGCCAGCGGCAAATATCTGTTTTCCCTGGATAACACTTACTTCAGTTCGGCCAATTTGATCGGTCTGTATGACGAGTGGTTGAAGAAGTATCCTTTTCTTTATTTGGAAGACGGTTTGGCCGAAGACGAATGGGCCGGTTGGCGGGAATTGACCGCCGAATTGGGCGGAAAAATGTTGATTGTCGGCGACGATTTGTTTGTCACCAATTCCGAGCGTCTACGTCGCGGCTTGAAAGAAAAGGCGGCCAATGCCATTATCATCAAGCCGAATCAAGTCGGCACGCTGACAGAAACCGTGGATTGTTTACAGTTGGCGCGGAAGCACGGTTATAAAATAATCGTTTCCCACCGTAGTGGAGAAACCGTCGATGATTTCATCGTTGATTTGGCCGTGGCCGCCGCCGCCGATTATTTGAAAGCCGGCTCGCTGTCGCGCGGCGAGAGATTGGCCAAGTATAATCGTTTGATGGAAATAGAAACGATATTGAAGAATTAAACTGCGGCACAATAATTAAATTATCAATTTATGTTGGCAGATAATAGCAATCATCTAACGACTTCCGAGCCGACCGCCGGCGATCATCCCCGACCGGTGGTTTTACTTTTATTGGACGGGTGGGGAATAGCGCCGGTGGCGGAAAACAACGCCATTGCCGCCGCGGAAACTCCGACTTGGTTGAGCTTAATCAGAGAATATCCGGTTGCTTTGTTGACGCCCGGAGAGAAAGATTTGAATCGGCGTTATTTGACTTTAGGCGTCGGGCAAGAAGCGGTTCGGGATGAGGTTAAGCCGCTTTTGAGTCTGACGGCAATTTTGTCCGCCGCCGGTCGACGACAGCTTAAAATTACGGAAACGGAGAGATTGGCGGCTTTGACTTATTTTTTTAACGGTCGCGAAGAGGATAAGGCGGTCGGCGAAGATTGGAAAATAATTTCTTCGGCCGCCACGGCGAGTGCTAAGCCGACGGTGGTTTTGAAAAAAATCGTCGCGGCAGTGATTGCCGCCGTTAGCGGCGATTCGCCTGTTGATATGATTGTGGCCGCTTTGCCGATTTTGGATTTGACGGCGCAGAGCGGTAATTTTGAGGCGGTCAAGAAAGCGGTGGAAGCGCTGGATAAGAGCTTGCGGAATATTTGGACGGAAGTGGAAGCGAAAAAAGGCGTTCTGATAATTTCGGCCGCTTGCGGCAATGCGGAACGGATGAGTAATTTGGGTACGGATTTGGTCGATCGGGAAATGACCGCCAATCCCGTACCGTTGTTGATTGTCGGTCAAGAATTCGGCGGTAAAACTATCGGTCAAAATGACGCCATCGGTGACGATTTGAGTTTGTTGGCTCCTTCCGGCACTTTGGCCGATTTGGCGCCGACGATTTTGCAGATTTTGCAGATTCCTCAACCGCCGACCATGACCGGTAAAAGTTTATTGGATTAATTTTTTTTTGGCCTCGGTCAACTGACGGCGATTTCGGTTGACGGCAAGCATTATTGACAAGGGAGGCTATCGGATATATAGTCAATTGATTGTAGGTTAAATCATTTAACAAAGTAGTTATTTTATAATAATTTTCGGGAGGATAAATCATGGCTAAAAAATTAGCATTAACCGCAGCGGAACAAAATCTGCTGGCGTTAACTTTTAAAACTCTTTACGGTCAGACGTTAATGGAAGTTTTCAGCACGCATTCCAATCTATTTTCCAAGGAGAATGCCCTGATAACTATCAATCACGCTTTTGACGAAGGAATCGCGCAAATTATGCCGGTGATTGACATTTCTTTGGACAGTTTGAATGAAATTTATAAAAAAATCGAGGGCGTAAATCACCCTCTTTATGTTTCGTTCAATCGGATGTGTTATTTCGGCGGCAGCGGCTCGCCGGCACAGCCAGGTTCCAAAAGCACGATTGCCGTTGTAAATTTTCATTGAGTTTAAGATGACCAGCAAACAAAAAGCCGAGCAAAAAATCTCGGCTTTTTTATTTTGTTTTTATAGTTGATGTCAGATAAACCAAAACGGTCGGGGTCAGAAGAACCAAAAAATAAGCGCGCTGGTCAGGATGCCGACCAATCCGCCGACAATCACTTGCGCCGGCGTATGGCCGATATGTTCCAAAAGACGCGGGTAGCTGTTATCCAAGAAAGCGTCTTCTTTCAGATCTTTGACCAGAATATTTAAAGTCCTGCCGTGTTGGCCGAGATAATTTCGGAAACCGATGGCGTCCACGACAACGATGGTGGCAAAAACCGCGGCTGTCGCGAAGATCGGCGAGCTGATGCCGATTTTCAGAGCCAGAATCGTTACCAGAGCCGCTACGACTGCCGTGTGGCCGGAAGGCATGTCCGAATAGGCGAAAATATCTCTCCACGAAGGTTTTTTACGGAAAGATTTTAAAATTATTTTCGTGCCTTGCGCCAAAATGAAAGCGACTACCGGGCAGATAAGATAAATATACATAAATTTTTATCCGTTGAACGGATTTAGATATCTAAATGTTCCACTTTTTTGGCGTGTGTTTGGATGAAATTTTTGCGCGGCGCGACATTATCGCCCATCAGCATATCAAAAGTTTGGTCGGCCTTGGCCGCGTCTTCCACGGTGACTTGTTTGACGATGCGGTGATCGGGGTCCATGGTGGTGTCCCATAATTGTTCCGGATTCATTTCACCCAAACCTTTGTAGCGCTGAATGGTGATTTTGTTCGGTTTTTTCTTGTCTTCCTCGGCGGCGCCTTTTTTGCCTTTTTTGCCGTCGTTATCCGCGGCGCTTTCTTCATTATTATCCGTGGTCACCGTCAAACTTTCGTCTTCGTCCGTTTCTTCGCCGATTTCCACGGCTTCTTCCAAGCCGCCGCCCAATTCCACGATGATTTTTTCTTTTTCTTCGTCGCTATAGGCATAACGAATCGTTGCGCCTTTTTTCAACTGATATAAAGGTGGTTGGGCGATGTACATATGACCGCTGGTAATCAAGGGAGTGAAGTGGCGGAAAAATAGGGTTAACAACAAAGTGCGGATGTGTGCACCGTCCACGTCGGCATCGGTCATGATAATAATGCGATGATAACGCAATTTTTCCAAATCAAATTGATCGTCAATATTCGTGCCGAGAGCGATGACTAGATTTTTAATTTCATTGTTGGCGAGCATTTTGTCCAAACGAGCTCTTTCCACGTTTAAAATCTTGCCGCGCAAGGGAAGAATGGCTTGAAATCTTCGATTCCGTCCTTGTTTTGCCGAGCCTCCCGCGGAGTCGCCCTCCACGATATACAATTCGCATTCTTCCGGATGGCGACTGGAACAATCGGCCAGTTTTCCGGGTAAAGTCATGCCTTCCAGAGCGCCTTTGCGCAAAATTGTCGCTCGAGCGGAACGAGCGGCCAGGCGCGCTTGCGCGGACAAAACGCATTTGCCGATAATCGCCTCGCCTTCTTTGGGATGTTCTTCCAGAAAAGTATTAAAAATTTCGCCGAAAATAGTTTCCACATAACCTTTCATTTCCGCGTTGCCGAGCTTGCCCTTGGTTTGTCCTTCAAATTGCGGTTCCGGCAATTTGACGCTGATGATGGCGGTTAAACCTTCGCGCACGTCATCGCCGGTGAGATTTTCTTGTTTTTCTTTGATCAGGTTTTTGGCGCGCGCGTAATTATTCAAAGTGCGGGTCAGCGCGGAGCGGAAACCGACGACATGCGTGCCGCCTTCGGGATTGTGAATATTGTTGGCGAAGGCCAAGACGGTCTCGTTATATTCGTCGTTATATTGCAAAGCCACTTCCACTTTGCAACCGTTGATGTCTTTATCAGCATAAAAAACCGTATCGTTTTTGACCGATTTGTTGCGATGCAGGGATTTGACGTAGGATTTAATGCCGCCTTCAAAATGAAATTTATATTTTTTGGCGCGATGGCCCGCGCGTTGATCAAAAATATTGATGGTGATGCCCTTGGTCAAGTAGGCTTGCTGGCGCAAGCGATCTAAAATTTTGCCCCAGCTGTATTCCAACTCGGTAAAAATGGTTTTGTCGGCTTTGAAAGTGATGGTTGTTCCGGTATCCCGACAAGGTCCGACCGGCTTGGCCGCCTTGAGCGGTTTGCCGAACTTATATTCTTGTTGCCAGATTTTGCCGTCGCGATGAATTTCGGCTTTCAAATATTCGCTTAAAGCGTTAACCACGGAAACGCCGACGCCATGTAAGCCGCCGGAAACTTTGTAACCGCTGTCGCCGCCGAATTTTCCGCCGGCATGAAGCTTGGTCAGGACCGTTTCCAAAGCGGAAACGCCGGTTGCTTTATGTTTTTCCACCGGGATACCGCGACCGTTATCCACCACTTTCACCAAGCCGTCCGGTAAAAGGGAAACGGAAATTTCCGTGGCATAACCGGCCATGGCTTCGTCAATGCAGTTATCCACCACTTCCCAGATTAAATGATGCAGGCCGGCCGCCGAAGTGGAGCCGATGTACATGCCCGGGCGTTTTCGGACCGGGTCCAGTCCTTCCAGAACGGTAATCTGATCGGCGCCGTAAGCATTGGGTTTTTTAGGATTTTTGGACATATGTGAACGAGATTAAAATAAAAATTCCCTGTCGCTTTCGGCTGGAGCGGAGAGCGGATTTAGGGCATTTTTAGCTGAATTTTAAATTAATTGTCTGAGTATATTTTAGCAAAAAACTATCGGTTTGGCAAATGAGCGGCGCCATCGGACAGGGCGGGGAAAAACCGCTTTTTTAAAAATAAAAATCGTGTTATCATAATATAATCATGTTATCATAATACATATGTCAAAAATACTGGTTACCGGCGGTGCCGGATTTATCGGCTCCACTCTGGTCGATCAATTAGTTTCTCTCGGACACGAAGTTGTTGTTATTGACGACTTATCTTCGGGCAAGAAAGCTTATTTGAATCCGGCCGCGAAGTTCTATAGAGTGAGCATTTCTTCATCTAAAATCGCCAAGATTTTTCGGCGGGAGAAATTTTCCGTCGTTTATCATTTGGCGGCGCAGATGGAAGTCGCTCGGTCCATGATTGACCCCTTGTTTGACAACGACATTAATGTGCGAGGCGGATTTAATATTTTGGACAATTGTCATAAGTTCGGCGTACAGAAAATCATTTTTGCTTCCACCGGCGGCGCCATTTACGGTGACGCGGAAAAAATTCCCACTCCGGAAACCTACCCCGCTTATCCGGTTTCTTTTTACGGCATTCATAAACTTACTTTTGAAAAATATTTAAATTGCTATTATCAAATTTACGGTTTGGATTATATTATTTTGCGTTTTGCCAATGTTTACGGACCGCGCCAATTCAAGGGCGGAGAAGCGGGCGTGGTGTCCATTTTTATCGATAATGCCGTGAGCGGTGCGGTTAGCGTGCAATATGGCGACGGCCGACAAACTCGAGATTTCGTTTATGTCGACGATGTGGTGCGTGCTTTGGTGCGGGCGCAAGAGGTAAATTATCACGGTGAAGTGAATATCGCTTCCGGCCGGGAAACGAGCGTTCTGGAGACCAGAAAATATATCGAGGAGGCCTTGGGATCGCCGTTGAAAATCCGGGAAGAAGCGGGACGCCCGGGAGAACAAAGACGAAGTTGTCTGGCTATCGGTCGGGCAAAAGAGATTTTGGATTGGGAGCCGCAGGTTGATTTTGCCGCCGGCATCAAAAAAACGATTACTTGGTCGCAGACCAAAAAATAATATGAAAAAATTAATCATCGCCAATTGGAAAATGCAGCGCGGTTATCGGGAAAGTTTGTCCTTGGCAAAAGAGCTGGTTAAGAAATTACCCAAGAAAACGCCAAACGGCGCTCGAGAAATTGTTCTCTGTCCCGACTATTTGTCTTTGTCGGCCGTAGGCGATATTTTAAAAAAAACGACCCTGAAGTTGGGAGCGCAAGACAGCGCGCCGGCGGATAAGGGTGCTTATACCGGCGAAGTTTCGCCGGCGGAATTGAAGAAACTGGGCGTTAAATATGTGATTCTGGGCCATAGCGAACGACGGCGACATTTGCGGGAAGAGAGCTTGCTTATCAACGCTAAAATCAAGGCGGCGCTTGCTCGGAAACTGATTCCCGTTCTTTGTGTCGGTGAAAATTTGTCTCAAAAAGAAGGCGGTTTGGCCAAGAAATTTTTAAACGAAGAATTGCGGCAAGCGCTGAAAGGCGTTAAAATCAAGACGGCCGCCGATTTGGTCATCGCCTATGAACCGCTTTGGGCCATCGGCACCGGTCAGCCGATCATTCCGTTGGAAGCCGAGATCATCAATCGTTTTTTGACCGAGCGGGCCGCGATGATTTTGAGCAAGAAAGTTCGGGTTTTATATGGCGGCAGTGTGGATGCGACGAATGCCGGCGAATTTTTAAAACAGAAACATGTGGCCGGGTTGTTGGTCGGCGGTGCCAGTTTGCGCGCGGCGGAGTTCAGTAAAATAAATTGACGGTAATAATATGCCCATAATAATCCCTTTAGTTTTAATAGGTATCGCTTTGGTTATCATTTTGACGATTATCATCAGAAAGTTTCCGGCCTTGGCGATTTTGAATGTCACCGATATTCCGGGCGAAAGGGAAGCCAAATTTAAAAAACAAATTATTACGGGACGAGTGGACCGCGATTTGACGCGTTGGAGCGGTTTCTTGGGACGCTTGTGGTTGTCGTTTTACAGAAGAACGGCGGCGCTTTTAAAATCTTGGCAGGAGAAGCTCAAGAAGGAGAAGATTAAATATCAAACCGACGCCAAACTTTCTTGGCCGGAAAAGCAGAAACGTCTTAAGGAATTGTTGTTTGCCGCGGAAGATTTGTTGAAGAAAGAAGTTTTTGACGGCGCGGAAGAAAACTTGGTAAAAATTATCAGTTTGGATCAGAAAAATTTGGCGGCCTTTTTTAAGCTCGGCGGCCTGTATGCTTTACAAAAAAAATGGCCGGAAGCGCGTGAGACTTATGAGCACGCCTTGAAATTGGCGCGACAGTTTAAGGACGATGAGGATATTTTGGGCGATCTGACCGCACAAGAAATCTTTTTTTCTTTGGCGGAAGTGGCGAAAGAGGCCGGCGATTACCCGGCCGCCCTGGAAAATGTCCGGGAAGCGTTGGATTTGGAGCCCAATAACCCTCGCTACCTTGATTTAATTCTGGATTTAAGTATAATGGGAAAAGATAAGAAAATGGCCAAACAATATTGGCAGAAATTGGCGACAGTCAATCCGGAAAATCAGAAGTTGGGAGAATGGGAGGAGGAGATTGAAAGTTTGTAATCGAAGTTGGCCGCAAAATAACAGAATAGGCCCTTGTAGCTAATCCGCCGAAGGCGGAGGTAGAGCGTCTAAAATCATTGCCGTTGTAGCTCAGCTGGTAGAGCATCTCCATGGTAAGGAGAAGGTCACCGGTTCAATCCCGGTCAACGGCTCAGAGGAAAACAACCCCGCAAGGGGTTGTTTTTTTTATTTAAGAATAAAAGAAAATAATTTTTATAGACAGTATTTTGAGATAATGGTATAATATTTATATTATTAAACATTAAAATTTAATAAGAATTTATTTTTATATTAATGCGACGTTTTAAAAGAGTTTTTTGTGCGTCGTTTTTCTGATAAAAAATATCAAGTAGTTTCTAGGGTCGATAGAAACGTCAACAAAAAATAAAAAGATAAAATAAAGTTAAAATTATTTAAAATTAATCAATTATGCAAAAATTAATGCGAAAAATGTTAGAAAAGATGAACATCGCGGTAGTGTTGGCTCTCGTTTTGACGATGGCGGGAGGTTTTAGCGGCGTGACTTATGTGTTGGCGGCCAATACGGCCACTCAAGAAGCGTCCACCGCTACAGCGAGCACTATATCTGTCGTGGGTAAAGTGGCGGATAGCGCTATTACCACTATTACTTTTCCCGAGGGCGCGCCCAGCGCGACAATTTCCGCTCCTTATAACGATGTAGACACTGTCAGCGACGCCCAAGTTCTCAGCGGCACGGTCAGCGAACCGGCAGTGAGATTAAAAAACACTTCGGGCGGAACTTTGAATGTTACGCTTGAGATAACCACCTGGACGAATGGCGTGGCCGCTTCCGAAGATTATGAATTGGTGGACACCACGGATACGACTATTGCTTCTGTCGCCAGCGTGTTGTCGGCCGATGGTAATGCCGCCAGCGTTGCTACTGCCGTCTCAATGGGAACCGGCACTTATAAAGCTCTTTATTTAGAATTGGCTTTAAGCAGTGTCGCCGGTAAAACCGGTGCTTCCACTTTGACCATTTTAGGAGAAACGCCGTAAATTAATTTTACGTCTCTACCTTCTAAGGGCCCAATTTTATGATTAAAAATTACAATATGTACTATAGAGGTACTCTATTGGTTTCTTTATTGTTCGGTTTATTGTTTATCGGCCCTATGGTTTCGGCAACTTCGGTTGATCAGATGGCGCTTACCAATTTGGAAGGCTATCCCGGCAAGACCATCAAGCAGGAAATATCTTTGGAAGGGACCGACGCGGAGGAAAAGTCAGGATTTTGGTATACTCGCTACAAAGAAGTGGAGAATGATAGTGAGCGCATGGATATAAGTTCTTGGATCACGATTGAGCCTACAGATTATACTATCAAACCGGGGGAGACTAAAGTGTTTACCGTGGAAGTGAAAATACCGGGTAACGCCGGACCGGGATTGTGGGGCGCGACTTCCGAAGAAGCGGCTCAAGAAGGCCATGCCAATGAGAGAAGAACTTATATTGTTTTCAAGGATGCCATGGGCGAGGGGAACGTTTATTCCGGACTTTTATTGCCGATTTCGGTAAATGTTTTGCCTAGTCCGAATCCTTTAGTCCCGGTGTTGAATTTTATCCAACAGAATATAATGATCATCGTTTTGTCTTTTGTCATTATAATCTTGTTGACCATGTTATCGTTGAAGAAGAGAAGGGGCCGATAGGCCGGAACAATAAAGTCACGCCGATAAAATAAGTTTGGGTACATGTATAGAATTTTTAGAAATTTACAGCAGCTCGCTTTGACGTATGCGACTTTTTTCATAAAATTTATTTTTATATCTTTTATGAAGAAAGTACTTTTCATACGTCCGCCTCGCAAGAAACTTGCTTTCTTTCGGGGTGTTTTTGTTTTTATTTTGATGTTTAGTTGGATATTTTCGGGTTGGCCGCAGGTTGGGGATTTTCCGCAAAAATTGCAAGAAGTGCGTGCGGGAGAAATAATCGCCTATAAATCGGCAGGCGCAGGCACGATGACGGAAACAAATGGCGCTAGTCTCGCTCCTGTGGCTCCGGCGACGGTTGATGCGGGCGACATTCTGATTGCGCACATTGTTGTTTTGGACTCTACATCCGCGCCGTCCACTCCAAGCGGATGGACGCTTCTTTTTGGCCCCTCGGGTCTTGGTACCGGTACGCCCACCGGTCGCGCGTGGGCATATGGTAAAATTGCCGATGGAAGCGAGGATGGTGCCGTCATTAATTTCGGTTCGTTAGCTAGCACTATTGGTCGCATGGGTCGCATTTACAGTTTCTCTGGTTATGTGTCAGGCGCCATTACTGATGTGGTTCCCGTCGCAAGTTTTATTGAAAATTCATCTGAAACAGACCCGATTATTGAACCTGTCACGACAACGATTTCGGGGGCGAAAGCTGTTTCACTCGTTTCTCAAGATGACAATAATTCGCATGCCGGCCTTGGCGCAGTTACGGGCGGAACGTGGGTGGAAGCGGTTGCCGACTACGTTAATGCTAGTGTCGGTGCGCAAGGTGGAGCACTGCAAATTCAGGTGGGTACTCCGACTGCGGATCCGGGTACGATTACCGGAGGCATCGTTGCGGGCACGAATGACGAGGCTAATACTCTTAGTTTTGAGATTCGATCGAACGCTCCGGTTGTTACAACACCGTTTGATGATGCGCGCCAAGCGATTATAAACGGTCTGGATTCTGCTCAATCCGAAGGGACTGGTTGGGATACAGTAGTCAAAATCGGACAAAATGTTGCAGGAGTCGTTAGAACTTCCGATACTGTTGTCACAATTATGCTAGATGCGTTTGCTTCTTATGACATTGTGGCGCAAGAAATGATTGCCGTCACTATTCCGGCAATGGCGTTGCTTAATGGGGTTGCTATAATAGCGACTCCAACATTCACGATTGACATCGTTGCTGGTCTATCCACCGCGATAGAAGTGAGAGCTCAAAATTACACTACGGCGATATCAACCATTACTTTTCCGGAAGGCGCGCCGGAGACTACGGTCTCCCAGCCATACAATGATATAGACGGTGTCGGCAGTCCGCAAATATTCGGCGGAGCCGGTATCGCTAAGCCGGTGGTTACGCTTTATAACGGCGGTGGCACCGGTTTGATAATTTGGTATAACATCACCACTTTCACTAACGGCATCGTATCCGACGAATACTATTTGATAAATGATAAGGGTGCTATTTGTGCTGACGCGAGCGCGATTAACAATGCGGCCGTTTTTGACACCGATACCGACACCGGCACAACGATTGCCGCCGGCGCCGGCAACGAAAAAGATCTTTATTTAAAAACGGTTTTAAGTTTGGTGGCGGGAAAGACGGGCAATTCCACCTTGACTATTCTGGGAGAAACGCCGTAACTTTATTTTTTGATATGACGAAAATCGTAAAAAGTATCGGCATCGCAATATTGTTATTATTTTTAGCCCTTTCATCGGGGTCTGTTAGCGCGTCCGTGCAAGAAGCCAGAACGGGCGCCGGTTGCGGCGATGGCATCGTGCAAAGCGGTGAAGCGTGCGATGGTGTAAATTTAGGCGGAGCGTCTTGTCTCAGTCAGGGTTATACCGGCGGTTCTTTGAATTGTAATTCCAACTGTACTTTTAATACTTCGGCTTGTACTTCCGGCGGCGGAGGAGGCGGTGGTGGCGGAGGAGGCGGAGGCGGTGGTGGCGGCGGAGCGGTGGTCACACCGGTTACGAGCGCTGCTTTTTTCGGTCGCGCTTATCCGCAAAGCACGATTACTTTACTCAAGGACGCGCAGTTTGCCGCCACGACAATAGCCGGCGCTGATGCGAATTTTCAATTAAGTTTGACCAATCTTTCCGGCGGCAATTATATTTTCAGCATTTATGCCGAGGATAATAAAGGAAATCGTTCGTCTTTGTTAACTTTTCCCACGAGCGTTATTGTCGGAGCGACGGCTCAAGTGAGCGGCATATTTATCCCGCCGACCATCGCGATTGATAAAAGAGAAGTAAAACAGGGAGATGATATCGTGATTTCCGGACGAAGTGTTCCCAACGGCGAAATTACGATTGCCGTGAATTCGGAAACAGAATTTTTGAATAAAGTTACGGCGGATGCCACCGGGGCATATTTTTATAATTTAAATACGACTGCGCTGAAAAAAGGACAATATTTTACAAAATCCCAAGCCGCCATCGTCGGCGGAATAAGCTCTTTCGGCAAAGCGATAGGATTTTCGGTGGGTGACAAAAATTTGGTCATGAGTTCGTCGGACAATGCGATGAAGGGCGATGTGAACGGCGATCGTCGCGTCAATCTTGTCGATTTTTCCATTGTGGCCTATTGGCATAAACGTTCGGGTCCGCCGGTTAAAGTCGATTTGAACGGCGACGGAGCGGTGACCTTGGCCGATTTATCCATCGTGGCGTTTTATTGGACGGGTTAAGGTACGAAATATGAAAATAAACGGATCAGAATTACAACTTAAGAAATATTTTTTATCGACACTGGCGATGGTCGTTTTATTTTTAATCGTTTATCCGACCGTTCCGGTCTCGGCGGCGGAAGTATTTTTTGGCGCCGATTCAACGACAGTTTCGGTGGATGACGAGTTGACGGTGGACGTATTTTTAAATACCGAAGATGAAGATATTAATGCTGTGGCCGGCCGAATATTGATTTCCGAAATATTTTGGCAATTAAAAGAAATCAAGGACGGCGATTCCATTATTAATTTTTGGGCGGAAAGACCTCAATTCGTCCGGGGAGAAATTTCTTTTTCCGGAGTGATTCCCGGCGGTTATTCGGGGCAAAAAGGTTTGATTTTTTCCGCGGTTTTCCGGGCGAGACAGGCCGGAGAAAGTATCATGGCCATTCAAAACGCTCAGGCCTTGCTTAATGACGGACAAGGAACGGAAACAAAAACCACGCCCTATAATTTGCAATTGATTATTTCCGAACCGGCTTTATCTCCAGCGGTTACGGGGGAGATCGCGACTGCCTCGCCGCCGTCGGTCAAAGAACAAGACAAAACGATGCCGGAAGAATTTGTGCCGACAGTGGCGGTTGATACGGACATGTTTGACGGACAATATTTTCTGGTATTTGCCGCTCAAGATAAAGAATCGGGGATTGATCATTATGAAATTCAGGAAAACAGACGACAGAAAATAAAGATCAAACAATGGGTGAACGGCGTCAGTCCGTATTTGTTGACCGACCAGAAGCTGAGCAGTTATGTCTATGTGAAAGCGGTTGATAAAAGCGGTAACTCCCGAATAACGATGTTGTCGCCGCAAAATCCTCGGTCAGAGTACCGGAATTATTTGATTTTTGGTATACTGATAATAATCGGATTCATGTTGGCGGCGTTTAGCCGACGAAAAAAATTATGACGAAAATTTTAAAAGTTTATAGAATCGTTTTGGTTGCTTTATTTTTAAGCGCTTTGCCCGTGGTGGCTAAAGCGGCAACTTTATATTTTTCTCCCGCTTCCGGGTCTTATGCCGTCGGCAAGACAATAGCGGCGACGATTTATGTGTCCAGCGCCGATCAAGCCGCTAATGCCGCTTCCGGAACAGTGGCTTTTCCTGCCGACAAGCTGGAGGTGACATCATTATCCAAAACCGGTTCGATTCTCAGTCTTTGGGTGCAGGAACCGGTTTTTTCCAATAGCGCCGGAACGATTGATTTTGAAGGTATCGCGTTTAATCCGGGATTTACCGGCACGGGCGGAAAATTGATTACCGTCAATTTTCGGGTGAAAGCGGCGGGTACGGCCGCTCTGAATTTTTCTTCCGGTTCGGTGTTGGCCAATGACGGACAGGGGACCAATATTTTAACGGGCCTGGGAAAAGCGCAATTTAATCTCGGTGAAGAGACGGTGTCCGAAGTGCCGGTTGCTCCGGTTGCCCCGGTTGTCTCGGCGGTCACGTCATCATCGGGACCGGTCAGTATTCCGGTTGCGCCTCAGATTTCCTCGTCCACTCACCCTGACCCGAACAAATGGTATTCCGTTAAAACCGCGGAATTTGCTTGGAGATTGCCGGCCGATACGACCGGCGCCCGCTTGTTGGTCGGGAAGATTGCCGAGGCTGTGCCGACGGTTAATTATATTCCGGCCATCAGCGCCAAGAAAATCAGCGACCTTGAAGACGGTGTTTGGTATTTCAGCGTTCGCTTGCGCAACGGCGCCGGTTGGGGCTCCATCGCTCATTTTCGTTTTCAAATAGACACCGCGCCGCCGACCGCTTTTACCGTCACCGAGCTGGTCGATGCGGACAATGCGGAGCCGACGGCAAAATTTGTTTTATCGGCCAGTGACGCGACTTCCGGCATCAGTCATTATGAAGTTCAAATTGACGGCGAGGCGCCGCAAACCTGGCAAGATGACGGCACCAAAACATACGTCACTTCGCCGCTTGCTCCGGGCAAGCATATTTTAATCGCCAAGGCGATAGACAAAGCCGGCAACAGTGCGGACAGCTCTTTGGAATTTACGATTGATCAGTCGGAATTGTTGGCGTCTTCAGAATCTTTGGAATTATTGGAACCGCCGGTTATCGCTGAATATCCTAAAAAAATAACCAGCGGAGAAGCTTTGATCATTAGAGGAACGACGAAATATCCGAATGCCCAAACGGTGGTGCAGTTTGTCGGTGAAGGCAACGAAGCCAGAAATCAAGTGGTGGAGAATGACGCCAACGGCAATTTTACTTTCGTGGCCGAAGAAAAATTCAAGGACGGCGTTTATAAAGTGCAGGCGGAAGTGATCGACGAACAAGGCATCAGAAGCGCCCCTTCCGAGAAAATTATTATTTACATCGGCCAGCCGGCATTTTTGAAAATCGGTTCTTGGCTGATTAATGTATTGGCGGTACTCATCCCGTTTGTCGCGCTATTGCTTATCTTGATGTTCATGGTTTGGTACGGTTGGCATAAATTTTCTTTGTTCAGAAAGAAATTAAAAAAAGAAGTCAGCGAGGCGGAAGCGGCCACTCATCAAGCTTTTGATCAATTGACGGAAAGCGTGCGTCGGCATGTTAAAATGTTGGAAAAAACCGGCCGACAGCGCGCGCTGACCAAGGAAGAAGAGAAGATTGTCAAATATTGCAAGAAAAATTTGGCCGGCACGGAAAAATGCGTCGTCCAAGAAATCAAAGGCATCAATAAAGCGATGAAATAGTTTTCGTTGGATGTTTGGAAAGTGGTTGTTGAATATCGCGGGCTACACATTGTTTGAACGGAAAAGTAGTTTTATTCCGATAAGTTATATTACAAAAAAATAAACACGCAAACTCATTATATCTTAAAAAGCAGGCACGGCGATGCCTGGTTTTTATTAATTTAATTTTTTTTTACTAATTTTAGCTAACTTTTCTCATTATCATTGACAGAAATGTTTAAAAGTGATATAATACCGAGAATACAATGAGTGATGGATGCCGCGGCAAAAATCGCTCTTTAACAAATAAATATAAAAATAACTAAAAATAGGAGGTTTAATTATGAGTACAGCTAAAAATGCCACCATTTCCGGTATTATTGAAGGTTTTATTGTCGGAGCGATGCAATCCGTCGGTAAGGTTGCCGAGCAACATGGGCAAGAATTTTTGAAATCCAAAGTATTCGGAATTGGTACAAATGACGAACATTTGTTTGAAGCGGCTAAAGCGACCGCGGTGCATTATTTCGGAGTTGATATTAAAGATATTGTCCGGATCAATAAAGTTGTGAGTAGCTATGGTTGGTCGGTGCGCGGTAAGATTGTGAGAACCATCGGGAGAAACGAAGAAACTATGCAAGTTGATTCTAAACCTTCCGGTTCCAAAGAGGGGGCTAAAGACAAAAAAGTTTCCGACGCCAAAAATGAGGCCAAGGATAAAAAAGTTTCCGACGTCCAGAAATCGTCAATCACGTCCAATATTGAAGGCGCTCGTATTTTGGCTATGTGGGCTAAAATGACCGATGACGAAATCAGAGAAAGCATTGCCGCTTCTGGTATGGCCGATACAATCGTGGCTAAATTGGAAGTTCTTGGAGAGAACTTGACTAAAGCGATTGAAAAAGGAGAAGCGGTGAAAGACGCAGAATCGTTTTTTGAGAAAAAAACTTGGTTAGAAAAACTAGCCGATACAGTTGAAAACAAAAGGAGGGAAAAATGAACTTTATTATTGTAATTCTAGTATTAATTTTTCTGGGAATGTTAATTTTCTGGAAAAAATTCAGAGATTGGCTTGTTGAGCAACTTAAAGCCATCTATTGTGTAATCAGATATTATGTTCCGGAAGTTTGGAGAGGATCTGTCAGCGCAATGGGATTCTATGTTTTTATTGTGGCTTTGTTTGCGATACTATCCTTGATTTTGATTCTGGTCACTTTGATTTTTAATGTTCCGGGTTTCACGGTGTTTGCTTTTGTCTCAACGTTAGCGACGCTTCTGTTAGTCTGGTCGCCGATTGGAATTGTTCTTAAAATATTTAAGATAAATTCTACTATTGTCCCGCAAGGATTGAAAGTATTTGTTTCTTGGGTGGCCTTTCTTGGTTTTATCGGCTTGCTTTATCCGGAACTGATTTCTTTTAAAGCAATCTTTGCTTTCGCCTTATTATGGTTTATCCTCTTGGGGATGACTGTTAAAATCAATGTTTTGGACAGAATCATTTTCCCTTTAGTGGTGCTGATGTGTCTGACTTTCGGTTGGAAATATTTCTTTCCGGATAGTTTTAGATCGTCAACCAGATATTTGTCTTCATGGAGCAAAGCGGTTGTTACTTGGAAAGATAGAGGGAGTATAAGAAATGAGGCTATGTCGGCGGTTACTTACGGTTACCCGGTTAGGGACATCAAAGTAGCTTATATCGCCGATACTTGGCAGGCAAAAGAAAAATCCAGAAAAGAAAAACGCGTCGGCAAGGAAAAAGGCATTAGCGAGGGTGACATTATGAATTTGCGAGACACCAACGTTTTCATTGCGCGCGGCACGATTATCAAAGTCTTTAATCACAAAAAAGAGGTGAAAGAATTTGAAGGACAAGGATTTATTCAAATTCAACTTCCCAGGGAAGGCAATTCCTTTGTTAAAGGTAAAAAATGTTGGGTGGAAGCTGACTTGATTCATTTGGTGACGCCGACTAAATTGGCCGAGATTGAAGAAGCAAAACGACAATTTGTCATTGATTCAACCAATATGGCCAGAAGGCGACATTTACTTGATTCATTGGCGGTTGCCTCTCGATATCGGGTGCGTTATGCGGGTACTTATGAAATGAATTTGGCTGTCGGTCAGGTGAGCGAGGTCTGGGACAGCATTCCCCCGGGGCATGCTTATGGATTTGCGCCCAGCAGTCAAGCCAGATTCCAGGTGATCTATCCTGACGGTATGATCATAAATTCTTGGGATCCTCAGCAACTGCCGGATAAATATCGTTTTAAAGTAAAAAATCTTGGTGCGGAAAGGCCGAAATTGGTCGTTCTGACATAGAACAATTATGAAGGGTGTGATTTAAAATCACGCCCTTTTTTCTTTTTCCGCCTTTATGCTATAATATATTCATAAGATATATCATATGAAAAAATACTTTTTAGTTTTTATTTTCGTTTTTCTATTGTTGCCGATTTTATCCGTTGGTGCGCAGAATAATCTTATTAACTCCAATCCGGCGCCCAGCGCCTGTCCCGACGGTCAGGTTTGTTTGCAAAATCCTTTGGGGAGCATCAGCACCCCGCAAGCTCTCATGGGTAGAATCATCAATTCCGTTCTGGGCGTGGTCGGTTCTTTGGCGCTGTTAATGTTCGTTTACGGCGGTTTGACTTGGATGACCTCGGCCGGCAATCAAGAAAAAGTGAAGAAGGGCCGAGACATTATCGTTTGGTCGGCCATCGGTTTGGTGATAATCTTTGTTTCCTATGCGTTGGTCAGATTGGTATTAACTACGATTGTGCAATAGGTTTATTTTTAATATTAAAAATTTTGTTCGGTTGCGAAAGGTTAAACAGTCGCCGCCAGGTTTGACAAGCGCCGCTATTTTCCTTATCATAGAGAAGAATTTAAATTTTAAGGGTCGATACCAAAGCGGTCAACTGGGGCAGACTGTAAATCTGCTGGCCTTGCGCCTTCGTTGGTTCGAATCCAACTCGGCCCACCAAATTTATGCCAATCATCAATCCCGATAAAATCGGGTTGGGACTGTTAAAAATCTTTGCCGTTGAATTTATTGTTTTGGCGATTATTCTCATCGCTTTACTCTCTTTTTAATATGCCTGAATTGCCGGAAGTGGAAACGATCCGGCGTGATTTGGCCGCCAAAGTAGTCGGTCGAAAAATCATGTCGGTCCATATTTTATCGCCGAAATCCGCCGCTCCGAACGCGGTTTTTTTGAAAAAAAATCTGCTCGGTCGGAAAATCATCCGTTTGGAACGGCGCGGCAAGTTATTGATTTTTGCTTTGTCGCCGTCGACCGATTTGCTTGGTTCTAAATCCGACTCGGCCGATTATCTGTTGATTCATTTGAAGATGACCGGACAACTGATTTATGTCGATAAAAAAGACAGCTTGGCCGGCGGACACAGTTTGAGTGCTCAAGCGAAATCTTTGGCGGAGGCGGTCGGCGGCACTTTGCCGAACAGACACACGCGGGCGATTATCGGATTTTCTCAAGGGGCGCGGCTATTTTTTAATGACTTGAGAAGATTCGGTTATTTAAAATTGGTTGGCGCCGCGGAATTGGCGAAGATTTTGCAAAATAATTATGGTCCGGAGCCGTTGACCGCCGCTTTTTCTTTAACGGCTTTTCAAAGCGCGCTGACCGGGCGGAAAACTAAAATCAAAGCCTTGTTATTGAATCAGAAGATTATCGCCGGGTTGGGCAATATTTATGCGGATGAAACTCTATGGTTGGCGCGAATTCATCCGGAACGTCGTGCCGGCGCGCTGTCTGCTGTTGAAGCCAAAAAACTGTGGCGGGCAATTAATCGGATTATCGGTCGGGCGATTGAATATCGGGGGACGACTTTCAATAATTATGTTGATGCCGGCGGTCGGCAAGGTAATTTCTTCGGTTTTTTGAAGGTTTACGGTCGGGCGGGGAAAAGATGCCCGGCTTGCCGGACAACGATTGTGAAGAGCAAAATTGTCGGCCGGGGCACGCATTATTGCCCCCATTGTCAGATTTGACTTTTCGCCGGTTTTTTTATATTGTTAAGGTAGATTAATTAATAAATGTCATCAATATGTCCCAAGACAACATGATTAAGCTGGAGTGCTCGGTTTGCAAAACGACCAATTATCATTCTCACAAGAACAAAAAACTTTTGAAGGATCGCTTGGAAATGAAAAAGTATTGCAATAAATGCAAGAAGCACACTTTGCATAAAGAAACTAAATAATAAAAATATGCCTAAAAGTTTAACCAAACCGTTTCTCTTGATTCTGGTTTTTCTGATTCTGGTCGGTTGTTATTTGATTTTTAGGCCATTTTTGACGGAGATTTTGGTGGCGGCGATCATGGCGTCCATTTTTTACACTCCTTTCCTCCGCTTCGCCAAATTTTTGAAAAACCGCTATAATTTGGCGGCGATTTTGATGTGTTTGTTATTGGTGATTTTAATCATCATTCCTTTTACCAGATTGGTGATCTATGCCGGGGAAAAATCAATCGGCGCTTACGCGACGGCCACGGAATTTTTCAATAGTCATGATATCAGCGATGTTTCTCAATCCGCCTTTTTCCAACGGGGAGCTTTGCGTCATTTGAACTTTGACAGATATGATTTTGATGACAAGATTTTTAAAGATACGGTGTTGAATGCCTTGAAAGAATCCAGTAATTGGTTGTTGTCCGGCGCGACCTTGATTTTGAAAGAAACGACCGGTTTCGCCGTTTCGTTGGTTTTGATCATTATCACCATGTTTTTCTTCTTCGTGGATGGAGAGAAAATCATGAAGCGCTTGATGTATTTGTCGCCTTTGCCCAACAGATATGATCGGGAATTGTTTCATAAATTTCGTTCGGTCAGCTACACGATTTTTATTTCCACTTTTGTGGCCGCCATCGCTCAGGGTTTGGTCGGCGCCATCGGGTTTGCGATTGTCGGTTTCCCGGCACTTTTGGCCGGCGTCTTAATTGCTCTGTTATCCCTTTTGCCTTATATCGGTGCGATGATTTTTTATGTTCCGGTGGGGTTGTATTATCTTTTGGTGGGCAATATTTGGCAAGGAATTTTCATTTTATTGTGGGGCTTCTTGATTATCGGCACGATTGACAACGTTATTCGCGCTTATATGATTAAGGGCAAGGCGGAAGTCAATCCGATTTTTGTCTTGTTTTCCATCTTAGGCGGTATTGCGCTTTTCGGTTTCTGGGGCGTTTTGATGGGCCCGCTATTGGTGGCTCTGGCCGTGACAATCCTGCACATTTATGAATTGGAATTCTGTTCCACCCTGGAAAGCCGGGGTTGCGGAGAAGAGGCAAAGAAATAGTTGCGGGATTCGTATAGTGGTAGTACAGGGGTCTCCAAAACCTCTAGCGGGGGTTCGATTCCCTCATCCCGTGCCAAATAAAAATACAGAACTTTGTTCTGTATTTTTATTTTAATTTATTAAGATATTTGCTATAATTCTATTAGTTTTACAGGTCTAAATATAGTTTCTATATGACAAAGAATAAAGTGTCCATTATTGGCGCCGGCATGGTCGGCAGTACCACGGCTTATAGTCTGATAGCCGCTCAAATAGCCGAAGAAGTGGCGATGATCGATATAAATAGCCGGTTGAATCGGTCTCAGGTGATGGATTTGCAACATTCGGTCCCTTTCTGGGGCTATACCGAGGTTAAAACCGGCACCATCAATGACTTAAAAGATAGTCGGGTAGTCGTCATCGCTTGCGGTGCCAGTCAAAAACCGGGCGAGACCAGGCTGGATTTGTTAAAAATCAATTCCAAAATAATCAAAGATTTGATGAGCGAGATATTCAAGAAAAATCCTCGCATCGTTGTCATTATCGTTACCAATCCGGTGGATATTTTAACCAATATAGCCGTTAAGATGTTTCCCGGGCATAAAAACCAAATTTTCGGTTCAGGCACGATATTGGACACGGCCAGATTTCGTTTTCTTTTGGGGGAAAAGCTGTCCGTTGATCCCAAGAGTTTGCATGCTTATATTATTGGCGAGCATGGCGACAGCGAGGTGCCTCTTTGGAGCAAAATAATGATTGGCAATACATTTTTAGATCGTTTTCAAAAGATAAACAAGAAAGAAAAAGAAAATATTTTTAATAACGCTAAAAATGCCGCTTACGCCATCATTGCCGGCAAGCAAGCAACTTATTACGCGATTGCCGCCGGCGTGACGCATTTGGTTGAAGCTGTGTTGTTTGATAAAAAGACCGTTTTCACGGTGTCTCATTCCGTTGACGGAAGATTCGGGATTAAAGATGTTTGCTTGAGTTTACCGGCGGTCATCGGAGAAAAGGGCATTCTCAAGAAAATAGATATACAGATTTCCGATGAAGAAAAAAGACTCTTGAAAATATCGGCCGCCAAACTTAAGAAAGCGGAGAAAGAAATTAAATAATTTTTACTTATGTCTTATTTGAGCCGCAAGTTATATCGTCGTTGGATGTTTGTTTTGGGGGTAATCGCTACTGTCGCCTATCGCATTATTGTCGTTTTGAATCATTATAGCCCCGTCTGGGTACAGATTGCCTGGTATGTCGGCACAGTCGGATTCGTTTGGTATTTCAGTCATCGTTTTCGGGTGGAAAATCGTCGCGATAAACTGGTAACCGAATTGGGTTTGGTCAATAAAATCAAGAATAACGAGCCTTTGAGTGAAAAAGACAGGCAAGCCCTTGCCTCTGTTTTAAACGGCCTGCAAACCAGCTTATCAAAGTGGAATTATGTGGCTATTTTTGCTCTTTCCGTCTTGGCGCTCGCTTATGGTGTTTATCAAGATTTTTTGATGGTGTTTTTGTTTTAAATCGCTGATGTCGGGAGAGGTTGAAATTTTGACGATCGGAGAGAATAAAATTTTTTCATTTTATGATTGATAAAATTATGAATATTGAGTACGAAGCGACTTTTATAGACATAAATAAAGATGAAATTAGAGAGAAATTGGCCAAGGTGGGGGCCAGTTTAGTTAAAAAAGAATTTTTGCAAAAAAGAACAGTTTTTAATTTGCCGAAAGGAAATAATATAGATGGCGGTTGGTTGCGAGTACGTGACGAGGGGGATAGGATTACCATGAGTTTCAAGGTTGTGAATGGCAATCAAATACAAAATCAAAAAGAGATTCAGCTCATAGTTGATAATTATCAAGAAGCGAGAAAGTTTTTGATAAGTATCGGTTGTCGGGAAAAGGCCTATCAAGAAAGTAAAAGAGAGCTGTGGAGACTGAATAATGTCGATATTGCCATAGATGAATGGCCATTTTTGGAGCCGTTCGTTGAAGTTGAAGGTAGGTCGGAAAAAGAAGTTAAGCGTATATCAGAAAAGATAGGATTTGATTATAATCAAGCCAAATTTTGTGCCGTTGATACTTTATATCATGAGAAATATCAGGTTAGTTTAGATAAGATAGATTATAATACGCCAAAAATATTGTTTGAAATGAAAAACCCTTTTCAAGCGTAAAAATTTTTATTATAATTTTAATACATCGGTTGTCGTTATTATCTATCAGATAAGTTTTAACACGATTTGCAAATTTGTAGATAATTATCAACAAAACATATGAACAATGCCATCAATGAGCCAAGTGTGAAAAAAGGTTTTCCTATTCTGATTATCGTCTGTATTTTGCTGTTGCTTATTGCCGGTCTGGCCTATGCGTTCCGAGCGGAACTGGGCGACAAAATCGGCGGACAAAACAACGGTAGCGGGCAAGAGATTATCGGTGGCGACAAAGACGAGGGTGGGTGTTTAATCGCGGCGGGGTATTCCTGGTGCGAGCTTAAACAGAAATGTTTAAGAACCTGGGAGGAGCCTTGTCTGGCGGCCGATATTCAATCTTTGGTGGAAACTTATTTAAGCGCCAACATTTCCGACTTGTCGCCGGAAAAGGAAGTCTTGGGCGGGAAGTTTTATGTTACGCAATTCAGATTTTCCGATGAAAATCGGGTGACAGTCGATTATGAAGACGGACATATTGCTTTGCAAGCCGAAGTTGTTTTTACGGTAGAAAACGATCAAGTCACAATCAATGATTTTTCCATTTTGGACACCAATGGTTTTGAGGCCACCAGTACGGAGGAAGCAAACGCCGCCATTACCGCCTTAACTTCTTTATTCGCGGAAAAACATGGACTGGATTCAAGTAATATTGCCGTACAGATTAACGACAGTCGCGACGGATATTTTCGCGGTAGCGTTAAATTAAGCCCGGACGAGGAAGCCGTGGGCGCCTATTTCTTAGCCAAAATCGTTGACGGGCAATATCAGATAGCGGCGGAAGGGAACGGTGAAATTGACTGTAATTTAGTAAATGATTTTCCGGCCGATATGGTGTCCGATTGCGCCAGCCCCGCAGCGGCCGATCTTGTTGACTAAAAATCGGGAAAAAGGTAAAATATAGACAAGTGAACGAGATGTTGTTTAAGATTAAAAATCAAATTTTAAAATTATGAAAGAGATTGTAGACGAATTTGTATCTAGAGAAAGACGAAAATTTAAATGGAGTTTAGGAAGGGTAGTCGCTTCATCTTTATCGGGTTTTATTGCCGGAATCATCGTGGCGACAATTTTTTTCTTAACTATCTTTAATATTTCCTTTAAGTAGGAAGGGTTGATAAGGAGTGGGCTTTCGGGTTTTTTGTTAAAGCTCGAAGTCTAGGTTATTATTGTTATTTCCAAACAGGGCCGCAATGGCCTGTTTTTTGTAGCCGATCTTGTGAGATTTGGGATTGATTATCAAAGAACCTTGTGATAAGGTGTAAATAAATAGGGAGAGGTGCCAGAGTGGTTGAATGGAACAGTCTTGAAAACTGTCGTCGGTGAAAGCCGACCGAGGGTTCGAATCCCTCCCTCTCCGCGTACAAAATAAAAATACCCAATTTGGGTATTTTTATTTTGTACTGGATAGAGGGGATTCGAACAGGTCAGAAGCGAAACAAATCCGAGCCGCTTTTCCGAGCGG